>Ga0207421_10008691_pt1 | contig 10454 bp, 8 predicted proteins | sample SodLakKL_010_SED_4_FD_187542 | JGI IMG/M metagenome (GOLD analysis project Ga0207421, IMG submission 187542) | Alkaline sediment microbial communities from Lake Tanatar, Kulunda Steppe, Russia - 8KL_010_SED (SPAdes) (version 2) | ecosystem: Environmental > Aquatic > Non-marine Saline and...
TGGCACTCCTACCGGGCACGCGGGTCTATGTCACCGGGCCACTGCGCGATGCGGGGGGCTACCTGGCCTTCGGACGGGGATGCATGCTCCAGGAAGCCGCGCCCGAGATACGCGCAGCGCACCACCGGCAGATGGCGATGCTCGGCGGCATCGGTGGTGTAGCTGGGGTGCTGATCGGCGGGGTGGCCGTCCTGCTCACGTGACCGGCCGGGCAGTGTCGGCTGCGCCGTCTGGCGGCCTATCTGTGGCGTCGGTGGGTGAGGGGTCGGCTGCGTCGGTGGGCGAGGTGTCCGTTGCGCGGGTGGGAGGAAGGCCGGCGACGCCGGTGAGAAGGAGGTCGAGCATCTGGTCGATCGGCGGCCACGGGAAGCGCTTGCGCAGCACGGTCAGGGTCGCGAGGCCGTGCAGTCCCGCCCACACCACCGCCGCGATGTCGGCCGCGGCCGCCTCCACGTCCGCCATCCCGGCGTGTTGGCAGGTGGCGATGCGCCGTGCGAGCTGGTCGAAGGCCTCCGAGCCGGTGGTGCCGTCCTCACGTTGGAGCTCGGTGTCTCGCTGTACCTCGAACAGCACCCGGTAGCTGCCGGGGTTGTCCCGGGCCCAGTCGAGGTAGGCGCGGCACCCGGCACGCAGCGCGGCCGCCGGGTCGCCTGCCGCCTCGAGGGGCCCGGCAACCGCCTGGGTCGCCTCGGCCAGCGCTGCGAAGCGGCGCTCGACGACCGCCTGGATGAGGGCGGCCTTGTCGGGGAAGTGCAGATAGAGCGACGGCGGCGTGACCCCCACCCGTTCGACGATGGCACGGATGGTGACGCGGCGTTCGTCCTCGAGCTCGGCGAGCAGCGCCTCGGCAGCATCGAGGAGCTCCTCCCGCAGCTCATCGCCCTGCCCTCGCGCGCTTCGTGTTCGTGTCATCCCGCCATCGCACCTTGAGCTAGTAACTGATAACCTATCAACCGATACGTCGCTGCGTGCGACACGACCCGGCAACCCTGAGGAAGAGCTGATGGACCTCATGCGCGACCCGGCCGCCCATCACCACGTGGACACCGCAGCGTCCGGCGACGCTAGTCGGCCAGCTGCCGCTGACCAGCACTCCGCCTCAGCTGCCCAGTTGGTGATCCGGCCGGCGACACCTGAGGACCTCGACGAGCTCCGGTCGATCGTCGCGCGGGCCTTCGACCCCTTCGACCGCCTGTTGTTCCGGATCAAGGATCACCACCACGTGCTGGTCGCCGAGGCTGCCGGAGTGGTGGTTGGTGGCACCGTGGTCCACGTCACCACACATCGTGACGGTGGTGTGCAGGGGGTTGTCGACTGGGTCTTCGCCGATCCGGCTGCCGGTGTGCGCGGGGTCGGGTCCGCGTTGCGTGACGCGGCGCTCGACTGGTTCGCCGAGCAGGACACCACCGAGGTCACTGCCCGTATCGACGCAGTCAACAGTGCGTCGAGGCAACTGCACCGCCGGGGCGGGTACCGACCACTCGGTGTTGTCGCGCAGGTACGCCGCTGGAGTGTCGTCGGCATGCTCCGGCGTTGGCGCGCAGGCGGCGCCGGCTTCGATCCGGGTATGCAGCTGTGGGTCCAACCCGCTGTCGATGCGGAGGAGGTCACCGGTCGGCAGGGAGGTCGGTTCGCGGCCACGCTGGCCATCAACGCGGTCGTGTTGGCGGCCGTGGCCCTGCGCTCGCCGCGTGCTGCCGATGCGCTCGCTGCGGGAGGTGCCATCGCTGTCCTGCTGGGCGTGCTCGTCCTCCGTGAGCTCGCGATCCGGATCGCTGCCCGGGCGCAGCAGCTCGAGCTCGGGCACGCCCCGTGGGGCAACGGGCTCGGTGTCGCCCTGCCGCTGGCCGGGCTCCTCGGGGTGTGGTTCCCGATGACGGGATCGACAACCCCCGAGCATCCCAGTTGGCGCATCGACCAGCTGCGCGCAGCTCTGGGTCGCGCGCACCTCGCTGGTGCACTGATCGTGGCAGCTGCGGCGTGGGCAGCGGTCCTCCTCGAGCCGGTCGGAGCCGCCTCCTGGTGGCCTGCCCTTCGCCGCGGACTGGTGATGCTCGCGCTGATCGACCTGGCGGTACCGGTGGCACCGATGATCGGCAGCGCCGCCCGTCATGTCGCAGCCTGGTCGCACTGGATGGCTGCGGTGCTCGTGCTCGTGGGCGTCGGTCCCCTGATCCTGACGCTGTGAGCGTGCCTGGCACACCTGTGCAGGCCAGCGACCCCGCCTACCGCGCGGGGCACTGATCGACGGCCACGATCGGTGGCTGGCCATCTCCCAGAGACGATCGGAAGGAAGCGCCATGCAGTTCGGACCTACGCCCACCCGCACCGTCGCTGCGCCATCGGTGGACGACGCTGTCACGACCCTACGCAGGTTCGGGTTCCACGAGCACGAACGCGCCGACGATGCCGCCGTGCTCAAGAAGCCCGGGAATCGGTTCAGCTTGCGCGTCCACCAACGCCCCTTGGAAGCGAGGCTGTCCGCCGTCGGCCCCGGCGAGGTGGAACTCGGACTGCGCTACGACCAGTTCATCGTCATCGATACCGGCGACCTCGATCGGCATGCCGACCGGTTGGCAGCCGCGTTCGGCTGAGCGCGTCGGTCACCAACAGCGGCAACCTTGCCTCCGCACGGCGCCGATCGTCGGTCACCAACGGTGGCAACCTTCGGTCCGTCCCCGTGCATCCCGTCCCTGCGCATCCTCAGAGAACACGATCCGGTGGGAGTGCGTGTAGACGGTTGCGGCACCTGCGCGGAGTTGGCCGATCAGGGTGATGCCCAGCTGCTCGGCGGTGTCGATCGCCAGGTCCGACGCGGTCCCCACACCCGCGAGTATCGCCAGGCCGGCGGTCGCTGCCTTGTTGACCAGCGCCACGCCGATACGGCTGCTCAGCACGCACACCAGGTCGTCGAGTCCCTCCGCCGGCCAGACGCCGTTGTGCAGGTGTGCGCCGATCACCGTGTCCAGCGCGTTGTGGCGGCCGATGTCCTGGCGCAGGGTGACCAGCCGACCATCGCGGTCGAACACGCCCACGGCGTGCGTGCCGCCGGTCGTTCCGGTGCCACTCTGGGCCAGCCGGAGCTCCTCGGGCAGCCGGGCCAGCAGGTGCCACGGCACGCGCAGGCCAGTTCCAGCGAGCGGGTCAGCTGCGGCCCGCGGGTCCATCACGGTCCGCGGGGCGGCTGCGGCCGTCGGGTCGGTTCCGGGTGAGGGCAGGCGGATCGTCACCGAAGCTGGCCGGCCTGTGGTGCGCGCTGTTGGATCGTGCTCGACGACGGCGGCCAGGAGATCCCGTGCCGGGACGTGTCCCTCGGTCAGCAGCCACCCGAGGGCGAGTTCCGTCGCATGGCCGGGGGAGCACAGCAGCGTGACGACCGGTGCTGGCGCCTCCCCGGGTCCGCCGAGGTGGAGGTGCAGCGCGGTTTCCCCCACCACGGTCTCCGGGCCCCGATCGACCTCGGTGCGGCCGATGGCGCCGGCTTCCGGTCGTACAGCTCCGTCGCTGGCGGGCCGTACCCGCAGGACCTCGCGGCCCGCTCGGCGGTGCGGCGCGTCCCCATCCGCGCTATCGCCTGGCGTCCTGCCGGCGGGGGTCGTCGATGCTCGCGTCACCTCCGCCGGGGGAGGCGCAGCCGTCGCGTGAGCGCGGGCGTGCCACGCGGTGGCGGCAGCCAGCGCCGCGGGGTCGTCCACGTCGACGGCCGTGGCCCCCAGCGGGTCGAGCTCGCGCCAGGCCGAGGGAGCCAGCACCTCGACATCGAGGTGGTCGGTGAGCGAGCGCAGCCGCCGTTCGCCCGCATCGAGCAGCGCTGCCACGGTCGCCAGGGCGGTGGTCCGGTAGGCACCCAGCAGGGGTTGCGGGCCGTCAGCGGTACCGAGCACGACACCGGCGGTGGTGGGCTCGGCGGCGCGGAGCCGGGTCACGAGCCGGGCGAGGACCCCGGGCACCAACCATGGGTGATCCACCCCGACCACCAGCACGGCCGCGGCAACCGGTTGCGCTGTCGCAGCGGTGGCCAGTGCGGCCTCGAGCCCCGCGAGCGGTCCGGCGTCGATCCGCAGGTCCGTGGCCCACCGGGTGCCTGCGGGCAGTCGCGTTGCGGTCGGCGCTGTGTCCGCGCGAACAGGCCGAGCAACGTCGGGGTGTGGTCCGACCACCGTCACCGGGGGGCCACCATCGCCGATGGCGTGCTCGAGCGACCGCACTGCGCGGGCGAGCAGCGTTGCCCCGTCGACATGCAGTTCGGCCTTGTCACGCCCCATCCTCCGGGAGCCGCCACCGATCAGCACGGCACCGTGCACGTCACCGAGCAGGGCGGCGTCGGGCGACTGCGCCGGCTGGGGCCGCTGGTGCGGCCGCGCCGCCTGGTGCTCGTACCCGTCGTCGACCACCGTTTCGCCCGCCCTCGCTGCGTGGGACACCAGCAGGACGGTAGTGAGCACCGCGGTCGACCGTCGCCGTCGACCTCGACGGCTTCAGTGCCGTCGACAGCTGCCGATACTGCTGGATATGAGCGGACAGCCGGTAGTCGCGCAGGGTGAGGGCGACGGCAACGTGTTGCCCGTCGCCGTGGGCGAAGCCCCGGACCTCTCCCCGCTGCTCGATCCGGGCCGGCTGGACCATCTCGGCCGGTTCGCCCTGCGGACCTCACCACCGCGGAGCCCCCTCGAGCGTCTGTGCCGCCTCGCTGCGGGCGTGCTCGGCGCGGACGCTGCGTCGGTGACCATCGTGGAGGACGTGCAGACCACGGTCGCCAGGCACCAGCTCGAGCTGCCGACGGACGCTGTCACGGTCACTCTGGACCAGTCCTTCTGTGCCCGCGCGATGGTGACCGGGCAGGCACTGGCCGTCCCCGACGCACGGATCCACCCATGGGTCAGCCACACCGATGCAGCACGCACCGGCCGGGTCGTCGGCTACCTCGGTATCCCCCTCGTGCTCTCCGATGGTGAGGCCATCGGCGCCCTGTGCGTGTTCTCCGACGAACCGAGGGAGTGGACGAACCGGGACGAGCGGCTGCTGAGCGACCTGGCTGCCTCGACCGCCACGGAACTGGAGCTGCGGGTCTTCGCCACGGAGCTCGCGACCTCGCTGGTGGACACCCAGAAGGCGCACGCCCGGATGGAGTACGCAGCGACCCACGACGCGCTCACCGGCCTGGCCAACCGGGTGCTGCTGACCCGGGAGCTCGAGACCGCGCTCGCGACCGCTGAGGACCTGGCGCTGTTGTACTGCGACCTCGACGGTTTCAAGGCCGTCAACGACCGTTTCGGGCACGCCACGGGTGACGCGCTGCTGGTGGAGGTGGCGGACCGCCTGCGTGACCGGGCCGGCGGTGGCGCCCTGGTGGCACGGCTCGGTGGGGACGAGTTCGCGGTCCTCGCGCGTAACTCGAGCCCTACCCTGGCCGTGCGGCTGGCAGAGGGGCTGCACGCGGCCCTGTCCGACCCCTTCTGGTTGGATGACCGCCAGGTCGAGATCGACGCGAGCTTCGGGGTGGTCACCACTGCGCTGCTCAGCGGAGCGACCAGCGGGGACGGGTTGCTGGCCGCGGCCGATGCCGCGATGTTCGAGGCCAAGGCCGGCCACAAGTCCCGCCACAAGGCTGACCACGCCTCCGGCCACCGAGCCGACGGCGCCTCCGGCCACCGAGCCGACGGCGCCTCCGGCCACCGGGCTCGCGTGCGCCTGTTCGACACGGAGTTGAGCGCACGGCATGAACGCCGCGCGCTGGCGCGTCAGGGGGTCCGTGCGGCGGTCGCCGCTGGCACCGCTGCTGGCCTGGACCTGGCGTTCCAGCCCGATGTCGACCTCGCAACCGCCAGCGTCAGGGGGTTGTCGGTCCACCTGCGGCTCACCGACCCGCGCCACCGCCACCTGTCCTCGGTAGAGATCGTCGAGGCGGCGTCGGAGCTCGGTTGCCAGGCGGAGCTCGACACCCTGGTGGCGGAGCGCCTCGCGCTGCTGCGGGCCCGCTGGGCTGAGGAGGTTGCGCTGTGTCGCGCGGTGCTGTGGTCGTCGGTCACGGCCGGCCAACTGGTCGACAGTAGCTTCGTGCAGCGGCTGGTCCACCTCGCCGCGCAGCCCGGGCCGTCACTGGGTGTGGCCGTGACCGCCGAGGTGCTCGGTGACGCCAACGCGGTGTCCGGTCTCCAGACCCTGCGTGTCGCAGGCGTAGGGGTGGCGATCGAACGCTTCGGGGTGGAGCGCGCCTCCTTCACCGCACTGCACCGGGTACCTCTGGACCTGCTGCGCGTGGATCCGGAACTCATCGCCAGGGTGGACGCCGACCCGTACCTCGCCAGTGCCGTACACGCGCTGTGCCAGCTCGCCGCTGCCCTGGGCGTGGAGGTGGTGGCTGATGGTGTGGAGACCGATGAGGGGTACGCGGCGCTGGCCGCCGAGGGTTGCAGCCGCGCCAGCGGGCTCCTCCTCGCGCGACCGCTGTCCGATGGTCCGGCGTTGCGTCAGATCCTGCGCCATGGCATGGAACAGCGCTGAGTCGCCCGTCGAGGATGTCGACCAGCGCGCTGTGACGGCGTCCGGCACCGGCCCTCGGCCGTAGGCTCGCGGTCCCCGGTCACGAGGTGGATGGCGACGATGGTGGACGCAGCAGCGGAAGGTCAGGACCGCGCAGGGTCGTGGGCGGTCTTCACCAGCGCACGGCTGGTGGACGCCGCGAGCCCGGTCGGTGCCCTGCGCTTCGACCCCGAGGATGCGGGGCGGCCCCTGGCCGACGGCCGGGTCATCAGCGGCTGGAGCGCCTTCACCGGTGAGGAGACCGAGGAGGAGCTCACCGACCCGGAGCGGATGCGGTTGCCGTCCCTTGGCTGGCTCGTGACGCATGATGCGGCCGTCGCGATGGTGACCGCTGGTCACGATGGCACGGCCGGGTACTGGGTGCGGGCCGGGGAGGACACCCGCGGCCTGCCGGTCTGGGAGCGCATGCTGCCCTGACCACGTGGCTGATCGTCGCCCGGTCGGTGGTGTCACGTTCCGCGGGCACTATCCGGTGTCGGACCTGCCTCCCCGCGACGGTGGAAGACCAGCTCCGTGTCGGGTCCCTCCAGCAACAGGCGGCCATCATCGAGCGACCACGTTTCGGCCTCGAGGAAGGCAGCGATGTAGGCCGCTTCGCTGTCCATGACCCCGTCCTCGACGCAGGCCATCTCCGTGGCGGCGAACCCTTCCGTGGTGAGATCGTCATCCTGGAGGGTCACGACGGCGTCGTAGTCGTTGCAGGCGGCGGTCCCGCCCCAGCGCTCACCATCGACGTTGAGCGTGACGGGATGGCTCTCAACCGGCTCCACCGCGCCTTGCGGTCCGACACCGCTGACCAGTTCCCATGCCCCGTCGAGTTCCGCCGGATCGGACCGCGAGGCATCGTCCTCACCGGCCGGTTGCGTGGGGCCGGCGCAGGCTGCCAGCGCCAGCAGGAGGGCCACCGCCCCGGTGAGGGGACCGCGGTGACGGGGGCCACGGGTCGTCCCGGCTGTCTGCATCGTGCCACTGCGCATGTCGGCTTCCTCCGGTCTCCGGTTGCGGGTGCGACCTCGGGTGCGGCGCGGTCACCGCACCCGGGGCCCTACCCCGTTGCTCGGTGAGACGTGGTCACGGTTGCGGTGGTTGCGGTGGTTGTAGGGACCGGACCCCGGGCGGCGGTGCACGAGGCCAGCGCTGCGTACGCTGCCGGCCATGAGCGCACACCCCGCCCCGCCCGACATCCGCGCCTACCTGGAGATCCGCACGGCCTCGCCGTCGAGCTGGTCACCGGACGGTTCCAAGCTGCTGGTCTCCAGCGACCTGTCGGGGACCGCGCAGGTCCACCGCCTCGACCTCGACGCCCACCGCCAGCTCCCGGTTGCGGCCACAGAGCTCACCCCGGTGACGCGCTTCGACGAGCCGATCGGGGCGGGCTACCTGCCGCGTGACCCCGCGGCGGGCGGTGGTGACCTGCTGCTGCTGGCGACCGACGTCGGCGGCAACGAGCGCTACCAGCTGTTCACCGCTGCTGACGATCCGGTGTCGCCGCTGCGCGGACCGCAGGACCTCACGACGCTGGTCCATGACCCCGACCACATCCACCGTCCGGGTGGGGTCAGCCGCAACGGCCGCTTCCTGGCCTACGCCACCAACCGCGGCGACGGTGTGGCCTTCGACACCTGGGTGCGTGATCTGACCACCGGTGAGGAACGCTGCGTGTTCGCCACCGGTGGCTGGACCGGGCCGGGCGGCTTCTCGCCCGATGCCCGCTACCTCGCCGTCACGGAGTTGACCACCCGCGCCGGCGACAACCAGGTGCACCTCATCGACCTCCACGCCCTGCACGACACCGAGGTGGCGGACGCCACCCACCCGGCGGTCACCGAGCTGTGCCCCCATCCCGAGGAGGCCGCCACCGTCGGCACGCCCAGCTGGCTGCCCGACGGCTCCGCCTTCTACCTCTCCACCGACGTCGGCCGGTCCTTCGTCGGCATCGTCCGCGGCACGCCCGACGGCGCGTGGGAGCACGTCATCGAGCCCGGCTGGGATGCCGGAGCGGCGGTCGACTGGACCGGCAGCCACCTGCTGGTGGTGTGGAACGCCGACGGCATCACCCGTGCCGAACTGCGCGACCCACACACCGGCGAGGCGCGCGGTCCACTGCCGCTACCCGGTGACGGTGTCGCGAGCGGGTTCCGGTTCTCGCGCGATGGCCGGTGGCTCACCTTCGGCTACTCCTCGCCGCTGGTCCCCGGGGACGCGTGGCGCTACGACACCACGACCGGCGCACTGGAACGGCTGACCCACAGCCCCTGCGAGGTCGATCCGGCGACCTTCGTCGACGCGCAGCTCGAGCGCTTCCCCTCCTTCGACGGCCTGGACGTCCCCGCCTTCGTCTTCCGGCCGCCTGACCGGGACCCGGTCGTGGACGGACCGGCTCCGGTGGTGGTGATCATCCACGGCGGGCCGGAGAGCCAGTACCGGCCGAGCTTCGCGCCGCTGACCCAGTACCTCGTCGCCCAGGGCTTCGCGGTGGTGGCACCCAACGTGCGCGGCTCCACGGGCTACGGCCGCGAGTACCAGCACCTCGATGACGTGGAACGCCGCCTCGACAGCGTCCATGACCTCGCGGCGCTGCACGACTGGCTCGCGACCCAGCCCGACCTCGACCAGGATCGGGCAGCGCTCTACGGCGGTTCCTACGGGGGCTACATGGTGCTGATGGGGCTCGTCCACCAGCCCGAGCGGTGGGCGGCGGGGGTCGACATCGTCGGCATGAGCAACCTGGTCACCTTCCTCGAGAACACCTCATCGTGGCGCCGGGCCTTCCGGGAGCGCGAGTACGGCTCCCTCGAAGGTGATCGGGAACTGCTGCGCGAACTGTCACCCATCACCCATGTGGAGGACCTGCGCGCCCCGCTGTGCATCATCCACGGCGCCAACGACCCACGGGTCCCGTTGTCAGAGGCCGAGCAGATCCACGAGGTGCTCACCGAGCGCGGGGTGCGCTGTGAGCTGCTCGTCTACCACGACGAGGGGCACGGGCTGTCCAAGCTCGTCAACCGCGTCGACGCCTATCCACGGGTCGCCGCCTTCCTCCACGAGGTGCTGGACGGGTGAGCGAGGGGGCGTCGGCCCCCGGCCCCCGGCGCCCGGCCCCCGGCCCCCGGCGCCCGGCCCCCGGCCCCCGGCGCCCGGCACCCGGCGCCCGGCACCCGGCGCCCGGACGATGCGCGTGGACGGTCACGCACCATCGTGTGCGTGACGGGACGGTCCACCGGCGCGCCCCGTGGCGAACCTGGCAGTGTGGACGGACGAGCACGCAAGGGTGAGGACCGAGGATGCGGGTACTGGTGACCGGTGCGACGGGCTACATCGGCGGGCGGTTGGTACCCCAACTGCTCGCCCGCGACCACGAGGTGGTGTGCGCCGCGCGGACGCCTGCCAAGCTCGATGAGCGCACCTGGCGTGGCGAGGTCGAGGTGGCGCGGGTCGACGTGCTCGACCGGGCCAGCCTGGACGCGGCCTGCGCAGGCGTCGAGGTCGTCTACCACCTCGTCCACTCCATGGACGGCGAGGAGGGCTTCGCGGAGCGGGACCGGCGTGCAGCCGCCAACGTGCGTGACGCCGCAGCAGCGGCAGGCGTGCAACGCATCGTCTACCTGGGTGGTCTGGGGCGTGACGACGATGCGCACCTCAGCGACCACCTGCGTTCCCGGCAGGAGGTCGGACGGATACTGGCCTCCGGCCCCGTGGCGGTCACCGAGCTCAGGGCAGCGATCATCATCGGTTCCGGCAGCGCCTCCTTCGAGATGCTGCGTCACCTCGTCGAGGTCCTGCCGATCATGACCACGCCGCGCTGGGTCGCCACCCGGTGTCAGCCCGTGGCGGTCCGCGACGTGCTCAAGGCGCTGTGCGATGTCATCGAGCACGAGCACACCGCGGGGAAGGTGTACGAGATCGGCGGG
>Ga0207421_10008693_pt1 | contig 10452 bp, 8 predicted proteins | sample SodLakKL_010_SED_4_FD_187542 | JGI IMG/M metagenome (GOLD analysis project Ga0207421, IMG submission 187542) | Alkaline sediment microbial communities from Lake Tanatar, Kulunda Steppe, Russia - 8KL_010_SED (SPAdes) (version 2) | ecosystem: Environmental > Aquatic > Non-marine Saline and...
TGCGGCACCACCGCCCAGCGGCCACGCGCCATCTGCTCGACCTTTCCGCGGCGCTCGAACGAGTGCAGGGTGCCGCCCATGCTCTACCGGCGATCCTCCCGGCCGGCAGCGGACAACTGTTGATGGATGGTCGATGGCCCCATCGTGGCGCCACCCTGCGTCACGATGCCGAACACGGCGTCAGACAGCGTGAGTCCCATCAGCGGCGTCGACGCGACGAATCCCGTGCCCGCTGCTCCAGTTGCGGGCGACTCCCGTGCTCCTGCACACGCTCGCGCAAGGCCGAGTATTCATGCGTGGCGAGCTCGCGCTCGAGACGGGCAACCAGTTCGGTTCGACTCTCCATGCCCACCGTCCACAGACAAGTCACAAACTCTGCGTTCGTATCCAGCCCTTCGCCCGAGCCGGCTGGTTGCCATCGGTAGGCTGCCCGACACCATCGTGGGTGGTACCCGCCAGGCTCCGGAACGCGCGGAGGCTCATGCGGAGCTACCCACGGAGGCCCCGCCCTCGTAGCTCAGGGGATAGAGCAACCGCCTCCTAAGCGGTAGGTCGCAGGTTCGAATCCTGCCGAGGGCGCCAGGGTCGGTGCCGCGACAGCCCGAATCTCGAGCGAAACGACTCTCGAGGCTTCCGGGTCCGGGCCCCAAGATCGATCATGACCTCGGTCGTGTGGACCATCGTCCACGCCTGTGGTCGGCCCCGACGCGAGACGGTCCGAACCGAGGGGTCTCACAGTTCCCGCTCGGCCACATCTCCGCCGGTGGCGGCCTGCCAACTGCACCGACGTCGGCCACCACCAGGGCCATCCCACGGCCCTTGACCCCCCGCCTCGCTGACAAGAATGACGGTCACGCGCTCAATAGCCCGCCGGGCAGCCCGAACCGGATCGGTGGGGACGACGATGCGCGCCGTCCAGCTACATCGGTCCGACGGGGTCGAGATCGTGGACCGACCGGATCCGCTCCCCGGCCCTGGCGAGGTCGTCATCGAGGTGTCCGGGGCAGGGATGTGCGCGACCGACGTCCACATCTACGACGGTCAGTTGCCCCCGACCCCATACCCGATCGTGCCCGGCCACGAGTTCGCCGGCCGCGTCATCGCGTTCGGTGGCGAAGTGATCGAACCCCACCTCTGCCCGTTGACCGCCGCCGATTGCATGCTGGCCTGCGGCTGCTGCCGCTACGGCCGATCCGGGCGTCTCAACCCACCACCGCCTCACGAACCCTGCACCGCCTCACGAACGATCGACGACACCGTCGACGGAGCATTCGCGGAGTACGTCGGTGTCCCCACCGGCAACGTCCATGCCTGGCCTGTCGAGGCACCACACGAGATGGCGCCCCTCACCGAGCCCCCAACCGGCGTCGTGCACGGTTTTGCACCGCCTGGGAGCGGTGCTGGGCGCCACGGCGCTGGGGGTGGGCGCCGGCGTGACGGGCGCGATGGCCGGTCGCTCGAGGATCCACTCCCACTGGAAGCCTACGGAACAGCGATCGCCGACCTGCGTTGCGGGACCGGGATGAAGTAGTTACTCGACCCATCCCGGTGACGACCACGGGACCAGCCGGATCGGACCTGTTGGGGATGGGGCCCGTTCGCCGGTTGCCACCACCCGGTGCGACGATGCGAGCTCTACCGTCGCACCATGAGTGAACGACCGCTCTCGCCGTGGCGTGGCCCCGAGGGGCCACTGACACGGTTGCGAGCGAGCCGGCACGGTCTCGCCGTCATCGCGATCATCACGATCGTGCTACTGGGGATCGTCGGGATCTGGCTTTCGGTCCTGGGCCGGGACGCGACGCCTCCTCCCCCGACGGACGTGCCGGGCGAGGCCGCAACGATCGACACGGCCGCACCGACCTCGGGCGATCTGACCTCGGGCGAACGGACCTCGGGCGACTCAGCCGAGCAACAACTCGAAGCCGACCACCGCCCCGAGGCCGACCGCGATGGTGGCCAGCACGCTGCGTGTCCACCACGCGATCCCCAACGCGACCACGCCGGCGAGCGGCCGGGGACCGAGCAGCACCAGTTCGCCATCGGTGCGCAGCAACGCCGGGACGACCAGGGCAGCAAGAGCAGCGGCGGGGATCATCCGCAACAGTTGGCGGGTGGTGTCGGGCAGCTCCGCGAGCCGGGTGGCGACCAGCAGGAAGCTGCCACGGATCGCGAAGGTCGCGATACCGCCCAGAACGATCACGATCCACGCCGTCTGGGTCGCACTCATGACCGTTTCCTACGTACCAGTGCGTAGCCGACGACGACCCCGGCGCCGGCGCCGAGCGGCATGCCGAGGTTGGCGGGCAGTGGCGCAGCGACCAGTGCGACCCCGCCACCGACCAGCGCCGCCGCCAGGGTCGGCCGGTCGGTCACCGTCGGTACCAGCAGGCAGAGGAACGTCAGCGGCACCGCGAACCCGAGCGGCACCGCCTCGGGGACCGCTCCGCCGACCACCACACCCAGGACCGTGGTGATCTGCCAGACCATCCACAGCACGAGCGCGGTGCCGAGGTAGAACCAGAACCGGTCGACCTCCGGTCTGGTCCTGCCCTGCCGCTGGTAGCGGGCGAGGCTGAGCGCGTACGCCTGGTCGGTCAACAGATACGACGCGACCAGCCGGCGTGGCAGCGATTGGTCGGTCATGTAGCTCCCGATCGACGCCGAGTACATCGCCATGCGCAGGTTGATCACCGCCGCGGTCATGATCGCGACCCAGGCCGGAGCACCCGTTCCGAGCAGCTCCAGCGCCGCCAGCTGTGAGGCTCCGGCGAACACCACCACGGAGAAGCCGACGGCCTCCGCCAGTCCCAGCCCGGCCTCGGTGGCGGCAACCCCGGCCACCAGTCCGAACGGGACGATGCCGAGCAGCACCGGCGACACGGCGATCGCACCGGCACGGAAGCTCGCGCGCGGTGACGGGGCGGTGTCGGTGTCGTATCGGGCCATCGCGACAGCCTGCCAGGCCACCCGCCGTGGACGCCAACTGGGTCCACCACGGCTGTCACGGCCGCCTCGGGGCGAGGTCGGTCCGGCTACGGTCCGCACGCGGCCATCCGGAACGGGATCAGGTCGCCTTCAGCGGCAAGGGGACCGAACGTGCACGACGACGTCGTGGTACTGCGCGCCGGGACCGCGACTCTCACCGTCGACCCCCGGGACGGCGCCCGCATCAGCTCGCTGATCGTCGACGGCCACGAACTGCTCCACCCCGGTTCGGGCGGCGGGTGGACCTACGGCTCGTTCGTGATGGCGCCATGGGCGGGCCGGATCCGCGACGGTCTCGCCGCGCATGCCGGCCGTGCCCTGCGGTTCCCACGCGAGCCCGACGACGGTCACGGACTCCACGGCCTGGTTCACAGCGTCCCGTGGACGACCACCGGGCCGAGCTCGTGGGCGATCGAGCTTCCCGGCGTCGGTCCCGATGCCGATCCGCACGTGACGCTGGCGGACCCGGCATGGTTCGCGCCGACGCGCATCGAGCAGCAGCTCCAGCTGCACGAAGACCGTCTGGAGCTGCTGCTCGAGGTGACCGCGGACACCCCGGTTCCGGCCACCGTCGGCTGGCACCCCTGGTTCCGTCGCCGGGTCGCCGGCGCCGATGCGCGGATCGAACTGCCCGCCGAGTACATGCTGCTCCGCGACGAGGACGGGATCGCCACCGACCGGCGCGTCGAGATCCCACCCCGACCCTGGGACGACGCGTTCGGCGGTCTGACCGGACCGGTCGCGGTGCAGTGGGGCGAGTTGCTCCGGCTCGAGATCGACCACGACGGCCCCGTCACGGTGGTGTACACGGGCAAGGACCACGCGGTCTGCACCGAACCACAGACCGGCCCTCCGGACGAGGTCAACCAGCACCCCCGGCTCGCCGGCCCGGAGGCGCCGGTACGGCTCACGTCCACGTGGCGATGGTCACGTCCCTGACGGCCGGTCCGCACGAGCCCGCGCCCACCCGCTCCAGGTCGGGCCCGCTTCGCCTCGCAACCCTTCGGCGCTCCGTGGCGTCCGACCTTCGGAGCCGACGGATCGGAGCGCAGATGCGACACCTCCCGACGAGACTGGCGCTGGCGAGCGCCGCGATCGTCCTGACCGCCTGCGGGAACACGGGCACCGGCGTGGAGGTCGGGGACGCTTCCTCGGACCCGGGCGCGGTCCACTACGACTGCTTCGGCGTGCGCGTCACCGCTGCGGAGCTCGCGGGGGCACCGGAGGTCGCCGACCTGGACGATCATCCGGGCGCAGGGGCCTTCGAGGCCGCGACCGACGACCTGGCCGGGTGGCTGGCCGTCGAGGTCGAGGACGACCGGCTCGGCGCGATCCGACCCCTCGATCCTCCGGACGTCCTGGACGGCGAGATACGCGATCACGAGCGGCTGGTCGTGGAGCTCCTCGGCCAATCCGGTGACGGTGAGGCCGACGCCGAGGGTTGGATGATGACCTCGGCCGGGCCGTGCACGCTCCGGGCCGAGCTGGACGGCCTCGGGGCGGCGACCGTGGTGCTCGACCCCGAGGCACCACCGTCCGCCGATGACACCTCGGTGTCGCTGTGGGTGGTGGAACGAGCCTGCGCATCCGGACGGCCCGCGACCGATCGGGTCGCGGTCTCCGTCGAGGAGTCGGCCGAACAGGTCCGGCTCGTGGTCGGCGTGGAGCCCTTGGAGGGCGCCCAGAGCTGCCCGTCGAACCCGCCGACGCCGATCACGGTCGAGCTCGCCGAGCCCCTCGGCGAACGGCAGTTGCTGGATGCGGCCCGGCTTCCACCGATCGAGTTGGAGCCGGCCCCGCCCGAGCTGTCGGTCGACCGATGAGCCGGGGCGCTGCACGGGTCCCGGACCGACGACGGCGGCCCCCGACGCGAAGCCGTCGAGGGCCGCCATGTCCGTGACCCGGGGTCAGCAGTCGACCGGCGCGACGTGTTGGGTCGCGCCTTCACCTCCCGGCACCCCGAAGAACGTCGCGTAGACCACGGTGTCGCCCTCATCGCTCGGGTTCTCCGCGACGTGGACGTTGCCCTCACCGGGATCGAGCCACGCCTCCCCAGGTCCATAGGTCCGCGTGACGCAGTCCCCGGCGTTGGTGACCGCCAGTTCACCCTCGATGACGTTGACGACGGCCGGACCCGGATGGGTGTGCCAGCCCGAGGTCCCATCAGGCCCGAACGTGACCTTCGCAACGATGACCTCGCCCGCATCTCGCAGGTTCCTGACGATCGTGCCTCGATGTTGGCCGGGCACGTCGTAGCGGAGCCGGAACTGTGCGGCCACGTCATCGGTGAACGCACCGCGCGCGAGCGGATCCACCTCGAACCGGTAGGGCTCGTCGACGACCTCACCGGGTGCGTGGGCGGCCTCGTGAGGCCCATGCGCCTCGCTTCCCTCGGCGAGCAGCGCGACGAGCAACGCGGCCAGTGCCAGGACCCCGAGCACGACGATCCCTCGGGTCCACCTGTGGTCTGTTCGTGTGATGTCCATATCCTTCTTCCCTTCTCGTGGGTCGTACTGGCGCTGCCCGGCACCGCTCAGCTCGTTGCCGGGGTGACGTTCTGGTTGAGGTGGAACAGGTTGTGGGGGTCATAGGTGGCCTTGACCGCCGCGAGACGGTCGTAGTTGCCGCCGTAGTTGGCACGGATGCGGTCCTGGTCGTCGCCGGCCATGAAGTTGATGTAGCCGCCCTCCTCGGAGTGGGGGTGGATGGCCTGCCAGTAGTCGCGAACCCAACGGGTGTTGGCCTCGTTGTCCGCCGGATCCGGCCACATGCCGGCGATGACCGCGGCGTACCGGGCGTCGCGGTGGCCGAACGCCGTCGCGTCCGCGCCCACGCGGTGGACCGCGCCGTCGAGGGGGTAGAGGTGCATGGTCGACTGCACGGAAGGCACGAGGGGCCCGTGGTTCACGTGCGCCTCGATCGCCGCCGGGGTCAACTCCCGGACGAAGTCGGCCTTCCAGTAGTGCTGCAGGCCGTCCGGCAGGAGTTCGTCGAACGCCGAGTTGAGCGCCGGATAGGGCATCGGACCGACGTGCTGGGCGACGACCGGACCCGCGTCCTCCAGCAGCGGCGCGAGCGCCGGTTCCCCCTTCTCCAACGGGCCCGACCAGCAGGCGACGATCAGGCACATCGTCTCGCCGTGTCGCTCCTCCGGGATGAAGGGCAGCGGCGGGGCGATCTGGAAACCGAAGAACGCGCCCAACTCCTCCGGGGCCTTCGCGAGAAACTCGTCGAAGAACTCCAGCACGTGGGCGGCATGCTCCACCGGGTAGAAGATCGGTCCGCCGTAGATCGTGGCGACGGGGTGGAGGCGATACTCGAAGGAGGTGACCACGCCGAGGTTGCCTCCGCCGCCGCGCAGCGCCCAGAACAGCTCGGGGTGCTGGTCCTCGCTGGCCGTGACGAACCCGCCGTCGGCGGTGACCACGTCCGCGGACAGCAGGTTGTCGCACGACAGCCCGCAGCTACGGGTCAGGTGACCGATACCCCCGCCGAGCGTCAGGCCCCCGATCCCGGTGGTCGAGACGACCCCGCCGGTGGTCGCGAGCCCGAACCCGTGGGTGGCATGGTCCAGCTGACCCCAGGTGCATCCACCCTCGGCGCGGGCGTTCCGCCGGCCCGGGTCCACGCGGACGCCGTTCATCGGTGACAGGTCGATGACGAGCGCGTCGTCACCGGTGCCGAACCCCGGGACGCTGTGACCACCGCCACGGACGGCCAGGTCGAGCCCGCCGTCCCTCGCCGCATCGACGACGGCCCGGACGTCGGTGACGTCGGCACACCGCACCACGGCGCGTGGGTGGCGGTCGATCATGCCGTTGTGGACCCGACGGGCCTCGTCGTAGCCATCGTCGTCGGGGGTGATGACCGCGCCGCGTACGCGGTCGCGGATCGTCGAGATCGTGGTCTCGCTCATGGTCGCTCCTTCGAGCCTGGTTGTCGGGAACCAGGAGCGACGCTGCACGACGGCTGCGTAGCGGACACGTAATCGGGGCTGAAGCGCCGTGGCCGGCGTCACGCGTGCGTCTGTTCTCGCCGAGCTCCCGCCCTCAGCGCACCCGTTCGCGCTCCAGCCGCTCGCAGTGCGCCAACCCCATCTGCTCACCGATACCGGCGAACAGCACCCGTGCCTCGGTGAGGCACTCGACGGCCGCAGCCACCTCTCCCCGACGACGGGCGATCTCGGCGAGCATCACCGCGCCCCACCCCACCGGTCGGTGTCCGCCCGGAGCGTCGCGAAGCTCCTGGATCTGCTCCAGGCGTGGCTCGGCGGCGTCCAGGTCACCGGCGCGCAGTGACGCCACCCCGAGGTTGAGCAGGGTCCCGGCCGTGCCGAACCCGTCCTCGATCCGTTCGAACAGCTCGAGTGCCCGGCGCAGGTAGCGCTGCGTCCCGGCCTCGTCCCCCTCGGCGGCTGCCAGCATCCCCAGAGCTCCGAGCGTCACCCCGGTCGCACGCCGATCACCCAGCCATGCCCGCCGTCGCAGGCTGCGCTCCAGGCAGCGGCGTGCCGCCGGATGGTCGCCCGTCTGCCGGTAGAGGTTGCCGAGCAGGTTGTCGGCGAGCGCGGTGCCGTAGTCCCAGCCCGCGGCGGCGAAGCCGACGGAGCTGTCACGGGCGTGGCCGACGGCGGTGTCGAGGTCACCGTCGGCGCGCGCCGCCCACGCCCGACTGACGCTCAGGAACGCGACGGCCGGGCCCACGTCCAGGCGATAGCCCATCACGAGCGTCTCCTCGAACACCAACCGGGGGGAGCCCGCATCCCACTCGACCGGGAACCCGATCGAGATGGCCGGGAAGAAGCCGCGCTCGGGATCCTCGAGCTGGGCGAGCCGGTCACGGCCGGCCTCGAAATGCGCCTGCGCCTGGGCCGGCCGCCCCTGGCCGAGCGCCAGTACCCCCCGGGTATGCGTGGCCGCGGCGAGGATGTGACCGGCCCCGAGGTCGCGGCTCAGGGCGCAGGCGTGGTCGAGCTGCGCCTCGGCCGCGTGGATCCGGTGCGCGGTCCACAGCAACACGGCCGTCAACTGGAGCGCCTGGGCGAAGGCCACCTCGTCGTCGAGGTCCCGGTGGATGTCGACCACCTCGCCGGCGACGCGTTCGAGTCGCTCCACCCCGGAGGCGTAACGCATGTCGAGCACGGCGATCGCGATCAGGCCACGGGCACGGAGCGCCGTCGGCGCGGGCTCGGCCTCCAGCGCGGCGCTGAGCCAACGGCGGCCCTCGGCGAAGTGACCGCGTGCGAGCCAGAACCGCCAGAGGCTGGTGGCCAGGCGCAGTGCCGTCTCGGGCTCGTCCGCCAGCGCCGAGCGCAGTGCCGCCCGCAGGTTGTCGTGCTCGACCTCGAAGCGACGCAGGGTTTCCTCGCCCGCGGCCGCAGCCCGTTCGGGGTCGTGTTCCTCCACCCAGCCGCAGTACCAATCGCGGTGCCGTCGTTCGATGGTCCGTCGCTCATCGGACAGGTCGAGACGTGCCCCCGCGTACTGGCGCACGGTCTCGATCAGGCGATAACGGACCACCTCGCCGTGGGTCTGGCTCGTGACCAGCGACTGGTCGACGAGCCGGCCGAGCAGCTCCATCACCTCGCCTCGCGTCAGCGGGTCGATCGCACAGACATGCTCCGCGGCTTCGAGCGGGAAGCTGCCGTTGAAGACCGCGAGCCGGCGGAACGTCACGCGTTCGGTCACTTCGAGCAGATCGTGGCTCCAGTCGAGGGCGGCGCGCAGCGTGCGCTGGCGGGACAGCCCCGCCCGGTTCCTCTCGCCCAACAGCGCGAGCATCCCGCCGAGACGTTCGAGGATCTGGGCGGGCGAGAGCATGCGGACACGCGCTGCCGCGAGCTCCAGCGCCAGTGGCATGCCATCGAGTCGGACGCACAACTCGGCCACGGTGGCGGCGTTGCTCGCGGTGAGTCCGAACCTCGGCTCGGCTGCCGCCGCGCGCTCGCAGAACAGTCGCACCGCGGCCTGGTCGGCGAGTGCGCCGTGATCGGGCAGACGCCGGAGGTCGGGTAGGGCGAGCGAGGGCACCCGCCAGGCGACCTCGCCCTCGCTGCGGAGGGCTTCCCGGCTGGTGGCGAGCACCTGCACGCCAGGGCACGCACCCAGCACGGCCGTCACGAGCTCGGCACAGGCGTCGATCAGGTGCTCGCAGTTGTCGATCACGAGCAGCAACTGCCGCGAGGCGAGCTGCTCGACGAGGGCCGAGACGGCGGGGCCGCGTTCGGGCTGTTCGAGCGCCAGCGCCTCGGCGACGGCCTGGGGAACGCCGACCGGGTCCGAGATCGGCGCGAGGTCCACGAAGAAGACCTGCTGATCGAAGGCGGCCAGCTGCCGCCGGGCCACCTCGATGGCCAGGCGGGTCTTGCCCGCGCCACCGACCCCGGTGAGCGTCAGCAGCCGGGTGGCGGCGAGCAGACGCTCGACCTCGGCGACCTCCCGGTCGCGACCGACGAAGCTGGACACGGGGACCGGCAGGTTGCTGTCGTAGCCGGGAGCCGCATCGGCCGAGCAGGCGTCGCCCCCGCGGGCCGTCCCGTGCTCATCGACCGATCCGGCGAGCAAGCGGCGGTAGAGCCGACGCGTCTCGGGATCGGGATCGGCCTCGAGATGGCGACGCAAGGCGTCGCGCAGCGCTTCGTACTCCGCGAGCGCGTCCTGACGGCGGCCGGTGTCGGCCAGCACCTGCATCAGTTCGCGTCGCGCGGGCTCGTGCAGCTCGTCGTGGTGCAGCACGGTGCGCAACAGGTCGGCCGCGGCCGCTGGATCGTCGCGCCCACGGTGCCAGTTCGCCAGCACCAGCGACAGCGCCGCGTGCTGCTCGCGCATCGCCCCGCGGGGGATGCGCGCCCACTCCTCGTAGGGGTCCTCGGGCAGCAGTTCGCCGGCGTAGAGCCGGATCGCGTCCCGATGGGCGGCGAGGTCGCCCGTGTCCCGGGCGCGTTGGAACGCCGCGGCGAACACGTCCACGTCGACCACGACGTCCGTGTCGTCACCGAAGCCGACCACCCCCTCACGCAGGCGCAGCACCTCCCGGCCGTCCACCCCGGCCGACCCGAGCGCGAGACGTGCCGCGCGGAGCGTCTGATGGAAGTTGTTGCGGATCGCCTCGACGTTCCGATCCGGCCACAGCGTCTCACCCAGCTGTTCCCAGGGCAATCGGTGTGCAGGCGCCAGCGCCAGCAGCTTCACCATCGCCTTGGCCTTGCGAAGCCGCCAGGCCTCATCGGCGATCTTGCGTGGGCCGACGCTCACCGCGAAACCGCCGAGCAACTCGATCCGTACCTGGCGTCGCACCGACATCGGTGTCCTCGGCTCCTGGATCTCCCTTGCACCCTACGAACCCGGCCGGGATTGGCCAACCGATCCGACGGCCACACCACGAGCGACGGATCGGCCCACGCCGCGGGGTGCGCGCCGGCTCCCGCGGGCCGGCGGCCGCGGGCCGGCGGCCGCGGGCCGGCGG
>Ga0207421_10008694_pt1 | contig 10452 bp, 10 predicted proteins | sample SodLakKL_010_SED_4_FD_187542 | JGI IMG/M metagenome (GOLD analysis project Ga0207421, IMG submission 187542) | Alkaline sediment microbial communities from Lake Tanatar, Kulunda Steppe, Russia - 8KL_010_SED (SPAdes) (version 2) | ecosystem: Environmental > Aquatic > Non-marine Saline and...
CTCGCCGATACCCGCGCTGCCGCAAACGGTTCGGATTCGGCGAACGCGGCGAGTCACGGATGAAGTCGTCATCGGCCTGGAACTGGTCAACGATCAAACGATCATCGTCGTCGGTATAAAACTTGTAGTACAGCTCGTACCCGCGAAACTCATCGACGCCGTCGTTATCCGACGCATGCGCAAAACGGATCACCGTGCCTTCTTCGTCGAGCTTCACCGGAGCGTTCAAAAACGGTACGCTCGGAAGGCCGCACACTGTAACCGTGAGAGCTACGAGGCCCGCGCCCAAAACGAGAACCGGTACCGGTATAGAACGAGAACGGCGAAACGCTCCGATTTGCATCACATCATGCCGAGCCTCGGGCCCCGCGATTGCACTCAACCCGCCCTTCCGCCGGTGCCCGTGCAATGTTAGCGAGCGCGGGACCGGTTAGATTCGCTCCTCGGCCCGCAGCAGAATGAGCCGATTGCGGGCCATGTTGCTCCATGGGCTCGCGGAATACTCCTCCACGAGCTCATCGTACGCGTCCGCCGCCTCACCGAAGCGCTCGCCGGCCTCATAGATGCGCGCGAGCCCGAACAACGCGCGCGGCGTCTCGGGAGCATCCTTGCCGTAGCGTTCTGCTATGCGCCGAAAGAGTTGTTCAGCGCGACCGAGCTCCTCGAGCTCCTCGGCTGCAAACGCTGCGTATAGCAGCGCCCGAGGTGCAAGGTGCGTCTCTTCATACTGATCGGCAACTCTTTCGAATGCCGTGAGCGCTTCGGAGTAACGCTCCAGCTCGAACTGCATGTTGGCCTCGATGTAGGCCGCGCGTAACGCCCCGTAGGTACCGGTAAACCCGTCGCGAATCGCCTCTATCTCGGCGAACAGCTCGGGCTCGAGCTCGGCACGCCGATCCTCGTCCGCGGCGGACCACTCGTCATACTGCTCTTGAACCGCCTCAATGCGGACGAGCGCTTCTTCTGCACGGCGCGACTGCAGTTCCAGAACCACAACTGCACCTATACCACCCACAAACAACACCGCTGTGATAATGATGATCTGTTTTCGAAACCGGTGCAGAAACGCGGACACCTTATCCGCTATACTGGGCTTCGTCTGTTCGCCGTCCGGGGTCTTCGCCATAGTTGCAACTCCTGCTGAAATTCTCCGCTATTACTTTATCTCGAGCTCTTTTATAAGACGAGATAGGTAGGTTCGTTGTATGCCGAGTGCCTTCGCGGTCTCGGTTTGATGCCAGCCGTGACGCTCGAGAGCGTGCCGGATAAAATGCCTCTTAAACAGTGTCACCGATTCCTTTAGCGACTTGTCCTCGTACTGGTGGTCGTTCCCGGAGCCGCCGGCGGGCTCAAGCGCCAGCTCGGCTGGGCTTACATAGCTCTTATCGCAGATTACCACCGCGCGCTCTACCACGTTCTCAAGCTCCCTAACATTGCCCGGCCAAGAATACGACAAGAGGATCTCCATAGCCTCATCGGTGAACCCCTGCACTTGTTTCTTGGTCTCCTGATTCACGCGCTTCAAGAAAAACTCGGCCAACACGGGAATGTCCTCTCTCCGGCGCCTGAGCGGCGGCACCTCGAGCGGGAGCACATTCAGCCGGTAGTACAGGTCGCTTCGAAACTCGCGTTGCTCCACAGCCTTCGCGATGTCTTTGTTGGTGGCGGCGAGGATGCGCACATTGACCTTCTTCGGCGTGCTGGATCCCACCTTCTCGAAGCTGCGCTCCTGGATTACGCGCAACATCTTGGCCTGCAAGCTCGGCGGCAGGTCTCCGATCTCGTCAAGGAATATGGTGCCGCCGTCGGCCAGTTCGAAGCGTCCGGTACGGTCGCGGTCGGCATCGGTGAACGCACCCTTTACGTGCCCGAATAGCTCGCTCTCGAGCAACGGCTCAGGAAGCGCAGCACAGTTCACGCGCACCAGCGGGCCGTATCGTCGTGTGCTGCGTTTGTGAATCTGCTCAGCGATGAGTTCCTTCCCAACCCCGCTCTCTCCGAGTATCAGAACCGATGAATCGGTCTCGGCGATGCGGGAAACGAGTTCGAGTTTCTCCTGCATCACGCGGCTTTCGGCGATCATGGTGTGGTAGCCCTTGACGCCGTTCATTTGGTCTTTCAGGATATCGATTTGGTCGCGCACCGCTTGAAACGACTTGGCGTTCTGAATCGCAAGCGCAGCCTGCGTGGCGAAGATCTCGAGCCATTGGCGGTCGTCCTCGGTAAACTGACCGCTATCGGCCTTGTTTACCATCTCGAGAACACCGACACAGCGTTCCTCGATCCGCATCGGAACCGCGAGAATCGCGTAGGTGTCGAACTCAATACTCGAGCTAATCTGCGGTTGAAAGCGCTCGTCCTGTGTCACGTCGTTGACGATCAAGGAACGATTGTTCTCCGCAACCCAACCGGCGATGCCCTCGCCGCGCTTGAGACTAAACTGCTTGACCTCAGCGCCCTTGGAGCCGAGCGCAATCTCAAAATGCAGATTCCCGGTTTCGGGCTTCAGCAGTAACAGAGACGACGCCTCTGCGCCGGTTAAGCGGGTCGCGGATTCAAGAATCCGCTGAAGAAGAGCGCGAGGGTCTGCATAATACGAATTGATTAAGGTGTTGATCTCAATGAAGGTTTCGAACTTCTGCGGATCAATATTCGTCTTAACCATTTCGTTGCAGACCCACGCACGGCGTTATACCTCGCCTTTATCCTTCAAGAACTCACCGAGCGTGAAGGTGTCCTCGTCTCCCGAGTCGTGAATGTACTTCTGCATCTCTTCACGCTGCTCTTTGCGCTCGAGCTCGCGAACCGACAACGAGAGCCGCTGCTTCGCCGGGTTGATCTCGGTTATCACAACGCTGATTTTGTCTCCGACCGAGATGTTCTTGACGGCCTGCTCGTACGGCTCTACGCGCGGATCGGTGAGGTTGTTCTTGTGCAGCAAGCCTTCGATTCCGCCGTATACACGCAGGAACAGCCCGAAATCGGTGATGTTGGTGACCTCACCCTCGATGATCTCGCGACGTTGGGAAACCTGTTTCAAGGTAGTCCACGGGTCTTCAGAGAGCTGCTTTACGCCTACACGAATATTGCGATTCTCGGGGTCAACCCACAGCACCACTACCTCTACATCCTCACCCTCGGTGAGCACGTCGGAAACGTTGCGCGGACGATTCGCCCAAGAGAGATCGTCGATATGCAAGAAGGCGTCTATGCCTTCTTCCAGCTCGATGAACGCACCCGAGTTTGTGATCTTCTTCACCGGGCGCACAAACTGCGTGCCTGCCGGATACTGCTCGGCCATGCTCTCCCACGGATTGGGCAGGACCTGTTTCAGCCCGAGCGATACACGCCCTTGTGCGAGGTCGTAGTCGAGGATTTTCGTCTCGACCTCGTCGCCGGGCTTCAAGACCTCTTTGGGGTGATTGATACGCTTGACCCACGAAAGCTCGGAGATATGCGCCAGGCCTTCAATACCTTCCTCGAGTTCGATGAACGCGCCGAAGTCGGCAAGCTTGGTAACACGGCCGGGCACGACGTCATCTATACGGTATTTGTCCTCGAAGCTCTCCCACGGGTCGGGGGTCATGTGCCGAAGCGAGAGGTTGACCTTCTGATCTTCAGGCTCCATGCGGATAACCTTGAGCGTGAGTTCCTCGCCCTTCTTGACGATGTCTTTGGGACGGGTTACGTGGCCCCAACTCATGTCGTTGATGTGAAGCAACCCATCGAAACCGCCGAGATCGATAAATGCGCCGAACGAGGTAAAGGTCTTCACGACACCGGTTACTTCGTCGCCGATATCCACGCTCTTGAAGAACTCTTCGCGCTTGCGCTGCACCTCTTCCTCAAGCCACGCGCGACGTGAAAGGATAATGTTGACGCGGTTTTCGCTATATAGACGCTCAACGTAAAACTTGGACTCGAGCCCGACGTACTCGTCGGGATTCTCGATACGATGGGTATCCATCTTTGAGATGGGGTTGAACCCACGGACACCCGAGTGAATCTGTACCTCGAACCCACCTTTTACGCTGCGCGTAACCTTTCCATCCACCGGAGTATGGTCCTGGAAAGCCTGCTTGAGCTCTTTCCAGAATACTCGCTCGTCGGCCTTGCGCTTTGAAACCGGAACACCACCGGACCGTGCGTCGCGACTCTGAAGCACGACATCGACCTCATCTCCGACCTGCGGGGGTTCTTCAAACTCATCGAGTGCAACTTTTCCGTCGGATTTATAGCCGATGTTAATGAACACGTTTTCTGAGCCGACTAACACAACCGTTCCGCTGATCAACTCCCCAACCTCGGGTTGGTTGACTTCCATCTCGTCGATGGTTTTGAGAAACTCGTCACGAGTCTCCTCAGGAACAGTTTCACCGAGCGACTCTGTGTTCTGCGCTTCCTTCTCTACCATGATACCTACTAGTTCTCCTGATTAACGTTTCAACCGAATTGTTTCCATAACTGTGTCATAAACTGTACCGATGGTCAAGTCCGAGGTATCCAAATACACCGCGTCCTCGCTAACCCGGAGCTTACCCTGCTGCTTGTCGCGATCGAGGCGATCGCGCTCGGCAATTGCGGCTTTGAGTTCCTCGAGGCTCAAACCGCTGGTGTTCTCGCGGTACCGACGTTCAGCCCGGGCCGCGATACCGGCGTCGAGATAGATCTTCACCTCGGCGTCGGGGAACACCACCGTTGTAATGTCGCGCCCTTCCACCACGCTGTCTTGCTTCTGAGCCGATTTACGCAACGCAGTGTTGACTAACTCGCGCAGCTCAGGAAACGACGATACCTGCGCGACATGCCGGTCCACCTCGTCGGTGCGCAGCCGCCCCTCCGAGACCGGTTCGCCGTCTATGTACACCGCGTTGTCTTTCCACTCGAGCGTGCTACGCTCGGCGACGCTCAGCACCGCGGCGCGGTCGGCCGGATCGTGTCCGTGGTCGAGCACTTTGCGCGTAAGCGCGCGATAGAACAGCCCGGAATTGATGTAGGTGAAGCCGGTATTCTCACCGACCATGCGCGCGATCGCGCTCTTGCCGCTACCCGCCGGCCCGTCTATTGCAACAATCATTGCGCCTCCCGCATCGCGTGTCATGCCCTCATTCCGCCTCGCCGCCCTGCCCGCCGCCCGGGCCACCCGGGCCACCCGCAGCTCCCGCAGCGCTACCTTCGCCGCCCTGCCCGCCGCCTGCGGCGAGCGAGAGCAGCTTCTTGATCTCGCGGTCGTTGAGCGGACGAAACATTCCGGGCGAGAGATTGCTGAGCCAGAGTGTCCCGATGCGCACCCGATGCACGCGTCTTAACGCGACGTTGAAGTGGGTAAAGACGCGGCGAATCTCACGATTCTTGCCTTCCTCGAGCACCAGGTGCAGCCTCCGAGCGTTTTTGACGCGGTAGTTTTTGAGTTTGTAGGTTTCGCCTTCTATGTGAAGACCACGCTGGTAGCGCTCGAGCAGTTCTTCCGAGACCGGTTTGCGCGTCTCAACGAGGTACTCTTTCTCGATTCTGCTCGAGGGATGCGATATCGTGCGCGCAAACTCGCCGTCGTTGGTGAGCAAGATCAAGCCGGTCGACATGAAGTCGAGCCGGCCGACGGTGAACACGCGTTCGCTCACGGTATCTCGCAGGAGGTCTATCACTAACGGACGACCCTCTGGATCATGGTTGCTACAGAGGTAGCGCGGGGGCTTGTTCATCGCGAGGTAGATCGGGCCGGCGCTTATGCGCAGACGCTTTCCGTCGAGCGTCACCACGTCCTCCGGGCCCACCGTCTCGCCCTGCCGTACGATCCGACGTCCGTTGAGCTTTACTCTGCCTTCCTCGATTATGCGCTCGCAGCGTCGGCGCGAGGCCACACCGGCCTTCGCCATAAATAGCTGCAGACGCATCGGCCACTGTTCGCTGGTCTTTTTCATTGCCGTCATTCCGAGTCGTCGGGGTCAAACCGTTGGCGGTCCTGCTCGTCCAACCGCGGTAAGTCTTTGATGCTCGCAAGCCGAAACAGCTTGAGAAACTCGTTAGTTGTACCGTACTGCACCGGACGCCCGGGGGCGTCCTTGCGACCGACTTCCTGTATGAGCTCGCGCTGCAACAGCAGCCGGATCATGCCGTCGGGCGAGACCCCGCGCAGCCCCTCGATCTCGGCGCGCGTGATCGGCTGCGAGTACGCGATAATCGAGAGAGTCTCGATAGCGGCGCGCGAAAGCTTGTTCTCGTTACGCTTTCCGTAGCGATCGCGCAGGTTCTCCCACAGCTCGAGCTTGGGCTGCAGCACGTAGCCCTCGGCGAGCTGCACAAGCTCGATACCGTGCGACTCATCGGCGTAGCGTTCGTTGAGCACGCCCACGCAGCTCTCGATCACGCCGCGATCGAGCTTTGCGATCTTCGCGAGCTGATCGAGCGTTACCGGCTCACTTTCAAGCAGCAGAATCGCCTCGAGGATAGCGGTTTCCTTACTCAGGTCCATCGAGCACTTCCCCAGGGCCACGCCGTACCATAATGTCGCCGAACAGGCGATTCTGAAAGATCCGGACTCGTCGGCTCTTGACCGTCTCGAGGATCGCGAGCAGCGCGCAGACGATCTCCATCCTCGAGTCGGGGCGCACGATGAGATCCGTGAACGGGAACTGTTCGTTGCGATCGAGCAGTTCGTTAATCAAGGTGATCTTCTCATTGATCGAGACCTCTTCGTAGAGGTCTATGATGCGGTCGTCGGAGACCGTCTCGAGGATAGCCGAGAACGCCTTAAACAGATCCCAGACGTCCATCTGTTCCCAGACGTCGTCTTCCTCCGGAAACGGCAGCGCGATCTCCTTCTTCTTGCGGTCCAGCACCCACTCGCTGTGCTTTTCGCGCTCGATCATGATGTCGGTGAGCTTCTTGTACTTCTGATACTCGATGAGGCGCTCCACGAGCTCCGCTCGAGGATCCTCGAGCTCATCACCGAGCTCGGCGTCGTTCGGGAGCAGCATCCGCGACTTGATATGCAACAGCGTCGCAGCCATGACATAGAACTCGGTCAAGTTCTCGAGATCTGCACGCTCACCGGTACGCAGGTACTCGAGGTACTGCTCGGTGATCTCGTGGATCGGAATGTCGTAGATATTAATCTCACTGCGGCGGATGAGGAACAGCAGGAGGTCGAGGGGGCCCTCGAAGTCCTGCAACTTGAATACCGCGTGCGACTCGGTCTCGTTTTTGGGCGTCTCTTGTGATTGCATAGATGAAACTACCGGGTGAGGAGATTATACCGTCACCCGCTAATCGGGTAAATCCCCTCAAGCGACAGCCGATCAAGATCGTGTCGGTATTCACGGCCGGTTATAGGGTCGCGCGCACCCGGACAGAGCTCGAGAAGCGGCAACAGCACGAACACGCGCTCGCGCACACCGGGGTGCGGTACGGTCAGACGCGGATGACGTACGATCCAGTCGCGATACAGCAGGAGGTCGAGGTCGAGCGTGCGCGGGCCTTTCGGACGTTGCGCGTCGCGTTTACGCCCGAAGGCGCGCTCTATCGCGAGCAAGCGCTCGAGCACGCCCAACGGCCCAAGCGAGGTGCGCAGCTGAACCACGGTGTTTAAGAAGCGCGGCTGTTCGCGGTCGTACTGCGGTTCGCTCTCGTACACGCGCGCCGATTGGAGGCGCTCGAACTCTTCGCCGAGCATGCGAACCGCGGCCGCCAGCGTCGCTTCACGCTCACCGAGGTTGGTGCCGAGCCCGATGTAGACAGCGTTCCGAGACTCCACCTCGTTTAGAACAGCTCGTCGTCGGCCGGGCCGGACTCGGCCGACTCGGCGACTACCTCAGCGGCGTCTTCCGCGCCCGAATCGGTGGGTTCCGGTGCCGCAGCCTGCGATCCGGGACCGGCTTTCTTGCTCGAGGAGCCCGATTTGCTCGAGCCGCTCGCGTCTGCTGAGCCGCTCGCGGCGGCCCCGGAGCTCGAGTTCGTTTTACTCTTGGAGCCCGCGCCGGATTTGGAACTCGTGCCGGAGTTTGAACCGCCCGCGTTTGAACCGCCCGCGTTTGAACCGCCGGAGGCGCCGTCGGCGCCGGCCGCTGAGACGGCGGCGGCGTTCGCGTCCTCGGCCTGTTCCTCGGCCGGGGAAAACATGATCTTGCGGAGTTTCGCCTCAACCTCGGCTGCAATCTCGGGGTTGTTCTCGAGAAACTGCTTCACGTTGTCTCGCCCCTGCCCGATGCGCTCATCGCCGTATGAGTACCAGCTGCCGCTTTTCTGGAAGATGTTGTACTTCACGCCGGCGTCGAGCAAACTGCCGGAGGCCGAAAGGCCGGTACCGAACATTAACTCGAGCTCTACTTTGCGAAACGGAGGGGCTACCTTGTTCTTCGCGACCTTTACCCGAACACGGTTACCGATCGCCTCGTCGGCACCCTTGGAGATGGTTTCAATTCGCCGCACCTCACAGCGCACCGAGGAGTAGAACTTGAGCGCCTTCCCGCCGGTTGTGGTCTCGGGGTTGCCGAACATCACGCCGATCTTCATGCGAATTTGGTTGATGAAGACCATGCAGGTTCCGGACTTGTGCAGCGTTCCGGTCAATTTACGTAACGCTTGGCTCATGAGCCTCGCCTGCAACCCCACATGCGAGTCCCCCATCTCTCCTTCTATCTCGGCTTGCGGCGTTAACGCGGCAACCGAGTCTATCACGATGATATCGACCGCCCCGGAGCGCACGAGGGACTCGGCGATCTCGAGCGCCTGTTCGCCGGTATCCGGTTGTGAGACCCATAGCTCGTCTATATTGACGCCGAGGTGCCCGGCATACACCGGGTCCAGCGCGTGCTCGGCGTCGATGAACGCCGCGATTCCACCCTGTTTTTGCGCCTCGGCGATCGCGTGCAATGCAAGCGTGGTTTTACCCGAGGACTCGGGACCGTACACCTCTACGATTCTGCCCTTTGGGTAGCCACCGAGCCCGAGCGCCTCGTCGAGCAAAATAGATCCGCTGGGAATCACCGAGATGTTCTGGACCTGCCGCCCCTCGTTCATCTTCATGAGCGAGCCCTTGCCGTACTGCTTCTCGATGTTCAGCCGGGCCGCCTCGAGTGCGCGGACGCGCTCCTCTTGGTTGCTCGGAGCGCTAAACTGTTCTTTTTTCGCCATTGCAATCCTCGCTGACCGGGTAATCTATTAGACGAGCGCGACGGCTCTCTACTTAGTATTAACCGGCGCCAATTTCATACTGCTTGTCTTGAGGCATAGTATCGGTCGTATATCTTGCAGGTCAATACAAGTTTCGCTATGCTGCAAACCATGAGAGGTGATCTATTACTCCTTTCCACGCGGTCCATGCGCGACTATTCCGCCCGCGTCGCTCATCAACTCGAGACCTTCCCCGACTTTCATGCCCGACACAGACGCGAGAACTATGTGGGCGACCTTCGGCCGGTTCAGTTCGCCGACGGCGAGGTCGAGGTTGAGCTTCAAAGCTCGGTACGTGGGCGGGACGTGTTTCTCTTCGCACAAGCCGGACGCAATAACCAGCACCTCAGCGTCGAGCAGAACAAGATGGAGCTCTACCACTGCATCGATGCGATCCGCCGCGCGCAACCGCAACGGATCACGCTGTTTGAAACCTACTGCAGCGCCTCACGATCCGACCGCACCACCCGGCGCAACTCGGTAGGATTTTGGATTCACTACAAGACGTTGATGAGCCTCGGGGTCGACCACATCATAACCTATCAACTACATTCCGATAAATCGAGGACCATTGTCGATCCGCGACTCTGTGCGATAGACGATGTGCCGGGGATTCCTCTGTTGCAGGAGTACATCGCGGATAACTTCATCAAGGCGACCGACGTGCTCACCGATCAGGTCCAGAACAAATGGCTGTTCTGCTCGGTAGACGCGGGCGGTGAAGCGATCGCCAAGAAGTATGCGCGCGCGTTCGGTACACACCTCGTTATCGCCCACAAACAGCGTGACTACAACAAAGCGAACACGGTAGAGTCTACCACTATACTTACCGACTCCTCGCTCAAGGGTAAAGAGATCTGGATCGTCGACGACATGATCGACACCGGCGGCTCGATCTTCACGCTCGCGCAGGAGCTCAAGAAACGCGAGGTCGCGAAGATCCATATCGCGATCATCCACCCGGTGTTCTCCGGACCGGCGGTCGATAGGCTCGGCTGGCTGCACGACAACGGCATGGTCGACACCATCCTCGCAACCGACACGCTCGAGGTCACCGATGATATCAAACGCCGGCTACCGTCGTTACACGTGGTGTCTTCGGCGCGCCTCAGCGCGGAGCTTATCATGCGCATGAACGAAGAACAGTCGCTTTCGCCGTTCTTCGACGACTTTCATGCGCGCACCTATCTGTCTTCGCCGAAACTGTTTATGTAAGTATCGAGCCCGCCTTCAAACCGGCGGCTGCCGCAGGCACGGTCTTAGAATTCTTTCTTGGAATCG
>Ga0207421_10008695_pt1 | contig 10452 bp, 10 predicted proteins | sample SodLakKL_010_SED_4_FD_187542 | JGI IMG/M metagenome (GOLD analysis project Ga0207421, IMG submission 187542) | Alkaline sediment microbial communities from Lake Tanatar, Kulunda Steppe, Russia - 8KL_010_SED (SPAdes) (version 2) | ecosystem: Environmental > Aquatic > Non-marine Saline and...
CGCCTGGGAATGCAGATCCTGGGGGTATGCATGTTTTTCGCCGTATATATATTCCAGAAAATCAAGGTCCGGAGATTTCAGAAATTCATGGCCTCCAGGACCCAGGAAAAAGGAGAATAACTCATGTACCAGCGCATTCTTGTCCCGGTGGACCTGCAGGAAGAAGATGAACGTCTGCGCAACTATGCCCTGCAGAATGCCGTAGAACTCTGCAGGTTTTACAATGCCCGCCTGTATGTCCTCACAGTGGTTCCGGACCTGGGCATGCCCGTAGTTGGCAACTATTTTCCCCAGGACGTGAGCAGCCAGATCATCCGCGAGGCTGAAAATCTTCTTCATGACCAGGTTACCAGGCATTTGCCCCAGGACCTGGATATCCAGCACATAGTGGCTCAGGGAACTGTTTACCGCCGCATTCTGAAAACTGCCAGGCAAACCAATGCCGACCTGATAGTCATCCCGGCTCACCGCACCACCCTGACTGAATACTTTATAGGCTCCAACACCTCCAGGGTGGTGCGCTATGCAGAATGCTCGGTCCTTGTGGTCCGCTCAGAGCTGGACCAGAACATCATTTGTGTGCGATAAGGCAGACCTTGCAATGTTGACCAGCAACGCTCAAAAAATACACAAAAACGACACAGATTTGTCACCCCTGAATGTTCTTTTGCTCTGAAACTTGAAGGAGCTATGAGATGTCTGAAAAAAAGAACTTTCTTTTTCTGTGTACCGGCAACTCGTGCCGCAGCCAGATGGCCGAAGGGTGGACCAATGCCCTGCAGGGTGAGACCTTCCAGGCCTTTTCGGCTGGGGTGAAAAAAAGTTCGGTAGACCCCCTGGCTGCAGAAGTTATGAATGAAGCCGGAATAGACCTGTCAGGGCAGTATTCCAAGCTCATTGAAGAACTGCCTGATGTGAAGTTTAATTATGTGGTTACCCTTTGTGATCATGCCCGGGAAGGCTGCCCGGTTTTTTTCTCGGATGCTTTGAAAATACACAGGGGGTTTGACGATCCGCCCTACCTGGCCCGGGATGCCACCTCACGGCAACAGGCACTGGAACACTACCGCCGGGTCAGAGATGAAATTAAAGAATTTGTGCTCTCCTTTCCCAGCAGCCTGAAAACAGTTTGACCCTTGTGCTTTCTCTGAATTATGCAGTAAATAAGTGCAGGTTGATTTTTAATAATCATTGTTAGGGAGGAGCATGAGCAAAGGAAAAAAATTTTCTCGTAACCTTAGCCGGCAGGAGGCTTCGCATTTCCTGACAGAACTGTCTGCAGCCCTGGAAAACAGGGAGGTAGTGCTGCAGGGTGAAAAAATCGCCTGGGAAAGCATGCGTAAACTGAAATGCTCGTTTTATCCCAGCGGTGATGATCTGACCCTAAAAGTTAGTGTGGAGCAAATCAGACCCGGAAAAGTAGCAAAGAGCCTGCCTAAAAAAAAGAAGGACAGTAAAAATGCTCTGAAAAAACTCAAGGCCGGGGCAAAGCTTAAGCGTTCAGAACTTAAGAACAGGGTCAGGACCGCTTTCCGGTGCATTATGAACAGCAGCGTTCAAGAAGAATCGAAAGCTGATGAAAATGCTGCAGAGACCTTACAGACCCCTCCCGCAACCCCTTCCAGGAGCAAGACCGGCTACAAGACCCTGAAGAAAAGGATGAAAAAAACATTTGCCGTCATCCTTCGAAACGCAGCCAATTACCAGCTGCCCACGCAGAAGGAAATTGACTCCTTTATAATCGATTCCAAGGCAATGGTGGAATTTCCAGGATATGGAGACGAGTATTACCAGGAATACATGGACAGGGTGCTCAAGATGCAGGAGGCCTTCCAGCGAAATGATGCCCTGGATTTAATGCACAAGGCTCAGGAAGTGAACCAGCTGCAGAAAGACTGCCACAAGCAATACAAGTAGACAGCCCATGAAAACCGATATGGAACAGTTACATTACGAGGCGGATGATCCCAGGCATGATCCAGGGACTGCAACGCCGGACCTCACTGAAATGGACCAGAGAATTCTGGCCGAGATAGTCTGTGTCCAGATAACCCCGGAAGAAATGCAGAAGATTATCACCCCCGTCAGAGAGCATCCCCATCAGAAGTCTGTTCTGGCTGTACACTGGCACCCGGAATACATCCCCATGGAACTCATCAAAAAAAGGATTGAGAACACCTTCCCCAACAAGGAAAAGGAACTCATCATCCCCACCCAGCACAACGAGCTTCTGACTTACGACGATAAATACCATGGTGCGGAAATAGACTGCTATTCCAGGGGTTTTCAGCGCAAGGTGCAGCTCCTGCTGCACTGCAGGCTTGAAGAACCTGACAGGGCTGGCGTTCTGAGATCAATGCTCAACCACACCTATGAATACCGCTCCAGCCAGCTTTTTGAACTTCTGGAGACTTTCATGAACCCCAAGTGGGAGGATTATCTGCAGCTGGCCGCAGAAGGTACCGGGGTCGGGGAAGAAGTGATCCATTTTGCCAGGGTCCAGACTTACAAACTATACCGCTTGATTCAGGAACATGAGAAATCCATATCCAGGGATTTTTTAAAAAACAAGCTGCTGCGGGACTTTGTGGACGGCCAGAGACACCTTTACCCCGATCAGTTCATCAACAGGGTTCAGGTGTTTATCAAAGCCGTAAAGAAAATCGTCAAGACCAATTTCAGCCTGGAGTATTTTTACCGCACATCGGAAGTCATCGAAGAGGCCAGGAGCCTGGGATGCGGGATAGTTGTACCCCACCCTGAACAGTTCTGGCCTATACTGCTTTGTGAGTACGACATTGACGGGTACGAGGTCTGGAATCCTCAATCCAGGGAATATACAGAGTTCCTGGTCAACGTCATCAACCGTCAGAACAAGTCCAGAAGCAGATCTCAGAGACCTCTTCTGGTTTTTATGGGCGATGACGCACACATGGGGGAAAAGATCAAGGATCCCACCAAAATCGAGGCCGCCAAGTACTACCGGGAAATCGGAGTTCAGCCGGCATGGGACGATCTAACCATTAGAAAATCATTGATAATTGGCAATTTTGACCGGCAGAAAGTCATGAACGAATATCAGGCCAGGCTGGATGGATAATGAGTGAAGAAAAAAAATTCTTTCTGGAGTCCCTCCAGGACAGGGAGACCATCTGCAAATATCTGGATGCCCTGAAAGAGGGTTTTCAGCAGGGAAGAATCAACCTGTCCAGCAATGAACAGACACTGGATATTGTGCCCTCCGGGCTTATCAAATTCACCATCAAGGGCAAAAGGAAGGATGGAGAAATAAAGCTGAACCTGCGCTTCAGGTGGGCAGATGATGACAACCTCACCGACTTTGATGAATCCTGGAACGATAAAATGGAAAATGACTCAAGGGACGGCTAAATGCCTTATTTCAGCGACCTGGAAGAAAAAATCCATTTTATGGTCCTGGAAGTCAACAGGCAGCTTGATGACACCCAGAAAATCATCCAGGACCCCAAGCCGGACCTTGTGGACAAGGTCAAGTCCAGGGACGACCGCATAGACAACTACAAAGCCATCATTGAAAATCTATGTTTTTCCAGGATACACGGAGAGGAAAACCTGACAAAAAAACAGGTGGACTTCATCCGGGCCACCAATATAATCAGCAATAACCTGGAAAAAATAAGCGACTTTTCCGTTTATGTTGTTGATCAGTTAAACTATCTTTCCAGCATTGAATACCTGCACAACTACAACTACCAGTCCTTTTTCCAGCACCTGAGCAGTTCACTGGACATAGTGGTCCAGGGACTCTTTACCAGGGACCTGAACCACGCCCTGAACATCTGTAGAACCGAATTCGTTATTGACAAGCTTTTCAAGCGCGTCTTCGATCAGATCATCGAGGAACTGGACTCCGCGGAAAACAAGCAGAACATCATCACCTGCCTGTTTATCTTTCGCTATCTGGAAAGAATGGGAGATGCCATGCTCAATATCGGGGAAGCCATTATCTTCTCCGTGTTCGGCGAAAAACTCAAGATCCACCAGTACCAGGCCCTGGTGGAAAACCTGGATTCTATAAACAACGATATTTCCATAAAAGATGTAGGCTTCGAATCCATCTGGGAGTCCAGATCGGGATGCCGCATTGGAAAAGTCATGGATTCATCCCGGGAGGGGACTCAGGCAGTCCTTTTCAAGGAAGGCAAGGCCGGAAAGATCTCCAGGGAAAAGGAAAACATCGAGACCTGGAAAAGGATCTTTCCCAGCCTGGTACCCAAAGTATTCAGTTATACCCAGAGCAGAAACAGTGCCTCCATGCTGCTGGAGTTTCTCCCCGGGTGCTCCCTGCAGGAAGCTGTTCTGTCCCAGGACAGGGATACCCTGGAAAATGCCTTGTTTATTCTCAAGGAAACCCTGTCATTCATCTGGAAGGACACCCTCAAGAACAAGCAGGTGAATTCAGGATTTATGAATCAGCTTGCTCAGCGCATCGACGACGTGCTCATGATTCACCCGGAATTCAATTTTTCCCAGGCCAGTATCGGGTCCCTCATGACCCCGTCCCTGGAGGAGGTCATCAGGATTCTGAGGGAGGTGGAGTCCGAGCTCAAGGCACCATTCTGCATATTTATCCACGGCGATTTCAATACCAACAACATAATCTACAACCAGAAAGAACAACAGATTTACTTTATCGACCTGCACAGGTCCTGCTATGGAGATTATGTCCAGGATGTCTCTGTATTCCTGGTATCCAACTACCGCAAACCGGTTTTTGATGCCGGGGTGCGCAGACTCACCAACCGGCTGAACCAGGATTTTTTTAATTTCTCCCGGCGGTTTGCAGCGGAAAATGCAGATGAAACATTTGATGCCAGGCTGGCCATGGGTCTTATCCGCTCCTTTTTTACTTCCACCCGTTTTGAGCTCAACCAGGAATTCGCTCTTGGCATGTACCAGCGGGCCCTGTATCTGGCTGAAAAAATCATTGCCCACAGGGGAAATCCCTGGAGGGAGTTTGCCATGCCTCCGGATGTGTTTAAATACTCCAGCTTCTGATGTGCCAGGCAATTGCGAAGAAACATGCAACAATAGGCTCGAAAAACTCACTCCAAGACCATGAATGCTTCAAAAAAAGACAGAAAAATAGCTGTGATAGGCAACCCCGGCAGCTGGTCCACTGAAAAACTGGCTGATGCCCTGGAAAAGAAAACCGGTTTTCGCTGTGTTGTGGACATATCCTCGGTGATTTTCGATATAAACCTCAAGACCCTTTTTTACCAAGGACTGGACCTGGCCACCCTGGACGGGCTGGCCATCAAAAAAATCGGCCCTGTATACTCCCCTGATATGTACAACAGACTGGAGATACTTCGCTTCTTCTGCAGCTTGCAAATACCGGTCTTCTCCAGGCCGGAAATGATCATGCAGGCCGTAAACAGACTGAGCTGTACTGTGAATCTGCAGATAGGCAGCATTCCCATGCCGCCGACAGTGGTTACCGAGGACATTGACCTGGCCTGCGATACAGTGCGCAGATTCAGAAAGGCGGTGTTCAAACCTCTTTTTTCTTCCAAGGCCCGGGGCATGCTGGTTGTGGAGGAAGGGGATCAATGCCGCTCAGCCATCTCCGAGTTTCAGGCTGCGGGCAACAGAACAATGTATATCCAGAAGATGGTTTCCATCCCCGGCAAGGATCTCGGCCTGGCCTTCCTGGGGGGTGAATATATCGGCACTTATGCCCGGCGCAAGGGCGACTCCTGGAACACCTGCACCTCCAGCGGGGGGAGATACGAGCGGTGCGAGCCGGACCCGGAAATCATCAGCCTGGCCCACAGGGCCCAGGACCTGTTCAACCTCGACTTCACCTGCGTGGACGTGGTGGAGACTGATCAGGGGGCAATGGTGTTCGAGGTCTCGGCATTTGGAGGGTTCAAGGGGCTTTACCAGGCCTGGGGTATTGACGCCGCCGATATGTATGCCGATTATATTCTGAACAATCTGCAATACCGGTCCTGACGGACATAAATGATTTCACACCAGCAGAAAATCCGCATTACCCGCTCCGTCACCATACCCGATCCGGTCAAGCTGACCAGATATATCAAGGTGCCGGAATTCGGCCCCAGAATACTTTTTTTCAGCGGCGGCACTGCGCTCAACCCTCTCAGCCGGGCTTTGGTCCGCTACACCCACAATTCCATCCATCTGGTGACTCCCTTTGATTCCGGAGGAAGCTCGGCCAAGCTGCGCAACGCATTCCAAATGCCGGCAGTGGGTGATATGCGCAGCCGTCTCATGGCCCTGGCGGACCAGAGCGTCAAGGGCAACCCTGAAATATACAATCTGTTTGCCTACCGTCTGCCCAGGAATGAAGACCAGGAAAAGCTTAAATCAATCCTGACGCGCATGGCTGACGGTCATCATCCCCTGGTGCACAGCATTCACGATCCCATGCGCAAAATAGTCTGCAGTTACATTACTGCTTTTGCCAGGAAAATGCCCGAGGATTTTGATTTAAGAGGGGCCAGCATGGGCAACCTCATCCTGGCTGCCGGCTATTTCAGTCACAACCGCCATATAGATCCGGTAATCTTTCTTTTTTCCAAGCTGGCTGAAGTACGGGGTATGGTCAGGCCGATAATGAACAAGTATCTGCACCTGGTATCCAGACTGGAAAATGGACAGATCATGCTTGGGCAGCACCAGCTTACCGGCAAGGAAACCCCGGCCATAGAATCTCCTGTACAGAAGATATTCCTGAGCAGCAGTCTGAAAGACCCGTCACCATTATACCCGCGTCTAAAGGAAAAAGTCATGCGGCTGATACAGGATGCGGAAATCATCTGTTATCCCATGGGAAGCTTTTATTCCAGCCTCGTGGCCAACCTGCTTCCCAGGGGTGCTGGAACTGCCATTGCCCAAAATGACTGCCCCAAGGTCTACATTCCCAATACCGGACACGATCCGGAAGAAACAGGCACCTCTCTCAAACAGAGAGTGGAAACTCTTCTTTACTACCTGCACCAGAGCGGCGGCAATAAACATCAGGACAGTCAACTGCTTAATTTTGTCTTGCTGGACAAGGATCATGGGTTGTATAAGGGGGGTGTGGACGTATCCGGTATTGAGGGCCTGGGGGTAAAGGTGATAGAAGCACAACTGGTGGATCCTGAAAACCCTCCATTTCTCAACGCGGATTATCTCCTTGAGAAGCTTCTTTCCATGGTCTGAAACAATCGAGAGGACATCATCAATAAACAAACGGAGGATGGATATGAGCAAGAATGAACTGAAATACAAGGCTGTCCTGGGAAAGGACCAGGTCATTGAGCACCTGGAGAGTCTTATGCACGCACTCAAGGAAGGACGGCTCAACGTCCAGTCTGCAGACCAGTCTCTCTGCCTGGCCCCGGGGGAAAACCTCAAACTGGAACTCAAGGCCGGAGGGAAAGAAAAAAAGGAAAAAATCGAGCTGGAGATCAGTTGGAGTGAAGGCATGGAGGTGACCGGGCAGGTCGACGAGCTGCAAATATCCAGCACAGAGCCGGAAATGGAATCCTTTTCTGAAAACCCCTTGCAGGAAGAGGATGCTTCCAGAAGATCCCCGGCTTCTTCCGGACCAGCCATAGTGGCCGGAGATGAAAGCAGTCGGGAACAGGACAAAAGCTGAACCTTCAAGCTCCCGGGCAGGACTCCCTCCCTGCCCGGGGTCATGAAACAGGAGCACCTCATGCCCAGAACAGTTATTTACGGCAAAAGCACCTGACCCTATACCAATAAGGCCCGGGAGGCTTATAAAGATCACGATTATGTGGATGTTGTGGAAAAACCGGAGGAACTGCAGAAAATGCTGGAAATGTCAGGAGGCAAGCGCAGGGTTCCGGTTATTGTCCAGGGCGAAAATGTAACCATTGGCCATAACGGTTCCTGAGGCGTGTAGTCTACCGGCAGGATGCCGGTTTGCAACTCTTTTGATCTGAATGGGATTCCTGCTCCCATATGCTGCTCACCTCATGGGAGCAGTTTGCCAGAATACTTTCAGCTTCAGCTGGCACCAGCCAGTCTATACTTTTTCCAGCCAGCCATCTGGAGCGGATCATGGATGAACTGATCTCCAGCCTGGGAACGCTGTAAAAACTTATCCGCCTGCCGGTTTCCAGTTCCCAGCATTTCTCACTCTCCTGCTCGACTTTCCAGAATCTGGATACAAAATCGCCCACCTGGGAGTGCCCGCCCTGCCTGCCTATAACCAGCAGATTGCTAAGCCGGGCTATTTCCTGTCCACGATGCCACTGGGGCAAGGTAAACAGATCCATATCCCCCAGGATAAAATTGAGCTCATATCCTGGGTATTCCTGCACATAAGCCTTGAGGGTATCCAGGGTGTAGGAAGGACCCGGCCTGTCCTGCTCCAGGGGATTTACTTCCAGTCCGGAAATACCTTCTATGCTTTCCTGCAGCATGCGCAGCCTCAAGTCAAAGGGAAGTATACCGGCCTGATCCTTGTGCGGCGGCATATACGCCGGCACCAGATCCACCCGGTCCAGGCCGGCCTGCTCCAGCACCTCCAGGCATAGACGCAGATGCCCGATGTGCACAGGATTGAAGCTGCCTCCCAGCAGGCCGATGCTCGGTTTTTTTTGTGGCATGAATTAAACCATTAAAGCATTTTTAAGATCCTGAATACGGTCCCTTACCCTGGCAGCCTCCTCGAACTCCAGGTCCTGAGCCAGCTTGCGCATTTTTCGCTCCAGGCTCTTTATTTCCTTCTCCAGCTTTTGCGGATCAGAACCATATTGAGCAATCTCCTCCGCTGCCAGGCCCAACTTTTCAGGCTCAGGCTGATTGTGCATCTCGTACAGGGTGTTGGGACCGGACTTGACAATGCTGGCCGGAACTATGCCGTGCTCCAGGTTGAACTTTTTCTGTCTGCTCCGCCTGCGTTGGGTCTCATCCATGGCCCGCTGCATGGAATCCGTGACTCTGTCCGCATACATGATCACCCTGGCCTCCACGTTGCGCGCGGCCCGCCCGAAGGTCTGGATCAAAGACCTGGTGGAACGCAGAAAGCCTTCCTTATCCGCATCCAGGATGGACACCAGGGAGACTTCCGGGATGTCCAGGCCTTCGCGCAGCAGGTTAATCCCCACCAGCACGTAAAACTCCCCTGCCCTGAGGGCCTGGATAATGGCCACCCGCTCCAGGGTGTCTATGTCCGAATGCAGGTACTTGCTTTTCACTCCGCGTTCCTGCAGATAGTCTGTAAGGTCCTCGGCCATGCGTTTAGTCAGGGTGGTCACCAGCACCCTCTGATCGTTTTCCTGCCGCAAGAGGCATTCATTCAGGAGATCATCCATCTGGCCATGGGTTGGACGCACCTCGATTTCGGGGTCCACCAGACCGGTGGGCCGTATAATCTGCTCCACAAGAACGCCCTGGGATTTATCCATTTCCCAGGGACTTGGGGTTGCTGAGACGTAAACTGTCTGCCCCATCCTCTCCTGGAATTCTTCAAAACAAAGAGGCCGGTTGTCCAGGGCCGAAGGCAGCCTGAAACCATAGTCCACCAGGGTCTTTTTCCTGGACAGATCTCCGTTGTACATTCCTCCGATCTGGGGAATGGTTATGTGGGATTCGTCAATGAACAGAAGGTAATCATTCGGAAAATAATCCAGCAGGCAGGCCGGGGGCTGCCCCTGTCTGCGTCCGTCCAGATGCCTGGAATAGTTTTCAATACCGTTGCAGTAGCCCATTTCCTGGATCATCTCCAGGTCCAGCTGGGTCCTCTGCTCCAGCCTCTGGGCCTCCACCAGCATGTTCTGCTCCTGCAACCAGTCCAGCCTGTGACGCAGTTCCTCCCGGATGTCGTGCATGGCCCGCTGCAGATTGTCCTGGTCGGATACATAATGACTGCCCGGATAAATAACTGTTTTCTTGAGCCTGGATTTTATCTCGCCGGTCAAAGGATCAGTTTCAAACAGGGATTCCACGGTATCCCCGAAAAACTCGATGCGCAGGGCCTGCTCCATACGGTAGGCCGGAATGATCTCCAGGACATCCCCGCGCACCCGGAATGTGCCCCGGTGAAAATCATAGTCATTGCGCTCGTACTGCACCTCCACCAGCCTGGCCATGAGCTCGTCCATATCCATAGCCTGTCCCTCTTCCAGGGGGATGATCATCTTGGAGTAGTATTCCGGAGAACCCAGACCGTATATGCAGGACACCGAAGCCACAATAAGCACATCCCTGCGGGTGAGCAGGGCATGGGTAGCGGCGTGCCTAAGTTTATCTATGTCGTCGTTAATGGAGGAGTCCTTTTCAATGTATGTATCGGTGCGGGGCAGATAGGCCTCTGGCTGGTAATAGTCGTAGTAGCTGACAAAATACTCCACTGCGTTTTCCGGGAAAAGCAGCCGGAATTCGTTGTACAGCTGGGCCGCCAGGGTCTTGTTGGGGGCCATGACCAGG
>Ga0207421_10008696_pt1 | contig 10452 bp, 9 predicted proteins | sample SodLakKL_010_SED_4_FD_187542 | JGI IMG/M metagenome (GOLD analysis project Ga0207421, IMG submission 187542) | Alkaline sediment microbial communities from Lake Tanatar, Kulunda Steppe, Russia - 8KL_010_SED (SPAdes) (version 2) | ecosystem: Environmental > Aquatic > Non-marine Saline and...
GGCCATCGGCGGTCTGTTTTCTGTGGCACTTTCCGTGGGCTCACGCCCCCCAGGCGTTACCTGGCACCCTGCCCTGTGGAGCCCGGACTTTCCTCCGTGCCGCGGTGCGGCACAGCGGCCATCCGGCCGACTCCACCCCTATATTACGAACGCGCACGAGCACGTCAACCCTTCAATGACAGGTAGATACCCAAAAGAGCCGATGTGCGTTATTAGCACATGCGGTTAACATCCCGTAACGCCAGTTATTTGGTTGTCGCATCGGCCGCCCTTCGACTTGAAATCCCGTGCGTAACTTCATGTTTGGCGCCGGGCAGTGCGGCGGTACGGCTGGTTGACGGGGTGTGGGCCCCCTCCTATAGTGTCGCAACGTGGTTAAAAGTGGGATAAAAGGGCACGGCATGGAGCAGCGGGGGGCGCGGTGTTTCGCGGAGTCAACCAACTCAACCTGGATGCCAAGGGGCGGCTAGCCTTCCCGTCCCGGCACCGCGACCGCCTGCTGAGTCACTGCAGCGGCGAGGTAGTGGCAACGATCGACTATCGCGATCGTTGCCTGGTCTTCTACCCGCTGCCCGAGTGGGAAGAGATCGAGCGCAAACTGATCGCCCTGCCGGACCTCCAGCCGAGCGCCAAGCGACTCAAACGCCTTCTGATCGGTCACGCCCAGGAACTCCAGGTTGACGGCAACGGACGCGCCCTGGTCCCCCCGCCGTTGCGTGAATACGCCGGCCTGGAAAAGCGGGTGGTGCTGATCGGGCAGGGCAACAAGTTTGAGCTTTGGGATGAGTCCCTCTGGGAGCAGCGGCGGGCGGATTGGCTGCAGGAGGCGGCCGCGTCGGATGCCGAGCTCCCCGGGGAGCTGGAGAGCCTCGCCCTGTAGATCAGGTCAGGGGGCGTCATGTCCGCAGCGGAGATGCGCGCAGTGGCGGAGCAGAAGCCAACGGCGACGACACACCGGCCGGTCCTCTACGAGGCCGCGCTGGAGGCGCTCGCCGTGCGCCCGGACGGCTGCTATGTGGACGCCACCTACGGTCGTGGCGGCCACGCCCGCGGCATCCTCGAGCGGCTGGGGCCCCGCGGCCAGCTGTGGGTCGCGGATCGCGACCCCGAGGCGCTGGCCCACGCCCGCAAGACCCTATCGGATGACCCCCGCTGTACCGTGCTCGGTGCCGAGCTGGCCGATCTGCCCCGAATGTTGTCCGGGTATGGTCTGACCGCCGGTATCGACGGCCTGCTGGCGGATCTCGGTATCTCGTCGCCGCAGGTTGACAACCCCGACCGCGGTTTTTCGTTTCAGCGGGACGGCCCGCTGGACATGCGCATGGACCCGAGTTCCGGCGAGTCGGCCGCGGCGTTGCTCGAGCGTTTGAGCGTGCGCGAGATCGCCGGGATCCTGCGCCAGCTGGGGGAGGAGCGCCACGCCGGGCGTATCGCCCGTGCCGTCGTCGCTGCCCGCGAGGCCGGTGAGCCGCCGCGCACCACCCTGGCGCTGGCCCGGCTGGTCGAGCAGGCGGTGCCACGCCGCGAGCCCGGGCGCCATCCGGCGACGCGGACCTTCCAGGCCCTGCGCATTGCGGTCAATGACGAACTCGGACAGCTGGACCGCTTCCTCGATGGGGTCATCGACCTGCTCGCCCCCGGCGGGCGACTGGCCGTCATCGCTTTCCACTCCCTGGAAGACCGGCGCGTGAAGCGGTTCATCCGCCGGGCCTCGAGCGTCGGCGATCTGCCGCCGTCGGTGCCGGTGCCGCCGGAAGGCTGTCAGCCCCGTCTGCGGCCGCTGGGACGCGATTTGCGCGCGGGCGACGACGAGGTGGCCGGCAACCCGCGCGCACGCAGTGCGGTGCTGCGCGTAGCGGAGCGGCTGTCATGAGCCGTGCGGTCTGGGGCATGACCGTGCTGGTCCCGGCGGTGGTCGCCAGTGCCATCGGCGTGGTGGCCGTCCAGCACGAGTACCGCGGGGTCTTCGTGACCCTGCAGGACGAACTCGAGCGCAGCGATCGGCTGCGCGAGGAGTGGAGCATGCTGCAGCTTGAGCAGGGGGCGTGGGCCGGGCACAGCCGTCTGGAGCGCGTCGCCGGCGAGGAGCTGGGCATGGCGCTGCCCGAGCGTGACGAGATCATCATCCTGAGGCGCCCTTGAGGTGGCGAGAGTGAGCAGGAACACGCGCCGACAACCCCCGCTTCAGGGGCCGCCACGCTGGCGGCTCTACAGCGTCGTGGTGGTGCTGGCCCTGGCCGCCGGTGCCGTGATCCTGCGCGCCCTGGATCTGCAGGTGATCAACAGCGAGTTCCTGCGCGACGAGGCCGACGCCCGCCACCTGCGTACGGTGAGCATGCCGGCGCACCGCGGGGTGATCACCGATCGCAACGGCGAGCCGCTGGCGATCAGTTCACCGGTAGAGTCGGCCTGGGCCAACCCGGCGGAGCTGCTGGAGGACCGGGGGGCCGTCGCCGCCGTGGCCCAGACCCTCGAGCGTGCTCCGGCCGAGCTGCGCGACTTCCTGCAGGCCCGGGAGGGGCGGCAGTTCGTCTACCTGAGGCGCCACTTGTCCCCACGGGTGGCGGCGCGCATCCAGGAACTGGATGCGCCGGGTGTTCAGCTGCAGCAGGAGTTCCGCCGGTTCTATCCGGCCGGCGAGGTGGCCGCGCAGCTGGTCGGCTTCACGGACATCGATGGTCGTGGGCTGGGCGGCGTCGAGCGCGCCTTTAACGAGGCCCTGAGCGGGCGTAGCGGCGCCAAGCGTGTGGTCCGTGATCCCTTCGGGCGCACCATCGAGGATGTCGAGCTGCTGCGCGAGCCGCGCCCCGGCGAGGACATCCGCCTCTCGCTGGACCGGCGCATCCAGTATGTGGCGTACCGCGAACTCAAGCGCGCCGTCCATGGCCACGATGCCGAGGGCGGTGCGGCCGTGGTGCTGGATGCAACCACCGGTGAGGTGCTGGCAATGGTCAGCCAGCCCTCGTTCAATCCCCATCGCCGCTCCGGCGTCGAGGCCGAGCAGCGCCGCAATCGGGCGGTGAGCTGGGCCCAGGAGCCGGGGTCGGTGATCAAGCCGTTCACCATCGCCGCCGCCCTGTCCAGCGGGGCCGTGCGCAGCGGGCAGGAGTTCGATACCGCGCCGGGGACCATGCGCGTGGGGCGGCACACGGTCCGCGATTTCCTCGACTACGGCGAGCTCGACATTGCCGGCGTGCTGCAGAAATCCAGCAACGTGGGCACGGTCAAGATGGCCCTGGAGACCGAGCCGCGGGCCCTCTGGAGCGCCCTGGAGGATGTGGGCTTCGGCGAGCGTACCCGCAGCGGCCTGCGCGACGAGGTCGCCGGGCACTTCCTGCCGGCGCCGCCGCGGGGCGACGTGCAGCGCGCTACGCTTTCCTACGGTTACGGCGTGACCGCCACGCCCGTGCAGCTGGCGCGCGCCTACGCCGCGGTGGCCCGCGACGGGGTGATGCGCCCGGTCTCTATTCGCGCCCTGGATGATCCCCCGCAGGGCCGGCAGGTGCTCGACCCGGATCTGGCTGCCGAGCTGCGCGCCATGCTCGAGGCCGTGGTCGAGCCCGGCGGGACCGGCACCCGTGCGGCCATCTCCGGTTACCGGGTGGCCGGCAAGACCGGCACGGTGCTCAAGAGCGGCCCCAGCGGCTATGCCGAGGAGGATTACCTCGCCTCCTTCGTCGGTTTCGCCCCGGCGTCGGACCCGCGGCTGGTCATGGCGGTGACCATCGATCAGCCCCGCGGCGATCTCTACTACGGCGGCCAGGTGGCGGCGCCGGTGTTCTCCCGGGTGATGGGCAGTGCGCTGCGGATGCTCAACGTGCCGCCGGACGATCTCCCGGAGCTCGAGGTGCCCGTCGTCGCCGAGGGGGAGGGGTCATGAGCGCTTTGTCCGCATCCGGGGTCACCCTGCGCTGGCTGTTCGAACCGTGGGTCGGTGGCGAACTCCCGGCGGTTTCGGTCCGCGGGCTGGCCCTCGATACCCGGCGCCTTGAGCCCGGCGCCGTGTTCCTGGCGCTGTCCGGCAGCCGCGAGCACGGACTTGCCTACGTGCCCGCAGCGGTAGCTGCCGGGGCTGCTGCTGTGGCGTGGGATACGGACGACGACGCTGATGCCGCGCCGGCGCGTGCCGCTACCGAGGCGGCCGGCGTGCCGATGGTCGGTGTGCCGGGCCTGCGCCGATACCTTGGTGCTGTTGCTGCGCGCCTTTACCGGGAGCCATCCCGGGATCTGGATGTCATCGCGGTTACCGGCACCGACGGCAAGACCTCGGTCACCCATTTTATTGCCCAGCTGCTCAGCACCGCCGAGGCGCCCTGGGGCGTGGTCGGAACCCTTGGCCACGGCCTGGTGGACCGGCTGCGCCCGGGTGTGCTGACCACACCGGACGCTGTGGCCCTGCAGGAGGCCTTGGCCGATTGTCGCCAGGCGGGCGCCCGCGGCGTGGCCATGGAGGCTTCCTCCCACGCCCTGGAGCAGGGGCGATTGTCCGCCACAGCGGTGGATCTGGCCGTACTCACCCACTTGGGGCGCGACCACCTGGATTACCACGGCTCGGTCGAGGCGTATGCCGACGCCAAGAGCCGGCTGTTCGAGTTCCCCAGTTTGCGGGCCCAGGTGCTCAACCTGGACGACGAACTCGGCCGGCGCCTGCACGACCGGGCCGCCGGTGCGGTCTTCACCTACAGCGCTGCCGGCGCCGCTGCGGACCTCTCCGCCGAGGCGGTAACCCCGGTGGCCGACGGCGTTCAGCTCACACTCTGTCTGGGCGGGATCCGACGCTCGGTGCGACTGCCCCTGTTCGGGCGCTTCAACGTGGCCAACGTGCTGGCGGCAGTGGCGGCGGCCCTGGCTTTAGGGCGGCCCATGGACGCCGTTCTCGATCGGCTGGCGACGCTGCGTCCGGTGCCGGGGCGGATGGAGCAGTTCCAGGCCGTCGGGGCACCGCTGGTGGTGGTGGACTACGCCCATACACCGGGGGCCCTGGAGCAGGCGCTGAGCGCCCTGCGCGCGCATACCGACGGGCGGCTGTGCGTCGTATTCGGCTGCGGGGGCGAGCGCGACACCGGCAAGCGCCCGCTGATGGGTGAGGTCGCAGCGCGCCTGGCCGACCGGGTGGTGATCACCGATGACAACCCCCGGGGCGAGGATGCTGCCGCCATCCGGGCGTCCGTGGCCGACGGGGCCGGCGAGGCGGCCGAACTGGTGGCGGATCGGGGCGCGGCCATCCGCGAGGCTGTCGCCTGGGGGGGCGCCGGAGATGTGGTCCTGGTCGCCGGCAAGGGCCATGAGACGGACCAGGAAGTGGACGGGCACCGGCTGCCTTTCTCTGACCGTGAGGAGGTGGCGCGGCTGCTCGGCGCTGCCGAGGAGGGTGCATGGACCCGCTGAGCCTGCATCAGGTGGCTGCGCTGACCGGTGCCGAACTCGTCGGTCGTGACGGCGGTGCGACGGTGAACGGTGTTGCGCTGGATAGCCGCCGGTCCGCGCCGGGGACGCTCTTCGTGGCCCTGGCCGGGGCCCGCAGCGATGGCCACGACTTTGCTGCCGACGCCGCGGCGCGGGGCGCCGTGGCGGTCCTCGGGGCTCGGCCGGTGGCGGCGCTGCCCACGCTGGTGGTCGAGGACCCGGCCGCGGCCCTCGCGCTTCTGGGCGCGGAGTGTCGGCGTCGCAGCGGGGCGCGCGTGGTGGCCGTCACCGGCAGCAACGGCAAGACCACGGTCAAGGAACTGCTGGCGGCGATGCTTGCCGAAACCGGTCCGACGCTGGCCACCGAGGGCAACCGGAACAACCTGCTGGGCGTCCCGGAGATGCTCTGCCGGCTTGATGGTGGGCACCGCTACGCCGTCATCGAGATGGGTGCCAACGCACCCGGTGAGATTGCACAGCTCACCGTGTGGGCGCAGCCGGACGTGGGTGTGGTGACCAACGCCGGGCCAGCACACCTGGAGGGCTTCGGCTCGCTCAACGGAGTCGCCCGCGCCAAGGGCGAACTCTTTGAGGGGCTGCCCGGCCACGGCGTTGCCGTGATCCATGCCGACGACGACTACAGCGGCCTGTGGCGGGAGCTGGCCGGCGCGCGGCGCTGCCTGACCTTCGGCGCCGAGACCGGTCAGATCCGCTACCGGGGGCGGGGCAGCCGGCTCGAGCTGGATCTCGGAGGCGGCTGGACGGCAGCGCCGACGCCGCTGCTCGGTCGCCACAACGCCCAGAACATCGCCGCCGCCGCGGCCTGCGCCGCCGCGCTCGAGGTGCCGGCCCGGACCATCCTGGAGCGGGTGGCGGCCGCCGCGGCCGTGCCGGGGCGGCTGCAGCTGCGCTGGGGGTGTCACGGGGGGTGGCTGGTGGATGATACCTACAACGCCAACCCGGCAAGCCTGCAGGCCGCCATCGATACGGTCACGGAGTTCGGCGGTGCGCCCTGGCTGCTCCTCGGGGCCATGGGCGAGCTCGGCCGGGAGGCGGCGGACTGGCATCGCCGCGCCGGGCAACGGGCGCGGGCTGCCGGGATCCAGCGGCTTTGGACCCTGGGCGGGGCCGCTGCCCCGGCTGCCGAGGGCTTCGGGGTTGGCGGGCGCTGTTTTGACGACGCCTCGGCGCTGATCGAGGCGTGCCGGGCCGAGATGCCCGCCGATGCAGTGGTGCTGGTGAAGGGGTCGCGCTCCGCCGCCATGGAGCACGTGGCGGCAGGCCTGGCCGCGGAAGAATCGACAACGGAAGGGGGGGATCGCTAGGTGCTCTACCACTTGGCCATGGTGCTGGAGACGTTCTACTCGGGATTCAACGTCTTCCAGTACATTACGTTCCGGACCATCCTCGGGGTGCTCACGGCCCTGGGGATCGCGCTGATGATCGGCCCGGCGGTGATCCAGCGCCTGGTGCTCCACCAGGTCGGACAGCAGGTCCGGGACGATGGCCCGCAGACGCACCTGGAGAAGGCGGGCACCCCCACCATGGGCGGCGCGCTGATCCTCGTCGCCATCGCGGTGTCTACCCTGCTCTGGGCGGATCTGACCAATCGCTACGTCTGGGTGGTCCTGCTGGTGACCCTCGCCTTCGGCGTGATCGGCGGGGTCGACGACGCCCTCAAGCTGGCCCGGCAGGACAGCCAGGGGCTGCGCGCCCGGACCAAGTTCTCGCTGCAGATGCTCGCGGCCCTGGCGGCAAGCACGTTCCTGTTCGCCACCGCCGCCGACCCGGTGGAGACCAGCCTGGTGCTGCCGCTGGTCAAGGAGTGGGTCTTCCCGCTAGGTCTCGGGTTCATCGCGCTGGCAACGCTGGTGATCGTGGGCAGCTCCAACGCCGTCAACCTCACCGACGGGCTAGATGGCCTGGCCATCATGCCTACGGTGCTGGTGGCCACCGGCCTGGCGGTCTTCGCCTACGCCAGCGGGCACCACATCTTCGCCGAGTACCTCGGGATCCCGTCAGTGCCCGGGGTAGGGGAGCTGGTGATCTTCTGTGGCGCCATCGTCGGCGCCGGACTCGGGTTCCTCTGGTACAACACCTACCCGGCCCAGGTTTTCATGGGCGACGTGGGCGCCCTGGCCCTCGGCGCCGCCCTGGGCGTGGTGGCCGTGGCCGTCCGCCAGGAGATCGTTCTGTTCATCATGGGTGGCATCTTCGTCATGGAGACGGTCTCCGTGATGATCCAGGTCCTCTCCTACAAGCTGACCGGGCGGCGCGTGTTCCGCATGGCGCCGCTGCACCACCACTACGAACTCAAGGGCTGGCCCGAGCCGCGGGTGATCGTCCGCTTCTGGATCATCACCGTGGTCCTGGTCCTGATCGGTCTGGCGATGTTGAAGGTGCGCTAATGGCAGCAGGCGACCGCCATCACGGATATACCGCCGTCGCCGGCCTCGGTGCCACGGGGATGGCCTGCGTGCGCCATCTGCGCGCCCGTGGCGAGGCGGTCGTGGTGGTGGATAGCCGCAGCGAGCCGCCCCGCCTGGGGCAGCTGCAGGCCGAGCACCCCGAGGTCCAGGTGGTGACCGGGGGGCTGGATCGGGAAACCCTGCTCGGCGCGGTTCGGGTGGTGGCCAGTCCGGGGCTCGATCTGCGTCACGGGGTTTGGGCCGAGTTGCGCGCCGCCGGGCGGCCGGTGGTGGGCGAGCTGACCCTGTTCGCCGAGGCGGTGAATGCGCCGGTCTGCGCGGTGACTGGGTCCAACGGCAAGAGCACCGTGGTCAGCCTGCTCGGCGAAATGGCCCGGGCCGCCGGGCTCGACGTCGCCGTGGGTGGCAATTTGGGGACGCCGGCGCTGGAGCTGCTGACCCGGGCGCCGGCCGATGGCTATGTGCTGGAGGTGTCGAGCTTCCAGCTGGAAGCGTGCCCCGGGTTTCAGGCCGACGTGGCGGCGGTGCTCAATGTCAGCGCCGATCACATGGACCGCTATGACCGCCTTGCTGACTACGCGGCGGTCAAGGCGCGGCTGCTCGAGGGGGTCGGGACAGCGGTGCTCAACGCCGAGGATCCACATCTGGCCGAGCTGGGACGCGAGGCCGGCACGGTGCGCCGCTTCGCGATCGACCGGCCGGCCGACTACCACCTGCTCGAGCGGGACGGCGGTACCTGGCTCGCCGTCGCCGGTCGGCCGCGGGTGGCCGCCGATGCGCTTCCCGTGCCCGGTCGCGCCCACTGCGCCAATGCGCTGGCCGCTATGGCCCTGGCCGACGCCTTGGGGATCCCGGAAGCCGCGCAGTGCAAGGCCTTGAAGGCCTTTGCCGGACTGCCGCACCGCATGGAGCCGGTGGGCGAGTGGTGCGGGGTGCGCTGGATCAACGACTCCAAGGCGACCAATGTCGGTGCTGCCGTGGCTGCCATCAGCGGCCTGCAGCGGCCGGTGGTGCTGATCGCCGGCGGGCAGGGCAAGGGTGCGGATTTCCGGCCGCTGGGCCGGGTCTGTGCCGAATCGGCGCGGGCCGTCATCCTCGTGGGCGAGGACGCGCCGGCTATCGAGGCGGCCATCGCCGGCCGCGTGCCCACTGAGCGGGTCGGCGGCATGACCGCTGCCGTGGCGGCCGCCGCCCGCTGGGCCGAGCCGGGTGACGCCGTTCTGCTGGCGCCGGCGTGCGCCAGCTTTGATGCCTACAGCGGCTTCGAGGCACGCGGCGAGGCGTTCCGCGACGCCGTTCGCGGGGAGGTGGCCCATGGCTGAGATGACCGCAGGCGTTGCCGAACGCGGTACGCGGCTGCCGCTGTGGCCAAGCCTGGACCAGCGGCTGGTCTGGGTGGTGGCGGCTACGGCGCTGCTCGGCCTGGTCATGGTCGCTTCGGCCTCGATCTCCATGGCCGAGCAGGCCACCGGGGATCCGTTCTACTTCTTCAAGCGCCAGGTCTTCTTCGCCCTGCTCGGCCTGGGCATGGTCCTGGCCCTCCTGCAGGTCCCGCTGGCCACCTGGGAGCGGGCCGGCCCGGGGCTCCTGCTCGTCGCGCTGGGATTGCTCGTGCTGGTGCTGATCCCCGGTGTGGGGCGCGAGGTCAATGGTGCCGTGCGCTGGATCCCGCTGGGCGTGTTCAACCTGCAGGTCGCCGAGGTGGTCAAGGTGCTGCTGGCCCTCTATCTCGCCGGTTTCCTGGTGCGCCGACAGCAGCAGCTGCGCACCTCCATGGCTGCCTTCCTGGTCCCGGTGCTGGTTTCGGCGGCGTGTGCCTTCCTGCTGCTGCGGCAGCCCGATTTCGGCACCGCGCTGATGCTCATGGCGCTGGCGGTGGGTCTGCTCTACCTGGCGGGCGCGCCGTTGTGGCGGTTCGTCACCCTGGTGGGGGTGCTGGCGGCGGCGGCCGCCGCCCTGGTGGTCTACTCGCCCTACCGCTGGCAGCGGGTGACCGCCTTCATGGATCCCTGGTCCGATCCGTTCAATACCGGATTCCAGCTCACCCAGTCGCTGATCGCCATCGGCCGCGGAGACTGGCTGGGTGTGGGGCTCGGCGGCAGCGTGCAGAAGCTCTTCTACCTGCCCGAGGCGCACACCGATTTCGTCTTCTCGGTGCTGGCCGAGGAGCTGGGCTGGATCGGCGTGGTCGTGGTGGTCCTGCTCTTCGCCTACATCGTCTGGCGGGCCATGGCCATGGGCTGGCTGTGCCACCGCCACCGACTGCCCTTCGCCGGTTACCTGGCCTGGGCGGTGGGGCTGGCCATCGGCCTGCAGGCGTTCATCAATATGGGGGTGGCCACCGGGCTGCTGCCGACCAAGGGCCTGACCTTGCCGCTGTTCAGCTACGGCGGCAGCAGCGCCCTGGCGACGGGCGCCATGATTGGGCTGCTGCTGCGCTGTGGCTACGAGTTGGCCGAGGCGCGGGCCGAGGGGCGCCGTCCCGAGGAGGAGCCGTCATGACCGCGCTGACCGTGGCCATCGCCGCCGGTGGCACCGGCGGGCACGTCTACCCCGGCCTGGCGGTGGCCGAGCTGCTGCGCGAGCGTGGCCACCGGGTGGTCTGGCTCGGGACGCG
>Ga0207421_10008697_pt1 | contig 10449 bp, 10 predicted proteins | sample SodLakKL_010_SED_4_FD_187542 | JGI IMG/M metagenome (GOLD analysis project Ga0207421, IMG submission 187542) | Alkaline sediment microbial communities from Lake Tanatar, Kulunda Steppe, Russia - 8KL_010_SED (SPAdes) (version 2) | ecosystem: Environmental > Aquatic > Non-marine Saline and...
AACATAATAATGTCAAACTTCAATTTACCAAGACCAGACAAGAAAAAATGGGGATTGGGCGATATAAATTCAATTCTACCAGATATATCAATTAGTGGTGGTGGTTCCGGAGGATCTGGACAAATAGGTTCTGGAGGAACTATTGGAGGAGGAACTATTGGAGATAAAACACACAAATGGAAATTACTGCATGATACTAACTATTATAATGTTATTACTAACCAAATAGATTCACGTGATAATAATATCACTAAAACACCTTATTATTACAATAATCGATATGAATGGGAAGAAATTGTTGTTGATTTAAGTGAAAATGACGAAAGTAAATATACATATGCAGAAATAGTTCGCGCATTACAAAATGATGGAACACAAATTAAATATTTGACAAACCAAACACCTGAATTGTGCGTTATTGCTATTGCCCAAAATCCTATAGCATTAGCATTTGTTGTACAACAAACACCTGAATTATGTAGAATGGCAGTTCGGATGGATCCTAGCATATTGAATGTAGTTACAGAACAAACATATGATTTAATCATGGAGGCACTTAAAATAAACCCACACGCATATAAGTTTATAGACAAAAATAAATTTCCTGATCTATATAAATATGGAAAGTTAAAAACGTATTAATACTATATAGGAGATAACTTATGAAAATTGATCCACCTTTTCCTGATTTTATGCAAAGTGGTGTTAACAGTGGCATGAGTGATTTAACATCAAGTATTGAAAGTTCGGATGACCATTATAGTGAAATTAAATCATCCCAACAACCAGAACAAAATATAGAACAACAAACAACACAAGCGCCACCTTCAAAACCAAAATATAAAATACAAAATTTATTTTGGTTGATTAATACTAAACCATATGACGAAATTCAAATGGAAGAAAATGAGGCGCTAATTACAACTATTAACTTTAATGCTGATTTTGGTAATTTACGTTTTGAATTATACAATGTCAGTAAAGAACATGCTGTTCGTAAGAATCTTATGTTTCTTAGTGAATTAGATAAGTTAATTGATGGTGTTATATATCCGGCTGATTGTTTTAATATTGCCAATAACACTGAGCTTGATTTATATCCGATGGAGCAATTAATTACTTGCACAAATGAAGATTGGCAAAAAACAAGACCAATTATTCATGTACATAAAACATCTGATGTTATAAGATTATCTATATCAACATTTGATGAAAAACAAACTTACATATATGATTTTCGAAGATATCAAAAAGATATTTTTAATTACTGTTGTAAATATTGTGTCACAACAGGTATGCAATTACATGGCATGGCGAAATTATAATTGAGATATAAAAACAGAAGGACAAATTTTTATAAGATTTGTCCTTCTAATTATTTTTTTTCATTGTAATTAAAGAAATTGTTTACTAAAATATACCATTAAAGAAAAAGGAGCGTTTAAGTATGTTACACACGAAGTCATTTAACAAATGTACATTGATTGGCAGGTGCGGAAATGATTTGGAACTTCGTTACACTAAAAAAGGTGTTCCAGTTAGTAATTTGATTCTTACAACACAAGATGTTTGGAAAAACCGTGAAACATCACAACTTGAAAAGTCTAATAAAGCACATAAAGTTGTGATTTGGGGTAAATTGGCAGAGCGTGCTGTTAAATTTGCTAAAAAAGGTTGTATTTTACTGGTTGAAGGACCATTAATATACAGGGACCATGTAACAAAAGAAGGTAATAAAGTAACCATAACGGAAATTAAAGCGGTGAAAATTCAAAAATTAAATGATCCACCACAGCACTTTAGAACCGATAATGACGAATCATCTGATTCAGACTATTATCCATATGAAAATAGTAACAGTGATAATGAGGTAAATTATGCAGCTGCCTGATGTGCAAATGACAAAAAGTAATGTTAATATTGGGATTCACCGTGTTGGTATTAGTAATATAAAATTACCGGTATACGTAGAACAAAAATCTGGCGATTACCAACACACGGTTGCAGATATTGATATATTTGTCGATTTAGAAGCACATCAAAAAGGCACTCATATGAGCCGATTGGTTTCTGCAGCGCAAAAATTTATGAACAGTAAATTGTCTCAATACACTATGGAACAACTTGCTGATCATATTGTCAATCATGTAGATTCCAATGTGTGTGAATTAGTTTATAGATTTCCATATTTTGTGGAAAAAGAAGCACCTGTAACACATCAAACAGGTGTAATTCATCATAACGTAGAATTTAATTTAGTATATGTAAGAAATAATTATTCAATATTTAAAATACAAGTTGATAATAATGTTACATCATTATGTCCTTGCAGTAAAGAATTAGCCGAAGCTTCAGACAATGGTGGAGCACATAACCAAAAAAGTACTATTAAAATATTATGCGAAACTTCGAATTTGGTATGGATCGAAGACATTATTGAAGCAACAAATAATTGTGGATCGTGTCAGGTTTATAGTATATTAAAAAGACCAGATGAACAACATGTAACTATCCATGCATATAATAATCCATTATTTTGTGAAGATATTGTGCGTAATTGTTATGTAGAATTATCGAAATTCGAAAATATAAAATGGTTTCGCGTTGAAGCAACAAGTCATGAAAGCATCCATCAACATTATGCAACAGCCGTGATCGATACTCGTTACACATAACTAAATGTTCGGTGGAAACAAAATATAAAATTGTTTCCACCGATTTTTACTTTATCAATAAGGGAAATATTTTATGGTAAATTTTATTAATGTTATCAATAAAAATGACAGTGAATTTGTCGAAACTATCAATAATATAGATACAAGTAAAAATATTATTATTGCATCTCATACATATGAAAAACACATATCATATGATTCAATGAGACGTGTAAGTTTTCAGGCAACTTCACCTATATCATTTACGAATTATACCACTATTGGCGAATGTGCTGTATATGAATATAGACCAAAAATTAAGATGTGTCATCCTATAGGCGTAGAAGCACAATTTATCGAACCATATGATGTATATTATTATAATAAAATATATACAAATAACAGCATTTACTTTAGTGCAAATTGCGTCCTATACGATTCTATAACAACAGTTCTTTACATTGATCGAATTTTATTTAAACAGTTTAAAAAACCAATGTCAATCAATACTGGTGCGAAAATTTTATCTTTAAACTTTACTTATAATATTAATATGGCATCTATGATTGAAAATATTTATTATATACAAGATAATTTTGTGTTTGAGAATTTCTTAGATCATTTTTCAAGCTAAAAAGAACCCCCTCTAATTTTTTTAGAGGGGGTTCTTTTATTTAAAACAACAGACCTGCCAAACCCTGCCATATACCACTACCACCACCATCACCCTTAAAATTATCCAAATATTTTTGATATGTTGCAGAATACTTTTCTTCGCCTCCGACTGCATTTAATAATTCAACAGCTCTTTCTGTAATTTCGTCACGTCGAGTAAGTGGCGCACCATCAAACGAAAATGTAGTCGATATTTGTACCGTATCATTTGTTGTTTGATCAGATGGTCCAATAGTATCTCTTGGATGTGATTTAGGAACAACACCTGAATAGACATAAATTTCTTCAACATCATTAGGAGTAAACTTTATGTTTTCTTCGGTACCATATGTCCACCAATTCATATAAAATTCTCGAGTCGATCCAATCGTTGGCTTCATTTGATAAACAATACAAGCTCCTTTATAATTAGATGGTACAAAATGGTCAAATGTCGAAACACCTGTGTGTTCATCAAAAACAGATAACCATGTGTCAATTATACTAGTAATTGGTAAATTTTGATATTCTCTAAATGCTAATGTAAATTCTCTATTTATTGTTTTATTAACCATGAATGAAGCGCCAATTTGACCCTGACCAGTTACATCGACAAAATTAGGTGTAATACTATGAGGTGTAAAACTTTCACATGTACTTGTTAACCATTTTGCGGATGTTTCAGCAGTGTCATCAAATAAAGCTTCGGGCAATATAAATAATACATGATGAAAACCGCTTATATATGGTTGATTTTTTCTAAATTCACCACCCATGTGTCGGGTATAAAGATCTGGCATATGTTCTTTTTCATCACCAAAAATACGACCTAATTGATTTTTTGCATTCACAACCGCCGCAAATGTTTGCATATTAACCTCTTCTTATTGAATTATTATCCACCTTGTTGCATAAAAGCATTGCGATATGCATTATAACTTTGTGTATAATTCACATCGGCTAATCCATTTAACATATCAATAGCACTTGTTGCAACATCGTCACCATCCTTTAAAGATAATGGCGCACCATCAAACGAAAATGTAATTGATAACTGAACAGTATCGTTTGCTGTTTGATCAGATGCACCGACAGTATCACGTGGATGTGATTTAGGAAATACACCGTTATAAATATATAATTCTTCTATATCATCTATTGTTAAATCCCGATCTTTAGCACCAGTTGGTTTTAACTGGTAAACAATACAAGAGCCTTTATAGTTCATAGGTATAAATTCATCGCCGGCTAAAGGACTTGCACCGATATGTTCATCAAAAACAGATAACCAAGTATCAATAACACCGGTAATTGGTAAATTCTGATATTCTCTAAATGCCAATGTAAACTCACGACCGACAGTCTTACCTGTTAAAAATGTAGCACCAATTTGTCCTTGACCCATAACATCAGTAAAATTAGGTGTGATCGTATGAGGTGTAAAACTCTCGCACGTACTTGTTAACCATTTTGCTGCTAACTCACCTGACGATGTTCCGTCATCATCAAATAATTTATTAGGTAATCTAAATATAACTTGATGATATCCTGTAAAAAAGGGCTGGTTTTTTCTAAACTCGCCACCCATATGTCGTGTAAATAAATCAGGGGTATCTTTATTGTCACCATCCCCTGTTTGGGTACCTGTAACTAATCTTTGTCTTGCTCTTTGAATCATACTTTCAAATGCCATTTCTAATTTTCCTCCTGTCTGTTATTGAACAGTAATATAGACATTAATTCTTTGTATTGAACGAATCGGAATCATACCTAAATAAACATTTAATTCACTTCTTCGATTATCAAATCCAACATTCAAATCATACGAACGTAATATCGCAAAACGATCATTACCACCATCGTCCACATAATCACCCATGAAACTATGAACACGAGTACGACCTTGTTGTATCCAATAATTTGTTGCTCTGCGTTCAAGAATATCCTTTAATAATGGTGGGATATTTCGTTGTAAATAAGCAATAAATTTAGCAACATGAAGCTGTTTTAACACACTCATTTGTTTCCATGTTGTCATTTGTGTTAAGAAATACTGTCCGTCTGGTTCGCGAATTGTGAAATTGAGTTCTTCATCCATTAAGTCACCACGACGTTCGTGATTTGCATTATATGCTAATTTTGCTTGATCTGCTATTGCGCCTTTTTGAATATTGGCAACAGGTTCAGCAATAAAATAATCACGATCAACTTCTAAATGACGACGAATTGCATGGTAAACTGGTGAAACAAAAATACGTGTACCAGTATATGTATCAAAAATTTCACGATATTGTGTGTAAATTGCTGACGTCCAATCATTCCAAGGATATTGTATCATTCTTGCATTAATATCATCTTCAGGTGTTCTATTAAAACCTGAATCTGCAAGATGTATACAATCTTGTCTTAATGCAGCAATTTCACGACCGCCGTTTTGCACATAATCTGGAAAACCGCCAGTAACAACATAATCTGGCTGCACTAATGGATAAACATATTCTCGTAATTGGCGTACACTATCGTCATCCATATAATCACTATCACTCTCATCTGTTCCCAATGTACCAGCATATGCACGAGCAACTTTGCCTAATAATTCACCACTTGGGTTCAGATTTCCATATGAATCATATTGTCCTTCACCGATCGATCCATTTTCAAAATTTATTCCAACACCACTACCAACTAAATCAGAACCAACAATACGTTCATATGAAAACAATGATAAAACTTGCATTCTACGCTGTAAAGCATCTGCTGCTTCCATTAGCTGTCTAACTCCATCAGAACTTTTACATTTAATAAGATTACTTCTCTCATTTATAACATTTTCAATAAAAAGAAATTCACCAGTGTCTAAATCGCGAATATTATCACCTTTAGATGTTTGTGGTGTTAAACTAACATTCCAGGGTCCTTCCATTAAAGTTTCAGAACCATCATTATTAATTAAATGCAAGCTAACATCTAAAAATAAATATGGATATTGTTTTTCACCATCCATCATATACATTTTTTCAAAACTTGTATTGCGACGACCACGCAATACAAGATTATTATAATATGAACCAACACCTGTTGCGTAAAAAGTATAACAAATTTCTGGATCATTTGTGTCTAACTGATTTTCTCTATTAATATTAGGCAATGTTTCAACTGTGTATGGAACAAATTTATATAAATTTGCACCCACATCGCCGAATTGTGGTAAATCGTTAGTTGTTGCACCATCATAAGGATGTGCTAATTTAAGATATTTTGTTTCATCACCTTCTGCTGATTTCGAAACAACTTGTGCTGCAGCAGTACTACCATCATGTTCAGCATATACCCATTCACCAATATTAACAGCATCAACTGCTTCTTGATTTGTTGCAGTAACCGTTTTGCACTCGCTTTCAAAAAAGTAATTATGTTGTACTTTCTCACTGTCAGATTTTTCTTTAATCTGGCAATTTGATATAGTTGAGTTATCTGGTACAACACGACACGCTAAAATTCGCCCACCGGCAGCTAATGCATTATCTAACTGATAATGTGTGTCGCTTGTTCGTTTATAATTCGGTTCACCGTGTACACGATGAAACTCTGAAACTCTTGTAAATTCCTGTAACGTGTTATGTGGACCACGGTCACATAATATTACACCAAAAACAGTTCTTCCTGTTTCAGTTGTTGGTTCTAAAAAAGAAGCATCTTCAACTGAAACATAGACTGCAGGTTCTCTTTTATCTAATGACATATATCCCTCCATTAATTATTTTAACATAAAATATACCACAATATACCAAATTGTTTTTCTTTTTCTTTGAATTTTGGTGAAAAACTTATATGTGCAAACATAACTGGATCTGGCGAAACATCTTGATTATTATAATCTTTATGCACAGCATATAATCCAGCCTCTGAAATTTGAACAGATTCATTTGCATTTAAAGCTGATGGTTCTCCACCATCAACTACACATCGACATTTAACTTTAGTAAAGTAAGAACATATATGTTCCTCGTCTACTAAAGGATTTGTTGGAAATTGTGTTTCAATTAATGATTTTTCAGCAATTTCTTTTAAAACATAACTACTATTATATAATTCTGGTTTGTCTGGATCTTCAAAATCATCAGTATCGTTTAAATAAGCGCCAATATTACCTAGACTTATTGGTTTATATAACGACTGATCGCAAATATGTGGACCATGTAATGTATAATCAGTGTTTCCAGAAATAGTTGCACCACCTGCACCAATACCAAAATGACTCACAACATGATTTGTATAGTCAGGTAGTTCTTCAAAAAATTCTGTTATATTGGTATTAAAAAGTCGTTGTGCACCAACAGACCTGCCACTTCCAAGAACAAGATTTGATTTAGATTCAACAAGTTTATTATCATTAAAAATCTGGACAAACCCAACAGGTCCATTAAGTTTATTTCGTAACTTATATTTTGCTAAATCAGTATAAATATAATTATCAGTTAACACTTTAATCCTCCTCTATGAATTCATATGTATCGGACATCACGAAAGATGAAACACCTGGCCCAGCACCAAAATCAATTTCGTAATCATATACATCCATAGGAAAACTATTAAATTTATCATCTACATTAATTCCAGTGAAATATGATTGTACTAGTTCGACATGTGCTGGTTTCGTTTCGTTAATTAATTTATATTCGGCTGTGTCTTCAAGATTTAAATTTATTTTAGGCAGATAATTTAACCAATCAAGACCACATCGTTTATACAAATCATCATCACTTAAACTTATTTTTTCATAAATACTATTATACATATGTGAAATAATTTCTTCAATATATACATTTGAATCTATTTGTTGTTCTAAATAATTAGCAAATGGTCTATTTCTATCTGCAATATATGCAAACATTGTATCTGCATAAACAATTTCATCTTGTCGACGAAATGAACTATATTTATTCAAATAATGTGCAAAATATAATTCATCAAGCTGTTGTCTAGAATTATCGGTATCCAATGCGAAATTATCGTAATCATTTAAAAATTCTTTAAGTGAATGTTCATTATGAGGAAACATCGATTGATTTGAATTATAATGTAATAATCTATTTCTTGGAAAAGTCATCCATGTATAATCAAAATATTTTGTTACTAAATAAAACCAGACATAAGTAATTAATCGAATATTTAAATTAAAAACACGATCTTCAAATTCAAGAGTAATTGGAGTGTCCCCATACTCAAATAAAAAATAACCAACGGTCAAATCTTCTACGATTGAAATAGAACTTGTATGTGTGAAATCAATTAACAATAAATTTGTCTTTAATGGTGTTAAAACATAATTATTTTTATACAAATTCTCAAGATAATCATAACTAAGGAAAAAACTTAATGTTCGATTATATATATTAAAGAATGAAAAAGTATTGGTTATTTTTTCAGCTAATGGATCAATATAAAGAGGATGTGGTAAAAAAACCCATTCATTATCGCGACGATTAAGATAAAGTTCGTATATTGAAATAGTATTGTCAAATACTTGAACAATCTGTTTTAATAAATTCACAGATCCTTTTTTTTGTTGAATATCAGGTAAATAACTTATTATTTGATTTTTTTGCCAATGATTTAATTCATTGATCAATTGTTGTGTAATACCAATTTGGATAAGTATTTCATCTGAAATCTGCGATGGTATTTCAGATGCTTCGTACATTTGTTTAAAAATTGTTGGAATATTATTATATAAATCATCAAAATAATGATCTCTTATTGTAGTCATTAGGCTTTTATATAAATTTGAATCTCTATAAGGCAAATAATCTAAGACTTCATTGTCAAAGAACTCATCTATACTTTTCTTATCCATAAACTATGTACCTAATTCTTTTTTAAGTTCGTTCATTGTATTATACAATTGTTTAGATTTAAATATTAAATGTTTGGTGTCTAATATATTTTCATTAAAATTCTCAATATCAAAATATACATTTCTGATCATGTTTGTATGTATTTCATAAATACGATAACTATTTAATTGAAATTCTTCGTCGTTAATATAACCCATATCATAATTATTAGTTTCTGGAATTTGATCAAATAACCCAAATGGTATATACATTTGTTCAAACGATCTTCGGTTATTCGAACATAATGTTTTTTTGAAATTATAAATGATTTGATTTGCAATAATTGGAACTGTATAATTTACTCTGTATATATCGCGAATTGAATCATAAAATTTAATAAGTTGATTCACAATATCTGTTATTTCATTAAACTTATTCATTTTAAAAACATATTGTTCGCGAGATAAATACTGTTCCAAATCTAAATCATACACATATGAGGTCAATACATTTAATTTATTTAAATTTTTAAACGGTGCAGGTTCGAGATCTAATTCATAAAAAGGCACACTTTGTTCTCCTGCATGTAATGCGTTTATAGCTACACGGTAATTCATAACACGATAAATTTCATCTGATTTTATCGGATCATAAAAAGACACAATATCGTTAACACGTGGACGATCAATTGTATGGGTCACAATACTAGTTGTTGACTCAAACATTTGTCCAGCCATATCAGGGACATTTGATGTCGAATTTGTTATAGGATTTATCATAAAAGTAGGTGTTAAATCATAAACATCAAAAGCTATTTTTGATGTTGTATATGTATCATATGTAGCACTTGTATTTTCATCAAATACGGAATGATCATAATTAATATTATAGTATTTAACAAAAATACTAGGCCTCTGATGATTTTTATAGAAATTTATTAGATTTAAATACTCTTTATGATATTCTGAAACAGACACAGGGTCCAATAAATGATTTCTTAGCATATATTTTCTTCTTTTTTATTAAAGAAATTGTCTATAAAAATACAAAATTTATTAACTTACTAAACTATAAAATTGGAGGAATTATGAACAATCGACATCACCAAAATAAATTTCCTAAAAAGAAAAAATCTGAATTTAGTCAATGTTTAATTAATGAAAATGAACAATCTTTTATTATCGCAAAACAATTTAACAAATACACTTCAATTATCACTCCGTTTAAAAAAAATGATAATGGTGAATACACATCAGGTTTTTTTGTACCTTCAAATCGCGCACATCGAATACAATCTCTATATA
>Ga0207421_10008698_pt1 | contig 10449 bp, 15 predicted proteins | sample SodLakKL_010_SED_4_FD_187542 | JGI IMG/M metagenome (GOLD analysis project Ga0207421, IMG submission 187542) | Alkaline sediment microbial communities from Lake Tanatar, Kulunda Steppe, Russia - 8KL_010_SED (SPAdes) (version 2) | ecosystem: Environmental > Aquatic > Non-marine Saline and...
GTTCGGCTCGGTCGACTCTCTTTCGCCGAGTCGCTCGGCGATGGCCGCACCCATCGAGCGTGGGTCGGCCTCGGTGATCTCGATGAGATCGTCGACCGCCACCCTCCCCGCTGAAATTACGCGCGCACAGATGCCACCACGACCCTCACCAAGCGCGTTGGCGACGCCTGCCTCGCCAGCGACGTCTTCGAGGTGGGCACACGGTGGTCGCGGGCGCGTCCCACGGAGTTCGGCATCACCGATTCGAAAGCTGGTTTCGAGTAGTTCGTGAAGATCGACGCCGCGAGTGACAATGTTTCGGCGGTGTCGACCGTCCCGCAGATTGATCCCGAACTCGCGGTCGATGCGGTCGATGGCCTCGCGTTCGATCAGCGTCACTTCACAGACATCGTACGGTGCGTAGTGGCCTGTCCCGCGCAGATAGCGGTCGCCGACGATTCCACCTTCGACGAGGTCGACCGACTCCTGTTGACTCATCGGCTCGCCACCATCAGGCGTGATAAATAACTGTTCGACCGTTCCCATACGACTCTTTACAGCCGGTTGGCTATACCCGTTCGGCTACCGCCGACTGAGCCGAACATCGAGACAAATGTTCACCTCGTGTGGCGCGTACGACCGGACGACGTGTTCGGTCTCGATGCGTGCCTCGTATGCTGGTTCGGCGGCTGCCCGAATGGTCTCGATGCCGGGACCAAACGGGTCCGAATCGTGTTGGATGTCATAGTAATGGATGACACAGTCGTCGCCCGCCAGGTCGACGGCGGTTTCGACGAACTCACCTGCGCTGTGCGGGAGGTTCATAATCAGCCGGTCGGCCCACTCCGAGTAGTCGGCGGCTACCTCGCGGATGTCGCCCGAAATTGCGGTTATACGCTCACTAACGTCGTTTCGCCGGGCGTTTTCGCGGAGGTACTTGATGGCCGTCTCGTTGAGGTCGACCGCCACCACTTCCGCGCCGGCCGCGGCTGCCGGGATCGCAAACGGACCGACGCCAGCAAACATGTCGACGACGCGCTCGCCCGGTTGAATCTGCTGGACGATGCGGTGGCGTTCGGTCGCAAGGCGAGGCGAAAAGTAGACCGCGTCGAGATCCAACAGAAACTCGTGGCCGTACTCTCGGTGGACGGTTTCGGTGGGGCTGCGGTCGACGTCCGAATTATCGGTTTCAGCCAGCACCTCCCAGTCGCGAACCCGAAGTTCGCCTTTGATTTTCGACGCCCGGTTGAGCACCGAGCGTGCTGGCAGATCCGAGGCCATCACCGCGTCGGCGATCTCGTGGGCTCGCTCGGAGTCGTCTTCGTCGACGATGACCACCTCACCCAGTCGTTCGAGCGACGGCTCGTAGCCCAAAATGTCGGCCGGCGTCTGGACCGTCCGGCGTGGTGGCAACTCGCGCGAGGTCGTCTCGAACTCTGCAGGGACGCCAGTGGGGTCGGTCACCGGAATGTACAGCGTCCCCTCTTCGTGGACGATCTGGTAGTCGTCGTCTAACACCCCCGCAGTAGCCAACGCCTGCCGGCTCTGTTCGCCGTCGGTTCGGTCGACGGCGACACACGGAACCTCCATACCCGGTGGTACCGTGGTGAGTGAGTAAGGCTGACGGTTTGGACAGCGCGTAGTTTTAGGCCGGCCGGCGTCTCACATCGAGTAATGACTGCCGAGGAGTTTCCCGACCCACAGCCCGGCCCTCCATGGGAACAACTGCGCATCAGACTGGCCTGCAGCGCGGGCGTCGCAGTGCTGCAGGTCATCGTCTTCTGGGAGTTTTTCATCGGTGCGACGGAATTCCTCTGGCCACCGGTCGAGCCGGTCAGCCAGTGGGTGAGCTTTCTGTTGGTCTCTGCTGGCTCCTTTGTAGTCGTCTCAGGGCTGTTCGGTACGCTCATCGCTGACCAGATTTATAACCGATATCTGGTAGACGACGCCTAACTGCGTTCGCGGTCAGTTTTTGACAGCGCGGTCACGTGTGGCGAACCAGTCGTCTCATCTGCCGAGACGACGGTTTCGATCCCGAAGGCGTCTTCGAGTCGCTCACTCGTGAGTACGGACTCAGGCGTTCCGGCCGCACGCAGCTTGCCGTCGGCCAGCAACACGAGCCGATCACAGTAGCGGGCGGCTAAATTTAAGTCGTGAATCGCCGCAACAGCGGCCTTCGAGTCGTCGACCGCGCGGCGAACCAGATCCAGCGTGGCGATTGCGTGATTGATATCCAGGTTCGACGTAGGCTCATCAAGTAAGAGTAGCGGCGTGTTCTGAGCGAATGCACGGGCCAACAGCACCCGCTGGCGTTCGCCACCGCTCAACTCGGTGACTGGCCGGTCGACGAACCCCGCAAGGTTCGTCTGCTCGATGGCGCGTTGAACGTGCGTGCGGTCCGTGTCATCGGCCGTCCCGAAGCGTCCGATATGCGGGTTTCGGCCCATGGCGACGGCCTGTTCGACGGTAAACGAAAACGAAAGACCGGTCTCTTGGGGCACGCTGGCGATCAGTCGACCACGCTCGCGGGCTGACAACCCGCCGACAGCCTGGCCGTCGACGGTGACCGATCCTTGCGCCGGCTTGATGACGCCCTGGATCGCCCGCAAGAGCGTGGTTTTGCCGGCCCCGTTCGGACCAACGAGGCCGACCAACTCACCCTGCTCGGCGGCAAGCGAGACGCCAGAAAGAATCTCGGTGCCACCTAGGTTGACTGAGAGTCCTTCGACAGTGAGCACGCCGTCGCTCATAGCTCGTGGACCTCCCGGCTGCGGAGCAGGTACAAAAAGAACGGCGCGCCTAGGGCGGCAGTGACGATCCCGACTGGAATCTCAGTCGCCCCTGCCCGCGCAACGGTGTCGGTCACGACGAGAAACGACGCGCCCGCCAGCGCGGCCGCCGGCAGCAACACCCGATGGTCAGGGCCGACGACGAGCCGGACCATATGTGGAACAATTAGCCCGACGAACCCAATCACACCCGAGACGGCGACCGCAGCGGCCGTAATCACCGCAGAACTCGCCAGCAGGATTCGTTTGGTGCGTTCGACCTCGACGCCCAGGCCTGCTGCGGCCTCCTCGCCGACCAACAACACGTTGAGATCACGGCTGTAGGCCAGCAGCATGCCGAACAACAGCGGAACTAAAACCAGTGTCACCGCCACGTCGTTCCAACTGGCGTTGCCGAGATGACCCATCAGCCAGTGGACGACCTGACGAAGCCCCTCACCGCTGATCAACTGGAGGTACGCGATCACCGAGCCGAGAAACGCTTGGATCGCAATGCCGGCCAACAACAGCGTGGCCACGGGAGTTCGGCCACCCTCGGTGGCAATGGCGTACACAGTGAACGCCGCAACCAGCGCGCCGACGAAGGCTGCCCCTTGGAGGCCAAGACCGAACGGAATCGCAACGGGGATCACTAAGAAGGCGACCGCACCCGCCGCTGCTCCCGAGGAGACACCGATAATCGAGGGATCAGCCATCGGATTTCTGAAAAACCCCTGCATGACAGTCCCAGCGGCGGCCAGCGCGAAGCCGACCAGTGCGGCCAACAGAATCCTTGGGAGCCGAACCCGCATGACGATCGTCTCGTGGGTCGACTCGACAGCGTACGAAAACGGTGAGTGCCACCGGACGGCAGTCGACGGTACCTGAAGCGTGCCAGCCCCAGCCGAGGCGCTCAACTCGATGCCGACAGGGAGGGAAACCGCGTTGAGCAAGGTCTTCAGCACCGTTGTGGGATGAATCGAGACGGGGCCGATTGCCGCACTGCCGACAATGACAGCAGCCAGCAGGGCGGTCAGCCAGAGTGACCAGCCAACTGCACGCTGCCGAACATCCATGTATGCAAGCCGACTTGCAGTAGGCAAATACTTATTGACTTCACACAGACCACCAACAATGAGATCTGTATCTGTGCTGTTTGTGTCGGTGCTCGTTGTGGTCGCTGCGGTTGGGTTCGTCCCGCTTGCAGCGGCTGATTCGGCTGGCCCATCGTCCGAAGCCGAGTTGTCGACCGAGTCGGCTGTCGAACAAAATGACGAAAGCGACGACGCGTTCCCGCTCACGCTTACTGATGCGACCGGAACCGAGGTCACACTCGAGGAGCGACCCGAGCGTGTGACGACGACGAACCCGAGTGCCGCCCAAGTGATGTGGGAACTCGATGCCCAAGAGCAGGTTGTCGGACTTACACAGTTTGCACACTATCTCGATGGTGCAGAGAGCCGCGAAAACGTCTCGTCGACCGAACAGGGTGTGAGCATCGAACGCGTCGTTGGCACCGAGCCGGATCTCGTGCTCGCGCCGAATGCGACCAGCACCGAGACCGTCGAGACGCTCCGCGACAGTGGGCTGACGGTGTATCACTTCCCGGCAGCGACGGATTTCAATGATGTCGCCGACAAAACGCTACGGATCGGACAACTGACGGGCAACGAGCGGGCCGCCCACGAGACGAACATGTGGGTGTACGAAAACGTCGAGGCGATTTCGGCGTCGACGGCTGACGTCGAGTCCCCGCGGCTGTTGTACCCGCTTTTGGGAGGGTTTGCGGTTGGCGGTGAGACGTTCATTCACGAAATTATCGTCGCCGGCGGTGCCGAAAACGTCGCCAGCGAGGAGTTCGACGGCTACGAGGTGCTCAGCAACGAGGTTCTTCTCGAACTCGATCCCGACGTACTGTTGATCACAGACCAAACTGCGGGCCAGATCATGGACAACGAGCCCTACTCGCTGACAGCCGCGGGCGAGAACAACCAGTCGGTGATGCTGGAGGTCAGCTATCTCAATCAGGCTGCTCCACGGAGTATCGTCTACTCGACGCGAAACCTCACCGCACAGCTGCATCCCGACCAATACAACGAGTCCGATTTCGTCACCCGGAGTGAGGCTGCAGCCAGCGTCGACGACGATCCAGCAACACCCGAGTTTGCCACGAGTGATGATGCCGCTGAGACGGACGACACCGCCGAGACAGCCGACGAAACCGATGTGTCGGCACCCGGCTTCGGCGTTGTGGTTGCGGTAGTGGCGATTGTTGGTGCTGGGCTGGTCGCCCGCAGACGGCTGTAGGGGCTGTCGACAGTCGTAACGGTATTACCACAGGACTCCTCTCTGTTTCGTATGGTCGAAAACGTGCTGTGGCCCGCCTACTTCGATGCCGCACTGACGCGCTCGGAGGGCCGACGCGTCCCAGAGGAACTGGCTGTCGACGAACCAACCGTCGATGAGATCGCCACCGCCGTCCAACAGGTCGGCTACGATGCGGTGATCGAACGCGAGAAAACCTACTCTCGGGAGTTCGAACCCCGCGGTCGCGTGCTCGTCCAGGGAGCCGAGGATACGAAAAACGACCTTGTCCAGGCGATTGGCGCGTACGTCGATCTCCTCAGAGACTGATGCAACGAATTGGCACGGTTGATCGAACCGCTCAAGGGCTGGCTATCGTCCAAGTCGACAGCGACGACGTTCCCGATATCGGACTGATGGTGATCGATGAATCACTCTCGACAGTCGGCCGGATCGTCGACGTCTTTGGCCCGGTCGACGGGCCGTACGTCGCAATCACACCCACAAGCGGGACATCTCTGACCGAGTTAGTGGGAACGAAACTCTACGCCAGGTAGGCCGAAACACAACGCCCAAACCTCTCGGGGCCAAGTCATGTGTATGATTCCCCGGGAGTATCGCGGCGTCGCCGGTGCAGTCTTTCTTTTCTTGTTGATCCAGTTGGGCGCGCTCGCGTTGGTCCAGACGTTTTTTGATCAGGGCTACCAGGCCGTCGAAAACCCCGAAGATCCGACGAACAGCCTGCTGTACTTCGGCGCGATCTTGCTGGCGACAGTCGGCTTTCTGGCCGCGTTTAAATACGACCTCGACTGGATCGTTCGGGTTGTCATCGTCGCCACCAGCGGCCTGCTGTCGTGGTACGTCTTTTCAGCCGTCCTCCCGATGCTGCTGGCGGTTGTGTTCGGTTCAGCGGTCGCAATTGCACTGTGGGTGTACCCCGAGTGGTACGTAATCAACACCGCAGGCGTGCTGATGGGTGCGGGCGCGGCAGGGCTGTTCGGCATCACCTTCGGAATCTTGCCAGCTATACTGCTGCTTTCAGTGTTGGCGATCTACGATGCAATCAGCGTTTATAAAACAGAACATATGCTGGATCTCGCTGATGGCGTGATGGATCTGCGCATTCCAGCGATTTTGATTATCCCGCTGACGCTGTCGTACTCGATTCTGGACGATGAGAGTGATGACGGCGACGATGACGACGATGAGACCGCAACGAACGATGACGAACTCACCGAAGACGACGTCGACCAACCGGACCAACCGGACGAAACAGACACCGCAGACGAAACAGACCGCAGCCGCGACGTGTTTTTCATCGGGCTTGGCGACGCCGTGATCCCGGGCGTGTTGATCGCCAGTGCGGCCTTCTTTTCGCCAGCCCCACAACTCGACGTACCCGTAATCGAACTCAACCTTCCTGCGCTTTTCGCGCTTGTCGGAACGATGGCCGGCCTGCTCGTACTCATGCGCATGGTGATGAAGGGTCGGGCCCACGCAGGACTCCCGCTGCTCAACGGTGGGGCAATCGGCGGCTATCTGCTTGGGTCGCTGCTCGTTGGCATTCCGCTGCTTGAGGCGATTGGGCTGGCCGGCCTGTTCTAACGTCGAGCGTCGACGTACCAGTAGCCAAACAGCGTCGTAAACAACGCACCCACTATGGCGACCCACATCAGCAGCCGCCATTGAGCGGTGAAAACCGTATACACAACGCCAGCACCTAACAGCAGTTGAACGGCCGTAAACAGCGTCAGCATCCGGTTCGGGTCCATCGTTCGCTCAGTCGTCGACGCCCGCACGGACTTTGACGGCCATCCCGCTGTTGAACGCCGTCATTCCGTCGGCCGAGAGTTCGGCTCGTCCCACGGCCAACAGCTCGCCACGCTCGTGGACAACCAGCACCTCGTCTCCGGGACGGATCTGCGAGTCGACCGCACTGACGAACTTGGCGAACGTGTTACTTCCCTCGCGAACGAACGGCTCGGATTCGTCGCCGACAGTCACGCGGTTTGCCGGTGGCGCAAGTCCGTCGTGGAGTCGACGTCCACCTTCGAGTGCCAGCGTGAATCGCCCGTCGGTACCGTACGAGGCCAGCCGCGAGTCGCCCGCATACAGCTGTCGGGGTCGACCGCCGGTCGAGCGGCGAATCTCGATTGGCTCGCCGGGCGGAAACAGTGTCCTGCCCGCAGTTACGCCGAACTGGTAGTCGGCGACTGTTCGGAGGTCGTCGAGATCACGGGCCGGCGCTTCGCCCCCCGGCTGGTGGGTGGCCTGCGCCGACAACTCATCGCTCATACCGGGAGGTTTCGGCCAATCCACAAAAACAAGCGGATTTGCTGCGGGGAGTTAGACGGAGGCTACCAGACGGGTCCGCAACCAGTAGAGGGCGACAAACAGGACGAATCCGAGAGGCACCCCGACAAACAGATTGCCAAACACCGACCGGCCAAGTGCGAGGCCGACTGCAAACCCGAGTACAAACGGAATCGCTGCAGCCTCGATGGCGTCTGAGTTGGACATGGTTACAGCAGGAATCTGTCTTCGTTCTCGGAGAGGTCGGTAAACTCGTCGGTTGCTGCAATGAGTTCTTCGGCCGTCGACGAACCGAACGCCATCACCTCGACTTTGACGCCCTCATGCCGGAGATGCGAACACAGCCGCGAAAAGTCGCCGTCACCGGTACACAACACGACGGTGTCGACGTGGTTGGCGAGCGTGACGGCGTCCAGACTCATTCCGACGTCCCAGTCGGCCTTCTTTGTGCCGTCGCCGAACGTTTTGATCTCCTTGATTTTCGTCTCAAACCCGATGTCGACGAGTGCCTCGAAAAACGTCTCCTCTTCGGGAGAGTCCGCCCGAATCACGTACGCAATCGCACGGGTGAGTTCGCGGTCAGAGACCGCCCCTGCGAGGAGTTCTGAGTAGTCGATGTTCCGCGAGTAGAGGCTCTGGGCGGTATGATAGAGGTTCTGTGAATCAGCGAGGACGGCCACCCGCTGGTTTGGATGGATATCAGTCATCCGTCTCCCCGATCACACACCGCAACTCGGCCGGCAGGTACTGCCCAATAGCCGCCAGCAGTCCCGGTGGATCAGTACCCTCACCACAGATAATCGACTGTTCGAGCAGCCCGAGGCGCTCGACAGTGACGATATCTTGGGCGTGGCCCGCCCGGTTGACCGTCGCCCGAACCTCACCGCGAGTCGCGCTGTTGACGTTGACGCGTCCGCGACCGCGGCTCCACTCAAACAGACGGTCGACTTCGTCGTCGGCCAGCCGAGACGGCTCGCCGTAGACGAACCGCATGGGCAGATGCTGGATAAGACCGAACCGCTCGCGGATTTGTGCGGGCCTGCCGGGACCCAGATTCAGTTGGTCGCTCGGAATCCGGATGTTTTCGCCAGCATCGAGCGTGATCGCTTCGTCATCCCACGATTCGAGCGTCCCGGTGTAGGTTTCGCCTACCTCGAAGTGATCGGTAACCTCACCCCACTGTTCGGCCAGTAGGTTGCGAGCAACGGTGGCGTCCTCGCCAGTTAGGGTGACACTAACAAAGTCGTCGTGTCGAACGCCGATTTCGCTGTCGACGCTGAGATCGCCGAGATCATTGTTCAAAAGCGAGCCCAGACTTTTCAGTGCGCGCTCGCGGGCATCGCCCTCGACGTAGCATTTGGTTGCAAGAACGACCATTAGGCGTGAATGTCGACGTTGAGTTCATCACGAAGCTCGCCGAGTCGGTGTTCCATCGCCTCGACAAGTCGGTCGTTGTCCATCGATTCGAGCGGGGAGGCACACTCCGGACACTGGAAGCCGAAATCCATCGCCTCGCCGAACTCGAAGCGGATCGAACACACCTCGCACAGATAGAACTCATGGAGGCGTTCGTACTCCTCGCGTTCCTCGATAGCATCCAACAGGCGATGCATCTCAGATTCAAGGTTTTCAGGAATGTTCTCGTAGTGGAACGTCCACAGATACGTCAGCCAGCCCGAATCCTCATCGCGAAGCCGACGGTAGGAGGCCAGATCGTTTTCGTACAAAATGAACAGCGCGCGTCGAACTGTGTTCAGCTCTAAATCGAGCTGTTCGGCGAGTTCCTCGTCGGTGACCTCGCCGTCCGGCGGCGCGGCGGCGACGGGCATCCCCTCGGGACCAACCAACTCGTGGAGGTACTTCTGGATAACCGGGTCGTTCAGCAGATCCTCAAAAGCCATTATGCGTTTTTCCGCGGTGTGTTCGGTTAAAAGCACCGAATACCCCGCGTGGTCGACTTAGTTGTCGGTTTCTGTTGGGGTTTCGTCGGCTGCCGGAACCACCCGTTTGCCGGTCGCCTTCGGAATCACCCGGTTTTCGGCGTCGACCCACTCTTGGTCCAACTCGCGGCCCTCGAACAGCCGATCCAGAAACACGGCCAGCCCAGCCACCTCGGAGTGCGGCTGGTTGGTGACACCAACGTTGTAGTCGGCGTGTTCGTACAGTTCAAACGGGACTTTCTCGCCACCGACAACGATCAGTAACGGCCCCGAATCGAGGTCGACTCGGACGTCGTGCTCGACATCCTGCACAGGAAGGCCATACATCGTGAGATGGACAACTGTCCCCTCGAAGTTGCGGATCAGCGCGTTGAGGCTTCCTGACTGTTCGATCTCGAAGGGGCCGCCGAATCGATCCGTGATATCCTGAACCGTCTCGACCGACTGGCCAGCGTTGTCGGGGACGACTACCCGGTCGGCACCCAGCGCCCGGGCCGTCAAACCAACGTGGGTCGTCATCCGGTCGTCGCGTCCGGGGCGGTGGCCGTAGCGGACGACAACGACCTCGTGTGTCTGCTGCATGGCCGAGTCGACTCGGCGAGTGGCCCTGTGGGTTTCGTTTTAGTAGTCGGTGACTACCAGCGTGACGATACGTTTTATGTGCCGTAGTAACTGGGTACTGTATGGTAACTGTTGGCGATCAAGCCCCCGAGTTCATCGCACCACTTGTCGACGACGAGACTGAAGCCACCGCGTTTGTCGATCATCTCGGTGATGGCCCAGTCTTGTTGGCGTTTTTCCCAGCAGCGTTTTCGAGCACCTGTACCGAGGAGTTCTGTACGTTTCAGGATGAACTGAACCAGTTCAACGATGTGGGCGCGACCGTGTTTGGCATCAGCACCGACACCGCCTACGCACTCGAACGGTTTCGGGCCGAAAACAACCTGACATTCGGCCTGATCAGCGATAACAACGGCGCGATCATCGAGGCCTACGATGTGGTCGACGACTTCGAGCGGATCGCTATGTGGGGTGTGGCCCAGCGGGCAGTGTTTGTTGTCGACAGCGAGGGCGTCGTTCAGTACGTCTGGCGGGCGGACAACCCGGGCCAGCAACCCGACTACGAGGCCGTTATTCAGGCGGTT
>Ga0207421_10008699_pt1 | contig 10447 bp, 9 predicted proteins | sample SodLakKL_010_SED_4_FD_187542 | JGI IMG/M metagenome (GOLD analysis project Ga0207421, IMG submission 187542) | Alkaline sediment microbial communities from Lake Tanatar, Kulunda Steppe, Russia - 8KL_010_SED (SPAdes) (version 2) | ecosystem: Environmental > Aquatic > Non-marine Saline and...
CGGATGGAAAACCGGGATCTGGCTCCTTCAGGAAAAAACGCAGCACTCCTCCCTCATCACTGGCCTCCACCCGCTTCAGATCCCGGAGCCTGCGAGCGAGTGGTGTGCCATCGGCTGCATTTGCATAGATGTCCTGCAGCAGCTCGGCAGTAATTGGTGTCCCGTCGTGCATGACCGCCTCCTGGCAGATCTCAAATTCCCAGACTCGCCCGCCCTCTTCGGGTCGCCACTTGATGGCAACATCCGGGTGCGCCTCACCGCGAGGACAAACGTGGACGAGGCGACGGTACAGATGGCGCGCGAGCAAACTGGAAGTCAGATCGTCGCTGGTTATTTCGGCCGGGTTCAACGTCACCTCTCCCCACAACACTACCTGAAGCACGTCGGACTGATCATCCTCTTGCAGCACGGGTACATCCTCCATCTTTCCATCAAGTGTACCTGCTTCGGACGCAATCGACGAGGAAGACGGTTTACAGCCGGGCACGAGAGCAAAAATTGCCACGATGAAAACCACCAATGACAGCAGTATCGCCTCGCGCACAAGCAGCATTATGCTTTCACCCCCGGTCACGAAGATCCAGATGTGTCCGAATCTTTGCAGCAGCACCGACTGCCGCCACCGACTTGACTATGTCCCCCGGGATGTACGGAAGAACACCAATTGCTGCTGCACCCCGTATATCCATTCCAGTAACGCGGGCAAGCTGCCAGACGCCGGGAATGTAGACGATGAGCGCGCCGCCGATCAGACAGCTGATAAACATGATCGGCACACCCTCCCGCCCACGGGAAATGATCCCGGTCACCCATGCGCCCAAAATCATACCGATCAGATAACCCCCGGCGGGGCCGAGCAGTATGGCTGCGCCACCCAGCCCCCCGAATAACGGCAGGCCAGTAAATCCCAGCAAGACGTAAATCAGCTGACTCACCGCCCCTGCGCGCGCACCCAGAAGCAGCCCGGCAAGCATGGTTCCCAGCGTCTGACCCGTAACCGGCACAGGCGAAAACGGAAGCGGAACACGTATGAAAGACAGACCGGCGGTAACAGCCACAAAGAGCCCAATTCGCAGCAGCGTTCTGACGTCGTTCACTCCGTTTCAGTCTCCTCCAACTGAACTACCCTGAGCATCCCTGCCTCATCTTCGCGCAGAACACCCACTGAGTCAACAACAGACAGCTGCGCCGCCCAGCGAACGTCATTTGCCATATCCAGTTCGCACAGGTGCCTGCCGTGTGGGGTATCCAGCAGGGAGTCAGCGAGCAGCCCCCCGCAGGAAGAGGCATAGCCCAGGGACACGACGCCCCCACCACCGGGCTTCAGAGTTAGCTCCGCGTGCTCTTTCAGGCGCTGCAGCAGCATCCCGGCAAAGAGCACATCCTCGGGGGCAACAGCCCTACCACCGTCCGTGCCCGCACAGGCGACGATGAGCGAGGGCGGTAGGTGAAATTGGATGTAACGCATCACGGCCTCAAGATTATTGAAGGAGCCGATCAACGCCCACTGGGCATCGCCGCACAACTGCATTGCCCTTGTACCGTTGCTGGTCGTAAGCACCACCGTACGACCAGCGACTGTGTTCGGTACATACTCCAGCGGCGAGTTGCCCAGGTCAAAGCCATCCAACCTAAGGCCACCCCGCTCGCCTCCTAACTTTGCACCGTGAGCCTCTGCCAGGACTGATGCCTCCTCGTGATCGCCGACGGGCAGTATCTCAGAGGCCCCCGCAGCGAGGGCCTGAGTCACGGTGGTGGAGGCCCGGAGTATATCGACCACCACCACTCCTGCATCGCGAAGATCAGTATCTTCCAGCTGCCCGCAGGTGAAAGTCACATCAACCATCAATTCCGACACGTGGTTCCCCTCTTTCACTCGGGGCGCATGTCCTCTCCCCATTGGCGCCTCAGTCCGCGTCTGATCAACGTGGCCAGCAAATCCAGATCCACATTTCCGCCTGTGGCTATCACAACGACATCTCTGTCCGAACCCGGCACGGCGCCATCCAACAAACCAGCAAGCGCCACGGCACCTGAGGGCTCCAACAGTAGCTTGGTCCGCTGCAGTGCAAGCAGCATGGCATCGGTGATATCATCTTCGCTCACCTGGTGAAACCTGTCCACAGATTGACTCACATAGGAGTAGGGAATCTCACCGGGAATGCGGGTGCGCAGCCCGTCTGCGATGGTCTCGACATTGACCTCCACTGGGCGACCGGCACGCACCGATTGGTGCATACTGCTGGAACAGGTAGGCTCGACGGCGACAATCTCCACCCGGGGCGCAGTCACCTTGCTCGCCCGGCTCACACCGGACATCAGGCCTCCTCCGCCCACCGGACCGACAATGACATCAACATCGGACTTCTCCTGCAGTATCTCCAGCGCACAGGTTCCCTGGCCCTCGATTACGTCCTCATCGTCGGTAGAGTCCACGTAAATGCTTTTCTCCTGCGCGGCTATATCTCTGGCGCGCTCCTTCCGCTCATCGGCGTAAATCCCGTGCTGGATGATTTCCCCTCCGTAGCTGGCGACCGCATCCAGCTTGGAGCGCGAGGCATCTTCTGGCATGACAACTCTGGCCCGCACCCCGAATTGAAGGGCGGCCCACGCAACCGCGGCCGCGTGATTACCTGAGGAGGCCGTTATGACCCCGGCAGGCTTACCCCCCGCGCACAGCTTCGCCAGTTTGTTGTAGGCCCCACGGGCCTTAAAAGCTCCCGTTCTCTGCAGGTTTTCCGGCTTGATCCATATGCGATGGCCAGTGTAATTGCTGAACGTACGGGAATACTGCAGGCGAGTGGGTTCCAGGACGCCGCCGACCCGGCAGTGCGCAGCAGAAAAATCGGCTCGATCCAACATGAAGGTTTCCTTCCTCTCCGCCGCGAAAGCATTGTGCAATCGAGAACTGTTCGCTCCGCGGGAAGCTATCAGTAATGGCTATGCTACCCTGTGAGAGGAATTGTCTGCATAGACGCTGAAATCCTGCTCGGACGGGCTTATTGCCCACACCGCCCAGGTCAAAAAGATGAGGAGGCCTCGTAATCAATGGATGAATCCATAAGAAAATCCCTCGATCAAATAAGAAACACCATCGGTGAAGTGATCATTGGATATGAACGGGGTATCGAGCTGTTGCTGACCGCGTTTTTGAGCGACGGGCACGTGCTGATTGAGGACGTCCCCGGAGTGGGAAAGACGATGCTGGCCCGAACCCTGGCCGTGGCCCTGGGACTGGACTTCCGTAGAATACAATTCACCCCCGACCTACTTCCCTCCGATATAACGGGTACTAACGTATACGACCCGAGCCAGGGGGGATTTTACTTCGAGGCTGGCCCCGTCTTCACCAACCTGCTGCTGGCCGACGAGATCAACCGCGCGACGCCGAGGACACAGGCAGCGCTCCTCGAATGCATGCAGGAGAAGCAGGTGACGGTGGGCGGGCGCACCCGCGATCTCGAACGCCCATTCATAACACTGGCCACGCAGAACCCAGTGGAGATGTCGGGAACCTTCCCGCTGCCCAGTGCCCAGATGGACCGATTCCTGATGCGAATCTTCCTCGGATACCCGAGTGAAAGCGATGAGATGGCCGTGGTCGAAAGATATCCTCGCATGCAGAATCCGGAGGAACGAGTGTCAGCGGTAGTTGACCGGGAGCAACTGCAAGGGTTGTCCAGCATGACGCAGGATATTCATATATCGGAGGAAATCAGACGTTACATCGTCACCATCGTACGAAGAACCCGGCAGCGACCGGAGATAGAACTCGGCGCCAGCCCTCGCAGTGCCATAATGCTCGCATCTGCCGCACGATCACTGGCCTTTCTGCGCGAAAGGGAATTTGTCACTCCCGACGACGTGCGAGATCTGACCACTCCAGTTCTGGGTCACAGGCTCGTCGCCAGCGAGGATAGTTGGCTACGTGGACGGGAAGGTGAAACAATACTGGACGAGGTTCTGAAAGATATCCCCGTACCAGGTGAGGATCTTGGATCATGAAAAGGGACAGCTGGCTCACCCTCTTCTTTGTCGCGCTTCTGTTGACTGGGGTATTCACACAGATATCCCCCGTCACCTTTCTGGCGCTGGCAGTTGGCTTGATACTGCTGGCTGGCAGGATGTGGGCGCAGGCTGCGGCACGACACATCCGGTATGAACATGCCGCAATTCCCCGTCGCTGCATGACGGGTGATGATCTGAAGCTGCAGGTGCAGCTGGACAACCCGACCGTACTGCCGCTGCCCTGGATCGAAGTGACCGACCTTGTCCAGCACCGCGGCTTCCATCTCACTGGAGTCGCAAGCCAGCACCGCCGCCACCGGCAGCGGCTGATCATCCGCACCGGTCTGGCGTGGTATCAGCGCATACGGCGAACCTATACCGCACGCGTCACCGCACGAGGCTTTTATCCGGTGGGTCCGACGACAATACGGATCTGGGACCCGCTGGGCCTGACTTTCTCAGAGCTGCGGGTTACAAGCCGGGAGTCAATCCTGGTCTATCCAATCACCATACCCCTTGAGGATCTCGGCGTCGCGGCAGACGATCCCTTCGGCGATCCGGAACACCAAAGGTGGCTGTTCCGCGACCCTTTTTCCGTGGCCGGCGCACGGCCGTACGAAGCGGGAGATCCCGTCCGACACATTCACTGGCCCGCCACAGCCGCCGCGGGCGAGCTGATGACGCGTCAGATGGAGGGTATCAGGAGCCCGGAAATGCTATTATTTGCCAACCTCCGCACAATGGAAAGAGCCTGGCAGGGCGCGGTCACCGAATTCCTTGAACTGACGCTCTGCGCTGCGGCCTCGGTAGCCCGGTACGGCAGCAGGCGCGGATACCGGCTCGGCCTTTACAGCAACGGGAACCTGCACAAGGAGGGCCGGGATGAAAGTGCACCGCGACTCCAGGCAGATCCCTCTTCCGACCCGCGACAGCTCCGGAAAATTCTGTCCATGCTCGCTCAGAGCGCACCGCACGCCAGCCGACCCCTGGAACATATTCTCCGGCGTTATGCAGCTGAGTCGTACGGCGCAAGTCTGGTCATAATATCGGCTCTGCTGACAGAGAACCTGCAGGCGGAGATCGAGCGACTGGCCAGGGACGGACACGCAGTCACCCTTCTGTACACCGGAGACCCCCCTGGGCCCAATGTACCGGGAGTACGTTGTCACACCCTGGGCGGAAAAAGGAGGTGGGAAGAAATTGCAAACCAATGGGGTCACTCTGTTGAGTAATCGCATGATTGCCGCCAGTTTTCGCGCAGCAGTGGATCTGTGCTGGCTGGTCCCGGCAATTCATCTCCTGGAAGTGAACCGCCATACTACCGAGACGACTTTTGTTGTCGCTTCACTTCTGATCCCCGCACTTTACGGGTCACTTGTCGTACATCTCCGACCGTCCACTTCCGGCCGCAACATGGCCATGTCCATCTTCGCCGCGATCTGGATCGGCATGTCCTGGTGGCTGCATAACCGGGGGATCCTGTCTGAGGGGCTGTTTGGAGAGGCGTATACTTATTCCCTGCTGTCACTGGTCATTTTCGGGCTGTGTGTGGAGCGGGGACTGCGGGCCGCAAGCTCCATCGATGCCCAGGCAAAGATCCCAATGATCCTTTACAGCACCTCGCTTACGACGATCATTCTACTCGCCCTTCGGTACACGCACCATGTTGCCCTGCTGTGGCCGGTTCTCCTCCTTCCCCTGTGTCTGGTGGGCGCCTCAGTCGCCTCCCGCGCGCATATCATCGCCCCGACTGTTGACTCAAGGGAGCTGGGGTGGAGGTCCCGCTGGATCATAATCGTCGCTCTCGTGGTAGTGCCATTTGCGGCCGCCCTGCTGCTCATCGGACTGTCCACACCTGGTTTTTGGAACATGGTGGGGGCAGCCCTGTTCAGAATCTGGTCCGTTGTCGCCCAGGTCATAGTCTACGCAGCGTACCCATTTGCCTACATAGGATACCTTCTGTACCGTCTTCTGAAACCCCTGATGCCGGAGGATGTGGATCCCGGGGAGATGGAACCCACCGGCCCGCCAGATATGGACGAGTTCATGGCTCCCGAGGACCCTCTTCTGGGTGATATCCTGACCATCATCGTGCGTGTGCTGATTTTCGCCGTGGCCGCAGCACTGGTGGTGTGGATCATCCGCAACCTGCGCCATACACCCTCACGCGAGGCAGAGGCTGAATGGAAAGAGGAACGATCCTCCCTGTGGGATCCCGACGCTTTTAATCGCAGAATCCGTGATCTTCTGCGCGGTCGCGAGGAAGCACCCCACCAGTACCGCACCCGCACAGAACGAATTGTCCGTGAACTGTTCCGTGAATTTGCAAAGAATAACGCCCCCCGCACCGGGGTCCGATACCCGCCTTACTGGACGCCGCGAGTGTTCTGTATGGAAGTCATCCGGGCAGCCCGCGCAACCGCCACTGTAACTGGTGAGCAGATCAGAGAATTGCTGTGGGGATACGAAACCGCCCGGTACGGCCCCCCAGTGGAACGCGACGATGTGGTGCGCCGCTCAGAGGAGGCCATGGAGCAGCTGCGCCGGGTGCCACCAGAACGGTACGAAGAGGATGCTCAGGGCGATGGGGGGAGATAGATCTCCCGTTTGATGGTCGTGTTGTCCAGATCCGGAGTTAACGCGATACTGTCGACGGCGACCAATCTGACGCTGTCGGCGTCACGGGAGAAATGCAAAAGCAGCGCGGTGTGGGGAGTTTCGCTTTCAGTCATGAATCCCCGCACACCTGATGCCCCGGTTGTGCCCGGATCCAGATGCAGGGCGTCATCTGTCTCTCGCACCTGCAGTCGGTGCGTGTGACCCGAAAGCACCGCCCGCACAGACGGCATGGCCTCCAGTCCCTGCACGGCTTGCGGATGATGAGCCACCAGCATGACGAACGAACCGGGGTGCATGGCATTGGCATCGCGTACTGCCGCCCGGTACTTATCCCGCAGGTCAGCGATCTCCTCCCCTGAGGCCTCGGCAGGAGCCTGGCGAAAGGCCGAAGGATCGGGAAAACCGGCCAGGACCAGCCCGTCCATTTCATAGGTGCCGTCCAGAACTACCACATTATCGATCGAATCCATTTTCTCCACCACCAACGGAGTCTCATGATTTCCCGGGACAAAGATGTATGGAACATCCAGCTGGTCGATCTGATCGACTATCCTGGCCTCGACTGGTGTCCCCCAGTCAGTAAGATCTCCCAGATCGACAACTGCCTGCACAGGATAGACGTCAGTCATGCCCCGCACAAAATCCAGGGCCGGGACATGGTTGTGAACATCAGCAACCAACAGTAGAGAGAACTTCTCCTGCCCGAAACCATCCAACCCACCGGATGTCCCCCACTGCTCGTAAAGGCCCATAAGATTCGCACCCAGCAATCTCATCTGGCGGCGCAGATCCTCCAGCTGGTCCATACTCTGCTGCAGCGTCTCGAACGCACCAGGGAATGTTGCCACGGGCCCGTCCAGGGCATACTCATCAAAGGCGTCAACATTATAGGTGGCAAAGACAGAGGAAGCGAGAACAGCCACCATTACCATCCCGCCCGCAAAGGCTGTGATCAAATACGAGCAATGCCGCAGGTTTGCCGCCAGAACTATTCCGGTGGCCAGGGTGCCGGTGGCCAGCATCAGGGAAATCACGTAAAGAGCAGCTTCTCTGGCCAGCTGTTGCTGCAGGTTCATGAACAACGCTCCGCTTGCGGCACCGTCCAGAACAGCAGAGAGGGCCTGCAGCTCGACCTCCTGCAGGGAGATTTCGATCTGAATAGGAATAGAGTGGGTAGTGGCGGTTACACTCCCAACCGGGGGTACGTTCAGTCGGGTCCCGCCATCTGCGCTCACTGCCAGCCTGAGCTTGAGATCGAAGCCATCCCAGCTTACGTCCCGGATGCTGAAGAACTGCAGGCACAGCAGTAGGGCAGCAATTACCGCCAGGACCAACACGACCCACTTAGGCAAAGTTTCCCCTCCCCGGAAAGTGATGCGGTTGCTACTCGAGACTAACGGGGAAGGGACGATCCTGACAATGTAGGATTGGTACCAGGCGAGGAGCTCACTTCCACTCGGGACGACCAAGCCGATCCAGATAGCTCAACACAGCTGATCGTTGAATCACCGTGCTGAAACCAACCCCATCGGCCAAAAATTGCGCGACGCAAAGAAATCCAAGCAGGATCCACAGAACTGATGATGACATGAAAATCACGCAGGCAGCACCCAACATGGCACCCCATCCATTGGCACCAGCATCACCCATCATATATCTGCCGCACAAGTCTCCGAAAGCGAAAACGACGAGTGGAATCACCAGAACCGCGCCAGCCGGTCCCCATAAACGCTCTTCTGCTAAAGTGAGAACACATGAAACCAGCATCAGTCCTTTCACCGCCCGCCCCGGGGCAAGGTCCAGACCGTTGATGAAGTTGGCAGACAGGGCAACAATCATGACGTTCCGCACTGCCTCGATGAAAGTGCCCGCCGCGGGGCCGACCGTGAAGGCGGCAATCACACCACCTCCGAGAAGCTTTACCGCTCCCGATGTAAGGCTACCCTGCGCCAACTGCCGCATGTGCCCGTGCCAGCCCTTTATCTTTCGCTGCCGGGCATCGGAGCAGGCCGAAAAATCATCGTAAAGGCCTACAACGGCAAAACCCACTGCCGCAGCAGGTATGGCCAGATTCTCCTCACCCAGAACCATCAGGATGATCACTGCCTGCAGACCTATCAGGCAAAAAGCGACGCCTGTAGGAATTCTCCATCCCGCCGAGTTCTCCCGTAACAACCCGCACGTCCTGGCCCATTCCCGGCTGAATGCACAGACGAAAAATGAAACACCGAGGAGCATCAGCAGAAACCCAACCACCGGCTACACCTTCTCCCAGCGGCGGCGGTCCGCCCACATCATCCACAGAAACCCACACAAGACATCCCACAGCTGCCGGGCCCGGTGCAGAACATCGCCCCACTGCATTCCGGTAGCACGGTGCTGCATCGCGGTATCGATCTCGCGGAGCCGGAAACCGGCCCGCAGTGCCCGGGCGGTAAAGACTGCCTCAGCGCCAAATCCGGGTGCACATGGACCGCTGGCATTCCAGACCTCCGCGCGGAAAGCTCTCTGACCGGAGAGAGGCGCTTCCACCGAGATGCCGGATATCTTTCTAATCACCCACCTCGCAAGGCCAACAACCAGACCGAAGCCCCCCCCGGAAGCAGAGGCCGGAAAGCGTGCGGTCACCAGATCTGCCTCCCCGGCGAGAATCGGCCTTATGAGGCGGGAGATTTGCCTGGAGGTATATCCCAGATCAGCATCGCAGAAGACATATGCCCTTGCCCCCCGTCCGGCCAGAAGACGCATACCATGATTCAAGGCGAATCCTTTGCCACGATTTGTCGCGAGACGGCTCAGCAGGATTTCACCGCGGAAGCGCGATGCTACCACCTTGGCAGTACTATCGCGCGAACCATCATCCACCACCAGCACCCCATCAAGCTCAGCGATGCTGCGGAGGCCCCGAATTGTCTGACATATGCGATCCTCCTCATTGAAGGCCGGCACCACGGCAAATATCATCTCAACCCCCCGCAGTGAGGACGCGCACGTGCAGGGCCAATAACCGCAGCAGCAGGCTAAAGCTGGGTGAAAGCCAGAGTACTGCCAGGGCCGGGGCGAGACCCGCTGCCAGGAGCAAGAGCACCTCACCGGTGCGCGGGCGGGTGCGGTAGAGCTGGCTCACCCCCTTGGCGTCCACGAGACGATCGCCTATGCGCAGGCGCACCAGAACCGTGCTGGCCATGCCTGGACGTCCCTTCTCCAGGAACTCGACAGGATCTGTGTGCGTCCCCACTGCAACGATGAGGCTGGCTCCGGCCAGGTGGGCCAACAGCAGGGCAGCGTCTTCGCTGGTACCCAGAACACAGAATCTGCTGGCGGACAGCCCCAAATCCCTGAGCCGATTCAGTCCCGGCGCTGAGCCGTCCGGGTAGGCGTGTACCACCAGCTCGCACCCGCAGTTTGCAGCACGGCGGAGCACCTCGTCGCTGACACTATCCATGTCGCCCAGAAGCACGTCCGGAAGCCAGCCGGCCTCTGCCAGGGCGTCGGCCGCCCCATCCACAGCCACGATGGCCGGATCCTGCTCCAGAACATAGCTGCGCACGGCTCGAATGTCCTCACGATAGTTGCGCCCGCGCACCACCACGAGCGCGGGTCGACCTTTCAGATCGCACTTAAGTCTGGGCAAATTGGGCTCCTCCAACAGCAGAGACTTCTCGCGCCGCGCAAACCGCAAGGTATTATCCACAAAGGCCTCCAGACGATGGCTTCTACGTTTTTGCGCGGCCCCCATCCGACGCTTCAGTCCTTCAAGTGTCAGGCGGTGCCCCTGTGCAACCGCCCGTCCCCCGAGATAAACCTGATCACCGCGAAT
>Ga0207421_10008702_pt1 | contig 10445 bp, 10 predicted proteins | sample SodLakKL_010_SED_4_FD_187542 | JGI IMG/M metagenome (GOLD analysis project Ga0207421, IMG submission 187542) | Alkaline sediment microbial communities from Lake Tanatar, Kulunda Steppe, Russia - 8KL_010_SED (SPAdes) (version 2) | ecosystem: Environmental > Aquatic > Non-marine Saline and...
GACCGCCCACTGGTAGCCGATGAGGCAGGCGGCGACCGCGGCGGCCGGCGCCATGCCCCGCCGCACGAGCATCGGGGCGCTCATGGCGATGGGTGCCCCGAACCCGGCGGCTCCCTGCAGGAAGGAGGGCAGCACGAAGGCGAGCAGCAGCAGGCGGCGTCCCTCCGTCGGAGCGAGTTGATCGGCCGCGGTTGCCAGGTGTTCCAGCGCTCCGGAGCGATCGAGGACCTCGTACAGCAGCAGCGCCGGGAGCACGATCAGCAGGATCCACCCACCGGTCCACAGCCCCCGGGTCACTGCGATGACCACCTCGAGGAGGTCCAGGCCGAAGCTCGTCATGGCGATGATGGCGGCGACACCCGCGGCCACCCAGGCGGTGCGCGTCACAGGCTGGGACCGCAGCACCATCACCGTGAGCAGCAACACGGGAGCTGCGGCCAGCGCCACGGCCCACCACGGCCAACTCACGTTGCATCCCCTTCGAGCGACACCTTCAGCATCTGGCGGTTCCCCGGAACGCAACCTGACAGCGGATGCCCCACCCGGGTCCGGTTCCCGCCACTCTACGGCGCGTCGACGGCACGGTGGCTACCCCGCGAACCGCGGCACGGCTAGACCCCGGACACCGGGGTCGGCCAGGAAGGTCGCGCCAGCGACCGCGTCGGGATCCGGTAGATCGGCCGCCGCGGTCGTGACCGCCAGACGATCGAGGTCGGCGCCGACGAACGCGCAACTGGTGACCTGCGGTGTCGGCAGGTCGATCCGGTGGTTGAGGGTTCCGTCCGCCGCGAACCGCAGCACACAGCCACCTCCGAACATGGCGACCCACACCCCGCCGTCGCGGTCCACACAGCAGCCGTCGGGGAGGCCAGCGCCCTCGGGCATGACCGCCAGTGCCCGGCGTCGGGTCGCGTTCCCGGTCGCCGCGTCGTAGTCGAACGCGTCGACCCGTCGGGTCGGCGAGTCGATGAAGTACATCGTGGCGCCGTCCGGAGACCAGCCCAGCCCGTTGCTGACCGAGATGCCGCTCAGGATGCGGACGGTCCGGCCCGTGTGGGGGTCCAGCCGGTACAGCGAGGCGACTTCCGGGGTCATGTCCCAGGCGATCGTGCCGAACCACAGGCGCCCAGCCGGATCGACGCCGCCGTCGTTGCCCCGGACCGGGGTCGGCGGTGCGGCACCGTCCAGGTCCGTGTAGGTCGCCACGAGTTGCGGATCACCGCCGGGAGATCGCAGAGCGGGGCCCGCTGCCGTCGCCATCGCCCAGCCGCCGTTGTCACGCAGGGCCACGCAGCCGACCGCGTCCGGGAAGGTCTCCGTGGTGCGAACTGCTTCAGTCCGCAACGCGCGGCGATGGACCTGAGCGCGCAGGATGTCGACCCAGATCAGTTCGCCCGACCGATCGTCCCACACCGGCCCTTCGCCGAGTTCGCACGCATGTCCGTCGAACACCTCGACCGTCATCACCACCTCCGAGACGCGGCCGCGCAGGAAAGGGCCGGTCGATCCGAGCCTCCCCGGTCCCCGGTCAGTCGCGGGCGAGGGCGACGGCGAGCGCGACACCGACGGCTGCGGCGCCGAAGGCCAGCACGGTTGAGGCCATCGTCGCGGGCGATCGACGGCCGCTGGCCAGCGTGGCGAGGCCGTCGACGACGTCGCCGACGGTCCCGACGACCAGCCAGCGCGTCAACTCCTCGTCGGAGGCGTCGGCGGCCAGCGCGGACAGCGTCCCAGCACCGAGACCGACGTCGCGACCGCCGACCGCGCGCACGGCGACCCGACCGCCCGGGATGGTGGTCGTCGCGCGGCCCAGCCAGCCCGATGCCGTCTGACGGGTCGCGCCGAGCAGGGCGGCGCCGACGGCGATGCGGCCCGCGGACAACAGAGCGATGCCGGTACGGGTGTCCATGTGCTTCCCCTTGGTCGTGGTGACGAACGGTAGCGAGCTTCAGCCGGCGGTCATGCGTGCGCGGCCCTGCACGAAGGAGCCGCGACCGTCACCGGACCGCCACAGATGTTCGAACATGAAGCCGGCGGCCTCCACCTCGACCACCGTTTCCCGATCGAGGTGGCACCCGCCCGCGAGGTTGCGCCAGACGGGGGTGGCGGCGTGTTGGAGCCAGGTCACGGCGGGAGCCGCCGAACGCACGTGCTCGAGCACCAGCAACCGCCCGCCCGGTGCCAGCACTCGTCGCACCTCCGCCAGGGCCGCGCGCACGTCACCGATCGTGCACAGCACCAGGCACGCGACGACGGTGTCGGCCGAACCGTCGGGAACAGGGAGGGCTTCCGCAGGGGCGCCGAGCAGATCGACCGTGAAGGTGGACTCGATGCTCGCCACCCGCTCACCGGCTCGCCGGCGCATGTTCGGATCCGGCTCGGTGGCGGTCAGGTGGTCAACCGGTGGGTAGTAGGGCAGGTTGAGCCCTGTCCCGAACCCGATCTCCAGGACCCGGCCCCGTGCGTCCGCCATGAGTCGCTCCCGCTGCCGCCCGACCCCCAGGAGCTTCTCCTGCGGGCGCATGAACCCGTCGTACAACGAGGCGAGGACAGGATGACGGACCTCGGCTGGGCGCTGCATCATCACGGACCTCCTGACGGAGCGGGGTGGTTCGAACCCGAAACGTGTCCGCAGACGGTCCGACGATACCCACCGTTGGCCCCGAGACCCGCCCGCGTGTCGTGCCCGACTGCCCGGTCTGCGTGCATCCGCGTTCGGGGGATGGGTCCGGGTGCACGCGTACCCCTCAAGTACGGTCCCCGCAGCGCGCCGGGTCTGCGTCATCGATCCGGACCCGGCTGACGCCGCCGATCGCGGTGGACGTGGAGCACGCAGCAGGAGCCAGCCGTGAGACTTCCCGAGGATCTCGACGCGCTCATCCATCGCATCGCCGCGGTCGACACCGAGGCCGGGGACGCTGCCAGAGCACGCGCCGGGGCGTTGGCAACACCGCCCGGCGCGCTCGGGCACATCCAGGAGCTCGGCATCAGGCTCGCGCGCATCGCCGGCGCATGCCCGCCACCGCCGATCAACCAGCCGTGCGTACTGATCGCGGTCGCCGATCACGGGGTGCACGCCCAGGCGGTCAGCCCGTGGCCGCAGGAGGTGACGGCATCGATGGTGCGCACCTTCCTCGCCGGTACGGCGACGGCCAACGTCTTCGCGCAGACGGTCGGTGCGACCGTCAGGGTCCTGGACGTCGGCGTGGCGACGGACCTCGAGGACCATCCGGCACTCCTCCGGGCACGCGTTCGTCCGGGGACCCGCGATCTGAGCCAGGAACCGGCCATGACGGCACCGGAATGCGCAGCGGCCATCCAGGCGGGGGTGGACGCGACCCGGGACATGGTCGACGATGGCGGTGACCTGCTGGTCACTGGCGACATGGGCATCGCGAACACCACGGCGGCTGCGGCATTGATCGCCGCCTTCACCGGTCATGACGCTGGTCGGGTCACGGGCCGGGGGACCGGCATCGATGACGACGCCCTGCGACGCAAGGTCGCGGCCGTCTCGGCAGCCGTCGCCCGTCACCGCGACGATGCTCCACTGGCGGTCCTGGCCGGCGTGGGAGGTCTGGAACATGCGGCGCTCCTCGGCGCCGTCGTGGCGGCCGCGTCGCGTCGGTTGCCGATCCTGCTGGACGGCGTGAACGCCTGCGCCGCGGCGCTCGCCGCAGTTGCGCTCGTTCCCGAGGTGCAGGGCTACCTGATCGCTGGGCACCGGTCAGGGGAGCCGGGAGCGGGCGTCGCGCTGGACCACCTCGGTCTGGAGCCGCTGCTCGACCTGCGCCTACGGCTCGGTGAGGCGACCGGCGCGCTGCTGGCCGTACCCATCGTGCGGGCGGCGGCAGCGGCGCTGCACGACATCGCCACGCTGGACGAGGTCCTGGGCGAGTGCCCTCAGGCCAGCCGCTGATCGGCCCGCCGGTGGCTCCTACCAGCGCAGGATCGCAGCGACGCGATCGTGCGGGCCGAGGGGCGCGGCGGCCTCCGGGCTGAGCGGAGTGACACGGGCGTCCGTTGCGATCGCCTGCTCGATCATCCGCTCGATGAGCAGCGGCTCCGGGTGCATCGTGACGTCCGACCGTGCCATGACACCGTCGACGTCCGGATGCAGGGTCCCTTCGTCCGTCCGGAAACCTCGAGGTTGCACCTGATCGTCGTAGAGCAGGTGGTCGACCCGGCCTGCGTTCAGGGCATCGCAGACGTCCGGCAGGCCCAGTGCGCCAGGCCCCCCAGCCAATGCCCGATCCATGGCCGCGTCGGCGAGCTCGTGCTCGCGCTCCTGGCGGACCGAGTGCAGCAGCGGCCACACCTGCTCCGCGATCGTGTGCGGTGGAGTCTCCTCCCAGGACTGGTCGGCCACGATCAGCCGTGGTCCGTCCCCGTTGCTGAGCAGGTCGCGGGCTGCACTGCGAATCTTCGGGCTGCCCGCGATCACCAGGCGGTCCCAGCCCTGTTCCTTCGCCTGCTGCGCGGCGTGCTGGGTCACGTCGCGCAGGAACCGCTGGCGGTTCGCGTCGATCCGGTCCTCGAACTGCTCGCGGTGCACGAAGCCCTGCCGACTATCGTTGGGCGCCGCCGGGGAAGGCCCGCTCATGTCGCGCCCGAGCTGTTCCTCGGGCACCTCGAAGCGTTCGGTCGACAGTTCCTCCGCTTCGCCGATCGACCACCGCAGCAACCGTGCTCCGGCCCTCGAGACCACGAGGATCCCGGCATCGCGGCCCTCGTCGTACGCCGCGACCAGCGGCCGGATGTAGGCCGAGTCGTGGTGGACGACCCGGAGGCGGAACGGCAGCGCGAGCGAGACCGTCGTGGTCCGGCCCTCCTCGACGCCGATGAACAGGGCCCGACCGCGCCCACTCTGCGTCGGGTCGACGAGACGCGCGATGTCGTCCTCGCAGCTCTTGAGCCGGTCGGCGACCGCCCCGGCAAGGTCGGGATCGCGATCGTTGAGGTCGTCCTGCAACGCGCGGATGCGTTCCCGGATCTCCAGTGGAGCGGCGGGTTGCGGATCGGAACGCCGGGAGAAGTCGTGCTCGACGTACAGCGAGAGCACGCCCTGCGGATCGGTGAAGCCGATGAGGTCGCGGAGGAAGGTGTCAGTGATATCCATGCTCGCCACCGTAGAGCACGGGATCGGCCCACGGAAGGGCCGGAGGTCCCGACGGTCGGACAGGTTGGTCGGTGGCGGTCAGAGCCCGGAGATCGCGATGCCCGAATGTGCCTTGTATGCCTTGTTGATGCTGATCAGCACGGCGGTCAACGGTTCGAGGTAGCGCGCGTTGCGCAGCGGTCCGGCATCGACGCCCCCGCGTTTCGCGACGGCACCGCACAGGCCGATGACCGTGGCCTTCGCGTCTGCGTCGTCGCCGCACACCATCACGGTCTCGTCGTGGACGGGGCCGTCGTCCAGCAACACCGATGCGGCGAGGTGGTGGAAGCCGGCCACGACCGTGGACCGATCGAGGATGGACGCGGCCTGCTCGGCGGCGCTGCCTTCCGGGACCTCGATGCCATGCGGCCCCTGCTTGTCGAACCCCAGGGGGTTCACGCAGTTGACGACGACCTGGCCGGCCAGGGCATCGACGAGATCGGCCAGCAACGCGGCCTGCCCATCGAACGGTACGGCGATGATGGTCAGGTCGGCGTCGGTCACGACATCGAGGTTGGTGCCGGCGCCGACGGTGATCCCGCTCGGTAATCGGTCGTTCAGTTCCTCGGCGACCTGGGCCGCGCGATCCGCCTTTCGGGATCCGACCGATACCTGGTGCCCGTCCCGGGCGAAGCGGGCGGCGAGCCCACGCCCCTGGGGTCCGGTTCCGCCGAGGATCGCGATCTGCACGGGTTCACTCCTGTCATCGGATGAGCGACACCGTAGCTCCCGACCCTGCCTGGTGAACCTGCGTTCCGCCAGATCGTTGTTGCGGGGTGACGCTGGGGCACGCCCAGCGTCGGGTGACACCGCTTGTCCGTCGGTTCGATCGAGCAGGTCGGTCGACGGGCGGACGCACCCGCCGGCGCCTCCTCAGAGGGTGATGCAGCCGGGTCGGCTGCGGACGGCCCTCCGGCAGAGCGCTACTGGCATTCGACGTCCAGTTCAGCCGGGGCCCCGCGGCCTACGACTTCGAGATCGAACTCGACCTCCAGCGCGATGCCGGTCGAGGTGGTCTCGCTACGCTCGCGGGGCACCGACCCGGAGCCGACCATGCCCCGCATCGCCATAGATGTCCTGCTCAAGCGTGAGATCCTGGACCCGCAGGGCCGCGCCGTCGAGCAGGCGCTGCCGGGACTCGGCTACGACGCCGTCTCCGAGGTCCGTGTCGGCAAGCACCTCGAGCTGCTGATCGACGCCGAGGGCGACGAGCTCGACGCGCAGGTCGAGAAGCTGTGCGCCGACTTCCTCACCAACCCGGTCATCGAGTCGTACCGCTGGCGGGTCATCGGCGACGACGAGCGCGCGGACGCGTGAACGGCGCGGGGCGTCTGACCGTGTACCCCAGCAGCTAGAACGGGACGAGCGACACATGTCCGAACGTGGCTCCTCCCTCCCGCCCCTGCGGGACGACGGCCTGCCGACCCTGCCGACGGGTGAACCCGTCCTGGCCCGGTGGTTCGTGATCACGATGCTGCTGCTCGTGCCGGTGACCATCGGGGTCACCATCTGGGCGGTCTCCATGATCCCCCGGGGAGAGACGGTCGGCCCGGCGGAGCGACGACCTCCGGGTGACGAGATGGTCACCATCGACCGGGGTGATGCCCAGCTCGGTGAGAGCACGGAGACCGAGCCCGGGCCCGATTGCTCGGTGTCGATCGAGATGATCGGTGACGACGGGACCCGGGCGGCCTCCGAGCGGGCGCTGCGGGCCTTCTGCCGGCTGTTGGACACGGGGGAGTTCCCGGAGGCCCGGGCCGGGCTCGGAGACTGGATCCGGGGCGACGGACGGCTGCGCATCGCGACCTTCGAGCTGTCCGGCGTCGAGAGCTCGGCACGGGTCGAGGACGATCGCATCGTGGTCGAACTCAACGCCAAGTTCCTGTTCGAGGACGGGGCCCGCGCCGCACCACCCCTGATCCACCAGCTCACGCTCATCGGCCAGCCGACCTGGCCGGGGGCGCCCATCACCGCCGAAGCGGAGCTGGCCGCGGCCCGCGCGCAGGCCGATGCGTGTGAGCGCCTGTCCTTCGGGCGCGATCGACCTCGAGGTTGCCTCGATGTCGAGGAACTGCTCGCTGACGATGACCCCCTGCAGTTGATCCTCGACGCCGGGTTCCCGGCGGAGTGAAGGACGGGCGGGGAAGGTGCCCGCGCTAGCCTGGCGACCCAGTCACGAAGATCCCCGTAGGAGGTCGTGGTGCGCGTCGGAGTGGTCTCGTTCCCCGGGTCGTTGGACGATCACGATGCCGCGGTGGCGGTGCAGACCTGCGGCGGCGAGGCGGTCACGCTGTGGCACGCGGACGCCGATCTGAAGGGCGTCGAGGCGGTGATCCTCCCGGGCGGTTTCAGCTATGGCGACTACCTGCGCTGCGGGGCGGTCGCACACCGCGCCCCGGTCATGGAGGCGATCGCCGCGTTCGCCCGGGACGGCGGACCGGTCCTGGGGATCTGCAACGGGTTCCAGGTGCTGTGCGAGGCTGGGCTCCTGCCCGGCGCCCTGTTACGCAACGAGGGTCTGCGCTTCGTGTGTCGGGACGTGCTGTTGGACGTCGAGGCCACCGACACCCCGTGGACGCGCGCGTACGCGGATGCGCCACCGATCGTGGTCCCGGCCAAGCACGGGGAGGGTCGCTACCACGCCGATGAGCGCACCCTCGACGCCTTGGAGGCCGACCGCCGGGTGGTGGTTCGCTACGCCCCCGGCAACAACCCGAACGGGTCGGCCCGGGACATCGCCGGGATCTGCAACGCCGGGCGCAACGTCGTCGGGCTGATGCCGCACCCGGAGCACGCCGTCGATCCGGTGCTGATGGGCGGCGAGGACGGTCGGGGTTTCTTCGACAGCATCCTCGAGGTTGCGGCCGCACCGACCGGCGCGTGAGATCGGGGTCGTGAGGGCGCGACCCCCGGTTCAGATGCGGATGCCCTGCTCCATCTCGCGGGCCTTCTGCCGCCGGAGCCACACGAACAGCAGCAGGTGCGCGCCGATCCCCAGGAAGAGCACGCCGGCCGGGAACCACTCGCCACGCAGGCCGAGCAGCACGGCTGCGACGAACGCGCAGGCCACGAGCACGGCGCGAAGGATGTTGAGTGCGTCCATCGAGCTGACCTTCGGTACGGCGGTGACGGGTTGCAGGGCGTTCGGACCCGCGACCCTGCCCGGCTGAGGATACCGGGATGACATCGCACGCAGCCCGGCGCGTAGGCTGCGACCGACCATCCGGTCCGCCCGGACCCACGCAAGCCCCTGGCTCGACCACCGCCGGACCGCTCGCCGCGGCCCACCGATCGCCGCTCGTCCTCACCGGAGCACCTCGTGACCGACGCCGCCACCTCGACGTTCCCGCCGCAGGAGACGTTGACCCCCGAACGTGCGCGCGAGCTCGGCTACGAGCTCGGGCTGCGCGGCGACGAGTTCGACCGCATCGAGGAGCGGCTCGGGCGCACGCCGACCGTGGCGGAGCTCGGGATGTACTCGGTGATGTGGTCCGAGCACTGCTCGTACAAGTCCTCCAAGATCCACCTGCGCGGGCTGGCCGGTGACGCGCCGTGGATCCTGGTCGGACCGGGCGAGAACGCGGGCGTCGTCGACGTCGGCGACGGGCTGGCGGTCGCCTTCAAGATCGAGTCGCACAACCACCCGAGCTTCGTCGAGCCCTACCAGGGTGCCGCGACCGGTGTCGGCGGGATCCTGCGCGACATCTTCACGATGGGCGCCCGCCCGATCGCGGTCATGGACCCGTTGCGGTTCGGCGACCCGGGCGGCTGGACCGACGGCACCGGCCGGTACCACGAACCCGACCCGAAGCAGCGCCATCTCGTCGACGGGATCGTGCGCGGGGTCGGGGGGTACGGCAACTGCGTCGGGGTACCCAACATCGGCGGTGAGACGGTCTTCGACGACACCTACGCCGGCAACCCCCTGGTCAACGTCCTGGCGATCGGGGTGATGCAGCGCGACCGCCTGCAGTTGGCCAAGGCCGAGTCCGTCGGTGACGTCGCGATCCTGCTCGGCAGCGCGACGGGTCGCGATGGCATCGGGGGCGCGTCCGTGCTGGCCAGCCAGGAGTTCGACGATGCCCTCGATGACAAGCGGCCGAACGTGCAGGTCGGGGACCCGTTCGCGGAGAAGCAGCTGATCGAGTGCTGTCTCGACCTCTACGAGCGTGAGCTGGTGTCGGGCATCCAGGACATGGGAGCGGCCGGGATCGCCTGCTCGACCTCGGAGCTGGCATCCGCCGCCTCGATGGGGATGGACGTCAACCTGGACCTGGTCCACCTGCGCGAGCCGTCGATGGAGTCATGGGAGATCCTCTGCTCCGAATCGCAGGAGCGGATGCTGGCGCTGGTAGCTCCCGAGCGGGTCGAGGAGGCCCTGCAGGTCGCCGAGCGCTGGGGCGTGCCGGCCTCCGTCGTCGGTCACGTCGTCGAGGGCGATCGCCTCCGCCTGATCCGCGACGGCGAGCTGATCGGCGACGTCCCGGCCCGCCACCTCGCCGACGAGGGCCCCGAGTACGACCGCCCCATGACACGTCCCGGCTGGCTGGACGACTACGCGGCCATCGATGCGGACAACCTCGACATCGAGGTGGTTGCTGACGGCGATGTGGGCGCCCTGCTGCTCGCCTTCCTGCGCTCACCCAATGTCGCGTCACCGCGATGGGTGACCGAGCAGTATGACCAGCACGTCCGGGCGGGAACCGTGCTGGGCCCGATGCAGGGGGACGCGGGGGTCGTGCGCCTGCCGGGGTCGCACCGTGCGGTCGCCTGCTCGACCGACGGCAACGGCCGGTGGTGCGAACTGGACCCCGCAGAGGGCACGCGGCGGATCGTCGCCGAGGCGTTCCGCAACGTCGCCTGCGTCGGTGCCCGCCCGCTGGCCACCACCAACTGCCTGAACTTCGGCAACCCGGAACGCCCGGAGATCATGTGGCAGCTGGCAACGTCGATCGCGGCCCTGGGTGACGCCACCCGGGACCTCGGCATCCCGGTCACGGGCGGCAACGTGTCGCTGTACAACGAGACCCGCGGCGCCGCGATCCACCCGTCACCGGTCGTCGGCGTCATCGGCGTGCTGGAACAGGCCGGCGACGCGATCGACATCGGCTTCGAGAACGAGGGCGACCTGGTCCTGCTGGTCGGCGCGCCGACCGTGCCTGGGCTGGCGGGCAGCGAACTCCAACGGTTCATGGACGCGCCGCTCGGCGGCGTGTTGGCGCCCGTGGACCTGGAACTCGAGGCGGCACTCGCCGAGGTGCTGCACGTTGCGGCGGGTGAACGGCTC
>Ga0207421_10008705_pt1 | contig 10441 bp, 9 predicted proteins | sample SodLakKL_010_SED_4_FD_187542 | JGI IMG/M metagenome (GOLD analysis project Ga0207421, IMG submission 187542) | Alkaline sediment microbial communities from Lake Tanatar, Kulunda Steppe, Russia - 8KL_010_SED (SPAdes) (version 2) | ecosystem: Environmental > Aquatic > Non-marine Saline and...
CCGACCCTCCAGCCGCACATGTTCCGTGCTGCTGCGGTTGCAGCCCCCGATCCGCCCGGTGTACGGTCCTGAGCCGTTCGTCAGGAACCGACCGAGGTCGCTCCCGACCTGCAACCGAACCCCGGCTGCAGTGGCAGGAGCGGTGCCCGGCAGCGGACCCAGCGGACCTTCCCCACCGCGGTCATCGCGGGCCTCAACACCCCATCTTCCACACCTGTGGAAGCAGTTGTGGACAACTTTCCCGGGGGTGGCAACGCCCGTGATAGGACCGCCAGGACGAGACAGCCGTGCGCTGTTGGTCCGGCCACCAAGCGAGTAGCAACCAGGTGAGGTGAGGAGTGAGCGTGGGTACCGCAGCGACGTTGGATCTCGGTGGTCTCTGGGCCGAGAGCCTGTCGGAGATCATGCGCACCGTCACCTCACCGGCACAACGCCAGTGGCTGGTGGCTACCCACCCGGTGGGCTGCAGTGAGGACACGGTGGTACTCGCGAGTCCACACTCCTTCGCCCGGGAGTGGCTCGACCGGAACTGCGGTGACACCATCCGCACGGCCCTGAGTGCTGCGGCTGGACGCCATCTCAACGTGGTGATCACCGTACAGACGAACCCCGCACCGATGGAGTCGACCACCCAACCTGCACCGGTCGATCAGTACGACGGACAGCGAGACGACGGACAGCGAGACAACGGACAGCGAACGGGGCAGTACGCAGAGCAGTACACCGAAGATGTGGACGCGGTCATCCACGCGCCCTTCGAGCAGCTCCCGCCCGAGGTTCCCGACGCGCAGCAGCCACCCACCACGACGCCCGTGACGGCGCCCTCCACGGCGCGCAACGGCTACCTCGACGGTGACGCCACCTCCGCGTCCTCCCCGCCGGATGTCCGCGACGAGCGCATCCGACCGGAGCAGGGCCCGCTGCATGCTCCGGGACGACCAGACGGGCCCACCGTGGAGCTTCCGCTCCCTCGCACCCAGCGGGTGGAGGAGTCGGTCGAGCCGGATACACAGCTCAACCCGAAGTACTCCTTCGACGACTTCGTCATCGGCTCATCCAACCGGTTCGCCCACGCGGCGGCCACCGCCGTGGCCGAAGCCCCTGCCAAGTCCTACAACCCGCTGTTCATCTACGGCGGCGCGGGGCTCGGCAAGACCCACCTGCTGCACGCCATCGGTCACTACGTGCGCAACCTCTACCCGCGTCTCCAGGTGCGCTACGTGACCACCGAGCAGTTCACCAACGAGTTCATCAACGGCATCCGAGATGACCGGATCAACGCGTTCCAGCGCCTCTACCGGCAAGCTGACGTGTTGTTGATCGACGACATCCAGTTCCTGCAGCAGAAGGAACGGACCCAGGAAGAGTTCTTCCACACCTTCAACGCGTTACACAACGCGGAGAAGCAGATCGTCATATCGAGCGACCGACCACCCAAACAGATCGGCCAGCTCGAGGACCGTCTGCGGAGCCGGTTCGAGTGGGGGTTGATGACCGACGTCCAACCACCGGACCTCGAGACCCGGATCGCGATCCTGCGCAAGAAGGCCGAGTCCGATCGCCTCGGCGTCAGCCCGGAGGTGCTCGAACTGATCGCCTCCAAGGTGCAGTCCAACATCCGCGAACTCGAAGGTGCGCTGATCCGCGTCTCCGCGTTCGCCAGCCTGCAGCGCGCCCCGGCGGACTCCGGCATGGCCGAGGACGTCCTGAAGGATCTCTTCCCCGACGGGCGTGACCAGGAGGTCTCGGTCCAGCTCATCATGGACGAGGTGGCCGCCTACTTCTCGCTCAGCGTCGAAGAGCTGTGCTCGCCCTCCCGTAGCCGGCAATTGGTCACCGCCCGTCAGATCGCGATGTACCTCACCCGCGAGTTGACCGAGATGTCCCTCCCCCGCATCGGCAAGGCCTTCGGGGGGCGCGACCACACCACGGTCATGCACGCCAAGTCGAAGATCGCTCGGTTGATGCAGGAACGTCGGGCGATCTACGACCAGGTCCAGGAGCTGACCAACCGGGTCAAGACGCGGGCTCGCAGCTCATGACCAGCCCGCGTATCCCGTCCCGGACCTCCACCCGATCGCCGAGGTCCGGATCCGTTCGTCCACAGCTTGCTGTGGACGAACGGCGGAAGACCCTGTTGACAACCTGCGCACAGACGGTGGACGAACCGGGCGGATCTGTGGACGACAACCGAGGTCCGAGCGTCTCCGGCCTGGGGACGAACGGTGGACGAATCGGGGACGACGACGCGACTCGGTGGAGGAACATCCGTGTAACTCACCGGGCTGTGGACAACCACGCTCGTCGTCCACATCGCATACACAGCCCCGCCACCCCCTCTGACCTGCACGGATGCAGGTCATCCACAGTTTGCACAGGCCCTACTACGGTTACGCGATTAGATGAACTTCTCTCTCAAAACCCTAAGCGGTGTGGACATCCCCACCCAGGAGACCGACCGTGAAGTTGCGCGCCGAGCGATCCGAGTTCGCCGAGGCTGTCTCGTGGGCCACACGCACCGTCGGGACCCGTGTCACCCTGCCTGCGCTGTCGGGTGTCCTGCTCGAGGCCATCGATGGCGCGCTCATCTGCCGCGCCACCGACCTCGAGGTCGCCGCGGAGATCACGATCCCGGTCCAGATCGACGAACCCGGCAAGGTGCTGCTGCCCGGACGGTTGCTTTCGCAACTCGTTGCGCGGTTCCCGGATGCCCCGGTGCAGATCAGCGGCGACGCCGATCGGGTCGAGATCACCTGCGGTCGGGCGACCTTCCACGTGCGTGGCATGCAGGCCGAGGACTTCCCGACCCTGGCGGCTCCCGCCCCGGATGCGCCCCAGGGCGTGGTCAAGGCCGACGCCTTCGCCCGCCTGGTCGCCCAGGTCGCCCGCGCGGCGTCCAACGACGAGGGCCGACCGGTGCTCACCGGTGTGCAACTCGATGCCTCGGAGGGCAAGCTCACCGCAGCCGCCACCGACAGCTACCGTTTGGCGGTCCGGTCCCTGGCCTGGGAGGAAGCCGTCGAGGGGACCTCGCTGGTACCGGCGCGCTCGCTGCAGGAAGCGGCCAAGGCCGCCACGGAGGTCGGTGGCTCGGTCACGGTCGTGCTCGAACCGGGGCAGGTCTCGTTCCTGTTCGGTGGTAGACGATTGACCACCAAGCTCATCGAGGGGTCGTTCCCGAACTACCGGGCACTGCTCCCCGATGCCCACGAGACCGTGGTGATCGTCGAACGCGCCGCACTGGCCGAGGCGTTGCAGCGGGTCGCGATCGTGGCCATGGGGCAGGCCAACACGCCGGTCACCCTGACCTTCGGTGACGGTTCGGTCGACCTGCAGGCGACCAACCAGGAGATGGGCGACGCCGCCGAGGCGCTCCCCGCGGAGATCGAGGGCGACGGGCTCTCGATCGCCTTCAACCCGGCGTTCCTGCTGGCCGGGCTCGAGGCGACCGGGACGGAACGGATCCGCATCGAACTGCGTGACGGCCTCAAGCCCGCCGTGTTGCGTCCCCACACCGACGACGAGCAGGTCGACGACCTGACCTACCTGCTCATGCCGATGCGCGTCAGCTGAGCTGACGTTCGCCGCGCCGTCGCCCCCGGCAGCTCCGGGGTCGGCGCCGCCGCAGGAGGGCACGTGCTCCTACAGCGTCTCGAGCTCGTCGACATCCGTTCCTACGACCGGGCTTCGGTCACCTTCGCACCCGGGGTGACGGTCCTGGTCGGACCGAACGCCCAGGGCAAGACCAACCTGCTCGAAGCGGTGAACCGGGCGGCCACTGGCGGCTCGCACCGGGTCGCCGGGGACGGGCCGCTCGTGCGTGCCGGGGCGGAGATGGGCGTGATCCGCTGCGAGCTGCGGACCGACGAAGGCCGCCGCCGCACCTTGGAACTCGAGGTGGGGACGGGCCGCCGGACCCGCACCAAGGTCGATGGTCAGGACGTGCGCCGATCTGCGGATGCCGCGGGGGTGCTGCGGGTCGTGTTGTTCGCACCGGAGGACATGACCATCGTCCGGGGGGATCCGGGCGACCGTCGACGCTTCCTCGACGACCTGTTGTCCCAACGCCGGCCGGCCTTCGCGGCGGTCAAGGCCGACTACGAACGCGCGCTGCGCCAGCGCAACCAGCTCCTCAAGCGGTCCCGGTCGCTGTCGGCCGGTGCGCGGGACGCCGCCACGAGCACCATCGAGGTGTGGACCGATCAGTTGGTCGCGCACGGGGCGCAGCTCATCGCGGCGCGCATCGCCGCCGTGCGTGGTCTGCGTGGTCCCGTGGACGCGTTCTACCGGGATCTCGCCGATCGCCCGGAACCGATCACCCTGCGCTACCGGTCGTCGACCGGCGAGGAGGTCGGTGAGGACGACGGCGCCCCGGTACCGGACATCGGGCCCATCACCGCGGCGTTCCGCCGCGAACTCGACCGCGCATCCTCGGAGGAACGCTCGCGCGGGATCACGCTCGTCGGACCGCACCGGGACGATCTCGAGCTCGCGATCGGTGCGCTACCGGCCCGGGGTTACGCTTCGCACGGCGAGGCATGGTCCCTGGCACTGGCGCTGAAACTCGCGACCTTCCAGGTGCTCGAAGACGTGGGCGACCGCCCCATCGTGCTGCTCGACGACGTGTTCGCGGAGCTCGACACGACGCGTCGTGCCCGCCTCGCGGCGGCATGCGAAGGGTTCGACCAGGTCTTGGTGACCGCCGCGGTGGAGGCCGATGTGCCGTTGCGGGGCGCGCGGGTCGAGGTGAGGATCGATGAGGGTCGGTCCTCGCTACGCCCCCGGGACCCACTCGATGGCCAGGCCCCGGTGGTGGATCGCGAGGCTCGGGGAGCATCGTCGGAGCTGCTGGCCGACGGTCCGACGACGATCGACCCATGAGTCGCTCCGGGGGTCGCCCACCGAGCGGCAAGGGGCGCGAGGACGATCCGCTCGCGCGTGACCGCAAGGCCGGCGCGGTCGATCGCGACATCTACGTCTACAACCGTCGTCGTCGCGCCCAGGCACGTCAGCGGGCGCAGCAGGACCGGGAGTCGTTCGACCCGGCGCCACCGACCGACGACGACTGGGTCGTGCCCGAGGAGGACACCGATGGCCTGCGGCGTATCGGCGCGCCCACCCCGGTATCGGACACGCTGTCGTCCTACATCGAACGGCGTGGGTGGGGTGAGCGGCTCCGGGGGGCGAACGCCTGGTCCCGGTGGGACGAGATCGTCGGTGCCGACCTCGCCGACCGCTGTGAGCCGGTCCGGCTCGCCGGGGGTTCGTTGGTGGTCCGGGCCGAGAGCCAGGTCTGGGCAACCCAGTTGCGCTACCTGCTGCCGCAACTCCGGGCCAACGTGGACGAGGTGCTCGGAGCCGGCACGGTCAAGGACGTCCGCATCGTGGTGGGGCCGCTGGAGGGCCGCACCGAACCCGACGAGAGCGGCTGAGTTCGGCGCTCACCCACCCGTCACCGCGGCGAGGCGAGCCCGGGGAACTTCTTCCGGTCCTCGGACGACTAGATGGAGAACGCCGGTAGCTCGACGCCGGTAGCTCGCTGGCCTCCGAGGGCTACCCGGGACCGGAACGTGGTCGGGTCGGATGGCCCGCCGTGTAACGGTCGTCGGACCCTCGGGAAGTGGCGATGCTACGGCGATGATCCTGGGGGCGGCGCGCGCCGCGCCGCTAATCCTGCATGCCGAGACCGGCTCGTCCGAGAACGGGAGCGTGTTCGTGTGATCGCTGTTGCCGAGCGTGTCTTCGCCCTGCTGGCGCTGGTGGCCATCGTGGTCGCCATCGCCACCGCGCTGGCCCTGGCCCGGCGTCGCGTGCCCGATTGGCTACGTGACGATGTCGCGCTGCCGCTGGCGACCGCGATCGCCGCCGTGGCGACCGGTGGCTCCCTGCTGGCCTCCGAGGTGGCCGGCTACGTCCCCTGCGTGTTGTGCTGGTACCAGCGCATCGCCATGTATCCGCTGGTCATCGTGCTCGGCGTGGCCAGTGCTCGCCGCGACACCGAGGTGTGGCGCACCGCCCTGCCACTGAGCGGTATCGGCGCCGGTATCGCCGCGTGGCACATCGCGATCGAGCGTCGGCCGAGCCTCGGTGCCGAGGTCTGTGACCCGGTCGCCCCCTGTGCGCTGCGCTGGGTCGAGGAATTCGGGTTCCTGACCTTGCCGACCATGGCGTTGATCGGCTTCGTCGCGATCGCCGTGCTGAGCCTCGCCGCCCGTCGGTCGCCGATGCCCGCCGGGCGGGAGCCGAACCCGCCCGACACCGCCGGATCCCTCACCGATCCGACCTCCACCGTCTGACCACCTGACCGTCCCACGCCCGACCACATCCCCGAGGAGCTCCACCATGTCGAACGCCGCCACGATGCGACGCGACGCCAAGCGTCGCGCGCAACGCCGTAGTCAGCTCCTCTACGCCGGTATCGCGGTGGGGGTCGTCATCCTGGCGGTGCTGGTCGCCGTGCTCTCGACGGGCGAACGCGAACGGGCCGTGTCCGTCGAGGACATCGCCGGTGACCCCGCCATCAGCGGCGATCCCCTCACCACGCTGCCGGCGTCGGGTGACGATCCGGCGGTCGGTGCCGCTGCGCCGACGGTCGAGGGCGCCGACTTCGAGGGCACGCCCGTGGCGATCGGTGGTACGGGATCGCCGGAACTGGTGATGTTCATGGCCTCGTGGTGCCCCGCATGCCAGCAGGAGCTGCCCGAGGTCGTCGCCTGGATGGAGGCGGGCGGTGTCCCGGAGGGCGTGCAACTCGTCTCGGTCGCGACCGGGTTGGACGCCTCACGCCCGAACTGGCCCCCGGATGCCTGGTTCGAGGAGGAGGGCTACACCGGCCGTGTGCTCGTCGACGACGCGGACGGGTCCGTGGCCCAGGCGTTCGGCCTGTCCGCAACGCCGTTCTGGGTCGCCCTCGATGCCGACGGGCAGGTCGTGGCCCGGATCGCCGGGATGCTCGACATCACCCAGATGACGGCGCTCGCCGAGGTCGCCGCCGCCTCGTCCGGCTGAGCGGCCCCCGCCCACCCGGTGCGACCCACACAGCCCGTGGCTTGATTGGCGAACACTGTTCACGTATCTTCGGTGAACGAGTGAACGGTGTTCGCATATCGAACCCCTCGGATGGAAGGTGGGTCCCCGATGGAACAGGTCGGACCAGGCGCGACACGAGACCGCGTGGGTGGCGCCCTTCGTCCCGATCACGCCGGCGGCGGACGAGCGGCTCGTGGCCCGAGGTCCCGATCCCTCGTGGCCGTCGTCGGTCTGTTGCTCCTGGGTGTCGGTGGGTATCTGCTCTCGCCGCCCGGCCAGCGATTGATCGAGGATCCCGCGAACGCCGAACCGGTGGTCGGTGTCGACCTCGTCGACATCCCCGGCAGCGAGTTCGTGCCATCGGTCGTGGCCGTGCCCGCCGGCACCACGGTGCGTTGGACCTTCACCGACGACGACCGTCACGACATCGTGTTCGCGGACGGTCCGGCCTCCGAGGTCCTCGGGAGTGGCGGCGAGTGGAGTCGCACCTTCGACGAACCGGGTGACTTCCCCTACACCTGCACCCTGCACGGTCGGATGGATGGCCGGGTCTTGGTCACCGGCTGACCGGCGTTGCGCGACATCGGCCATCACGCGACCATGATCGCATGCCCGAGTTGCCCGACATCGAGGACTACCTCGCCGCCCTGCGGCCGCGGGTCGTCGACGCCACCCTGCAGCGCGTCAGGATCACCGGGTTCTCGCTGCTACGCACGTTCGACCCGCCGGTCGAGGCGTTGGAGGGCCGGCGGGTCACCGAGGTGCACCGGCTCGGCAAACGCCTGGTGTTCGGGTTCGAGGAGGAGTTGTTCGCGGTCCTGCACCTGATGATCGCGGGGCGACTCCGGTGGGTCGAGCACGGTGCCAAGATCCCCGGCAAGATCGGGATGGCGGCCTTCGACCTGTCCGTGCCCGGCGATCCGCGCGAACCCGGCGGCAGCCTCGTACTGACCGAGGCCGGGACCAGACGCCGGGCCTCGCTGCACGTGGTGCGGGGTCGTGACGCCCTGCAGGATCACGACCGCGGTGGCCTCGAGCCGATCGGCGCCTCACGTGAGGCGTTCGAGCAGCAACTCCGGCTGGAGAACCGCACCCTCAAACGTGCTCTGACCGACCCCCGCCGGTTCGCCGGCATCGGCAACGCCTTCAGTGACGAGATCCTCCACGCCGCGGGTCTCTCACCGGTCAAACGCACCGCAGGCCTACAGGACGCCGAGGTGGCACGACTCCACGACGCGACGCAGCGCGTGCTCGCCGAATGGGTCACGCGGCTGCGTGAGGCGACGGGGGAGGGGTTCCCTGCCAAGGTCACCGCGTTCCGGCCCGGATTCGCCGTCCATGGCAAGCACGGCCAGCCCTGCCCGGCCTGTGGCACCGAGGTCCAGCGCATCCGGTACGCCGACAACGAGACCAACTACTGCCCGCGCTGCCAGACCGGCGGGAGGGTGCTCGCCGACCGCAGCCTGTCGCGGCTGTTGAAGGACGACTGGCCCCGAACCATCGACCAACTGGAGGGGGCCTAAGCTTCCAGGTGTCCGAGTCGCCGTCACGAGGTAGGCATCGCGTGAACCCCCCGCCGTTGCCGGGCGAACTGCGAGCCCGGCTCGATCACCGGTTGGCGGAGGAGCAACGGCAACAGCGCCTGCCGTCGGTGGTCGCCGGGTTGGCCCGTGACGGTGAACTCGTCTGGCACGGTGCGGCGGGCGTGACCACCGGAGCCGGTGGGGGCCTTCCCGGCCCGGACCTGCAGTACCGGATCGGCTCGATCACCAAGACCCTCGTCGCGGTCGCGGTGCTGCGACTGCGCGACGAGGGGAGCCTCGCGCTCACCGATGCCATCGCCGAGCACGTACCCGACGCGCCGTCCGGCGACGCGACCATCGCCCAGGTGCTCTCCCACGGGGCGGGACTCGGTGCGGAGACCGCCGGCCCCTGGTGGGAGCGCACCCCGGGCGGGCCGTGGTCCGAGCTCGCCTCGGGGCTCGCCGGCCCCGCGGCGCTGCGTCCGGGTCGGGGGTTCCACTACTCGAACGTCGGGTTCGGTGTGCTCGGGGAGTTGCTGGCCCGCATCCGGGGCACGTCGTGGACGGCGGTGGTCACCGACGAGGTGCTCCGTCCGCTCGGCATGCGCCGGACCACCTCGCGACCCGTGGCCCCGGCCGCCGCCGGGTTCGCGGTCCACCCCTGGGCGCCGATGCTGCTGAACGAACCGGAGCACGACGCCGCGGCGATGGGTCCGGCCGGACAGCTGTGGTCGACCCTCGACGATCTGGCCAGGTGGGCCCACTTCCTGCACGCCGGGCACGACGAGGTGCTCGGCACCGACACGCTCGAGGAGATGCGCGAACCCCTGGTGGTCGACGATCGTCCGGGCCAACCGTGGACGGGTGCGCACGGCCTGGGCCTGCAGATCTGGAACCTCGACGGCCGGCGGGCGTTCGGGCACGGCGGTTCGATGCCCGGCTTCCTCGCCACGTTGCAGGTCGATGCCGCGTCGGGTGACGCGGTGGTGGTCGCCAGCAACACCACCGCGGGACTGCGCGGCACGCTGCCCACCGATCTGGCGGCCCTCCTGCACGAACACGCCCCGGCACCCGGCGGGCCGTGGACGCCTACGGTCGTCAGCGCGGAGATCCTGGCACTGACGGGTAGCTGGTACTGGGGCCCGCAACCGCTGGTCATCCGCGCGGAGTCTGAGGATGCCCTCGATCTCGCGCCCATGTCCGGCGCTGGTCGCGCCTCGAGGTTCCGTCGGCAACCCGATGGCAGCTTCCTCGGGCGGGACGGCTACTTCCGCGGCGAGACGCTCCGCGTGGTCCGTGACGATGACCGTGGTCGTGTGACCCACCTCGATCTTGCCTCGTTCATCCTCACGCGGGCCCCCTACGACCCGGTCGAGCCCATCCCGGGAGGTGTCGACACGTCCGGCTGGTCCGCCGGCCCCTGGTCCGGGTGAGGTCGGTTGACGGTCTTCGCACGTTCTGAGCCGCGCTGAACGCGGGTCCGAGGTGGGGTACGTGCGAGGGGGTCCCGTCGTCCACAGGACGTCTCAGGGCCTGTGAGTAAGGGTGGCCAGGTGGTAGCATGCCGACATCCCGCGCACCGTGCGACCTCGAGACGCGGCCCGGTCCCGCCCGCTCAGGGACGTGACGCCCGCTTGGTGAGACCTCGAGGTCCATGCCTCGCACATCCCCGTGCGTGGCCCTGCGCTCCTGATCGCTGGCACGAGAGGCTTCCGGTTGGCCGCTGTCCCCGATGTACCCCAGTCCCACGAGCTGTCCGACACGTCCGGCGCGAAGCCGACCTCCGGCATGGCCGGTGGTGACTACAGCGCGAAGAACATCACCGTCCTCGAAGGTCTGGAAGCGGTCCGCCGTCGACCGGGCATGTACATCGGCTCGACCGGCGCCCG
>Ga0207421_10008707_pt1 | contig 10439 bp, 6 predicted proteins | sample SodLakKL_010_SED_4_FD_187542 | JGI IMG/M metagenome (GOLD analysis project Ga0207421, IMG submission 187542) | Alkaline sediment microbial communities from Lake Tanatar, Kulunda Steppe, Russia - 8KL_010_SED (SPAdes) (version 2) | ecosystem: Environmental > Aquatic > Non-marine Saline and...
ACATAAAACATAAAAATATTTTATAACAACAAAGACCACACCTCAAGCGTGGTCTTATAGCTTTACGTAAGACATGCCATAAACCACGTGGGGTTTATGACAGCAGTGAACTACGTAGAGTTCACTGCAATGAACCCTACGTGGTTCATTGCAGGGGCGGCAGGATTCGAACCTGCAACCTAGGGTTTTGGAGACCCTCGCTCTGGCCAATTAGAGCTACGCCCCCATCAAAAAAGAATAAAACCTTTTTTGTAAATTAAACTACTTTAATTTCATTTTATGCACTGTATGCTTTCCGCACCATCTGCAATGTTTCTTGAGCTCCATTTTCTCGTTCTCTATGGTTTTTCCTTTAGTAACCGGAACATGGTAATTGGCCTTTTTGCAAACACCGCATTCCAGTTTTAAAAAAGGTCTTTTCGTTTTTGTTGCCATAATTTTTGATTAAAAAATTTATTAAATTGAGCCGAGACCGGGATTTGAACCCGGGACCCCTTCCTTACCATGGAAGTGCTCTGCCACTGAGCTATCTCGGCGTAAGATATGCTTCGAGTCTTCCTTGGGGAACAAAGAAATGGTGGGCCGGGAGGGATTCGAACCCCCGAAGGCATTCGCCAGCAGATTTACAGTCTGCCCCAGTTGACCGCTTTGGTACCGACCCATCTTAAAAAACTGCAAAGTATTTTATCACAAGAAAAGCAAGTTTTCAATAAGGGGCTATAGAAGAAAACTATCTTTCCATTCTTTCATTGTAAAAGACTCTCCGTGTCCAGGATAAGCAATGATTTCTTCGGGAAGTTCTTTTTCCAGTCTTCTCAAAGTTTCTTTCATTTTTTCTTCCGATCCCCCGGGAAGATCTACTCTTCCGTGTCCTCCCGGGAACAACACATCTCCACTTACAATAAAATTTGCAAAAAGAAAAGAAAAAGAATCTTCCGTATGACCGGGAGTATGGAGTACCTTCAGTTTCTCATTTCCGATCTGCAAAACTTCCCCTTCTTGTAAGTCTTTTTTGATTTGTGCTCCGGTGGCAACTTCTATCTTTTTGTTTGCCGCTATATGATCCGGATGAAGATGGGTATTAAGAATGAATTTCGGTTTTTCTCCTGTCTCTTTTATCTCTTTGATTATTTCCGAAGCGTCTCCCCCCGGATCGACAACAACCAATTCACCTTCTGAGAAAAGAAGGTAACAATTAGTTTCCAGTGCTCCAACAACAATGCGTTTAATATTCATGCTTTTATTATAACTTTCTAACCAAGAAACTACAAAAAATTCTTTTTCCTGAGCTTCTGATGGTAATTTAATGCAAACCTATGTGCTTCGTGTTGCACATGAAATAAAATTTCTTTTTTAAATCCTTTACTCTCCCCAATAATCGTTTCTTTTTTCTTGCTTTCTCCTTTTGCAACACCAACTACAGGAATGACAAGGCCTTCTTTTTCCAAAACCCTCCTAATCGCGTTTACTTGTCCCCTTCCACCATCAATAACCAAAAGAGAAGGTAATTGCCAGGACCTCTTAAGCCTTCTTTGAAGCACTTCCTGAAGCATCTTGGTGTCATCCGGTCCTGCAACTTCTTTTATTTTAAAAAGCCTGTAATCTTCTTTTTTAGGGCTATCCCCCTGAAAGACAACCATAGACCCTACCGCAAAGTTTCCCGAAATATTTGAAATGTCATAACCTTCTATTCTCAAAGAAGAAGGGTCTTCTTTCTTTTTTCCGACAAGGGCTGTTTCTTGAATATGAGAAAGGGCATCTCTTTTCTTTTTTATCTCTTCTGCCTTTTCGTATTCCATCTTCTTACTTGCTTCTTTCATTTGCTTTTCCAGCTCGGAGATGATTTTCTTTTTCTTCCCTTTAAAAAAAAGTTCGATATTTCTAATATTTCTTAGATAATCTCCTTTTTTTACTCCCCCGACGCATGTTCCGGGACAAAGCCCTATCTGATAATAAAAACAAGGCTTTCCTTTTTCTCTTTCTCTTTTTTCATGGGTAGAATAAGGAAAAATCCTTCTGATTATCTTGAGAGCTTCTCTTATTTCCGAAGAATAGACAAAAGGTCCAAAAACATTTCTCTTCTTCTCTTTCCCTAGATCCTTTCCCCTTTTAAGAATTACTCTAGGGTAATCTTCTTTGGTGGTTACTGCATACAAAAAACTTCGATCGTCATTTTCTTTTATATTATAGAAAGGGTTCTTTTCTTTGATAAGCTCCGCCTCTCTGATTAGTGCTTCAATGACCGTTTCTTTCGTTTCGTAATCTATGGTTTCCGTGTCAGCTACTATTTTTCTGTTTTTTACATCCTTCCCTGTGAAATAACTGCGCACTCTTCTTCTAAGATTAGATGCTTTTCCGATGTAAACAGGCTTCCCCTCTTTACCTTGGAAGAGATAAACTCCAGGAGTTTCCGGTAATTTTTTTATTTCATCTCGCAATTTCTTCATAAGATCTCATCTTAAAAAATCTTTCTTAAGTATTTCCCCGTAAAACTTTTCTTTTTTCGCGAAACTGCCCTGGGAGTTCCTGTGGCAATCACCTCTCCGCCTTTTTCTCCTCCTCGCGGACCAAGGTCAATCACATAATCAGCGTTTTTGATGACATCAAGATGGTGTTCGATAAGAACAACCGTATTCCCTCTGTTTACCAAGAATTGTAAAACTTCTATCAATTTTTTAACATCTTCGTAGTGAAGCCCCACGGTAGGTTCGTCTAAGATATAAACCGTATTACGCGTATCGGGCCTTGCTAATTCCGCGGAAAGTTTTACTCTTTGAGCCTCTCCTCCGGAAAGCGTGGTTGCCGACTGCCCGAGAGAAAGATAACCAAGTCCAACATCCTGCAATATACCAAGTTTCCTTTTGATCCAAGGAGTGTCTTTGAAAAAAGGTAATGCTTCATCCACCGTCATATTGAGAATTTCAAATATGTTTTTCCCTCTGTATTTTATTTCGAGGGTCTCTCTGTTAAACCTCCTTCCTTTACAAACAGGGCACGTAACAAAGATCGTCGGTAAAAAGTGCATCTCCACGGCATTATATCCGTACCCATTACAATTTTCACACCTCCCTCCCGGGACATTAAAGCTAAACCTTCCCGGCTTCCACCCTCTCATTTTCGCTTCTTCTACGTAAGAAAAAAGTTCTCTGATATCAGTAAAAGCTCCCACATAAGTAACAGGCGTAGAGCGAGGGGTTTTTCCGATAGGGGCTTGACTGATGTTGATCACCTTGTCGACGTATTCCGTTCCAAGAAGTGCTTTGCAGTTAACTTCTTTTTTTCCTTTCTTATTCAATTTTCCAGAAAGCTCTTTATAGAGAACATCATAAACCAAGGTACTCTTCCCGGATCCTGAAACTCCGGTAACTGCTACAAAACGTGACAAGGGAATGTCTACATCAATCTTTTTCAAGTTGTGCTCTTTCGCTCCTCTTACCTTTAAGAGAGGAGTAGATGGTTTAACTTTTCTCCATTTTTCGGGGAGCGGTATCTCCTGCTCTCCGCGAAGATACTGCAAGGTAAGGGAGTCCTTTTTTTTGTCTTCTATAATATCGGGAATTTTCCCGGAAACAACAACCTTCCCTCCATTTACTCCTGCCCCGGGACCAAAATCTACCAAATAGTCGGAAGAAAAAATTGTTTTTTCATCATGCTCTACCACAATAATAGTATTACCAATATCACGCAGATTTTGAAGAGTTTTGATAAGGCGCTCATTGTCCTCTTGGTGTAATCCTATGGTAGGTTCATCTAAAATATATAAAGTTCCGACAAGACGCAAACCTACTTGTGAGGCAAGTTTTATTCTTTGAGCCTCTCCTCCGGAAAGAGTATGTGACGCTCTACCTAGTGTTAAATATTCAAGCCCTATATCCGCAAGAAAGCCAATTCTGTCTTTGATCTCTCTTAAGGGAGCTGCCGCTACTTCCCGGTCATAGTCACTCAATTTTTCTTCCAGTTGATTAAAAAACTCTACACTGTCTGCAATAAACATTTCCACCACTTCACTGATATTCTTTCCGTTGATCAGAATATGCAACGCCTCTTCCCTTAATCTTTTTCCGTGACAAGTTTTACACTCTTTTTCGGAAAAAATTTCTTCTTTTCCAAGGCCATTACAATCAGGGCAAGCTCCATAAGGGCTGTTAAAAGAAAAAAGTCTCGGCTCTATTTCCGGATAAGAAAAATTGTCCTTTGGGCAGGAAAGTTTTTCAGAAAATTGCTTTTCTTCTTTGGAAGTAATTACCTCTAGGAAACCATTTCCTTTTTTCAGAGCAACTTCTACCGCTTCCGATATTCTTTCTTTCTTTTCTTGAAAACTTTCTTCCATCGGTATCTCGTCAACTACCACCGAGATATCATGTCTTTCGTAGCGAGGCATGACAATTCTCTCTCTTAGAGAGTAGAAATTTCCATCAATACGTGCCTTCCTAAATCCGTCATTTAAGAGATTGTAAAGAAGTTGATAGTATTCTCCTTTCCTTCCTTTAACAACTGGCGATAAAATTGTAATTTTCTCTTTCTCTTTCATTTTCAAGATGATATCCACTATCTGATCCACGCTAAGATAACTTATCTCTTCACCACATTCCGGACAGTGCGGTTTTCCTATTCTGGCAAACAAAACTCGCAAAAAGTCGTATATTTCGGTTACGGTAGCCACCGTAGAGCGAGGATTGTGAGATTTCGCCTTCTGATCGATGGAGATGGCCGGAGAAAGGCCTTCTATTTCATCCACTTCCGGCTTATCGGTTTTACTTAAAAACTGCCTCGCATAAGACGAAAGAGATTCTACATAACGCCTTTGTCCTTCAGCAAAGATAGTATCAAAAGCCAACGATGTTTTTCCGGAACCAGAAATCCCGGTAAAAACGGTCATCTTCCCTCTTGGAATATCTACATCGACGTTTTTTAGATTGTGTTCTCTAGCTCCCTTGATTGATATTTTTTCCTGCATGTTGTAAAAATTTAATCTTTTGCGATTCTCTTTTTTAATTCTTTTATCTCGTCTCGTAAAATAGCGGCAAGCTCAAAGTCCAAATCATTCGCTGCCTGTCTCATCTCTTTCTCTTTTCCTTTAATGAACTTTTTCATTTCTTTTTCAGACTTCGGTAGGGGTTTGGTTTCAATGTCCAGTATTTTTTCGGTAGGTATAATATCCCTTATTTCTTTTTCGATGGTCTTCGGAGTAATGTTGTGTTTTTTGTTGTGTTCTATTTGCACTTTCCTTCTTCTTTCCGTCTCTCCGACCGCCCTTTCAATAGAACCGGTCATCACGTCTGCATAAATTAAAACCTCTCCTTCCACATTACGCGCCGCACGCCCAATAGTTTGAATCAAGGAAGTTTCACTACGCAAAAACCCTTCCTTGTCGGCATCCAATATCGCCACCAAAGAAACCTCCGGAAGATCCAATCCTTCTCGCAAAAGATTAACTCCAACCACTACATCTATCTCTCCTCTTCGAAGAGAAGTGAGTACTTTAATTCTGTCCAGAGATTTTACATCGCTATGTAAATAAGATACTTTCACTTCTCTTTCTTTTAAATATCCTGTCAGGTCTTCCGCCATTTTTTTGGTAAGAGTTGTTACAAGTGTCCTTTGTTCCTTTTTCGTTCTTTCGTCTATTCTTCCCAAAAGATCTTTCACTTGTCCCTTGCAAGGGAGAATGGTAACTTTCGGATCGACAAGGCCGGTGGGTCTGATTATTTGCTCTACAACTTGTTTGCTTTTCTTTTTCTCATATTCCGCAGGAGTAGCAGAGATATATAATGACAGGTTGGCTCTTTCTTCAAACTCTTTAAAAGTAAGAGGCCTGTTATCGATCGCCGAAGGAAGGCGAAAGCCGTGCTTTATTAAAGATTCTTTTCTTGATTTATTCCCATAATACATGGCTCCTACCTGAGGAAGAGTAATATGCGACTCATCAATAACTGTCAAGAAATCTTCCTTAAAATAATCAAGAAGTGAAGAAGGAGAATCCCCCGCCTCTCTTCCCGACAAGTGTCGAGAATAATTTTCTATTCCGTGACAATAACCCATCTCTCTTATCCTTGCTATGTCATTTCTTGTAATTTGTTCTATTCTCTCTGCCTCAAGCGGCATGTTTCTTTTTTCAAAATATGCAATACGCTCTTTCATTTCTTTTTCTATTTTTTGAATAGCCTTTTCGGTTCCCCTTTCTTCGGCAAGAAAGTGTCGCACAGGAGAGATAATTACTTCTTCTATTTCCGGCGTTTCCCCGGGGACAAAACCATAAACCGGATCCACAGCAAAGATCCTTTCCACTTTCTCTTCGGAAAGCTCTATTTGGTAAATAATGTCTTCATTTACCGGAGCAACTTGCAGGACATCTCCCTGTACCCGAAATCTTCCACGCTCCAAGACAGAAGGAGTGCGTGTAAGGTGCATCTTAATAAGAGATTTCATAATCTCCTTTCGTGTCTTTCTTTCTCCTTTTTTTAATCGAAAGATGTTTTTTCGGTAAACCGTCGGAAGTCCTAAGTCATAAATACAAGAAACAGAAGCCACCACAATAACATCCGACCGAGTGAGAAGTGCCGTAGTAGCAGCGTGCCTCAGTTTGTCTATCTCTTCGTTGATTAGGGCTTCTTTTCTGATATAAGTATCGGTTTGTTTGATGTACGCTTCCGGTTGATAGTAGTCGTAATAGGAAACAAAATAATGAACCGAGTTTTGTGGGAAAAAGTGACGAAACTCATTGCAAAGCTGCGCGGTAAGCGTCTTATTATGACTTATCACAAGCGTTGGTTTTTGTATATTTTCAATCACCGATGCGATGGTGTAAGTCTTTCCCGAGCCGGTAACACCAAGCAAGGTTTGTTGATCAAATCCCTTATTTATTCCTTTTGTTAATTTTGCTATCGCTTTGGGCTGGTCTCCTGCAGGCTTAAAATTAGCCTTTAAAGTAAAAGTCATGTTAAAACTCCCCCTTTTTTTATTTACTAGGGGGTCTTAAGGTTTTCTATGGGTCAATTATAGCATGTACTCTCCTTTTCGTCCAAAAAATAACTTAAAGATTTTTCCTCAACCAATCCGTGGTAATTTGAGCTAATTTTTTTTGGGAGAAAACATCATCCATCTTATGATTTCCTCCTTTAATTTTTCTAAAGGCAATTTTCTTGTGTTTCTCTGCCAACTCTTCTGAATGTTCTACGGGGACATCTTTATCTTCCGATCCGTGAACGATTAAAACAGGAACTGACAAATTTGATAAAAGATAAGAATAATCCTTATTTTTATTTTCCAAATAATACTTTTTTCCGATTTCTTTTTCTTTTTTATAAACTACACCCTTTTCTTTAATTTCTTTTAACTCTTCTTTAGTGTGCCATTTTAAAAAAAGTTCTTTTTGAATAAAGGCAGGGCTCCAGAAAACAAGCGCCTTTACGCTCAATTCCTTGGCACATAATCCGGCAACAACCGCCCCTAAGCTGTCTCCGACAAAGGCCACCCTTTGAAGATCAATATGGCGCTCTTTAGCAACCGTAGCAAGAGCCTTTCGCAGATCACTTACCTCTTCTTTAACGGTAATCTCCTGCGGATCACCCTCTGAATCACCGCAACCCTCAAAATCAAACCTAAAAGCAAGCACACCATTCTTTTGAAGTTCTCTTGCTAATTTAATATATTTTTTCTGAGTCTTTGTTCCTTGAAAGCCGTGACAAATCACTACTACCGGAGGTTTTTCTTCACTGGGAATGTGAGCTATTCCCGAGAGCTGCCTCCCCTTTTCATTTTTAAAACTCAAAGCAATCTCCTTGCGCATTCCCCCTTCTCTCTTTTTAATTTCTTGCTCCACTTTCCTTACAAGACAGCGAGGATCTTTGTCCTTGACTATAATCGCTTTTTTCTCTTTGGCGCTCCCCTTTTGAAATTCCTTCTCCAGGGTGGATATTTTTTCTGTTAGTCCTTTTACTCCTTCAAGAATTCCGATAACCTTTCCCTCATGGTAGGCAATAGAGAACTCATTAAGTGTTCCTATCCCTCCTCCGACTGCTATTACTCCGTCACAATCGGTCATAAAAAGAACATTTCTTCCCACCTTTCCAAGACCGCTAAAAATTGGAATCTCATTTTCTGCTGGGGCAGGATACGAAATGGGAGGCTCCAAATGTTCCTTGAGGTTTTTTCCAGGAGAGTATCCGATTACCGTCCCTCCCTCTTTGGATGCAGATTTTGCCGCAACATTGGCCACTCCCATACATCCTCCAGTAAGCAGGATACAGTCTCTTTTGGCCACCTCCTTTCCAACGGCCATTGCTCCTTTTAAAAGTGGGTCAGGAAGATTATTGCTTCTCCCAGCTTTTCCAATAACTCCTATTTTAATCTTCATATTTTTACTATAAAGGAATATAAAAGATTATCAATTGAAATCTATGCTGTTTCTTTTTTCAGCAAGCGATAATGAATGTATTTGTAAGCTTCTCCTGCCCAAAGCACAAAGGAGGTAAGAAGAGCCACAAAGGCAATCTCTCCTGCGCTAAGCGGAGCAAAGTGAAACGCTTCCTGTAAAAAAGGAATCCAAATAACCGCAATTTGCAAGAGAACTCCCAGTAAAAAACCGATTATTATGTATTTATTGCTAAAAAAGCCTATTTTAAAGACCGACCTACTAATAGACCGTAAGTTCACTGCATTAAAAAGTTGCGTAAATGCTATTACCGTAAAAGCTCCCGTACGAGCTTTTTCCAAAGAATCTCCTCCTTCGTAAAAAAGATTAAATACAAAAAATGTCATTAAAATCATCAGTACGGTAATTAAAGCAAAGTAAGGAATAATTTGAGCAACTAAAATGGTTTCATCTTTGTCCCGTGGGGGTTTTCTTAAAACATCTTCGTGCTTTGGCTCCATAGCCAGAGGAACACCTACTACTCCGTCGGTTACAAGATTAACCCACAAAATTTGTGTTGGAAGAAGAGGCAAAGGAAGTCCAATGAGAAGAAAGGTAGCGAGGGTTCCTATTTCTGCAAAATTACTAGTAATTAAAGAAGAGCTTGACCTTCTGGTGTTTTCAAAAACGATTCTTCCTTCTTCTATAGCGTTTACAATAGAAGCAAAGTTATCATCGGCAAGCACAATATCTCCGGCCTCCTTGGTAACATCAGTTCCCATAATACCCATGGCAATTCCGATATCGGCTTGCTTTATCGCCGGAGCATCGTTTACCCCATCCCCTGTCATAGCTATTGTAGCTCCTTCTTTTTGTAATGTCTCGGCTATTCTTTTTTTCATATGGGGAGTAAGCCGAGCAAAAACCGTTACATTTTCTATATTTTTTCTAAACTGCTCCTCTTTCATTAAAAGAAGTTCTTTCTCTTCAAGGGCGTCGGGATAACCTGCTGTGCTTTTTTCCAAAATACCCACCTCTCTTGCAATGGCCGCAGCTGTTTTTTTGTGATCTCCCGTACACATTATAACCCTTATTCCCGCACGATGAGCTCTTTCCACTGCCTCCTTTACTTCTTTTCTGGGAGGATCAGCCATTCCTACTACTCCCGTCAGAATAAGATCTTCTAATGATTCGCTTATTATCTTTTCTTCTTTCTCTTCCACTTTTTTATAAGCAAGGGCAATGGTTCTCATCGCTTTTTCGGACATCTTCTCCACTTCCGCAAGAATTCTTTTTTTCTTCTTTTCTGTAAGATCTTTAATCTCCTCTCCTTCTCTTACTTTAGTAGCCCTCTCTATTAAAGACTCCGGCGCTCCCGCTACATAAACCTCTTTACCTTTTTCTTTTTTGATAAGAGAAGCTCTCAGTTTGTTTTTAGAGCTAAAGGGCATATCGTCTATTTTTTCTTCGTACCTTTCGACAACCTCTTGCTTTATTCCCGCCTTTTCCGCTAAAACTACCAACGCTCCTTCCGTAGGATCTCCGATTATGTCGTACTTGTCAGTTTTATTCTTCTCGTGAGTAAGCTCCGCTTCGTTACAAACTTCGGCAATATGCAGAAGTTTATCAAGACCCCTCTCTTCCAGGGGAATAATCATTCTGCTTTCTCTATAAAAATCACCTTCCGGTTTAAACCCTTCACCGGTAACCTCTATCGTGTCACCTTCCGGCAAAAAGATTTCCCTTACCATCATCGTGTTTTGAGTTATTGTTCCGGTTTTATCCGATACTATATGGTCTGCAACTCCCAGCGTTTCCGTCGCGGGAAGCCTCCTGATAATCGCATTTCGATGAGCCATTCTGGTAGCTCCAACAGCGAGAACAATGACCAAAATGGCAGGTAGTCCTTCCGGTATTCCAGAAACCAAAGCAGCAATAGAGGCAAAAAGAGGTTCCTCGAGAGCACTCATTTCTCGAGAAACAAGAAATCCTTGTCTAATAAGAGAAATAAGGAAAATAATAAACGCTCCACTAAAGGCAAAAATCGCCATTCTCTTAGTGAGAATGAATACTTTTTCTTGAAAAT
>Ga0207421_10008708_pt1 | contig 10438 bp, 5 predicted proteins | sample SodLakKL_010_SED_4_FD_187542 | JGI IMG/M metagenome (GOLD analysis project Ga0207421, IMG submission 187542) | Alkaline sediment microbial communities from Lake Tanatar, Kulunda Steppe, Russia - 8KL_010_SED (SPAdes) (version 2) | ecosystem: Environmental > Aquatic > Non-marine Saline and...
GTATGTTCCTTGTCCAGGTAGTGTCCGGCCGGCCCCACCTCTTCGATCACCTCGGTGGCGATGGTGTCCTGGTTGGTTTCCACGCCCTTGACCGCCCTTAAAGCCATGCCCACCGAGTCGTTGTCGGCCACCATTTTCTCGTAAGAAAGGGTGGTGCAGAACTCCAGCAGGCCGAAGGCGTCGTGGATGTAGTTGCAGCCTGACAAGGCCACGACCATGGCCGTGTTGGCGCTTTCATAGCCGGCCTGGACGTCGACCACCTTGGAGTCGGACATTCCGCCCGTGCCGTACATGGGGATCTTGTAGAAATGCGACATCTGGGCGCAGCCGGCATTGATCAGGGCCGATTCGATGGCCCCGGACATGTAGGTGCCGGAGCGCATGTCCATGATGCTCGATGTGGAGCCGTAGATGGTCGGGTTGCCCTTGTTGACCAGCTGGGTCAAAATCAGCCCGCCCAGCGACTCGGCGTTGTTGATGGTGATCGTCCCGGCCAGGGTGACCGGCGCATTGGCCCCGGCCAGCGGCTCCGACGGGGTGGTCAGGGGCAGGCCGCGTTTGGCCACCTCGATCAAGAAGTCGGTATAGTCGACTTCCATCAACAGCGGGCTCATCATCAGGGTGATAAAGGAGACAAAGGGGCGCTCCTTCAACTTTTCCTTGCCCCCGGCAATGTCTTCGGCCATGCTGATGACATCTTTCAGGCCGTCCATGGTATAAATACCGCCCATGACGTGCTTGGAGGTGTTGGCCAGGCCGTGGTAGAAGCGGTTGACGTCGACATCTTCGGTGGGGACGTCGTCCGGGTAGCAGTTGATGACGAAGAAGGCTATATTGTCGAGAGCGTCGGTCATCTTGGCGTAACCGGCTACATCATCGACCCGGGTGAGCCGCTTTTTGCCCGTGTCCAGGTCGAGGGTGTTCAGGACCGTCCCCCCGGTCCCCAGGTGGACGTTGGTCCCTTCTAAGTGCAGGTCGTTCTTTTCTTCCCGGCCGCACAGGATAATCTTCGAAGGGTTGGAGTCGACGGCATCTTCCACCATCCCTTTTGGTATTTTAACGATGTTGGTTTCACTGTCCACACTGGCGCCGTGGTCGGCAAAGATCTGCCGGGCCCTTTTGTTGTGGATCTTGATGCCCACATGTTCAAGTAAATAGAGGGTGGCCTCGTGGATCTGCTTGACTTCCGAATCGCTGAAAACCTTAAAACTTCCGCCTTTGTAATGCTTGTACATAATCTTACTCCTTTCTGATTTTAGCCTGCCGTTATGGCCAGCTCCTTCAACCACTAAATAATTCTTCAACCACAATAAAAATAGTGAAATAAAATAATAACCGCTATATAAAAGGGTTTTTGGCTTGTTTAATAATTACTTCTGTAAGAAGGGGCCCGGTTCCTGCCCTCCGGGGCTATAAATTGGGATTTGCCTGCTTTTTAAGGGCACCGGTCGGCTAGGGGACTAAGACCTCAATCATCCCTGGTAAAATTGAGTATTCCAGGCTCTCCACCTCGGCAGGGAACAGGTCCCCGTCGGAGTGGGCAGGCGATGACGGCTGCAGCCGGACGCTGATCCGGGTGGTATGGATTTCCCGCACCCCGTCTGCATTGACGAATTTGCCTTCGGGGGTCATGGCCTGGGGCAGCAGGGCCAGTAAGCCCAGGCTTGATTTTTTTTCAACAAACACGGCGGTCAGTTTGCCGTCGGCCGGATCGGCGTGGGGAGCCATGAAAAAAAGCCCGCCGGTGCGGGGGGCGTTGCCGACCGAAAGCAAAGTCAGGGGCCCCTCGTAGCTGCCCCCGTCCCACTCAATTGTGGCCTGCCAGCTGGGGTTTTGCACAATGCCCTTGAGGGCGGCCACCAGGTAGCGGGGGATCCCCTTCAGGTAGGACATCTTAGTTTGGATGGCGGTGATGTAGGGCTCCAGGCCCAGGGCGGAATTGTTGATAAAAAAATACTCCCCCGCCCGGCAGACATCTAAAGTGCGGGTTTTGCCTGCGGCGATAACCCGGGCCGCTTCCTTTAGATCTAAGGGCATCTGCAGGTTGCAGACCAAATCGTTGGCCGTCCCCAGGGGCATGATGCCCAGCACTCCGAAATGCCCGCCTGCTTTGGCCCGGGCGATCCCGTTTACAACGTCGCCGATGGTCCCGTCCCCCCCGGCGGCAATGATCGGGGAATAGCCCTCCCGGACCGCTTCCTCCACCAGGTCCACCCCGTGGCGGCGGTATTCGGACACGGCCAGGGAAAAATCGACTCCCGCCTCGAGCAGGGCCGCCTCCGCTTCGGGCCAGCGCTTCTCTGCCCTCCAGCGGTTGGAATAGGGATTGAGCATGACTTTGGCTTTCATTTCAGGTCTCCTGTCTTTTATAAGGAATTGGGTTTCTAGAGCGCCCTGCCGCATCAAGGCCCGGCAAGCGATCTTAATATACCCGATTTAAGGAATATTTGTCAAAATATTTTAATATGGAGCAGGCCTGTAAAGAAAAAAACCGTCTAATTTTTATGCCTCTTTTTTCGCCTAATATTTATCAACCGGGCAGGGAAAGAGTCCTTTTTTATTGAATTAAATATTTAATTTATAAATGTTAACAGTTGTTGTATAATTAAAACATATGCAGCTCAAATCAGACTTCCCTAGACCAAGAAAGGCGGCCCGGAGACATGAAAATATTTCACGGCTCCATCGTAACCTGCGACTGGGAAGGCTCCGTCTGCAGCTACCTGGTGGAAGAAGACGGTAAAATCATCTACACCGGGGACCGCCTGCCGGATCCTTATTCAAACATTAACGAAACAGTAGAATTTATCGAGCTCGGCCGCCGGGCCCTCCTGCCCGCCTTTGGCGACGGCCACATCCATTTTTCCATGTGGGCCCTTTTCAACTCCACCTTCGATGTACGCTCGGCCGCCTCCTTAGCCGAGATCGCAGAGATCATCAAAAACTACGCCGAGTCCGACCCCGGGGCCAAAATCATCTTCGGGTTCGGGCACTCGGAGCATGCCCTCCAGGAAAAGCGCCTGATCACGCGTGCCGAGCTGGACCGGGCCGTCAAGGACCGCCCCGTGGCCCTGGTCTGCTATGAAGGGCATTCCGCCGTGCTGAACACCCGGGCCATCGGCCTGCTCCCGGACCGGGTCCGCAGCCGGCGCGGCTTTGATCTGGAAAAGGGCCATGTATTCAGCGATGCCTTCCAGGAAGGGGCCAACTACATTACGGCCAAACTGCCCGCTTCCCGGATCTTTTCCTCCCTGCTTGAAGGCATCGACACCCTGGCCGGCTACGGGGTCGGCCTGATCCACACCACCGAAGGGGTCGGCTACCGCCGCGATTTAGACGTCGACATGGTCCGCTTCATAGCCAGGAGCTCGCCGGTCCAAATTCGCACCTACTTTCAGACCATGGACCTGGGCAAGGTGCTCCGGCGCAACCTGCCCCGCGTGGGGGGCTGTTTTGCCTGCGCCCTGGACGGCACCTTCTCCACTAAAGACGCCGCCCTGGTCCGGCCCTACACCGACAACGAGCAGAACTTCGGGACCCTTTATTACAGGGATGAAGAGGTGACCGGCTTTGTCAGCGCCGCCAACCGGGCCGGACTGCAGGTCCAGCTGCACTGCGCCGGGGACGCCGCCGTCAACCAGGCCGTTACAGCCATTGCCACCGCCCTTAAAGAGCACCCGCGCCCGGACCACCGCCACACCCTGATCCACGCCCCCCTGATCCCGGAGCGGACCTTAGAACAGATCGCCGAGCTGGGCATCGGCATCACCATCCAGCCCGGCTTCATGGTTTCGCCCCTGGAGCCCCCCGCCTACTTAGAAACATTGCTGGGGGAGCGCATCCGCTACATCTGGCCCCTTAAAAGGCTGCTTTCCATGGGTATTAATGTCAGCGGAGGCTCGGACGGGCCCGTCAACCGGCCCGATCCGCTGACCGGTATTTACGGGGCCTGCAACCATTATTTCCCCGAATATTCGGCGAGCATCAGCGATGCCCTCTCCATGTATACCTATCACATTGCCCACACTTCCTTCGACGAAAAGGAAAGGGGCAGCCTGGAGGAGGGCAAAGCTGCCGACCTGGTGGTCCTGAACCGCAATCCCCTGGAGCTGGAGCCGAAAGTTCTGGACCAGCTCCGGGTCGAAAACATCTACCTGGCCGGCGAAGCCTACAGCGGGGGTAAAAGCATCCCCCGGGCCATCATCGAGGGCTTGAAAAACAGGCACGGGCCGGCCTGAAAAGGTTCAGACGCCAGCTCAGGCTCAGGCTCAAGCGCTGGTCCGGTTACCGCCGGTTGTTTACATAATGCACGATTCGAATTATACTAAAGGGGCAGCCAGATATTATTCTTTAGGACCAAAAAAATACAACTTCGGTGTGATGTAAAAAAAGGTGCGCTGCGCTATAAAAAAAATATGCCGGGCAGCCTGCACCAAAGAAGGGGGTTTTAGAAATGAGAAAATTACTCTTAGGCCTGATCATCGCGGCGGTTGCCGTGGTCCTCTTTATTTCGATCCGGCCCCTGCTCGGCGCCATAAGCTTTGAACGGGAGCCGGAACCGCCGGAAGACCCGGAGGCCCAGATTGAGCTCAGCCCGGCCGGTTATTTCACGGTCAGCCAGGGCGAGAGCTACCAGCAGGCCCTGCTGGTAACCAACAACATGAGCGAAACCATCAATTTCAGCGTGGGTCATGAACACTCCCACCTGACCTTCAATCCCCGCGGGGAAAGGCTTGCTCCCGGCAGAACCAGGGAAATAGAGCTCCAGGTCGGCCACCTCTGTCCCGCGGGGGAAATAGAGCTCCCGGTCTACCTCCGCGCTGAAGTCAACGACAAACGGGTGGGCAAGGATACGGCCCTCAACTTTACAGTGATCCCCGGCTGGCTCTCCATGGAACTGGAAGATAACGAGCTGCGGGTCTTGTGGAACGACGAACCGGCCCCCTCCGGGGTCCTGGTTACCTACCGTTCGCCCGGGGAGGACGACTGGAGAATCTGGGGGGAAACCCCCCGCCTGGATCCGCCCGACCACTTAGAGGGCGGCACCCATGAATTCGAATTCCAGGCCAAGCTGGGCGAGGTGGAATCCCCGGTTGAGGTCTTCAGCATTGAGATCGAGATAGTGGTGGTCGAGGAAGAAGAACCCGAGGAAGAAGCGCCGCCCGCCCGCCCCGCTGCCGCCGAAGAAGATGACGACGATGACTACGGGACCATGGAGTGGGCCGGAGGGACCTACAGCGGCCAGCTGAAAGACGGCCTCCCCCACGGCCGCGGCGAGTGGACCCACCCCGACGGCAGAATCTACCGGGGACAATTTGTCAACGGCAATATCCAGGGCCGGGGCGTAATGACTTTCCCCGGCGGGATCGAGTACCGGGGCCAGTTTGAAGACGGCGTGGCCCACGGCACGGGGACTATCACCCATCCCACCGAGGGATCGATCAGCGGGGAATGGCATCGCGGCCGTTTAGTCGAACAATCTGATGACGAAGAGGATGCCGACCGCAAGTGGTTTGAAAACTAAAACCGGCTGACACCGGGCCGGCCCGGTCCGGTAAAGCGGTCCGATTAAGCTGTCGGACCCGGCCTCATTTAATTTAGAAGGGGTTTTCGTTTAAAAGGAGTTTCCGTCTTTATACAGGCCCCGGGACACCGAAAAGAGGGCGGCCTGGGTGCGGTCATTTAAATCCAGCTTCTCAAGAATGGACCCGACATGCTTTTTAACCGTATGCTCGCTGATGAACAGCTCCCCGGCGATGGCGCAGTTGTTCAGGCCCCTGCCCAGGGCCTTGAGCACTTCCAGCTCCCGGGCGGTTAAATTGTTCAGGTCGGGTTTTTTGCCGTCCCGGTTCCTGTCCATGGCGTACTGGACCACGGCCGGGTCGAAATACTTCCGGCCCCTGTTGACCGACCGGATGGCCGAAATCAGCTCCTCGGGCAGGGCCTCTTTGAGGACGTACCCGTCCACGTTGGCTTTGATGGCCCCCTGGATTTCTTCCTCGGTGGAATAGGAGGTCAGGATGATGTAGCGGGTTTGCGGACAGATAGCCCGGCCCTTTTTTACCACGCTCAGGCCGTGTTCGCCCTGCAGCTTCAGATCGACCAGGGCCACATCGGGCCGGTGCTCGCCGATTAACTGCAGGGCCTCTTCCACGCTGGAAGCGCTGCCCAAAAGCTCTAAGTCTTCTTCCAACCGGGTGGCGGCCTCGATTCCTTTGCGGACCAAAGGATGGTCGTCAACCATAACTACTCTGATCGCCAAGCCTATCACTCTCCAGGACTAATAATACATGACCGGTTTATTCCACTGATACCGGTGTGGTGGGGATGGTGCAGGTCACCTCGGTTCCTTCTCCCGGGGCGCTGTCTATATGCAGGGTGCCCTGCAGGGCCAGGGCCAGCTCGCGCATGTTCACCAGCCCCAGGCGGTTCCCGCCGTAGTAGAGGTCGAGACTGCTCTCGACGTCAAAACCGGCCCCGTTGTCTTTAACCTTCAACAGCGAGCGGAAGGGTGTGATGTCCAAATGGACCTTAATTATCGAACAGTTTCCGTGGCGGAGCGCGTTCCCCGTTGATTCCTTGATGATGCGGTAGAGGTTTTTGCAGATGGCCGGGTTTAAATACTCGGCGCTGCCGCTGACACTGTGTTCAATATGGACGTCATTCATGCGGGCCATTTTATCCAGGTAGCCGTTCATTTCATTGATAAAGGTTTCGTTGGCTTCCTTCCGGGGGTTGAGGCGGTAAATCAGGGCCCTCAGCTCCCGGGCCGTTTCTGAAGATAGGTTCTTAATATCGTGCAGGGTTTCCTTTTGCAGCCGGTCCAGGGTCCGGCCCGCTTCCTTGGACAGGGCGTCGATGCTGTAGACGATGCTGAACAGGTTCTGCGAAATGGTGTCGTGGATCTCGCTGGCGATCCGCTTTTGTTCTTCCACCACGACCAGCTTTTCGGCAAACCTTTCGGCCCTGGTCCTGACTACCGCGATGGCGCTCAAATCAGCCAGGACGTTTAGAATCTGGGTTAATTCCCCGGTGCTGAAAGTATGGTTGGACTGGATACAGCTCAGCATGCCCAGGCACTGGGCGCCGCTGGTCACCGGCACGCTGATTAATAAGCCCTTTTCTTCCGATTCCGGACGCAAATCCATGACAATCGGTTCCTGGCTGGCGCTCATCTCCGACCAGGCCTGCAGCAGGGGCACCCGCCACTCATCTTCCGGGAAGCTGTCCCGCCGCCCCTTGATGGAATAGATGGGCTGCGCTGCGTCGTTTTCCCAGTCGCCGGCGTTGACCATCCAGAAAATCGACTTTTCGCAGTCGGTCAGGGCCCGGGCGTAAGAGGCGAACAGGTCGATCACTACCCGGGGGTCGTTCTGGCTGGATACGGTTTCAACGGCCTCGTAAACGGCCGAGATATGCTGCAGGACCCGTTCTTTTTGTTTAAACATGGTCAGCCAGGCCGCGGTCTGCTCGGCAAAGCGGATAAACAGGGCCAGGTTTTCAGTAAAAGAAAGCGGGTTTGTCCTGGGCTTGTGCCACCCGACAAAAACGGCTGTAATCTCTTTGTTTTCTCCCCGCAGGGGCAGGGCTATCCAGCGCCGGTTCTCGCTGATCAGCGCTTTTTTAGATTCCGCCAGTTCCAGCTCCTTCCAGCGATCTTCCAGTTCCCGCCGGATCAGGGCGGCGGCGGAAGCGGTTTTTTCCACCTCGGAGCCGATCACCTGGAAGGGTGAGGCATCTTCCCGGTACAGGCCGGGTTTAAAGTCGGGCGGGGGGATCAAAACGGCGGCCTGCCGGAAGGGGAACAGGTTCATCAAAGTATTGACCAGGGCGGAGAAGATCTCTTTTCGGGTTTGGTGTAGGGCCGCTTCTCTCTGAAAGCCGGAAAGCGCCTTGAAGACCTGGTAGTTGAAAGTGAGGTTTTGCTGCATCGAAAGCATTTCTTCCCGCTGGATGCTTCCTTCCACCATCCGATCTGACATGGTATGGTGCATCCGGGTGTAAAGGTGGATGATCAGGGCGATAACGACCAGGTTCAGGACCGGGTAGTAGCTGCCGGACAAAAGCTCTATCCCGGTGGCGCTGCCTGCGCTTAAATACAAACTCACACCGAATTTTCCGGCAAAAAGGCTCAGCAGCAACAGCCAGGCCAGTCTGAAGGAAATGAAGGCCGAAGCCACGATGAAGGGGTTCAGGGCATACCACAAAAAGGGCCCGTTGAAGCCCCCGGTATGGGAGAGCAGCAGCGAAAGCCCTATAACCTCCATTAAAACCAGGGCCGCGACCAGCTCGCTATTTTCCCAGAACCGCTCATAAAGCAGGGTTAAAAGCAAAGCCGAGGCCAGGACCAGAAGTATAAGGGTCAGCCGGTCTTGCAGGCCCACCTGGCTGGGGCCCCCTAAAAAGAGCAGGGCGGCAAGGAATAGGGAGGCGAAGCGGTAGAGGCGCAGCAGGGTGTTCAGGCGCATTTCAACCAGCGCACCGGGCAGGCGAAACAGCCCTTTTTGTTTTTCCGGGGTATTAAAGCCGGGCACAGCTGTGCCCGGTTCCGGTTTCATGTCAGGCCCAGCTTTCATGTCAGCCCCCCCCTGCAGGACATGCTAATAAAGAGCATTTAGGATACAATTTCTCATCTTTAATCATACCTTAAAATCATTAATAAATTCAACAAAATTTTCATTATATCCTGCTAAAAAGATGCGAATTTCAGTAAGTGAAGGTGTGATTATTTGCAACTTCTTGATGTCCCATAAGCGAAACGCCTGTTGAGAAACTATTTATACTGCTAATAGTGAAAAAACCTGTTCAGTTCCGGCCTACCAGTCATTAATTTATGTTAACTTTGAAAACAGGTTTTCAATTAATAGATGTATTACAATTCGTGACTTTAATTAATCACTCCTCCCTTTAAAGCAGATGCTCACCTGCAGTCTGGCGAAGATACTATCACTCGTCAAGTTAAGAATTAGTACAAATATTTTAGAAAAAATATTGTAAAAATAAGTTTCACAGCTTATAATATGATCAAGTTAAAGCTTTATGTCAATGACATCATGATTGCCTCCAGCCGCACAGTGGCTTATTGACAGTGAGGGGCAGAAGACACAACCGGCTAAAAGGCCGGTTTTTTTGATTTTTAAAAAGTTCATAAGGGGGATGACCGGCGCCATAACCTTAACAATGACCGGCTTATTAAGTAATACCCTGTTCGAAGTTTTTAATTATCAAATAGAAGGACGTGAGGTTTAGATGAAGCGACTCAAACAAAAAGGCTTTTTTGTTCTATTGTTAACAGCTTTGGTGTTTTCACTGTTTTTCTCTGCTTCAACAATGGCTGCCACTGTGTTTTACGCTGATTCGGGGGTTTATGATCTGGTCGGGGAATCTACCAACGATCATACCGATGCCTTTTACCTTTGGGAATATCAAGATAAAATTTATGTAGCAATTTCGACCTCTTTAAAACAGCATCAACTTTGGGGGCTAACCATTAACGGTGAAGAGGTCGATACCAGTGACTGGTTGCTGGATGGTTCTAATCTTACAGTTAAGGATTCAGCACCCCCACAAACAACAATAATTGATAATGAGCCCGCGACAGGCAAGGCAGCCGTTGATTACTTTTGGCTGATAGGGAAGGTAGATATCGATATAACAGAGGAAATAGTAATTAACCTGAGCTCTCCTGGTGGGTTTGCGCTTGTTAATGTTGTCTACACAGTTCAAGGAGCATTGAATGTCTTTCACGAGTATCCTCCTGACGGACCTTTCCAGGATTTTGACCAATCAGAAGCCAGCAACACTATTGGTGGTTTGGATGTGGGTGTATATGAAGTTTCTCCTGAAGATCCACCATTACCGGGTTATGAATACACAGGTTTAACTATAACAGTCGATGGGGATTCTCTTTTATCAGCCAACGCTGGAACAGATGGTGACGATGATGGCAACTTCAATAAAGGAACGATAGTTTTTGATCAAGCAGGTAATATTACTATTACTCTAGCAGAAGTGACCGACAGTATTATTAACATTTATTATCTCTATGGTTTGGCTGACTATACCGTTAGTCTCTCAGTTGACCCTTCTGGCAGTGGTACGGTTACTGGAGATGGTACCTACAATATTGGAGATTCGGTCACCGTTGAAGCCACACCAGAGCCGGGTTGGGCTTTTGTGAACTGGACCGATGACGATGCCGGTGATGCGGTAGTCAGTTCGGATGCGAACTACACCTTTGACATGCCCGCCAACGATGTCAATCTGACGGCTAACTTTGAGCAGATTGGCTACGAAGTAAGCCTGTCGGTTTACCCTGAAGATAGTGGTATGGTCACTGGAGACGGCACCTACAATTTTGGAGATTCGGTCACCGTTGAAGCCACACCAGAGCCGGGTTGGGCTTTTGTGAACTGGACCGACGATGATGCCGGTGATG
>Ga0207421_10008709_pt1 | contig 10438 bp, 10 predicted proteins | sample SodLakKL_010_SED_4_FD_187542 | JGI IMG/M metagenome (GOLD analysis project Ga0207421, IMG submission 187542) | Alkaline sediment microbial communities from Lake Tanatar, Kulunda Steppe, Russia - 8KL_010_SED (SPAdes) (version 2) | ecosystem: Environmental > Aquatic > Non-marine Saline and...
CGGTTTTGATTAACGCTTCCTACGTCGCTCAGACAGTTTACGCCCAGTTTGCCGAATCCCCGGACCCTGGCTTTTCGTCCGCAGGTGGTGAATAGTTACCTTTTCTCTAAAGATACGGACTGAACAGCCAGCAGAAAGAGTCCCTGGTGCGCACAGGCAGAGACCGGCTGTCCACTTCCTGAAGGGTGGTCTCGTGGGATTCACGGATTTTGGAACGTATGTGTCTGGCCAGCTTGCCTGCCAGTCTTCTTTCATAGACCTCCACCACCAGTTCAAAATTGAGCCGCAGACTGCGGGGGTCCATGTTCGCCGAACCAATGAGGGCATAAGAATCGTCGGCGACAAAGAGCTTGGAATGCGCAAAAGGCGGGGGCTGATAAAACACCCTGACCCCGCTTTGCAGAATCTCCCAGAGCATGTTTCTGGTGGCCCAGTGCACGTAGGGCAGGTTATTTTTTTCCGGCAGTACCACGCTTACCTCCAGGCCCTTGAGGGCCGCTGTCTGCAGGGCAACTATGAGCTCCTGGGAGGGCAGAAAATATGGGGTCATGATCAGAATTCTTTTCCTGGCCTGAGAAACAATCCCTGTAAGAAGAATGCGCAGCTTGTCCAGGTCCTGATTGGGACCAACAGTGATAGTCCGGCAGACAGCCTCCCCCTGATGCGCCCTGACCACCTTCTGCCGGGGCCTCTTACTGTAGTCACCGGTACAAAAGCCCCAGTCCTCCATGAAGACTTCTTCCATCTGGTTCACCACCGCCCCGGAAAACTTGAAATGCACATCCTGTTTGCGCTTGCGGTTACTGGTCATTGTCACCAAATGCCTGTCCCCGAGATTCATTCCACCGGTAAAGCCGAACTCGCTGTCGACAATAAGCATTTTACGGTGATATCTGAGATTGATAAACGGAGAGGGCGGATAAATCTTAGGCGGGAGAAAACGAACAAATGGAACGCCTTTGTCCTTGAGGGTCCTTCCTATTCTGGGCCAGGAGTAATATTCCCCGATCCCGTCCACCAGGACGCGCACATCCACTCCACGCTGTACGGCTTTAGACAGAGCATTTGCAAACTGCCGGCCGGTATCGTTGCTTTCGAAAATAAATGTCACCAGGTAAATGCTTTTCTCTGCCCTTTTGATGGCAGCCAGCATTTCCGGATAAGCCTGCTCCCCGTTGTACAGGGGGGTCACCTGGTTACCCTGAAGAAGGGGTCTTTTGGAAATTGCCTCTGAAAGCTGGGCCAGTTGATGAAAATCCGCTGCAATTTCAAAGTCGTGCACCTTTTTTTCTGCAGCGGCTGATTTCTGCGTAGAAGCTGAAAAATCCGTATCCCAGTGCGGCCAGTACCATTTGAGCTTTTTGGCCCTGGTCTTGACCCTGTTGATGCCCAGAAGAAAATAAAGAATCGGTCCCAGAGTGGGCACCAGCAGACAGGTAACTATCCATGCCCAGGCTCCTTTGGGATCTCTTTTGTAAAGAAGGGCATGACCTGCAGCCAGAAAGTTTAAAAAAAGGATTATACCTACAACAACCCATTCAAATGCTTGCATTTTAATAGCTTTTAAAACCAGTTGCCTGAATCCTGAAAATGTGTTTATTTAAATCAATATCAATGAAGACTGAACGGGTACTTATATGCCCTTTAACTTTAAGGATCAAGCCTTTGAACATCTCAGGGGCGCAGGAACAAAAAGAAAGGTTTTTTTTCGTTTATGAATAACGGTTATCTGAATAAACTGTATATTGCCATGGTGGGATTACCCGCCCGGGGCAAATCCACTGTGGCCGCCAAACTAAAGGAAGGACTGAAAAAAGAAAACATAAAGGTCCGAATCTTTAATAACGGGGATCTAAGACGCAAGCTTTTGAGCGAAGACTCCTCCAGACCGGACTTTTACAATCCTGAAAACAAAGCCAATGCTGAGCAAAGAGAGCATATCGCCCTGACCAACATCAATAACGCCAGCAGATATCTCCAGGGAGACGGACAGGTGGCAGTTCTGGATGCCACCAATGTCAGCCTCAAACGGCGCAGGACCATTCAAAACATACTCACTGATCACCCGATTTTATTCGTGGAATGCATCAACAACGACGAAGAAATACTCAAGGCCAGCATCACCAAAAAAACCGAACAGCCGGAATTCTCTAGGATGGATTTCCAGGAGGCCTTTGATGGTTTTAAAAAAAGAATCCGGTATTACGAACATATCGCCCAGCCCCTGCAGGAAGAGCGCAACTACTATGTACTGGACTCACTGAACAATCAGATCCTGGGCGAAAGGATGAACGACAACATCTTCTGCAATGTTCAGGTCAGGGACCTTCTGGTTTCGGACTGGGTCAAAAATCTTTTCCTGGTAAGACACGGTGAGAGCTATTTCAACCTGGAAAACAGGATCGGGGGAGATTCAGAACTCACCCCCAACGGCTGGTACCAGGCCCAGGCACTGGCGGCTCACTTCAAACAGACCAACATCCCCAACATCTATACCAGCACCAAGAAACGCACCGTCCAGACAGCCCGGCCCATAAGTGAAATGCAGAAAAACGCCCAGGTCATGCAGCTCAAGGAATTTAATGAAATCAACGCCGGCAACTGCGAATACATGAGTTATGACGAGATCCGCCGCGAGAAGCCGGAGGTATTCTACAGCCGGACCAAAGACAAATACAATTATATTTACCCTGAGGGTGAGGGGTATGTAACCTTGAAGCACAGGGTGGACCGGGGTCTGAAAAAAGCCATATACTTGAGCGGTAACGCCAGCTATATAATGATAATCGGCCACCAGGCTGTAAACCGCATGATCCTGGCCCACTTTCTATACCGCCGCAAGGAAGATGTACCCTACATATACACCCCTCAGGACAGATACTTTCATATAGTGTCAACTCAGTCCAAGAAACTTTTTGAGCTTAAGCGGTACTAGCCATGGCCAGACTCTGGACATGACATTTGATTTAGACCAAAAAAATAATGAATGCCATGACACCTCGACAACGCATTTTACAAATCCGCCCGGTTTGTATAATAGAGCATTCACTTGTCCGGTAAAACCGGTAACAGAATAGTGGTTGCCTTAACTGTTTTTTTGAGAGATTTTGACTTAACTTTGTGCAGGGATTTTTTATCCCCGGAAAATCAGCTCCCCTGACAACGGCTCTTAAACTCTGGGATATGGAGGAACCAAGGATGAAGCTTAGATATCACAACTGGACATGGCTTTTTTTAATAATCCTTTTTCCGGTGATATTCGGATGCGCTGCTGACGAAGAGCTGGATGAAGCTGAAAGGCCGGAGCAGACCTTCAACCTTTCCCTGGCCACTTTCTGGCCTGCGACGGATTTTATGGTGGCTGAAGGGCACAACAAATGGATTGAAGAGGTTGAAAAAAGGACTGATGGACGGGTACAAATCAACCTTCACTCCGGAGAAAGCCTCCTTGGCGCCCGGGAAATCTACAACGGCGTGGCCGGGGGAGTGGCGGACATTGGCACAACCTGCCCCTCCTATACTCCAGGAATGTTTCCCCTGATGGAAGCCTTTGAACTGCCCGGATACCAGAATGTCAATGCTGTATCCGCCTCCATGACCGCACATGAAGGCTACAAAAGAATAAAGCAGGATCTGGGGGTTGATGAGTTTGAAGACGTCAAGGTTTTGTTCTTCTGGGCCACTGGACCGGGGGATATAATGAGCAAAAAGCCCGCCAGAAATCTCCAAGAACTGGCCGGAATGGAAATCAGGGCCGTAGGAGGAACAGTGCCGCCCCTGGAAAAACTGGGAGCAGTCACTCACTCCATGCCCATGTCCGAATCCTATCTGGCCCTGGATCAGGGGCTTGTGGACGGCATTCTCGCTCCCAACGACACCCTGAAAGGATTCAGGCTTGCTGAAGTGGTTGATTATGTCACCCATACTCCTTTCCTGTACAATGTAGTCTTTATGAAAATCATGAACAAGGGCACCTGGAATTCCCTGCCTCCTGATATTCAAGACGTATTCCGGGAAATGAACGATGAGTTCGCTTATGAATATGGTCTGCTCAGGGCCGAGCATACAAAGCTGGGCCTGGAATACGGCATGGATGAACACGGCATGGAATTCTTTGAACTGGAGGAAGACGAAGAGCAGAAATGGCTGGAACGTATCCAGCCCGTGGTGGAAGACTGGATAAAGAAGCAGGAAGACAGGGGGCTGCCTGCTGAACAAGCCGTTGAACTGATAAGGGAACTGGACGAAAAGTTCTCTGCAGAATATTTTGACTATTAAGATCAATAATCAGGGCATGTCAGCATGCCCTTGCCTGTTTTCTTAGATTATGGCATGGGGACTTTTCTCGCACCCGTTCCAGGCGATGGCTGAACACAGCATGGGGATAATGCTGACAGGGTGCGTGAAGGTCCCCTGTTTTTGTCTATTTGCTTAATTCCGGACAAGCCTTTGAACCATTAATATATTTAGATACAAGCTTAACTTTTTATGTTCATTTTTTTTCAGCCGGTTACAACTAAAGCATTATATCTGCACTCTTTCTGCCAAGCCAAGCTTGATCAAGTTTTGACCACCCGAAAGTCCCGGGGAAAGTGTCTTCTGAACAGCCTCTTTACTGTCAGGCCCCATTTTCCTTCCTTGTCTCTGGGGGCTTATTCTCTGCCAGGAGCCTTTTAAAATGGACCGGCTGGAAAAAATCGTTGGCCATATGGCGCTGCGCATTGCCCAGGTTGCCCAGCTGGCCCTTGTTCTGGTCATGCTGGTCATTGTGGCCAACATTCTCATGCGCGCCTGGTGGAAACCCCTCACCGGGAGTTACGAACTGGTGGAAATCCTGGGCGCTGTCATCCTGTCCATGGGTGTAGCCTATTGTGCAGTCAACAGAGGACACGTCACTGTCAGCCTGCTTGTAGACAGCCTGCCTCCCAGGTTACAGAATGTAGTCGAGATTATTACCAATATCATATCACTGACCTTTATTTCCCTTCTTTCATGGGGTCTTCTGCAGTATTCATCCAACGTGCACAGAAGAAACCTGTCCACCTCCTCCCTGGATATACCCCTTTACCCTGTCTATTATCTTGTTGCCTGCGGAATGATCATGCTGGCCCTTACTGTACTTGTGGAACTGATAAAAAACACCCTGGCTCTCATCAGGGGGAGGAAGCAGGATTGAGCCCCTTTGAACTGGGCATTGTGGCCATTTTGCTCGTGTTTTTGCTTGTGGCCGCCCGCATGCCGGTGGCTTTTGTCATGCTGGTGGTGGGTATGGGAGGATATGCCTACCTCATCTCTCTGGAAGCTGCATTGTCCATTGCCTCGTCTTCCATCTACAACACCTTTGCTTCATACTCCCTTATCGTTGTCCCGCTTTTTGTCTGGATGGGCTATATCGCTTACCATGCCGGAATAAGCCGCAGGATATACGATGCCACCTACAAGGTTGTAGGCAGGCTGCCCGCAGGCCTGGCCCTGGCCACCATTGGCGCAAGCACCGCATTCGGAGCAATATGCGGCTCCACCACGGCAACTGCTGCTACCATGAGTGCTGTGGCTGTTCCGGAAATGAAAAGGTACAAGTATGACCGCTCTCTGGCTACCTCGGTAGTGGCCTCTTCGGCTATCCTGGGGGTAATGATCCCTCCCAGCGTCATTTTTATCATATATGGAATCGCCACCGGCGAATCCATTGCCAAGCTATTCCTGGCGGGAATCATACCCGGCATTCTGCTCATGGGTCTGTTCATGCTGGTTACCTGGATAAGAGCCGTTAGAAATCCAACACTGGCCCCGGCCGGCCCTGAAGTGGATCTCAAGGGCAAGATCAGGGCTGTTGCAAAGGGCGGGATTGAAGTTATTATTATATTTTTCGTGGTTATCGGAGGACTTTTCCTGGGTTATTTCACACCCACTGAGGCAGGCGGAGTGGGAGTCGCCGCCACCCTGGCCGTGGCCATCATCCGCAGACAACTCGACTGGACGGGGTTTAAAAATTCTCTGCGCGATTCCATTCGCATCTCGGCCATGATCATGTTTCTGGTGGCGGCGGCCACAGTTTTTGGCCGTTTTCTGGCAGTGACCAACATACCCACCACCATGGCTGTATGGGCCGGAGACCTGCCCATTCATCCTGTGGCGGTTCTGGCCATTATTTTGCTTATATACCTTCTGCTGGGTTGTTTTATAGATGCCCTGGCCCTGATCCTGCTGACCATTCCCATTTTCTACCCGGTGGCCGTGCACCTGGGATTCGATCCCATCTGGTTCGGGGTCATAATCGTACTGGTAGTGGGTATGGGAGTAATCACTCCTCCAGTGGGGGCCAACGTCTATGTAGTTGCGGGCATAGTCAAGGATACGCCGGTGGTGACCATTTTCAGGGGAGTATGGCCTTACCTGCTTAGTATCATACTGTGCATCGCAATCCTGACTCTTTTTCCCCAACTGGCTCTGTTTCTGCCCGATCTGATCCAGAGATGATCAATGACAGCCCCTTAAGAGGGGATCAAAGATGCCGCCTGCAGCAGTCCCAGGCCATATAGACTGCCACCAGGCTATATCAGTTCTGAGGCTGCATCCAGCACTGCCTTGTAATTTGGTTCTCCAGATACTTCGGGCACAATCTGTATATATTTCAGGACCCCTGCCCTGTCCACGACAAACATGGCCCTGGCCAGCAGACGCACTTCTTTTATAAGCACTCCGTAAGCCGTTCCAAAGGATGCATCCTTATGATCGGAAAGCGTCTGGACCTTGTCCACTCCGGCAGCGGCGCACCAGCGTTTCTGGGCAAAAGGCAGATCCATGCTGATGGTCAGGATGTCTATGTCTTCGTGCAGGGATGCGGCCTCCTGGTTGAAGCGCCTGATCTCCATGTCGCACACGGAAGTATCCAGGGAACCCACCGAGGCGATTATGACCACCCGGTCCTTGATACTGGAAAATTTAAACGGGTTTAAATCATTGTCCACCACTTCAAAGTCCGGAGCCTTTCTGTCTTTTACCGGCTCTTCACCCACCAGAGTAACGGGGATGTGTTTCATGGTAACAATACCTGGTCTCTCATTCATGATGCTCTCCTAATTTTAAAACATTGGGCCATAATCATTACATTCAGAGCAACGACCATACAGAAAAACCTCATGATCTTCCAGTTCAAATCCTTCAGGAGTCAGGGATTTTATGCCCTGGGGGCAACCTTCTATGCAGAAGATCTGCTTACAGTTGCGGCATTGAAAATGGTGATGGTGATTCATGCCGGCCGGTTCATAATATGATCCCTGTCCCGGGATATGAAGTTCCGCAACAGCCCCTTCTTGTACCAGCAGCTTCAGGTTTCGATATACCGTGGCTATCCCCAGGGAAGGAACCTTTTCTTTGGAAAACCATAGAATCTCTGCAGGACTCAAGGGACCGCTGGCTTCATGTAAACACTCCACCAAGGCCTTTCTTTGCTGGGTTCTGTGTTTCATGGGTAAACTCCTTGACTTAAATAAATCAATATTGCCATTTGAAATAAATTGCAACTTGCAAGTTATGCTAACTTTACTTGACTTCTTAAAGTTGGTAATTGTATATCAACTTCCAATAAAATCACAACCACAACTCTAAAAAGGAAAACCTCTATGCCTGCAATGGGATTACCTGGTAAAGCCGGGATGTCAGCCTGCTTACTAAGTGCTGCAGTGCTTCTCTTACTGCTCTGGCCGCCAATGGCCCCGGCCTCGGACAAGGACAGTCTGAATATCATGGTCAGCATAGCCCCGCAAAAATACTTTGTGGACAGAATCGGTGGGGAGTTAACCGATATCACTGTACTTCTTCCTTCGGGGGCCAACCCCCACACCTTTGAGCCCAAGCCCTCCCAGATCAGAAAACTGGGCCGGGCTGACCTGTACATGGCCATAGGAGTTGAATATGAAAATGCACTACTGCCCAGGATCAAATCCACACATCCTGACCTGAATATAGTTCATCTGGATCGGGGCATTAAGAAAATCTCCATGTTGCAGGACTGCAATCATAACCATGGGCATGATCATCATGGACATGATGGCCTGGACCCGCACGCATGGCTCTCACCGGATCTGGCCATGATAATCGCAGACAACATTTACAGGGCTCTGTCCGAGGCCATGCCCGGGGCAGAGGAGCAATTCAGGGATAATTATCTCTCTTTTCTCCGTGAACTTCTTGAGCTGGACCAGGAAATCAAATCTGTTTTAAGTGATGTCCCGCCCGGCAGCAAATTCATGGTCTTTCATCCGGCCTGGGGATACTTCGCCCGGGCCTACTGTCTTGTCCAGGTGCCTGTGGAAGTGGAGGGACGTGAGCCCAGGTCGGCTGATCTAAAGGAGCTTATTGACACAGCCAGGGATGAAGACATAAAAGTCGTATTCGTGTCCCCGCAGTTTTCCAGGCGAAGCGCTGAAACCATAGCCGACTCCATAAACGGAGAGACTGTTTACATTGACCCCCTGGCAGAGAACTGGAAAGAAAATATGCTCACCGTGGCCGAAAAATTCAGGAAAGCCATAAGGCATTGATATAGCGGGTGCCGATATCTAAAAAATGCTGTTTCACTCTCCAGGACACCACATTACCGGCCAGAAATAAGCCAGGCCATCCAGAGTTTTACACAAGATGTCTCAATCTGTTATAGAGGTCAGCGCCCTTAGCTTCGCCTACAACCAGCACCCTGTCCTGGAAAATATCAATATGCAGGTGGCTCAGGGGGAATTCCTGGCTGTTCTGGGTCCCAACGGCGGAGGCAAGACCACACTGATGCGGATCCTGCTGGGAGTTTTGCAACCTTCCCGGGGAGAGGTCCGGGTTATGGGAAGTGCTCCCGGCCATCTGCCTCATGTGGTGGGTTATGTTCCACAAAGCCAGAGTACAGGGGAAAAGTTCCCCATAACGGTACTGGAGACCGTACTTCTGGGCAGGCTGGGGCACCTGGGAAGATGGGGAAGATTTAGTAAAACGGATCAGCAACTTGCCCGGCAGGCTCTGGAAGATGTTGACATGCAGGAATATGCCTGGCGAAGTATCGGCAGTCTCTCAGGCGGACAAAGGCAACGGGTGCTCATTGCCCGCGCCCTGGCGGCCAGGCCGCAGATACTTTTTCTTGACGAACCAACTGCGGCTGTGGACCAGGCCTTTCACTCCAGATTTTACGATCTTCTCAAGGAAATGAATGAAAGTGGAACCACCATCCTGGTCATCAGTCACGACCTTTCTGTGCTTTCCAGCCACGTCAAGGCCGTGGCCTGCGTCAACAAAAACCTTTACTATCACCATGCAGCAGAAATCAGCCAGGAAATGCTGGAAAAAGTATACCACTGCCCGGTGGAACTTATCACTCACGGCGACGTCCCCCACAGGGTCCTGAGACATCACTGAGATCATGCTGGAAATCCTGCAGTACGACTTCATGCGCAATGCCCTGCTGGCGGGCTTTTTGGTGAGCATCGCCTGCGGCATTATCGGGGCCATGGTGGTGGTCAACAGACTGGTATTCATTTCCGGGGGCATTGCCCACGCCTCTTACGGCGGCATAGGCCTGGCTTTCTTTGCCGGCTTTCCCCCTTCCCTGGGTGCAGGACTGGCTGCACTTATCTCCGCTTTGACCATGGGTCTGGTGAGCCACAGCCGCAAGCACCGGGCGGACACGGTTATCGGCGTCATCTGGGCTGTGGGCATGTCCATGGGCATAATTCTTCTGGACCTGACTCCGGGATACCGGGTGGACCTCATGAGCTATCTCTTCGGAAGTATTCTCATGGTTCCCACCAGTGCCCTGTGGACCATGGCCGGTCTCAGTCTGTTCATCACAGCCCTGATGCTGATATTTTACAAGGACTTTCTGGCCATGTCCCACGACGAAGAGTTCGCCAGGGCCGTGGGAGTGCCGGTTACCGCGCTTTATTTTCTGCTTCTGGTCATGGTGGCCATGACCGTGGTCATGACCATCCAGGTGGTAGGGCTTATCCTGGTCATTGCCCTTTTAACCATTCCCTCTTATATTGCAGAGAAATACTCCAGTTCCCTCAAACAGATGATGCTTCTGGCGGTTGTCATCAGCATCATCTTTACCCAGACCGGAATCTGGCTTGCATTCTACCTGGATCTGACCACCGGGGCCACAATAGTACTGGTGGCCGCAGCAGCCTTCATCATTTCCGGCCTTCTGCCTGAAAGGATGATTAAAGACAAAGCAAAGCATAAGAGCTAAAAAACACTTGATAACCATTCACCATCCGATATAATTGGTCAATCTAAACGCCCCGCTGATATCCAGGGTCCGGGGGCTTTGCAAACTGGGCGTAAACTGTCTGAACGACGTAGGAAGCGTTAATCAAAACCGTAAAACACCGAATTTGATTTAAAGCATGTTATTAGAAGTTATCCCAGCTTAAAAACTCGTGTAGAGGTTTTG
>Ga0207421_10008710_pt1 | contig 10438 bp, 9 predicted proteins | sample SodLakKL_010_SED_4_FD_187542 | JGI IMG/M metagenome (GOLD analysis project Ga0207421, IMG submission 187542) | Alkaline sediment microbial communities from Lake Tanatar, Kulunda Steppe, Russia - 8KL_010_SED (SPAdes) (version 2) | ecosystem: Environmental > Aquatic > Non-marine Saline and...
GCGGCATGGGCTCCGGCATGATGGGCGGCGGCCAGGGCGGCATGGGCTCCGGCATGATGGGCGGCGGCCAGGGCGGCATGGGCCCCGGCATGATGGGCGGCGGTCAGGGCGGCATGGGCCCCGGCATGATGGGCGGCGGCATGATGCCCTGCCCGATGATGGGTGAGGGCATGGGCATGATGCAGGAGCTCGACCCCGACCAGCGAAGCCAGATGCGCGAACTGATGCAGGAGCATCGCCCGGCCCAGTTCGAGCGCAAGGGCCGGCTGATGAACCTGCGCGACGACCTGATGGCGGAGATGCACGGCGAGCGCCCCGATCCCGAGGCCGTTCAGGCAATGCACGGCCGAATGGCCGAGCTGCACGGCGAGATGATGGCCGAGATGGTGCGCATGCGAAATGCCATGCATGACCTCATGACCGATGAGCAGCGCCAGCAGCTCCGTCAGGCGGCACCCGCGGGCGTGGAGCCCGACGACCACAACGCCCACCACTGAGCTCCCAAGCCAACACTTCTGACCGGGCGGGCCCCAAGCCCGCCCCTCAAGGAGAGTGCCGATGAGCGACACTCAAGGCAGAATCATCACCCTGACGGTGCCCGGCATGGGCAGTGACCACTGTGCCGGCATCGTGCGCAAGACTCTTCAGCGCCTCGATGGCGTGGACGATATCGAGACCAACATCGCCAACCACCGGGTCAGCGTGACCATCGACGAAGACGGCCCCGGTGGAGAGGCACTCAAAGATGCCGTGGAAGGCGCCGGCTATGACGTGGCCGCCGTCAGCGGCGGTGGCTCCAACAAGCGCCTGGTGCGGCTGACGGTACCCGGCATGGGCAGTGACCACTGCGCCGGCATCGTGCGCAAGACCCTCGAACGCCTGGACGGCATCGAGTCGATCGACACCAATATCGCCAGCCACCGGGTCTCTGTCGCCGTCGCCGCTGACGGCCCCGACGGCGACGCGCTCAAGAGCGCCGTGGAAGGGGCCGGCTATGATGTGGCCGCCGTGCAGACCGACGAGGCCGAGGACGGCGACAGCGACGCCGAGATCGAGGAAGCCTATCTTTCCCAGGCCCGCAAGCGGCTGATCATCGCCGCTGTACCCACCACCCTGATCATGCTGCTGATGATGCCGCACATGTTCTGGCAGCCGATCCCCGGCTACCTGGCCATCATCGCCGTGCTCGCCTTCCCGGTGGTGTTTCTCTATGGCGGCATCGCCACCCACAGGTCAACATGGCGCTCGCTGAAGAACGGCACCTTCAACATGGATGTGCTGATCTCCATGGGCAGCCTGCCGCCCTACCTGATCGGCCTGGTCGGCTTCATCACCCCGATGACCTCGTTCATCGAGATGGCCGCCACCATCATGACCTTCCATCTGCTGGGCCGCTATCTCGAAGCCCTGGCCAAGGGGCGCGCCTCCCAGGCCATCCGCCGCCTGATGACCCTGGGCGCCAAGACGGCGCGGGTGGAGCGCGACGGCGAGGAGGTCGAGGTGCCGGTGAAGGAGCTGGCAACCGGCGACATCATGATCGTGCGTCCCGGCGACAAGATCCCCACCGACGGCGAGGTCGTCGAGGGCGAGAGCCATCTCGACGAGTCCATCGCTACCGGCGAGTCGATCCCGGTCTACAAGAGCACCGGCGACAGCGTGATCGGCGCCACCATCAACAAGGAGGGCCGCCTGCGGGTCAAGGCGACCCGGGTCGGCGGCGATACCTTTCTCTCCCAGGTGGTGCGCTTGATCGACCAGGCCCAGGGCTCACGAGTGCCGATCCAGGAGTTCGCCGACCGCATGACCGGCCGCTTCGTGCCGGCAGTGCTGCTGATCGCCCTGGCCAGTCTGATCGTGTGGCTGCTGATTCCGGATGTCATGCGGCCGATTCTCGACTGGGGCGCCAACTTCCTGCCCTGGGTGAATCCCGAGGCCGCCACGCCGATACTGGCCATATTGGCCGCCGTGGCCGTGCTGGTCATCGCCTGCCCCTGCGCCCTGGGCCTGGCCACCCCCACCGCGCTGATGGTGGGCTCCGGCATCGGCGCCGAACGCGGCATCCTGATCCGCTCCGGCGAGGCGATCCAGACCTTCAAGGACGTCAAGGTGATGGTGCTCGACAAGACCGGCACCATCACCCGCGGCGAGCCCAAGCTCACCGATGCCGTCACCGCCGAGGGCGTCGAGGAAACGCGCCTGCTCACGCTGGCGGCGAGCGTGGAGAACGCCTCGGAGCACCCCATCGCCCGGGCCATCGTCGAGGGTGCCAAGGAACGCGATGTCAAACCCGGCGAGGTCAGCGAGTTCCGTTCCACCGGGGCACGTGGCGTCTCGGGCAAGGTGGACGAGGAGACCGTGCTGATCGGCAACCGTCGGCTGCTGGAAGAGGAAGGCGTATCCGGCCTCGAGGCCCTGGACGACGCCATGGCCGAGCTCGAGGGCAAGGGGCGCACCGTGGTGATCGTCGCCGCCGACGGCCAGGCCCTGGGCCTGGTGGCCGTGGCCGATACCCTCAAGGAGGAATCGATCGAGGCCATCCGCGGCATGCATGACCTGGGCCTGCACGTGGTGATGATCACCGGCGATAACGAGCGCGCCGCCCGGGCAGTAGCCGACGAAGTCGGCATCGATGAGGTCCAGGCCGGGGTGCTGCCGGAAGGCAAGGTGGATGCCATCCGCGCACTGCAGAAAAAGCATGGCAACCACGTGGCCATGGTCGGCGACGGCATCAACGACGCCCCCGCCCTCACCCAGGCCAACGTCGGCATCGCCATCGGTGCCGGGGCCGACGTGGCCATCGAGGCCGCCGATGTGACCCTGGTACGCGGCGAGCTGACCGCCGTGGTGGACGCCATGCACCTCAGCCGCGCCACCTACGGCAAGATCGTCCAGAACCTGATCTGGGCCAGCGCCTATAACGTGGCGGCGATCCCCATTGCCGCCATCGGCCTGCTGCACCCCATGATCGGCGTCATCGCCATGACCGCCAGCTCGCTCTCGGTCATCGGCAACTCGCTGCTGCTCAAGCGGGGCTTCGTCCGCGAGAACCCGCCGGGAGAATCGACATGAACCGACTTCACCACGGGATGATGACCGCCTGCCTGGTGCTGATGGGGGTCGCCATGCTGATCGTGCTATGGCGCGGCAACCCCTCAGGCGCCGGCACCTGGCTGCTGCTCCTGCCGATGGGGCTCTGCCTCGGCATGCACCTGTTCCTGCACCGCCACGGCCACGGCCAGCACCGTGACGAGTGATCAGGCAGCCACCGGGCGTTTCACCATGAAACGCCCAGGGTGAAATGCGCGAGGTAAAATGCGCGAGGTGGAATGCGCATCAAGAGTTGCCCTGGATCAATGCAGCCCCGGCCACCGGCGGGCAAGCTGGAGACCTGACACAAGGGAGTTCCTCATGGACCGGCTCATTCGAACATCGTCAACACAGCGCACAGGAGGCCGACTGCTGGCCCTCCTGCTCGCGCTGCTGTTGGCGATGGTCACGCTGTCGAGCCACGGCGCCATGGAGAACCATCAGGTCAGTTGCGGGATCGCTGCCGAATGGATGTCGGATGACGGCCATTCCGGTGAAGGCCATTCAGGTCACGGTCACAGCGCCGACCATGAGGCCTCATCCTGCGTCACCTGCACCAACGCCACGGGCCAGGCGCGACTGTCCGTGGCGGGACCGCAACGCCAGGCCAGCTCACCGGCCACGGCAATGCCCACTCAGATCCCGCTGACCCCCAGACGCCCTCCCAAAGCCTGATCGAACGCACGGCGGAACTCCCGCCACGGAGGGCCATGCCTTCCCCGACCCCGAATCCGTTCGTCAGGAGATACACCATGTTGAATCACTGCGCCGCCCTGATGGGCAGCATGCCATGGTTTGGCTGGATCATGCCCGTTGCCATGCTCACCCTGCTCGGCCTCGGCATCGCCGCCCTTGCCAAGTACCTGTTCACTTCCTCTCGCACGTCCCGTGACATTCCGGAGGCACGCTCATGAACCGTTTCGGCTCCACGCTCATGCTCTCCGCCGCGCTGATGCTGGGCGCCGGCGCCGCCCAGGCCGCCCTGCCCGACGAGGCGACCATGTTCAAGAACCCCCAGTGTGGCTGCTGCGACGAGTACGCCCGCCAGCTAGAGGCCCGCGGGGTCACGGTGAAGATCGTCGACGATATCGAGGTAGGCAAGATCAAGCAGCGCGTCGGCCTGCCCTATGGTCTCGGCTCCTGCCACACCCTCCAGATGGGCGGCTACGCCATCGAGGGGCACGTGCCCTTCGAGGCGGTGGAGAGGCTCTTCGAGGAGCGCCCGGACACCCGCGGCATCGGCCTGGCCGGTATGCCCATCGGCACCCCCGGCATGCCGGGGCCCAAGCAGGGCGACTGGGACGTCTACCAGTTCCGCGACGGCGAAGCCACACCCTTCATGACGCTATAACGAACGGCCTTACGCGGCAAAAAAGCGCCGCCCCGAGCCATGGCCCGGGGCGGCGTTATCATTTGCTGCCGCATCAAGCAGGGTCTTCATGGTCGCACGCTTAACGGCTGGCTCAGGACTGTCGAACGTAGCGGCCGGGCGCGTCCTCCAGGGGGGGGTAGCGCTCGCTGCCGAGCCCTGGCGGCGCCACCTTGCCGCTGGAGTGAGCCGCCAGCCACTCCTGCCAGGCCGGCCACCAGGAGCCCTCCTGCTCTGGGGTGTTCTGCAGCCAGGTATCCGGATCCAGATAGCGCTCGCCCTGACGCTGGGTGCGTTGGCGGTAGCTGCGGTGCGGATGGCCCGGCTCACTGATGATCCCGGCATTGTGGCCCCCGCTGGTGAGCAGGAAGGTCACCTCGTCGGCATCTGTCAGCAGGTGGATCTTGTAGGCCGAACGCCAGGGCGCCACATGATCCCGGGTCGTGCCCACCGTGAAGATCGGCGCGCGGATGTCCTGAATGGCCACGGGCCGCTCGTTCACCTGATAGCGGCCGCTGGCCAGGTCGTTGTCGAGAAACATCCGCCGCAGGTACTCGGAGTGCATCCGGTAGGGCATCCGGGTGATATCGGCGTTCCAGGCCATCAGCTCGTTCATCGGCCGCCGCTTGCCAAGCATGTAGTCATGCACCATGCGCGACCAGATCAGGTCGTTGGAACGCAGGATCTGGAAGGCACCCGCCATCTGGTAGCCGTCGAGGTACCCCTGATCCCTCATCATGCTCTCCAGGTAGGCGACCTGACTCTCGCTGATGAACAGCGTCAGCTCGCCGGCTTCGGTGAAGTCGACCTGGGTGGCCAGGGTGGTGATCGTCGCCAGCCGCTCGTCTCCATCGCGGGCCATGGCCGCCGCGGCGATGGAGAGCAGGGTGCCGCCGAGGCAGTAGCCTACGCCGTGTACCCGCGGTGCTCCGGTGACCTCGGTCACCACGTCCAGCGCCGCCATGGGGCCGAGGCGGCGGTAGTCCTCCATGCCCAGCTCGCTGTCCTCGGTGCCCGGGTTGCGCCAGGAAATCATGAACACCGTATGGCCCTGATCCACCAGGTACTCGACCAGCGACTTGCCCGGCGTAAGATCGAGAATGTAGTACTTCATGATCCAGGCCGGCACGATCAGCACCGGCTCGGCGTTGACCTGCCCGGTCGTAGGCGAATACTGGATCAGCTCTATCAGCCGATTGCGGTAGACCACCTTGCCGGGGGTCACGGCGAGATTCTCGCCGAGTCGAAAGGCCTCGGCCCCCACCGGCGGCTTGCCCGACAGGAGGCGATCCCCATCCTCGAGGAGATTCTGCCACCCCGCCACCAGATTCTGGCCGCCGCTGGTCAGCGTGGCATGGGTGATTTCCGGGTTCAGCCAGGGGACGTTGGAGGGCGACCAGTGATCCAGCCACTGGCGAGTCACGAAGTTGATCACCTGTTCTCGGGACGGCGACAAGCCATCCACGTCAGTGGTGGCGTTGTGCCACCACTGCTGGGTCAGCAGGAAGGATTGATAGATCAGGTTGTAGGGCCACTGCTGCCAGGCCGGGTCGCGAAAGCGGCGGTCATGCTCCATGGGCTCGATGCAGGGGCTTGCGTCGGGGTCGCTGGCGAGGCGCTGGGCGTAGCGTCCCAGGCGCACCAGCTTGCGGACGGACTTCTCACCGAGCTCCAACTGCTTGCCGGGCGATAGCGAGAGGTGCAACAGCCACTCGACATAGACACTGGCCAGCCCGGCCGGGGTAATGCCCCTCGTCAGGCGAGCCAGGTTGGCCTTGAAGGCGTGATCGATCGCCTGTGTCGAGTAGACACCGGGATTGGGGCGCTCGGGGCCGGCAGGCAGCCCTGCCTCGGGATAGCGGGTTCTCATCGACTGGCGCTGCGTCATGGGGCGGGCCTCCTGATGATGGACGGATGAAGGCATCGCTGCGTGCTGCGAAACCTCATGCTGTCTATTGTCAGCCTAGCAGATATTGCGGCGCACCAATTTGCAGTCGTCATGGGCTCCCTTACCCGCATCGAGCCCCGAGGACGTATCGAACCGCTCCTTCTCGCCAGATAGAGAAAGACCTGGTAGTGCTCCAGGCGTTCGCGCATCAGGCCTTGAGAACGTAGCGCAGGGTCTCCACGACCTGGTCGGTGGTGGTGCACCAGGCCATGGCCTCGGCATCGACCTCCTTGAGCGGATGGACAATCTCCTCGGCGTGCAGCGTCACGTAGGGCTTGCCCAGGGCGGCGCAGTAGCCCGCATCGAAGGCGGCGTTCCACTGCTTGTACTTGTCGCCGAAGCGCACCACCACCAGGTCGCTCTGCTCGATCAGGCTGCGGGTGCGGATGGCATTGACCTTGGAGGACTGGTGGTCGCGCCAGAACTGGCTGGGCGTCTCGCCCAGGTGATCGCCGGCGGCGTCGCTGGCGGCGTGGTCGGTCACCGGGGCGGTGAACACCACGTCCAGCCCGGCGGCCTCGGCGCCGCGCCGGATCTCATCGCGCCAGTCGGTGTGGATCTCGCCGGAAAGATAGACGTGAAAGCTCATGCAGGGCTCCTGAGGGGGATGGAAAATATGGCCCCACATCATAGCGCAGCGGACATTTCATGGAAAATGCTTCCAAAAATTTCACCGAGCGACCAGATGCCAGGCTAGCGCGCATCAGCCGACCGTCAGGGAGTCTCCAACGGCGATCGTCGCCCCCTCCCCGGACAGCAGGATGGCGTTCTGGCCGAAGAAGGCGCCCTTCCAGGCCAGCCGTGGCTTGAGGGCCATCAGGGTCTTCAGCGGCTCGCCGGGGTGGCGAATCTCGCCGCTCTGCTGGTCGACGGTGGTGATCTTGCAGCGCTGGCAGGACTTGCGCAGCCCCAGCCGCCAGCCATTCGCGCCGATCTCGCACCAGCCATCCTCCGCGAAGGGCTCGGCCCCCTCGATCACGATGTTGGGGCGGAAGCGATCCATCGGCAGTGCCTCGCCGCCGCTGGCCTCGAGCGCCCGATTCAGCGCGGCCAGCGACGCGGTGGTGGCCACCAGGAAGGGATAGCCGTCGGCGAAACCGGTGTTGGCCTGCTCTCCCGGGGCCAGAAAATCGGGCTCGACGCGGCGCTGATGGTCAGACGCGAAGCGCACCAGGCGCAGGCCGCTGCCGCGCAGGTGGCCGAGCACACGGGCCAGCCAATCCCGGGCTTCGGCGCCCTCATCAAGGGCCTCGCAGCGATCCTCCCAGACATAGACCGAGCACCGCTCCCTCCCCTCGGCGGAAAGCGGCACACGCAGCGGTTCGGCCGCCGGATGGCTCAGCACCAGGGCATCGGCCTCGAGATGGGGGCGGACCTGGGCCATGCACGGCAGCTGACGCTGGGTGACGAAGCGGCCCAAGTCGTCGACCACCATCCAGCGGCGATCCCAGGCCAGGCCCTCCGCGGTCAGCAGCGCCTCATCCAGAACGATGCCGCCCAGCGACTTGACCGGGTAGCTATTGAGTTGGGTAATCCTCACGGGCGGCTCCTGATGGGAAACTCCCAAGGCCTAGCCCAGGCGGTAAGGCATTACAGTCGCTGGGTGTCGATCACATGACCGATGATGGGATAACCGGCCTTGCGGGCAGCCTTCTCGGCCTCGAACTGCGCCTCGATCCGGGAGATGCTGGAAGAGACATGCTCGAAGACGGTATCCAGTTCGAGGGGCTTGGTGCGTACCGCCAACTTCACCAGGTGGCCGGTCCTGGGCGAGCCAGCCGCCTTGCTGCGCGGCGCCTTGGGCTTGGCCTCTTCGCCGGGTTCTCTGGGCCATTCCGGGGCCGAGGTAGCCGCCTTGCGACGGGTGTCCTGCGCTTTGTCCATAAAGGTGTTGATGTCGCGGCGCATCTGCCGCTCGAACTCATTCAGTTCCGTTTCCATCGTTTCTCCGTCTACATCAGTCGTCGCGAGATTGTACCAGAACTCGCGCGTATGCCATCCCCGGCGGCCTCATCCGGGATGCCGTGGGTGGTGCGTCAGTGCTTGCTCACGTGGCCCGTGGGCCGGTCTCGGCCAGGAGTGGCGGCGGTGAGGGCCGATTCAACCCCGAAGCATGGCCGCGATCCTGGAAAGGAGGCGAAACAGAAAGGTAAAGACGTCCGGGGGCAGGCCGTAAACTACTGTGCCTCATTAATCCCATTCGTACTCACCCGAATAGTTTAGTTCACGCTTGTTGCCATGGAAAGAGTCTTAAAGTGCCCGGTGCCGATGAAGGCCATACTCGTCTGAGCGGATCTCGTAGGCACTCACCCATTCAATCAGGTTGTCCAGATTTTCATCCTGTTCCTCTTTCGATCCAAACTTCTCTGGTTCCCATGGCCGCGCGCGACAGTGAGCAATACAAACATCAACACCGGGATTGAGAAAGATGAGCTCCTCACACTCTGCCAGAATAGGCTCGATAATATCCGAGTAACAGCCTTCGATTATCCAACGCTGATTAACGCTAATAAAGCGCATGACATCGGCGATGCTATCTTCAAGCTGGCGCCACTCAAGCGGCGCCGCGAATTCGGCCTTGTTCTACGCTCAGGTAACGCCCCCCACTGGGAGTGACGCCATGGACTGCCGCCGCCTGCTGCTTCTCCTGTGGCTGTCGGGATTTGCCGTTATGGCCTGGGCGCAAGGCGAGAGCCAGCCGTCTGGGCACATTACGATGGCGCCAACAGGCGCCTCGCGTGAAGATTCAACGGCGCCCCCTTTCTCCATGACGACCCTGATCGACGGTGCCCTTGGCAGCCTGCAGCGAGAACATGACCTGGCCGGAATCACGGTGGCGGTCGTTCTCGATGACGCCCTGCACGTCGCAAGGGGCTATGGGCAGGCGGATCTGGCGACTGCCCGGCCGGTCGACCCCGCCACCACTCTGTTCCGGATCGGCTCCGTGTCCAAGACCTTCATCTGGACTGCCGTGATGCTGCTCGTCGAACGCGGGTCACTGGACCTGGATACCGACATCAACGACTACTTGCACGAGGTTGAGGTAAGCGAGGCCTTCGGGGAGCCGGTCACCCTGCGCCAATTGATGTCGCACCGAGCCGGTTTCGAGGACTCGCTGCAGCTGTTCACCGTGGCCGACGACGATCCGCGCCCCCTGGCGGAGCTGCTGATCGCTCATCAGCCCGAACGGGTATATCCACCCGGGGCTCGAACCGCCTACTCGAACTGGGGAGCCGGGCTTGCCGCACAGGTCGTCGAGGATGTCGCCGGCCAGAGCTACGGAGACTTCCTCCAGCAGGAACTGCTCACGCCTCTGGGCATGCAGGATACCACCTGGCAGGCACCGCGAAACATGGAGGCAACAAGCCGGGAGCGCCTCGCCACCGGCTATCGCCCCCGTCACGGCGGGCTTGGCCTGCAGGACTACCTGCAACTCGGCCCCTACTGGCCGGCAGGCGGCATGGCCTCTACCGCCACGGACATGGCGCGCTGGATGCGATTTCACCTCAATGGCGGCGAGCTCGACGGCATCCGTCTTCTGGCCCCGGGTACCCATGCGCAAATGTGGCAGCGCGCCCATGACGACCGCCCCGCCGCCGCCGATGTGGCACACGGCTGGCAGGACGTGCCCTACCGCAGCCTTCGCACCCTGGGCCATGGCGGCGGCACCGCCGCCTTTCTCACCAACCTGGTGCTGGTTCCGGAGCTGAACCTGGGCTTGTTCGTATCGCAGAACAGCGCCCACACCCTGGTGCCGATCAGCCAGCTGCCCACCCTGCTCATGGACCGGCTGACCGGCATCGAACCCGTGCCACTGCTGATCGACGACGGCGACCCTGGGGCGCTGGCCGAGCTGGCCGGCAGCTACCTGAACAACCGCCGCGTTTTCTCCACCTTCGCCGCCGCGCTGGGGGCCTTCAACGTCACTCGGCTGAACCCGGTATCGCACACCAGCTTCGAGCTCAGCCACCCCATGGAGGGCAGCGACTACTATCGCCGCCTCGACGGGGCCAGGGATGTCTTCGAGAACGCCC
>Ga0207421_10008711_pt1 | contig 10438 bp, 11 predicted proteins | sample SodLakKL_010_SED_4_FD_187542 | JGI IMG/M metagenome (GOLD analysis project Ga0207421, IMG submission 187542) | Alkaline sediment microbial communities from Lake Tanatar, Kulunda Steppe, Russia - 8KL_010_SED (SPAdes) (version 2) | ecosystem: Environmental > Aquatic > Non-marine Saline and...
TCCTATGGGTATTATTTTCTTTCTTGAGAAGGCTATCCAAATCACACTCAAAAAGAACATAGTGGTAGTACTAGACATCTTCAAATATTATCACAAGGGTATGACGGTGTCAACGGGTGTAAACATAAAATTTTTTATCGGGGCCATGCTTTTTAAATTTTAAGCTGTGTAAGTTTAAATATACTGGTAATATTTACAGGGGGGTCGTACCCCTTTTAGGAGATTCTGGAAAGGAGAAAGCCCTGGAGGAAGTTCTGAACAGGAAACCTGGTCCAGGTGTAGAATAACATTAAGTAAATCAATGTGAGGGTTAATTGAATGATTGTAGAAAAATTTGTTCTTTGGAGGGGTTAATTTGAGACTGGAAAATCTAAAAGATTTTCAAGAAAGCTTTACGGAACATACCGAACTGCGACTGCAAAGAAACTCCCTGGTCGCTTTAGCATTAGTCCATGGAAACCTGGTCAGAAACGAAAAAAATACCTCCAGTGGGATTTCTGCCAGGGTCTATCACAAAGGGGTGTTTGGATTTGCCTCCAGCCCGGTAATTGATGATGATACCGCCAGGGAAGTTTTGAGAAAATCACAAGATAATGCCCTGAGGCTAGCTAACCTGGAAAAAAGCAACAAGGGGGCTTTATCCGGTGAAAACTTTGAGGTGGTAAAAGATTTTTCCACAAAGAAAAAACGGTTAGAGAGAAAGGACATGATCTATTTTTTAAAAAGCCTACACCAGTACGCTTCAAAGACCTATCCCAACCTAAAGTCAACAACTTTTGTGACCAACAACTTAGATATGGAAAAGAACCTGGTTACCTCCTTTGGAGCCTCGGGATACAGCCTGGTCCCGAGAACTGTGTTGATGATCAACCTTTCTTTAGAAAAAGATGGCAGCACATATGACACTTACGAGGTCTTTGGCGGCCTGGGCCAATTCGAGGACCATTTTGACAGGCCAGAGGCTTTATTTGAAGAAATTGATCAGATCTATGAAAAGGTTAAAGCTAAATCTGAAGGGGTTTACCCGGAAGCAGGCTACAAAGATGTGATCTTGGATTCAAAATTAGCCGGCATCCTGGCCCATGAGGCAATCGGCCATACCACGGAAGCCGACCTGGTCAAAAGCGGGTCTGTGGCAAAGGACTACCTGGGAGAAAAGGTAGCCAGTGAACTGGTGACCATGGTAGATTTTGCCCATGAATATGATGGCAAAGTTTGCCCCATGCCCGTATATATGGATGATGAGGGAACCAGGCCAAAAGATGCTGTTATTATCAAAGACGGAGTACTACAAACCTTTATGAACAATAAAGAACTTTCTTTAGATCTGGGCTTTGAGCCTACCGGTAATGCCCGGGCCTATACTTTTTCTGACGAACCGCTGGTTCGCATGCGAAACACCGCAATTATGCCCGGCAAAGACCGCCTTGATGATATGATCGCCTCCATCGAGGACGGCTACTACCTTACCAGGCCCAGCAACGGGCAGGCTGACTCTACCAGTGAGTTCATGTTTGGGGTGCCCAACGGTTATGAGATTAAGAAAGGCAAACTTGGCCGCGCCATAAAAGATACCACAATTTCAGGTGTAGCCTTCGATATGCTTAAAACCATTGACATGGTTTCCGGTGAAATGTTCTGGTCTAATGCCGGGATGTGTGGAAAAAAACAAATGATTCCAGTTGGAATGGGCGGTCCTGCCGTCAAATGCAAAGTCAACATAGGGGGGCGCTAAAATGGATATTCTAAAAAAATGCCTTGAAGGATTAAAAGAAAAAGGGGCAGAAAAAGCAGAGGTAAATTTAACCAGCACAAGCAAAGAAGAATTAAACATTCACTCCGGGGAAGTAAGCCTGCTGCGCAGCTTAGAAGAATATAACTTAGAAATTGCGGCGCTGATCGATCAGAAAAAAGACACCATTAAAATCAACAAAATAGATGACGCTTCCATCCAGGAGGCAATCGAAGAAGTAATCGAAAACGCTAAAAATTCAGAAGCCGATCCGGCCAATGACATCCCTGCAGAAAAGGTCCAAAAGCACTTTGAAGAGCAAAAAACCGGTTTAGACGTCGAAAAGATGCATCAAAGCATGAAGGATTTTCTCGGCGAGGTTCACCACAATTACGAGAACCTGATCATTGAAGAGGCGGTTTTAGAGCATTTAGACACCAGCAGGTACTATGAAAACTCTAGTGGGGTAAGCCTTTCTTCCAGTGATGATTTATATAATTTTATGATTATCTTTTTTGCCAAAAAGGGCAAAAAGACTTCGTCTTTTAATCACACTGTTCAAACCACCAAAAACCTGGAAAAAAACCTGCTGGAGCTGGGATCATTAAAGTATTTATTGAAAGAATCGATTGAACAACTGGACCCGAAGAGCATTAAAGATAATAAATTTTCAGGAGAGGTAATTGTAACCCCGGATTGCTTAAACGAAGTGATCGCATTTTTACTGGCCCATTTAGCGAACCAGTATTTGATCTCAGGCGTTTCGAAATTTAAAAATAAAATTGATCAAAAGGTGTTGGATGAAAAGTTTACCTTAAAAACTGAACCGGATTCTCACGAATTAGCAGTAAAAGAGTATTTTGGCAAAGATGGCTTTATCCAAAAGAATGATTATATTTTTCAAAATGGAGTATTGAAAAACTATTTGTTGGACTATTACGGCGCGCTAAAAACCGGGTACGAGAGAGGGCCTTCCACGGGAGCAAACCTGGTAATTGAACCGGGAAAAGAGAGCTTCCAGGAATTGATAAAATCGATTGACCGGGGGATTGTTCTATCCAGGTTTTCCGGAGGAATGCCGGCGCCCAACGGAGATTTTTCCGGCATTGCCAAGAACAGTTACTATATTGAAGCAGGGGAGATAAAGTACCCCATAAAAGAGACCATGATCTCCGGAAATCTTTTTGCAATGTTTGAGAACATCCGGGGGATTTCCCAAGAACGGATCAACAATGGACAAAGCCTGATCCCCTATATCAAGTTTGAAGATGTGGTGATCTCCTCGAAGTAAGCTGTTATAAGGGGGGCGCACCTCTATTTTAAGTCAAATCACCGGTGTGGTATCCCTGGTAGGTGCCGCGATTTCTTAATTCCGCCTCAACCCTGGCAGCTATCTCTCCGGGGCCCTTGCTCCAACGGGGAGCAATTAAAAGCTCACTTGAATTCACCTGGCTGGCCAAACGGTGCACCACAATGTGCGGAGCGAGTCTTTCCAGGCAATCGCATAAAATATTGATGTACTGATCCTCGTCATCAAAAACCGGGAACTGTTGCTCAAAATACCGTTTGGCTAAAGCGGTGTTTTGTATTACCTGCAGGTGATGAAACTTAACGCCATCTACACCAAGATGGTTAAGATAGCTAATTGTCTCTAACATCATCTCCCTGGTTTCCCCCGGCAGACCGAGGATAATGTGAGCGCAGATATAAATACCTCGGCCGCGGGTTTTATTTACCGCCCTGGAAAAGACAGCAACATCGTGGCCCCGGTTAATGATTTCTAAAGTCCGATCATGTGATGACTGCAGCCCATATTCCACCCAGAGATGGTGATTTTGCCCGTAACCAGTCAACAGTTTAAGTATTTCTTCCGTTAGGCAATCCGGCCTGGTCGCTATACTTAAACCGACTACAGCCGGATGCTGCAGGGCCTCGTCATAAACTGCTTTTAGCTCTGCGACCGGAGCGTAAGTATTACTGTAGGCCTGAAAATAAGCCAGGTACTTAGCCTCTTTTTTCTTTTTCAAGCCCTTGTTAAGTTGTTCAGTAATGGGATAAGGATTGCCCTGCGCTTTGTTTATGCCTGCCATAGGCGCAAAAGAAGGGTTGTAGCAATAACTGCAGCCTTCCGTGCCAATCTTCCCATCCAGGTTTGGACAGAAAAAACCGGCATCAAGAGGGATTTTATATACAGGTTCTCCAAATTTGCTTTTAAAAAAATTGCTTAAGCGATGATACCAACCGGGTTGATTGGACTGCATTATACTATTCACGTTGATCCACCTTATAATTTCCTTGATCCAGGGCATCTGAGCGCAATTTAACCTTACACACTCTGGCCAGCAGTTCAGGTTTCTCCAGGTAAAGTAGAAGAATAGAGAGATCAGCCGGGCTTACGCCTTCCATCCTTCCAGCCTGGCCTATCGTGGCCGGGCGAACCCGCTCCAGCTTTATCCTGGATTCGCTGGATAAATTAAGGACCTTTTGATAGTCGATATCTTCCGGAATTTTTTTATCATGCATGCGTTCGGTTTTCTCCACCATTAAGCCCTGCCTGGCAATATAGCCAGCATATTTTACTTGATTTTCCAGTTCATTAAGCGTCCCGGGAGGTAGAGAGGGTTTATCCCTGTTTTCCCATACCAGGTAGGAGGAATAAGTAATTTCCGGTCTTTTTATCAGCTCAAGGGCAGTAACCGGTTTTCGAAGTAAAGATGAATTGAAACCGACAAGAAAATCATTAATCTTGCCGCCGGGATTATGCCTCGTTTTAGCAAGACGATCCAGCTCAGTTTCTATAAATACTTTTTTCTCCAGGTGCAACTTATAGCGCTCTTGATCAATCAAGCCAATAGACCTGCTTTTTTCTGTCAGGCGCAAATCAGCATTATCCTGGCGCAAAAGCAACCTGTATTCGCCCCTGGAGGTAAAAATGCGGTAGGGCTCACTGACCCCTCTTGTCACCAAATCATCAATCATCACCCCGATATAGGCTTCACTTCTCTTTAATACAAGCGGTTCTTTGTCGTTTAATAAAAGGTGCGCATTGATCCCGGCGATTAATCCCTGGGCAGCTGCTTCTTCATAACCGGTTGTCCCGTTGATCTGGCCTGCCATAAACAATCCCTCGACAGCTTTCGCTTCCAGCGAAGTCTTGAGCTGGCTTGGCGGGGCGTAATCATATTCGATTGCATAAGCAGGGCGCATAATTTCTACATCTTCCAAACCTTTTATCGTGCGTAAAAATTCTTCCTGCACCTTTGGGGGAAGCCCGGTTGAAATACCTTGCAAATAAAGCTCATCAATATCCGCGCCTTCCGGCTCGATAAAAACCGGGTGACGATCACGATCAGCAAAGCGCACAACTTTATCTTCAATTGAGGGACAGTAACGGGGACCCGCCCCCTTAATCAGGCCGCTGTAAATAGGTGCCTGGGAAAAGTTTTGCCGAATTATTGCATGGGTATCCGGATTAGTATAAGTCATCCAGCAGGGAATTTGCTCTGCAGGAACCCCTCTGCTGGCAATAGAAAAACCGGGGGCTTCGGGGTTTCCGTGGACCGCTTCCAGTCCGGATAAGTTAACGCTGGCCCGGTGTACCCGGGGTGGGGTTCCTGTTTTAAAGCGCTCCAAGGAAATGCCCAGTCCCTGCAGGCTGCCGGCCAGTTTTAAAGACGGGGTCAGGCTGCCGGGAGCGGCATCATAGCTTAAATCACCCAGGAAAAGCCTGGCACCGAGATAAACCCCGCTGCAAACAATTATTACCCTGGCCGGGTAATATGCACCGCTGCGTCCTTTCACTCCGGCAACTTTTCCATTATCACTAATAATTTCTTCGGCCATATCTTCCCGCAGAATCAAACCATTTGCTTTTTCCAGAGCTCTGCGCATCTCCCGCTGGTAACCCCATTTGTCTATTTGAGCTCGCAAAGCTTGAACGGCCGGCCCCTTGCCGGTATTTAACATTCGCACCTGCAATATATTTTTGTCGGCAACGCGAGGCATTTCCCCGCCCAAAGCATCTATTTCTCTTACCAGGTGCCCCTTACCCGGCCCGCCCAGTGAAGGATTGCAGGCCATAAAAGCAACCATGTCAAGGTTTAAGGATAAAAGGAGGGTTCGGCAGCCCAGGCGGGAAGCCGCCAGCGCCGCTTCACAACCGGCATGACCTGCACCAAGGACAATAACATCATACACCCTGCCGAAAGAATTATTGATTACACTATCGCCTGCTTTTTTTATACCCATGCTCCTGCCAATCACCTGCCTCGATTTGCGAATATTTATAACCCTGTTTTCAAATAAAGCAGAAGGAGAGGAGTAAGCAACCTTTGTGGATTTTCTGGGAAGGACGAAGCCCTAAAGGAAACTCCCGGGCTTTTATAGCACCGGTTTGTCAGGGTTAGGAAATAGGCTGATAAACTTTACTTTTTTCGTAAAGAATCTCTGGATCTATATCTGCCTGATTATCCCATTCAATGCTATCAAAGCTAAACCGCTTTATTCTCTTATCTTGTATTTTACCATAAAAAACCCCGGATATAATTTATTCATACTTTATTAACACGTACGAAAAAAGACCCCGCAGGTTTTATCCCGCAGGGCTTTTATCGTTGCTGGAAATATTTTCAGAGGGGGCACCCAAAACAAAGCGGGAGCGCTTTTAACGCTCCCGCCTTAAGTGATCCTGCTTTAATAATTTTACTTACTTCAGCTCGACTACGCCGCCTGCTTCTTCGATCTTGGCCTTGGTTGCTTCGGCGTCTTCCTTGCTTACCTTTTCCTGGACGGTGCTCGGCAGTTCGTCAGCCATTGCTTTCGCTTCCTTGAGGCCGAGGCCGCTCATTTCACGGATTACCTTGATTACCTGGATTTTCTTCTCGCCGGCATCGGTAAGGACGACGTCAAATTCGTCTTTTTCTTCTTCCTCTGCGGCGGCTCCTTCGGCAGCAGGGGCAGCAGCTGCGGCTGCCGGGGCTGCTGCGGTTACTCCAAACTCCTCTTCAAGGGCTTTGACCAGGTCGGAAAGTTCGAGCACAGTCATTCCCTTAATCGTTTCCATAATTTCGTTTACTTTGTTACTCTCTGCCATTTTAAGACATTCTCCTTTATATATGTGGTTTATATTTAAGATTAGATCTATTTAAAAGCCCTTTTAGGCTTTTGTTCAATCCATATTCGCTTTGATTGAAAGCAAATTTTGTTACAACACCTGGTGATTAAGCGCTTTCTTTTTGCTGGCGGACCGCATCGATGGTGCCGACCAGCTGGCGCAGGGTTCCGCTTAATGCACCGGCCAATCCCTGGATGGGGGCCTGAACGCCGCCTACTACTTTAGACAGCAAGACTTCGCGGGAGGGGATTTCTCCCAACTCTTTAATCCGGCCCGGGTTTACCAGCATCCCGGAAAGCATTCCACCCTTAATCGCAAGGGCTTCATTTTCCTTGATAAAGTCATTAAATATCTTGGCTGCCGCCACCGGATCCCCTTCGGCATAAGCTATGGCTGTGGGCCCCTCAAACAGCTCTTCTAATTCCTCATAACCTGCTTCGCGGCAGGCCCAGCGGTTCATCGTATTTTTGGTGACCCTAAACTGGCAATCTTCTTTGCTTAACTGCCGGCGCAAATCATTCATTGTCTGGACATTAAGGCCTCTGTAATCGGTGACCACAACCAATTCCGCTTTCGTCAGGGCTTCCTTTACTTCTTCCTTCATTTTTTCTTTGGCTTGCCTGTTGGTTTCCCTGGTACTCAAATAGTTCACCTCCTTGTCCTGCAAACAGAAACGGGGTTTTCCGTAGACAGAAAACCCCGTGAACACCACTTTTAGCAGCGGCGCATCATTAGCAAAGCGTTTTCCTATGACAGGGGGTCTTTAAACCATTAAACTAAGAAAGTGCCTGCCGTCTACGGAAAAAATCATATTCTGCTGTGTTAGTTTACTTTATAAGCTTTCCACCTTAATTCTTGGCTACGGCACCCGGGTTAACCTTTATCCCGGGGCCCATGGTCGAGCTTACAGTCACACCCCTGACATACTGACCTTTTGCCGTTGACGGGCGGGCCTTGATCAGGGCGTCCATGACCGTATGAAAGTTTTCTGCCAGTTGATCCGCGTCGAACGATACTTTACCAATGGGCACATGGATATTACCGGCCTTATCGGTGCGGTATTCCACCTTACCGGCCTTAATGTCATTGATTGCTTTTTCGATTTCAAAGGTAACCGTGCCGCTTTTCGGATTGGGCATCATGCCACGCGGACCGAGGACTTTACCCAGTTTACCGACCGAACTCATCATATCAGGTGTAGCTACAGCCACATCAAAATCGAGCCAGCCTTCCTGGATTTTGGTTACCAGATCATCGGAACCGACCACATCGGCTCCCGCATCTTCTGCCTCTTTAAGCTTGTCGCCCTTGGCAAAAACCGCCACCCGCACGGTTTTACCGGTTCCGTGTGGCAGGACTACAGAGCCGCGCACCTGTTGGTCCGCATGCTTCGGGTTGACCCCGAGGCGGACAGCGAGCTCTACCGTTTCATCGAAAGAACGGTTGCTCAGTTCCTGGACCATCCGCAGAGCTTCTTCAGGTTCGTACCTGCTGTAGCGGTCTACCTGTTTACGGGCTTCTTCGTACTTCTTACCTCTTTTTGCCATGTTAATCCATACCTCCCGTGGTGATTACAGGCACTTTAAATGCGCCCTCCCACTTTGATTCTTATTTATACTTAACCCCGCTTAGAACAACCAGGGTTATTTGCCGCAGTCGAAACAGCGATTAATTGCCTTCGACCACAATGCCCATGCTACGGGCGGTGCCGGCAATAATGTCTGCAGCAGATTCTAAGTCATTTGCGTTTAAGTCTTCCATCTTCTGCTGGGCGATATCTCTGACCTGATCCCGGGAAACGGTTGCCACTTTAAGGCGGTTGGGTTCTCCGGAAGCGGTTTCTATTCCAGCCGCTTTTTTAAGCAGGATCGCTGCCGGCGGTGTTTTGGTAATAAAGCTGTAGGTGCGATCTTCATAAACCGTCAGTTCAACCGGAATAATCAAGCCGGCATCGGCGGCTGTGCGCTCGTTGAATTCCTTGCAGAAAGCCATAATGTTGACCCCGTGCTGGCCCAGGGCCGGCCCGACCGGAGGCGCAGGGGTAGCTTTGCCGGCAGGAATCTGCAGCTTTACCATCGCTAGCACTTTTTTCTTCTTGGCCATTATCTTTACCTCCCCACTGTAACTGCCTTGCGGGCCGTACAGCTGTAATTAAAATTTTACGACCTGGTGGAATTCAAGTTCCACCGGGGTTTCTCGTCCAAACATGGACACAGATACTTTAATTGTGCCTTTTTCTTCATTTATTTCTTCAACTTTACCTTCGAAGTTCTTGAAAGGACCGCTGACCACTCTGACTGCCTGGTTAATTTCAAAATCTATCCGCGGCTTACCCTCGACTATTCCTACCTGGCGCAGGATGTGATTTGCTTCTTTTTCGCTCAAAGGTACCGGCTTTGAGCCGGGGCCGACGAACCCGGTCACCCCGGGAGTATTGCGTACCACGTACCAGGAATCGTCATCCATAACCATTTCCACCAGCACATAACCGGGAAAGACCTTTTTTTCCACGGTCCTTTTCTGGCCGCCGCGGCTGGTGATCTCTTTCTCAGTGGGGACCATGATCCGAAAGATCTTATCTTTCATGTCCATGGAGTCCACCCGGCGTTCCAGGTTGGTTTTGACTCTTTTTTCATAACCGGCATAAGTATGGACCACGTACCATTCTTTCTTTACTTCCGTTTCTTCGGTTTCCGTGGCTTCACCTGTGCCCTCTTCGGGAGGTTGTTCCATTCCGTTGCCGGCACCGGTTCCAGATTCGATGTTCATAGCTGTGGGCTAAAACTAAAAGCCCGTCACTCTCCTTTAATCTCGACTACCTAAATTTTACGAGCCAATCACCAGCTGCAAGATGGCCAGAAACGCGCTGTCTAAGATCCAGAAAAACACACCGATCACGGTTATAGCCGAGATGACGATGCCAAAAAACACGCCAAACTCGCGCCTGGTCGGCCAATTTACTTTTTTCATTTCTGCCTTTACTTCTTGCAAAAACTTGCTGATCCGTTTAAAAATACGCATTGTTCCTGACCTCATTCCCTAAAAAATCTGCTCATACCAACCCGGCTGCGGCAGCGATTTCAAACATTGCTTACCATTTAAAAGCTAGTAATTATTTGTTTACTTGGTTTCTTTGTGGAGTGTATGGTTCCTGCAACGGTGGCAGTACTTTTTTACCTCCAGGCGATCCGGGTTGTTCTTCTTGTTTTTAAAAGTTGTATAGTTCCGTTCCTTGCATTCTTCGCAAGCCATGTGTATGGTTACACGCATTATATTCTACCACCTGTCTCTTGAACTCGTGAACAAAATTTACCACAATCTGTTTTCATGTGTCAATATTAGCGGTAATGATTATACCGCATAATGAAGAGGCGGGGTACTTGGCCCGCCCCTTCCTGACTTTTTCAGTATTACAGGTTCAAGCTTAAGGGCTTGATTAACCCTCCTGCAAGCCCTGGAAGAAGCTCTTCCATGGCGTATAATTATTCAATATGCTATTCTTCAATCGAGGTGACCACGCCGGCGCCGACGGTGCGCCCGCCTTCACGGATAGCAAAGCGGACCCCTTCTTCAATGGCGATCGGGGTAATCAG
>Ga0207421_10008712_pt1 | contig 10437 bp, 5 predicted proteins | sample SodLakKL_010_SED_4_FD_187542 | JGI IMG/M metagenome (GOLD analysis project Ga0207421, IMG submission 187542) | Alkaline sediment microbial communities from Lake Tanatar, Kulunda Steppe, Russia - 8KL_010_SED (SPAdes) (version 2) | ecosystem: Environmental > Aquatic > Non-marine Saline and...
CGCTTCGCTGAGCTCCTTTTTCAGAGCACCTTTCAATGGTTCGAATACGTGTTCCAAAGCATGGGAGATCATCTCCTCGGCAAGATCAAGATCGCCCACCTCTATCTCCTCCCGTGCATCGGCTATCAACTCGTTGGCCCTGGTCGTACCCACATCCATGTATTCCGCACAGTACAAGAGATTGTAAGCCTTTATGACCTGAGCCTTAAGCCGTGATTCTCTGTCATCCATCTTTTTTTCTGGATGGAGGGAGGTGCCGCAGATCGGACAGGTATCGGTATCGATCAACAGATCGGAGTCGCATTCACCACATATGATCTTGGATCCGGTTCTCTCTTCCACGACCACCGTAAGGAACGAAACATTAGATATATCTTTTGCATATTTTCCAGGTATGGTCGTTCCATGAGCAAGTTTAAATTGGTGATGAACACATATACATCAGTGATGGATCCTCATACCGTGAAGAAAAAGATCAACCTGCTGGGCGATCAGGGAGTGGGAAAGACATCGTTGGTATTGAGGTATGTGAAGAACGTTTTCGGAGAGGAATATCTAAAGACCATCGGCACGAACATATACACCAAGGATATCTCGTTCGAAGAGGGAGCCATCAAATTGATAATACAGGATATCATGGGAGAATCCGGGTTTGAATCGGTGAAGAGGGGAGCGTTCAAAGGTTCCACAGGAGCCATCGCCGTTGCGGATATAACTCGGCCGGACACACTGGATTATCTGGTCGACGACTGGATACCGGTGTACAAGGAGAACTCCAGCGAAGATAACCCCATAGTCCTGGCGGTCAACAAATTCGACCTAGAAGAGAAAGGGATCACATTTAGAGATCTGGAAAGTGTTTACGATGACTTCGACCACATACTTTACACCTCGGCCAAATCGGGCAGGAACGTCGAGTATATGTTCAAATATCTCGCCTCCAAGGTTTCCTATAATCTACAGCTATCGATGAAGGACATCGAAGACATCGTACTGGAACGGGAGTTGGATGATCCAAAAGATCTTCTCGACACTCTTCTCGCTATCTCCTCGGAGATAGGGGGCATATCGTATGAGATAAGGGAAGGACTTTTGGAAGAGAGTGGTATTGACAAATTCGATCTCGACGAAGAGGTATTTTCCATCAAGAAGAAGAATGTTTTAAAATACGCTAAACTGTTGATGTATCTGTACGAGGATCAAGGTGATGACTATCCCAGAGAGTTGATCGGAAGGGTGCTCAAAAAGTATAGATCTTGACATACCAAGGTTTCTGGTAGTGTTACAGAGGAAATTCGTTAGACTGACAAAAGTATTAAGTATGATACTACTCACATCTATTAGGCTAGATTGATCAGAGGTTCTGCAACCGGTCTAAGGAGAAAAGTGCGTTAAAATGTGTCGAAATAAATTGACATCCATGCTTTTGATCCTCGTTCTGGTCTTGTCCATATTGAATTCCTTCGGGACTTCGGATGCAGGGAGTGTTACATCAGATTTCGAAGAAGAGCTATCATCCGCCGAGGTGGACTATATCAGGATAACAGATGAGGTGGACGGCGAGGTACTCGAGGGCGGCGGTGTTCCACCGGGCCATGTAGGATGGGGATACTTATCCGCCTATAACCACACTGAAGGATTCGTCGGTAACTATCAGGGTGAATGGTATGCCAGCCATGGGGGAGAACTGATCGGGGACGGTTACGGAAATTCTGAGGGGATAGACGTGGGTACAACATCCGGTGATGTTTGGTTCAATGTCACCTACATGGATCATCATCACGGTGTGAAATACACGGTGATCACCGACGAGGTCCATGATGTTAGGATCACCGAATCCCCCGGTGGAGAACCTTTACAAGACAGATCCGTTCACATCGGCACGACCATCCAAGGTCACTGCTCCGTCTATAACGAAACCTCGGATTATATCTACACCGCTGAAGGGAACTGGACCGCAGAAGGTGGGAACTCTGAACTCCTGGAAGATACCCCCAACGAATACAACGTCATCGATGTGGGTTCCCAGCCGGGTCTCGTTTGGTTCAACCTAACTTATGAAGGATCTACCGACAGCATCGAGTTCGAGGTGCTCCCTCCCACCATCGACGAGATACGGATAACGGACGTCCCAGGCGGAGAACCTCTCACAGGAGGTGACGTGCCCGTTGGATATCGGGTATGGGGTAATGTTTCAGCTTTCAACGAAACCCATGGATACATATCTACGGTAGAGGCCGATTGGGATCTGGAGTACGGAGAGGATATGGATCCCGATATGGGGCCGAGTCCCTCCCACTCGAATCGGCTGGATGTCGGGCACGGTGCAGGTGATATAACATGGAGCGCTTCTTACAGCTACGGAGAAGAAGTTTACAGTGATACCGTAGAGTTCAGAGTCCTGGAGCCACGACCGGATCAGGTAAGGATCACACACGATGGAAGCGAGTTGGAAGGGGGCACGGTCCCGGTCGGGCATCGGGTAGAGGTCGAATTATCCGCATTCAACGATACCTCCGGTTTCATCGGTCTGGTGGATGGTGTATGGGATGTCCAAGGGGGGAACGCATACCTCCTCGACGGTACCACCGGGATGGAGAACACCTTGGACGTGGGCACCGTACCGGATACGGTACAGCTCACCGGAAACTACGAGGGGATGGATGATACACTGTATTTTGAAGTGATGGAGCCGGGAATAGACTACATCCTAATCAGGGATCGGCCGGACGGGGGTGGAGATGTTCTGGACGATATCACGTTGGGATTCGAAGGGTCTCTTGACATGTATGCGGCGGGTTACAACAACACCATGGGCTACGTCGAAGAGGTCTATGCGAACTGGTACCTTGACCATGATAACGTCGGTGAGATAACCGAGACACATGGGACCGGCACAACTTTCTATCCCAAGGATCTAGGGGTGTGTAACGTGACCGCGGAACATGAAGGACAGGAGCATACCGCACAGATCACCGTAACGTACACACACGATCCCAAGATCGTCGGGACCATCCCTGATCTGGAGCTGAATAGCAACTTTGGAGTCCATGAAATAAACCTGATAGAGTATGCAGATGACGAGTACGATCCACATCAGTACCTGAGATGGTACGTCACCGGTATCGACGGATCTTTGATTGATATCTACGGTGAGAACCAGACCGGTAATCATGTGATCACCCTGATATCACAGAAGGACACAGTGGGCTCCATGCGCGTCGAGTACCGGTTGGTCAACAGTGCCGGGAATGAAGCTTCACAGGAGGCTTGGATAAACATCACCGATACTTACGAACCACCTAGATTGAGGCGCTGTCCCGACCTCTTTGTACATCATGATGAACCCTATGAGTTCAGCTATGCACCTTACATAATATATGATGAAGATAGGAAACACGAACTGACACTGGAAACCGACGACCCCGAGCATACCGAGGTGCGAGGGCTAAGGGTCATATACGAGTACCCCGAGAGCATGCTGGGTGAAGAGGTCGTCGTGATGATAACCGTTTCAGACGGTATAGAGAGCGATAACACCGCCATCTCGGTTACCGTTACCACCAACCATCCTCCGGAGAAGGTGGAAAGACTGCCGGATGTGGAGATACTGCAGGGAGAGGTGATCGAGAACGTTTTCAACCTAGACGATTACTTCATGGATCCGGAGGGCGATCCCCTCTATATGAGCTACGGATATACGTACCTGAGCATAACCATACACGGAGATCACACGGTGGATATCAGGGCGGATGTACACTGGCACGGAGTGGAGAGGGTGACGTTCAGAGCAAAGGACCCGGTGGGAGCCATAGTCGAGCAGACCATCAACGTCACCGTTATCCCTGTGAACTACCCTCCGGAGATCAAGGAATTACCTAGATTTTACGTCCACTACGACGAACCATACACCTTCGATCTTAGGTACTATATCTCGGACAAAGACAACGAAACCCACGAGCTCACCATAACCACCTGCAGCCCTGAATACGTAACGGTGACAGGTACAAGGATGACCATGCTGTATCCCAAAAGGATCGACGATGAGAGGGATACCAACTACAACGTCACTCTGGAGGTCTTCGTATCCGACGGTATAGATACCGTATCACAGGTGACCGTCGTCACGGTAGGTGATATATATCCTCCAGAATTGATAATACCTCTGCACGACGTGGCTTTCAGAGAGAACGAACGGCTGCTGAACGCGTTCAACCTGGATAATCACTTCATCGATAGGCAGGACGATACCATGTATTACACCTCAGGGAATGACTACATCGAGGTCACCATACATGAGAACAGCAGCGTGGATTTTTCCGCACCTCGAAACTGGAACGGCCAAGAGCTGATCACCATAAGAGCAACGAACGAGGCGGGTGCGCTCATGGAAGACTCCCTCATGGTGACGGTGATACCGGTGAATAACCCTCCCATGATCTCGGATATACCCCAACAGGAAGGTATGGTAGGACGCAGCTGGATACTAGACATGGGTGACTACATAAGCGACGTGGACAACGAAACCCACGAGTTACAGGTGTATGTGGATGACCCCAATGTGGATGTATTAGGGCACAAACTGGTTTTCGAATATCAGGAAGAGGGAAGATACAACGTTACAGTGGAAGTGAGCGACGGTATCGATACCAACACGACCCACATAGATGTGATAGTGAGGGCGGAAGAAAGTGACAGGCTTATATCCCCTTGGTTCGGATTACTTCTGATACCCCTGGGCATCGGTGGTGCGGTATATCACTATAAAAAGAGTAAGTACACCGTTGAGGATATCTTCTTGATCCACGATTCAGGTGTACTGATAAAACATCATGCAAGAACGGAGAAGGCTGAACGGGATGAGGACATACTCGCAGGGATGTTTTTGGCGGTGAATAACTTCGTGGAGGACGCCTTCGGTGGACAAGAAAAGGATACTTTAAAGCGCATGGAGTATGGAGACCATATCGTACTGGTCCATAAAGGTAAAAACGTTATCTTAGCGGTCTTCATATCGGATAACGTGCCCTCCTGGCTTCTTGAAAGCATGGCCCAACTGGTCGATGATATAGAGGATAGATACGGTGATGAGATCGTGGATTGGAGCGGGGATGTGGATAAACTTCCAGGGATAGACGAGATGTTGGCTTTCCTGCTCCGCTCAAGGGGTAGGTATGAACATGGAGATTGGAAGAAGAGTTCTCGTTGAACATCAGATGGCCGGGATTATATAATTTATACTTCAAGTTGGTAAAGGAGCAAAACAAATTAGTAGTACGGACTCGCTTTTTAGTTTGAGATGAACTTGAAAAGGAGGAGAATACTCGCGTTCCTTACTTCGGGAACTCTATTATTCGCACTGTTATCAGTGGCTGTTTTAGGTTCTCCTCCATCGACCACGGATTTTGAAGACATAGACAGCCTTTCTGAGGGTCCATGGCCCTCCTTCGGTATGGATGAGAGGAACACCCGACTCAGTCCTTACGCATCCGGTCACGTTGACGGGACCTTGGACTGGACGTACGGCACAGGTTTCTGGTTGTGGTCCTCTCCGGCCATAGGTTCCGAGGGTGTGATGTACTTCGGTTCACCTAACGATGATCTTTACGCTCTTGATGTAGAGGATGGTTCCGAAAAGTGGGTCTTCTCCACAGACGGTGATATCCTTTCATCTCCTGCGGTCTCTCATGAGGAAGTGATCTACTTCGGTTCCGGTGATCACAATATCTATGCGTTGAACCCCGACGGGAGCTTGAAGTGGTCCTATACCACAGATGGAGAGGTCTATTCATCGCCCACCGTGGATCTAGAGGGAAACGTTTACGTGGGCTCCTATGATGGTAATCTATACTCCATCTCCGGCGAGGGAGAACTCAACTGGAGGTTCAGCTCGGACTCGTGGCTGTGGTCGTCTCCTGCACTGGGACATGATGGAGCGGTTTACGTGGGCTCCGGCGATAACAATCTTTACGCCATCGACATGGTCAGCGGAGAAGAGTTATGGAATCACACGACCGAAGGGTCCATATACTCGTCCCCGGCGGTGGATGAGGACGGTTATATCTACTTCGGTTCCTACGACGGATATCTGTATGCACTGAACCCGGATGGAGGGGTGGAGTGGAAGATCGATCTGGGAGCAAGGATACACACATCCCCGGCAGTCGGTGAGGACGGTACCATATACGTGGGGGCAGACGACGGAGGTTTTTACGCGGTCCACGACGGTGAACTTCAGTGGTCATATCAGACAGGGGATCGGATCAGATCATCCGCGGCATTGAGCGGTGATGGGGTCATATATTTCGGTTCTTACGACGGTCACTTTTACGCTTTGGACACCGACGGTGAGGAGAGGTGGATACATGAGATCGGTAGTACGGTCTATTCATCCCCGGCGATAAACGAGGACGGACGTGTTTTCGTCTGCGCATGGAACGGAGATGTTTACGCATTCACAGGTATGGAACATGTGGACGAAGTCACCGTTTCCCTGGCGGTGACCGGGAGAAAGGGCAACATCGTTGATGCGGTGATAACGGAAAACGATGAAAGTGTCGATTCGGTCTCGGTGAAGAGAACTCCGGGTCCGCCAAATGAAGGTGAGATCTGTTTCGAATACAATAGTGAAAAAGAACACAGTCTTATACTGCAGTACGATGGAAAATACCTTGGCGCTAATCCGGTAAATATCACTTTGAACACCGGAACGGGATTCGTCAGATTATTTTACAACTTCGTCGGAGTGAACGGTCGTTTCCAGGAAGTCAGCTTCGACCTGAACGAAGAGATAGAAGATATGTTATCGAAAACAAAGGAGATGCCGTCCTTCGGTAGAGGAGGCGAAGGATATCCACTGGATCCGACACTGTCCATATCATTCTATCAACCGGAAGCCGAGACCATGGATGTTGTATTTTACGATGGTAGTGACGGCTCAGAGATCGGCAGTGTTCATGGATCTCCCATGGGTGAAGTGGCTCAAGTGACCTGGGAGGGACTGGAAGAGAACAGTGATCATACCTGGTACGCAGAGGTCACCATAGAAGGGGAAGAGATAGAACTCGGTCCATGGGAGTTCTCCACAGCCGGGATAGACGATGTGTTCATCACGGACGATGGAGATATCATCACAGAGCGGCGAGTGTACACCAACAGTCAGGTGGAGGGATATCTTTCCGCGTACAACGAAACCCACGGCTTCATCGGCCAAGTACCGGGAGATTGGAGTGCCGCCGGAGGGAATTCCGAACTGACCCAAGACGGTCTTTATAGAAGGTCCTGCGGTATCGATGTAGGAGATATAAGCGGAGAAGTCTGGTTCAATGCTACTTACGACGTATTTTCTCACAGTGTTATATATACAGTATTGACACCTCTCTCGGACGGTCTACACAGTATCCCTCAAGAGATGGAGCTGAACAACGGCAGCGGCGCATTAGATCTGAGCTCTTACATACCTGACGCAGATAATAGACGACTGACCATATCGGTGGATGATCCCCGGGTAGAAGTGGTAGACCACACGTTAGTTTTCAATCACGAAGAGCCTGGGACCCATAACGTCACTGTGGAAGTAGAAGATGAGATATCTAGTTCATCCTTCGATCTGAGATTACATGTTCCTTCGTCATATCAAGCAACAACACCGACCAGCTCTGGGTCCATGGATCCTCTCTGGATCCTTGCGGTCATACCCATCGGTTTGGCCGGTGTGTTAGTGTACAAGTTCAAAAAAGATAAGTTCAAGGTCGAAGACATATTTTTGATACACGAGTCAGGTGTGTTGATCGAGCACACCGCTAGTTCTCTAAATTCTTACGTCGAGGAGGATATCCTTGCAGGTATGTTCATGGCCATCAATAACTTCGTCCAGGACGCCTTCGGAGGACATGAGAAACATACCCTCAAAAGCATGAGATACGGCGATAAGACCGTACTGGTGCACAGAGGAGAGAACGTGATACTCGCTGTATTCCTGTCCGGAGAACCACCGGCCTGGTTTTCGGATAACATGAGGGTGGTCGTTGAAGACATAGAGATGCGGTATGCTTTAAAAGAATGGGACGGGAACAGAAGGAATCTACCCGGGATCGGTGAGATCCTGAAACAACTGCACGAGCAGCAGGGCAGATTCACCCACAGAACATGGAAGTGAACCCGTTATCAGGAAAGGTTATTTATCATGGATCAGATGACTATATCGTGTCGATCTATCTGTTCATATACCTATCCATCATCCTTCTGCTGATCGCAGCGGGTATCGCCTATATATTAGGTGCTGTCAGGGTCGGAGACACGGTACTTGAGATCATCAGATGGATCATCATAACCATACTAGTCATCGTGCTCGTTATACTGCTCCTGTACCTTTTTGATCATATCGATATAGACGATGTTTTGTCTTTCACCGTTAGATAGTCTTGAATAGAAAATATTATGAAAGGGTTGTTTATTTGGATAGAACATGAATATCAGTATCATAGGGACGGGATACGTTGGTTTGGTATCGGGAGTAGGACTGGCTGAAAAGGGACATCAGGTCATCTGCGTGGACACGGACCCTGAAAAAGTACGGTCGATAAATGAAGGAGTACCCCCGATATTCGAAAAGGGGCTGGCACCACTACTGGAGGATCTGGTGGAAGACGGAAGGTTGGTCGCCACCACGGATACGGTATCGGCGGTAAAGGATACTGATGTCACCTTCATATGCGTGGGAACGCCTTCAAAACCCGATGGTAGTATAGATACATCATTTCTAAAGGGTGCTTCTAACGACGTTGCCGACGGGCTGGATGCCAAGGGGAGGTATCATATGGTCGTCGTAAAGAGTACCGTCGTTCCCGGGACCACCGAGGATATTACTAGATCTGCTCTAGAAAGAAAGGGGTTCAGAGCCGGAGAGGACTTCGGCCTGGGTATGAATCCCGAGTTCCTCCGTGAAGGTGTGGCTTTGAACGATTTCAGATATCCCGATAGGATTGTCATTGGCGGGTTGGACGACAAGAGTAAAAAGATACTATCTACGTTGTATGAAAACTTCGACGTGCCCCTAGTGGTGACAGATATAAAGACCGCCGAGATGATAAAATACGCCTCCAACGCTCTCTTGGCCACCAAGATATCCTTCGCGAATGAAGTATCTAGGATGTGTGAAAAGATCGGTATAGACGTTTACGATGTGATGGACGGTGTAGGATCGGACCATCGAGTGAAACGAGATTTTTTGAACGCTGGAGTCGGGTTCGGAGGCAGCTGTTTTCCCAAGGACCTTAAAGCCCTTATATACTTCTCAAGAGCTCAGGGTATAGAACCGAGGATACTGGATTCTGTGGTCAGGGTGAATGAGCAACAACCTATCCACACGGTCAACGTGCTGGAAGATATGATGGGAAGGTTGACAGGTAAGAAAGTCGCCATCCTAGGACTGGCTTTCAAAGCGGACACCGACGATGTTAGGGAAAGCCGGGCTATCCCCATGGTCAAAGAGCTCCGTAGGAGGGGAGCTAGAGTCGTAGGTTACGATCCCCAAGCGGCGGATAACTTTGCCGAAGTGGTGGATAACTTCGAGCCGGTAGAGAGCGTAGAAGAAGCTTTGACCGGAGCCGATGGATGCATACTTCAAACCGATTGGGATGAGTTCAAAGGACTGGTTGAAGACGATTTCATGGTCATGGCCGACCCAGTGGTGCTGGACGGGAGAAGGGTATTGAACCCGGACGATCTCCCAAGGATAAAATACAGAGCTATAGGAAGATAAATTTAAAAACATATCACTACATACCCTTTAGAGGTAGAATCCGATGAACACAAGAAGGCTCCTGATAGTTGGGATCGTACTACTTTTCGTTTTCCCAACGATGTTTCTAAGCTTCACAGAAGGGCAGGAGCCTATGATAGGGGAAGACGATGAGTACCACAAAGAAGCGGAGATAGAAACCAAGGTTTCATTCAGCTGGACGGTATATCGAAATGCCACGGTGGACTACGTGTTCAGAGTGGAGGTCGAGGGAGATCTGGAAGGTTGGGTCAAGGAGATATCTCCGGATCATTTCGTTTTGGATGAAAAGGAACAGTATAGGGTGGTAAGGGTAACTTTGGAGCTACCGAGTCATCCGGAAAGAGATGTTACCCACGGTGATGTGATATTCTCCTACAGAGAGATCGGATCCACTGAACGTAACATCGTTACTCAAGAGATATCCGTACGCGCTAAAGGTGTCCCACCGGTCCCTGAAGCCAACACCATCGTCGGAGGTTATCCGAATCCGCTGCCGGAACCATTGGATAATCCTTACGGTGCCTTCGCTTTGAACATGACGATCTGGTTCGCTGTCGGATGGATTTTTTATTTTCTGATAAGCCCGATAATCCATAGTCTTACAAAAAAAACAAAAACGGATGTTGACGAGATCATCATCCGCATGCTGCGTA
>Ga0207421_10008713_pt1 | contig 10437 bp, 9 predicted proteins | sample SodLakKL_010_SED_4_FD_187542 | JGI IMG/M metagenome (GOLD analysis project Ga0207421, IMG submission 187542) | Alkaline sediment microbial communities from Lake Tanatar, Kulunda Steppe, Russia - 8KL_010_SED (SPAdes) (version 2) | ecosystem: Environmental > Aquatic > Non-marine Saline and...
ACCGCGACGGGCTCGGTGGCCCACCGCGACGGGATCAGCACAGGCTGCCCGCACCCGGCAGGGGGGTCAGGCAGGTCGGCCACCAGTGCACCGCGATCACCAGCGGCAACGTCACCCCGCTGCCCCGACGCGTTGCGCTCAGCGCGGTGATGGCGATCACGACCCCGGCAGCCAGCGCACCACGGTGCAGGCCGAGCAGCAGCCCGCCGCCGAGCAGCCCACCGGCGGAGAAGGTCTGCAGCAGCACGACCACGACCAGCGGCGCGACCACGGTCGTGCGGGGGACCTCGATACCGCCGGGGACCAGTCGGTCGGCCAGCAGGAGCACAGCGATCAGTGCCGCGAGGTTCAGGGCCAGGATGACCACGGAGCCACCGGTGGCGAGCCGGACCAGGCCGGTGAGCAGCGCCACGGCCACGGCGCCCAGCCCGAAGGTGCGCACCAGCTCGGTCAGCGAGGTGTCGGGGGAGCGCGGGAAGCCGGCCCGACTGCGGACCCCCAGGAAGCCCACGAGCACCAGGGTGCCGAGGACGAGTACGGCCAGGAGCAGGGCCGAGAGGACCAGCCCACCCACGTCCCCGCCGGTGGCGATGGCCGGGCCGAGGCGTCCCAGCACGACCGTCACCGGGCCGGCACCCAGCGCCCACAGCGTCACCACGCCGGCGAGCGCCGCCGGGACCGCCAGCAGCAGTCCGGCGCTCAGGGTGCTGGGTCCCCCGGCGACGCCGGTCGGCCCCGCACGTTCCCGTAGCCCGAAGGCAGCCGCCCCGTCACCGCGGTAGCGAGCCAGCCACAGGGGCACCAGCATCGTGACCAGGCCGAGCCACACCACCTCGAGGACCGCTCCCAGCAGGCCGGTGCGGGGGACCAGCGGGAGCCGGGTGATGAAGCCGATGACCGTGGGCCCGATGATGGCCACGGCGGCAGCGAGGATGACGTCCGTCTTGGCGTCGTCGGCGTCGATGAACACGAGCCTGGACGCTACCAGCCGGGGGCTGGCTACCCTGCTCCTCCCCGTCGACCGCACCCGCACCGCGGCTCGACCCTCGCGGGACCACGCCCGCTCCCGAGGAGCCAGACGTGCTCGAAGCTTCCATGATCGTCGTCGGTGACGAGATCCTGGGCGGCTACGTCACCGACGTGAACTCGCCGCTGCTCGCCCGGGTGCTGCGCGAGAACGGCGTCGGGCTCTCCTGCGTCCACGTCGTGGCCGACGACCTGGCAGCGATCGACGAGGCGCTGGGTCTCGAGCTGGCTCGCGCACGACCACGGGTGGTCGTGACCTCCGGCGGCGTCGGCTCCACCCCCGACGACCTGACCTTCGAGGCGGTGGCCGCCAGCCTGGGCCGGGGCCTGGTCACCGATCCGACGATCGGCGCGAAGGTCGACGGCGCGCTGGCCTGGTCGGCCGAGCAGGGCTTCCCGGTCTCCGACGAGTTCACCCGGCACCTGCTGCGCATGGCCCGGATCCCCGAGGGCAGCCGGCTGGTGGAGCGCTCCGACGGTTGGGCCCCCGGGGTCCTGGTCGACGTCGAGGGTGGGGTCGACGCCGGAGGGGTCACCGTCGCGATCCTGCCGGGGGTGCCCTCGGAGTTCGCCGCCCTGCTCACCGAGGCGGTGGCGCCGGAGGTGCTCGCCGGCCGCAACCCCACGCCCTACGTCACCGAGCTGTCCCACGGCTACCCGGAGAGCGTGCTCAACCTCGCCTTCGTCGAGGTGATGGAGCGTTACCCCGACGTCAAGCTCGGCAGCTACCCGGGCCGGCCCTCGATCGTGCGGCTCAGTGGTGTCCGTTCCGAGGTGGAGGCGGCCGCGGCCCGGATCGCGGCGGTGCTGGCCGAGCTCGACGCGAGCGACGCCGGGCAGCGGCTGGCGGCGGCACGGGCGGCACGGGCGGCCCGCGCGACCGGCACCCGCTCGCGGTCCGCGACCGCGAGCGCTGCGGAGTCCGCGACCGCGAGCGCTGCGGAGTCCGCGACCGCGAGCGCCGCGGGATCCGCGACCGATGAGGAGGAGGCGTGACCCGCCGACTGCTGTTCGTCCACGCCCACCCCGACGACGAGTCGTCGAAGGGTGCGGCCACCGCCGCGCGCTACGTCGATGATGGCGCCGAGGTGGTCCTGGTGACCTGCACCGGTGGTGACGCGGGGGACGTCCTCAACCCCAAGGCCGCGCCGATCGCCCGGCAGGACATGCGTGCCACCAGGGTCCGTGAGCTGCAGGCGGCCGTCGCGGCGATCGGCTTCACCCGGACCCACGAGCTCGGCTACCTCGATTCGGGCTACCACGAGGACCCCGCGGACGTCGCCGAGGGCACCTTCGCCCGCGTCCCGCTCGACGAGCCCTCCGGCGCCCTGGCGGCGATCCTGCGCCGAGAGCGGCCCCACGTGGTGGTGACCTACCCGGAGAACGGCGGCTACCCCCACCCCGACCACATCATGAACCACCTGGTCACCATGCGCGGGCTGGAGCTCGCCGAGGATCCGCACGCCGACCTCGGCGAGGCCCTGGGGGCGGACCTGCTGCCCTGGCGCGTCCCGAAGGTATACGCCACCTCGACGTTCCCCCTGGAACGGCTGGACGCGCTCCACAACGCGATGATGGCGACCCACGGGCAGAGCCCCTACACCGAGTGGCTGGAGGGCCGGCGCGACCGCGTGCCCCAGGAGGTCCCCGACGCCCGGGTGCGGTGCGCCGCGCAGTTCCCACGCCGGGACGCTGCCCTACTGGCCCACGTCAGCCAGATCGATCCGGAGGGGTTCTGGTTCGGGGTGCCCAGGGACCTCGAGGCGGCTCACTACCCCTACGAGGCCTACGACCTGCTGCGCACCGATGTGCTGGTGCAGCCCGTCGAGGGCGACCTGTTCGCCGGGCTGGACGTCGATGCCATCGAGGCCGCCCACGCCGAGGGCGCCCGCATCGCCCGCGGAGCGTGACGGCCGGGTCCAGCGACCGTGGGCGGCCCCCGCGGCGGTCGCCGCTGGGGGTCCTGCGGGTCCGTGAGTTCCGCATCTACTGGCTGGGTGCGTCGCTGTCGAGCATCGGGACGTGGTTCCAGAACATCGCCGCGGGTCTGTTGGTCTACGAGCTGACCCGCTCCACGCTGGCGGTCGGTGCCGTGAACTTCGCCCAGTTCATCGGCTCTATCCTGCTGGTGTCGGTGGCCGGAGGTGCCGCCGACCGCTACGACCGGCGCCGGCTGCTGATGGTCTCCCAGAGCGTCGCCGCCGTGGTCGGCGCGGCGCTGGCAGCGGTGACGCTGCTCGGGGCGGTGACCCCCGCCATCGTGATCGGGGCAGCCCTGCTGCTCGGGTTCTCCCTCGCCTTCATGGTCCCGGCGCTCCTGGCGCTGATCCCGCTGCTGGTCGATGAGGCCGACCTCGACGCGGCGATCGCCATCAACTCCGTGTCCTTCAACCTGGCGCGGGCCGTCGGGCCCGTGCTCGGGGCGTTGGTCGTCGGCTCGGCCGGGTACGGGATCGCCTTCGCGCTCAACGCCCTGTCGTTCATGGCCTTCGTCGGTGCGCTGGCGCTGGTGCGGCCCCGGCCCCAGGGCCGTGCCGAGGGGGACCGTCCCCGGTTGCTGGAGACGATCCGGCTCGTGCGCAGCGTGCCCGCCTGGTGGGCCGTGCTGGTGGCGACGACCGTGATCTCGATGTCCACCGACCCGATCAACACCCTCACACCCGAGCTGGCGCTCGACACCTTCGGTGGCCGGGAGCTCGATGCCGGGCTGTTCGTCGGCGCCTTCGGCATGGGCGCCACGCTCACGGCCCTCACCCTGACCGACTGGCTCCGGCGTCGTCGTCGTGCGCTGCCCGGCGCCATGCTCGTCCAGGGCGCCGGGATGGTGCTGGTCGGGGTGGCTCCGATCATCGAGGTGGCCTACGTCGGGATGGCGGTCTCCGGCGGTGGCTTCATCGCCGGCATCACGCGCTCGTCGGTGCGGCTCCAGACCGAGGTCCCCGACCTGCAGCGGGGCCGGGTGATGGCCCTGTGGAGCGTCGCCTTCGTCGGGACCCGGCCCTTCGCCGCGCTCGTCAGCGGCACGATCGCCGAGATCGCCAGCGCCCGTGTCGCCGCGTTGGCGCTGTCCCTGCCGGTGCTGCTGCTGGCCCCCTGGGTCGGTCGGCAGCTGGAGCGGCCCACGCCCCCGCTCAGATGAGCTCCCAGGTGTGCACCGGCTCGTTCGAGCGCATGTGGAGCAGGTAGCGTCGCGTCATCTCCACCAGCGCCTCCTCCCGCTCCATCGGGCTGTCGTCGAACAGTTGGTGGAAGGTGTGGACCTGCCAGGTCGAGCCCGTGCGGCGCTTGAGCGCCCGCTGCTCGATGATGCCGAGGTAGTGGTCCCGGTCCCGGCGGTCCACGCCCCAGCTGTCCAGCCCCCGGTGCGCGAGCGGCAGCAGGGTGCGCAGGATCAGCTCGCTGGCCGGGACCTCCCCGACCCCCGGCCAGTACAGCTGGCTCTCGATCCCGTCCCGGGCGGCGGCGCGGAAGTTCTCGGCGGCGGCGGCGAAGGACAGCTGCCGGGTGATGGGCTCGTCGAGGTCGGCGACACCCCGGACGAGGCCGTAGTAGAAGGCGGCGTTGGCGACGGTGTCGACCATCGTCGGACCGGCCGGCAGCACGCGGTTCTCGACGCGCAGGTGGGGCTTGCCCCGGGCGATCGCGTAGATCGGACGGTTCCAGCGGTAGATGGTCCCGTTGTGCAGCACCATCTCGGGGAGCCGGGGGACGTCGCCCCGGCCGAGCACCGCCTCGGGTTCCTCGCTGTCGACCTCGGGCAGCAGGGCAGGGAAGTAGCGCACGTTCTCGTCGAACAGGTCGACGATGTCGTCGATCCAGCGTTCCCCGAACCACACCCGGGGGCGGACCCCCTGGGCGGTCAGCTCCTCGGACCGGGTGTCGATCGTCTGCTCGAACAGCGCGATCCGGGTCTCGCGCAGCAGCTCCTTGCCCAGCAGGAAGGGCGAGTTCGCGCCGGCAGCCACCTGCGCTGCCGCCACGGCCTGGGCCGCGTTCCACGCCTCCGCGAAACCGTCGGGGCTGACCTGGAGGTGGAGCTGGACCGAGGTGGCGGCGGCCTCCATGGCGATGGAGGAGGCCTGCAGCGACAGCCGCTCGACCCCCTCGATCTCCAGCAGCAGGTCCTCGCCTCGTGCGCCCAGGATCTGTTCGTTCAACAGGTGGTAGCGAGGGTTGGCCGAGAGGTTCTGGATCGTGACGTGCAGGTCCCTGAGGGTGGGGATGATGCCCACCATCGCGACGTGGGCCTCCAGTTCCTCCGCGCGACGGTCGGCGAAGGCGAAGGAGGTCTGCAGCTCCTCCTCGATCTCGCGGAACACCGTGGCGATGAGCTTGTGGGGGGCGAGGTTGAACTCGATGTTGAACTGCGCGAGCTCGGTCTGGAAGTCCTCCGACTCGATCCGTGACAGCAGTTCGGCGTTGATCATGGTGGGTTCACCGTCGTCGTCGACGACGTAGAACTCGACCTCGACCCCGATCAGCTTGCGCTCGGTCTCGAAGCGTTGGTCGGCCAACAACTGTTTGAACACCGCCAGGTTGCGCTTGACCTTCTCGCGGTAGCGCTGGCGGTCCTCGCGGGTGTACCGCGTCTCTTCGATGTCCTGCCCCAAGGGGTTCCCCCACCACGGTAGGCGGGATGCTAGGCGGCACGGGCCGATGGGAGTAGCACCAGCCGCGTCGGAGCTGCTGGCCACGGTCGCTCAGTAACCTGCGCGGCGTCGGGCAGCGCGGCCGGCACACCCCGGCACACCCCGGCACACCCCTGATGAGGACCTTCCGTGTCGCCAGCTCCTCCGCCGGCCTCCCAGCGCCGGCTCCCGATGGTGGTCCGACCCTGGCTCGGGGCGGTGTTGATCTCCTTCTCCGGGGTGTGGGTGCGGCTGGCCGACGTCGAGGTGGCCCGCTCCGCTCTCCTGCGTGTGGCCTACGCCCTGCCGTTGCTGGCCGTGCTGGTGGCGGTCCGGGCCGGGACCGGGGACGTGTCGCGGCGGTGGTTCCAGCCCGTGGCCTTCGCCGCCGGGCTGCTGTTCGGGGTGAACCTGGTCGCCTGGCACGGGTCGATCCGGATCATCGGCGCCGGGCTCGGGACGGTGCTGCCGAACCTGCAGGTGGTCGTGGTGGGCCTGCTCGGGGTGGTGCTGTTCCGGGAACGTCCGCGGGCCGGGTTCTGGTTCGCCCTGCCCGTGGTGCTGCTCGGCATCTGGCTGCTATCGGCCCTCGGCCAGCCGGTGATCGCCGACGGCTCCGTGCCGCTGGGGGTGGGGCTCGGGGTGCTGGCGGGGGTCACCTACGGCACCTGGCTGGTGGTGCTGCGGTTCGCCCGGGGACGATCCGGTGGCAGCTCCGCCCCGGAGATGCTGTGGTCGCTGACGCTCGGCGGGTTCGTGGTGACCGGTGCCGTGGCCCTGTGGGAGGGGGTCGCCGGCCCGGCGGGCTGGCCGGCCGACGGGTGGTTGCTGGTCCTGGCTATCGGCTCGCAGGTGGTGGGGTGGCTGCTGCTGACCTCCTCGATCCACCTGCTGCCCGCGGCGGCGACCTCGGTGGCGTTGCTGCTGCAGCCCGTGCTGGCGCTGTTGTGGGGTGCGGTGCTGCTCTCCGAACCGGTCCGGGCCCCCCAGGTCGCCGGTGCCGCGATCGTGCTGGTGGGGGTCGCGTTGGCGCACCGTGCCGTGCGGACCGTCACGGTCGCACCGATCGTGACCGGGAGGAGCACACCGTGACACCGACGTCGACATCGGCACGGCTGCGGCCGTTGCGGCCGTCCGACCATGCCCACCTCATCGCCCTCAACGACGCCGACGTGCCCCGGGTCGGGCGGCTCGGACGTGCCGGCCTGGACGACCTGCTGCCCCACTGCGACCTGGCGCTGGTGGCCGAGCGGGACGGCGAGCTCGCCGGGTTCGTCCTCGCGATCGCGCCGGGCGCCACCTACGGCAGCCCGAACTACCGGTTCTTCGAGGACCGGGGGACCGACCACCTCTACGTCGATCGTCTGCTCACCAGCCCGGCGCACCGGCGCACCGGGGTCGCCTCGGCGCTGTCCGACGCCGTGGAGGGCCGGGCGCGGGCGACGGGACGCCTCGAGGTGACCTGTGAGGTGAACCTCCGGCCGGCCAACCCCGCCTCGCTGGCCTTCCACACCGCCCGCGGGTTCGTGGAGGTCGGGCGTCAGGACACCGGCGGGGGCGCGTTGACCGTGGCGTTGCTGGCCAGGACGCTCACCCCGAACGACCCGAACCCCGGCGGTTGACCACCGCAGGCGAGGAGGTGACGATGGGACCGCTCGACCATCCCCGCGAGGAGTACCGCGTGGGCGCGCTCCAGGCCGCCGACCTCGCGGACGGACCGCTGCAGGTGGTTCGCCGGTGGCTGGACGAGGCCGTCGCGGCCGAGCTACCGGAGCCGACCGCGGTCACCCTGGCCACCGTCGATGCCGACGGACGTCCCGACGCCCGGATCGTGCTGCTGCGGGGCCTCGATGAGCGGGGTGCGGTCTGGTACACCAACCGGCGCTCCGCCAAGGGTCGCCAGCTCGCGCGCGTCGCCTCGGCCGCCCTGGTCGCCTTCTGGCCCCAGCTCGAACGCCAGGTCCGGCTGCAAGGGCCGGTCGCGCCGCTGTCCGACGCGGAGTCCGACGCCTACTTCGCCTCGCGCCCGCGGGGAAGCCAACTCGGCGCCTGGGCCTCCGAGCAGTCCGAGCCCGTGACCGACCGGGCGGCCCTGGAACGCCAGGTCGTCGAGGTGGAGGCCCGCTTCGCTGGACGGGACGTGGCCCGACCGCCGCACTGGGGTGGGTACCTGCTCACCCCCGCGGTGATCGAGCTGTGGCAGGGCCGACCGTCGCGGCTCCACGACCGGCTGCGCTGTACCTGGGCGGCCGGCGACCGGCCCCGCCGTGACCCGTCCGGTTGGCGGGTCGAGCGCCTGCAGCCCTGAGGTCATGCCCCGGCTACCGTTCCGAAGCCGCTGCCACGATCGGAGGAGCCCCGTGGCCACCAGCAACGGCACCTCCAACGGCGGTGCCGGCGGGTCCCGCCTCGAGCAGAAGCTCGGGCTGATCGACGTGTACGCGATCTGCACCGGGGCCATGTTCGCCTCGGGTTTCTTCCTGCTGCCGGGGATCGCGGCGGCGAACGCCGGACCGGCCGTGATCCTGGCCTATGCCATCTCGAGCGTGCTGATGGTGCCCGCGATGTACTCGATCGCGGAGCTGTCCAGCGCGATGCCGCGGGCCGCCGGCACCTACTTCTTCATCCATCGCAGCCTCGGTCCTCTGGCCGGCACCGTCGGGGGACTCGGGGCCTGGGTGGTGCTGATCGCCAAGAGCGCCTTCGCGCTGGTCGGGATGGGGGCCTACCTCGGGTTGGTGTTCGACGTCCCCGTCCGCCCTCTGGCGATCGCCTTGACCGTCGCGTTCGCGTTGCTCAACATCTTCGGGGCCAAGGAGACCGCGCGGCTCCAGGTGTGGCTGGTGGTGACCCTGGTCGCCGTCATGGTGTTCTTCATCGCCGTGGGCGCCTTCGAGGTGGTCCGGGGCGACCCGGCGGTGGTCCGCGGTGACTTCGAGCCCTTCCTGCCCTTCGGGGTCGAGGGGCTGATCGCCACCATCGGGCTGGTGTTCATCTCCTACGCGGGGCTGACGAAGGTGTCCTCGGCGGCCGAGGAGATCCGCGACCTCGACCGCAACCTGCCGCTCGGGATGATGCTGGCGCTCGCCACCGTGGGTGTCATCTACACCGCCGGGGTCGCGATCCTCGTGGCGGTCATCCCCGACCAGGAGCTGTGGGACGATCTGACCCCGGTCGCCACCGCCGGGGACGCGGTGTTCGCCTGGCTGCCCGGTCCGATCGGTGTCGGGCTGGTCGTCATCGCCGCGGTCACCGCCTTCGCCTCGACCGGCAACGCCGGCATCCTCACCGCGTCGCGCTACCCCCTGGCGATGGCCCGCGACCGCCTGTTGTGGAGCGGGTTCGACCGGCTCGGCCGCTTCGGGACCCCGGTGCTCGCGGTCATCGTCACCTCGGCGCTGATGATCATCGCGATCGTGTTCCTCGACGTCGAACGCCTCGCCAGCCTCGGCAGTGCGTTCCTGCTGCTGCTGTTCGCGCTGATCAACCTCTCGGTGATCGTGATGCGCGAGAGCCGCACCTCCTCCTACGCCCCCGGGTACCGCTCGCCCCTGTACCCGTGGATGCAGATCAGCGGGGTGGTGACCACCTTCGGCCTGATCTTCACCCTGGGGACGTTCTACGTCGCGTTCGTCGTCGTGATCATCGTGCTGTCGGTCCTGTGGTACCGCTACTACGTCCGGGGTCGTGTCGCCCACCGTGCGGCGATGTTCGGGTTGTTCCGCCGGCTGGGCGAGCAGCACGACGACAGCGTGGACGAGGAGCTGTGGGGGATCCTCCAGGAACGCGGGGTCGACACCGAGGATCCCTTCGACGAGCTGCTGGCCCGAGCGATCGTGCTGGACATCGAAGGCAAGGTCAGCCAGGACGAGATCCTCCGCCGCGTCGCCATCCGCATCCGGGGCCGCCTCGAGCAGCCGATGCACGACCTCGACGAGGGGCTGTCGGCCGCGGCGAGTCGAGCGGTGGTCCCGGATGGCGCGCCCGCGGTGGTGCACGACCTGCTCCGCCACGACCTGTCGCGCCCGCTGATCGTGCTGGTGCGTGCCAAGCGCGGTGTGCGGATCGCCGGCGGACGCCGCTTCCCCGGGAGCACGACCCCGCAGGACACCGGCGCCGAGGGGCCACGGACCCAGGCGCTGCTGTTCCTGCTGTCGCCGGAGGGGCGGCTCACCGAGCACCTGCGACGGCTCGCCCAGCTCGTCACCACCGTGGAGCATGAGACCTTCGGGGACCAGTGGCGGCGCGCGCATGACGAGCAGGCCCTGCTCGAGACGCTGCTCCGCGACGAGCGGTACGCGTCGGTCACCGTGGGGGCGGCCGGCGCGCCCGAGGGCTTCGCCGACAAGCGGCTCAAGGAGCTGGACCTGCCGGGCCACCTGCTGGTCGCCCTGGTGCGCCGCGGGGACCGCACCATCGTGCCCGACGGCAACACCATGCTCCGGGCCGGGGACCGGCTCACCGTGATCGGGACCCCGGCCGAGGTCTCCGAGTTGTGCGGCCCCGGCAGCGAGCGCTAGCCGGGACCCCCGCCCGCGGCCGCGCCGGTCCGAGGGCTCACGGCTGTGACGTCGACCCGGATCCCGGCCCGGTGGTCGTGAGGCTCCGTCGCGGCGCCACGGCACCGACCGGTCCGGGCCTGACGCTCAGCAGCACCTGCACCGCGACCGACCACCGGTCGCCGTCAGCACCCTGGCAGTGCGCGCGGTTGGTAGCCCTGCTCGGTCAGGTCGGCTAGCAGCCGTTCGGTGGCGGCCACGGTCTGTCCGCGGTCCCGTCGGCC
>Ga0207421_10008714_pt1 | contig 10436 bp, 7 predicted proteins | sample SodLakKL_010_SED_4_FD_187542 | JGI IMG/M metagenome (GOLD analysis project Ga0207421, IMG submission 187542) | Alkaline sediment microbial communities from Lake Tanatar, Kulunda Steppe, Russia - 8KL_010_SED (SPAdes) (version 2) | ecosystem: Environmental > Aquatic > Non-marine Saline and...
ATCCCTACTGCGGGTTTTATTATTCAAATGGGTTCTACAGACATTTGCTCAAAGGAATCATCTCCACCAGGAAAGCAGAGAGCCTGCTTACGTACAGAAAAACATTACCCATACTGATACTTGGCGGACAGGAGGATCCTGTGGGGCATTTCGGGAAAGACGCGGTAATTATCCACAAAGAATTTTATAAGCAACATTTCCAGAACCTTTCCCTGAAGATCTTTCCGGGACGCCACGAATTACTCCATGAAAAAAACAAGGAGGAGATATATGATTACCTCCTCCAGTGGCTCGATCAAAGCCTGAATGTAAAATAACCAGAGTTAGATCCGGAAGACAGGTTCTCACCGTTCAACAGCCGAAAAGACCTCCCACATCCCCGATAACCCAACACACAAACCCATACCCTGCACTTTTACCGGAATCATTCAGGCCCGGAAAATCAGCAACGGAATCGTACTTTGATAGATCATTTTTTTGGTAAGATCCGGGTGAAACATGCGGGCAATGAGGCTGCGTTTCCTGTTGGTCATGGAAAACAGGTCAATCCGGTGCTGCTCTGCAAAAGCAGCCACTTCCTTCAGGTTATCCTCCCCTTCCAGCAAATGACACTGAACCTCAATGCCCTTATGCACTTTCCTGAAATACGCCTTCAGGTTCTGCATTTTCACATCATCCCAGGTTTTTTCTGCATCCCTTGAAAAATGAATGCAATGCACTTTCACCTTAAATGCTGATACCAGCGATAACAACCTTCGGATGGCCACAAAATCAGAATCATCAAATTCAGTGGCGTAGGCAATATTCTTCACTTCCCTTGAAGCATCATAGGATGACTTTTCAGGAATAGCCAGTACAGGTACCCTGGTCCGGTCCAGTACCCGGTATACGACGCTTCCGATAATGTCGCTCTGCTTCTCTCCTTTTCCTTTGGTGCCCAGGACAATGATACCCGGCTTATAATCCTTTGCCATCCGGGAGATTTCGTCTTCTGTAATTCCCTCCCGCAACGAATAACCGATTTTCACCTGATCCATTTTTCTGTCGGCAGCTTCTTTTCTGATCCCGTTCACGAATTCCATCAGACTTTTCCTGGCATTGCTTTCAATCTCCCGAAGGTTGATATCCATGTCAACCTGAATGCTGTAGGCGTCAGTAATGGGAACAAGATCTACGATCGGGGCATAATACACGTGCAGGATCTTAATGTCTGCTTTCAGTTTCTGAGCCAGGTTCAAGGCATACAGACAGGCATTGCGTGAATATTCGGAAAAATCAACCGGAACAAGTATTCGCCTGATCGCCCTTGGGTTTTTGCGTTCAGCCTGCTCCTGTTCAAACTTCCAGTCATTCATCAGCCGGAGAGCTTTCCCCACATCCTCTTCCTTGATCCGGATTTTAACGCCATCAGACCCGGCTCCGCTTATAAGGTGAACATTACTCAGATAGCACTCAATGCCCGCGGCTTCCAGTCGTGCCTTCAGGATCTCTGCAGAGGTGTAATGATCTGTGGCGAGGGTGATCAGTCGGTCTTCCATCTCATCAGTTTATTTAAGAATGACACATTGCATATCTACCCATAAATGTACAAAAACCGGAGCATTTGCGCAAGGTGTCATGCCATTTGCCCGGTAACCAACCGGTATTACAGCACCCGGGCAACCGACCTGCCTGAGTCGCAACTGCATTCAGGGATTCCGCGGTCAACCATCACCCTTTTGCAACCGGCCTGCGGCCAAGCACCGCCGCCACCGCCAGGAATATTCCCAGCATGATCCCCAGCAAAGCAGCAAACAAAACCCGGTGTTCGGGGGGCAGCAAAAAAGTGATGGTATGGGCAGGAATCCAGAAAAAAGGGATGGTCTTTTTAAATACGAAGCTCCACTGAACCTTCCAGTTGATTGCCTGCATAATTTCTCCCATGGGAAGTTTTTGCAGGAGAGCTCTGAGTGATCCGCCGTTTTGCTCGATGTGGGTGTCGGTGATTTTATGGAAGGTCATCATGACGGGTGCATAAAACAAATTCATGAATACACTGATTGAAAAGGCAACAATCAGCTTTTCCGGAGAAAACCCCGAAGACATCAGGGCTCCCGGAGCATCCGGCATACCAAGCAGCCCCAGGAATACCGGAGTTCCGGAAGAGAAAATCATAAAAGCTGCCTGAATGGTCAGGCCGATCAGCCCCCATACAACGGCCCTGGGCAGTATTCCGAAACCCGGCTGGTTATAATACCCTGTTTTGATCCTGAGTCCGATAACTTCCCCGATTGGAGCAAGAATCGCAAATTTCAGAAAAGCCATCACCATCGGATAATGAAGATTGGCAGCCATATAAAATGCACCAGCCCTCTCCAGAAAAACAAAAGGGGAAAACAGCAACATCACCCCCAGTAAAAAAAACAAATCCCTGATTTTCATATGTAAAACATTAATGTTTGTAAAGTATGCGGTAAAATTCGCGAAACAACCGGCTCAATGGTATAGTTCTTGAGCGCAAAAATAACAACAAAGCCGGAAAGGGTATTCAAAGAATCAAAAAAACAGTTTGGCGGACTTCCGAAAACAGTTTCAATGACACAAATAAAGGCCCCTCATCCCACAATAACACATATTCAGCGAAGGCTAAAACCTTTAAGTATAAATAAGCGCATGACATGCAATCAAATAACTTTTAATTGTAGTTTTACCGTCTTCCGGTTCAGGCAGGTTGCTTCGCACAATGAACAACCGTGGGCTTCAGCCGGAGTGTTAAATCCAACGCGACCATGAATAAACTTTTACTCTTCACCCTCTTAGTGTTAAGCTGGATGATATGTTGCCCCGGCTCCATCAGGGCCAACTGCAATGCCGTGGATGATCCGGCCGGCAAAATCCCTGCTTATCTGGCACTTCAACGCTTACAGGAAAAACACGAAACCCTCATTTTTTTCAGGCCCCAATGGCTGGAGAACAAACAAGTGAGTGAAAGCATTCTCGAGCTCCCTCTTGAAAGCGCCCTTTTGGAAATTGGAAAGGCAGCCGGTCTTTCCCATGTTTTGATGGAAAACCATATTGTATTGCTCCCGGAAGAAAGGGCTGGTGAACGCAGATCTTTCGCGGAAGATGAAGATGATGTACTGATTGTCGGTTCACCGGATGAATACGGGCGCTTTACAGAAGTTACGCTTTCGGGAACCATTGTATGCGGCACCACAGGAGAGAATCTTTTCGGAGCCGTATTGTATGACCCCATCACTGAAAAGGGTGCATCCACCGATATGGATGGCCGGTTTGAAATAGACCTCCCCACAGGGAGCCACAGACTACGCATATCATATGTCGGGTATGAATCCAGCCACCACGAGATCAGGCTTTACAGTTCGGGAGAGGTTGATTTGCAGTTATTCGAGAGCAGCGTACAACTGGATGAAGTCACAGTGACCGCACGCAGCGCAAAAGAGAATATCGAGCGCACGCAAATGAGTGTGATCACCATGGACAGCCAGGCCATCGAAAGACTGCAGGGCACCTTTGGGGAAAGAGATATTGTACGGAGCATCACACTGCTTCCCGGCGTACAGTCTGTTGGTGAATTCGGCACCGGTTTCAATGTCAGGGGTGGCGATGCAGACCAGAACCTCATCCTGATAGAGAACGTTCCGTTATTCAACACCTCCCATTTGCTGGGACTGATCTCCGTTGTCAATGCGGATCTGATATCGGATGTTACACTTATTAAGGCAGGAATTCCGGCACGTTACGGAGAAAGAGCATCATCTGTAATGGACATCAGACTGAATAACAGCCTCGACACAAAAGGAACCAACATACATGGGGGAATCGGACTGCTCAACAGCCGCTTGTTGCTGGAAACCCCGATTATCGAAGACAAAGCCAGCATATATATCGGAGGGAGAACTTCTTATTCTGACTTTTTGCTGGATTACACAAATGATGAAGATCTGATCAACAGTACCGCCCGTTTTCATGATCTGACCGGGACACTGAACATTGCCCTGAATGATAACAACAGGCTGACTCTCTTCGGTTATCACAGTTTTGACCGTTTTGGGTTCGGAAAAGAGACCACCCATGAATACACCAACCTTCTGGCATCCGCCAGGCTGAACACCTCATTCAGCAGCAGTTTGTCCTCATCACTGGTTGCCGGGTTCAGTGATTACCGCTATTCAATTTTTGAAGAAAGTGATGTCCGGTCACATCTGGATTTCCGGATGAATTCAGGAATCAGTTATCAGACAGCCAAATATATCATGTCGTATATACCTGATGACCGGCACAACATTGAAGCAGGAATCCAGGCAATACGTTACGGAATTGAACCCGGCGAATTACAGCCCTTCGGAGAAGATTCCCGTGTCGAACCCAGCCTGATAGAACGGGAAGAGGGGCTCGAGTTGTCTGCCTTTATCGGGGATGAATTCAGGATCACGGATAATATGAGCCTGGAAGCGGGAGTCCGCTACACCCATTACTTCCAACGCGGTCCGGGCACAGTATATCAATACCGCGAAGATGCCCCGAGACGGGTTGAAAACATCACCGATACACTGTATTACGGGAGTGGTGATGTGATCGCTGACTATGGCGGATTGGAGCCCCGCCTCGGTTTCAGGTTCAGCAACAGGGAGAACAGTTCCTGGAAAATCAGTTACAACCGGAACCACCAATACATCAACCTGATATCAAACACTTCAATCATGGCACCGGCTGATATCTGGAAACTCAGTGACCCATACATCACTCCGCTGAAAAGCGACCAGTTTGCATTGGGTTATTTTCATAACTTTTGGGATGACAAAGTGGAAACATCGCTGGAGGTCTACTATAAACACCTGGATGACATCATTGAATACCGGAGCGGAGCCCAGGTAATGATGAATGAGTTTCTGGAAACAGACATCCTCCAGGCCAAAGGATACAGCTATGGTGCTGAGTTTTATGTCCGGAAAAACAGCGGGTTTCTGACGGGTTGGGCAAGTTACACTTATTCTTCCTCACAGCGAAGAACGATGCAAAGCGAACCCGAAAACCAGATCAACCGCAACGCCTATTTCCCTGCCGATTATGACAGGCCCCACAACCTGGTTGTCAATGCCTCTTATCAGTTAACCAGGAGGCTCAGGCTTGCGGGAACCTTCTCCTACAGTACGGGCCGTCCGATCACCTTACCGGAACATATATTCTGGCATGGCAGTGATGTGATGATCCGCTTTTCTGACAGGAACAAATATCGTTTGCCCGATTTTCACCGCCTGGATGTAACCCTTCATATCGGAAAACGTCTGAGTGCTGACAGCCGCGGGAGTAGCTGGGCCATTTCAGTGATGAACCTTTACGGCAGACAGAACCCCTATTCAGTCTTTTATAAAAGAACACATGGAAGTCTTGACCCCATTGATTCTTTCAACCTTTATCAGTTATACATTCTGGGCAGACCCCTTCCTACCATTACCTATAATTTTACATTTTAACCACCAATCAATCAAAATACCATGGCTATATATTACCCTAAAATAATCTTCCGGCTTCTGGCCCTGCTCACCATACTGGGACTTGGAAGCTGCCAGGAAATATATGAACCCGAGTTGCATGTTGACAAGAATCATCTTGTCGTGGAAGGCCTGATAACCGATCAACCCGGCCCCCACACAATTTACCTGGGCTATACAGGCATTTATGGGGAAGCCCGCCACAGAAGGCCGGCCTCTGGTGCAACCGTATCTATTACCAACTCCGGTGGAGAGCAAACCATGCTGACCGAATATTGGGGCGGTGGGTATTTCACCCCGGTCGGCTTCCGCGCAGAAATCGGAGAAAGCTATGTGCTTCACATCAATTTGCCAAACGGTGAGGAGTACCGTTCAACACCCCAGGAGGTCATGCCACACGTAAGGCTAAACAATATTGAAGCAAGAAAAGGCAGTGACTTTCAATACTTTGAATCTGGGGTTTCAGACCGTCTGTACCAGCGGGAGTTTACCGGGAAACATGTATTTGTTGAAACCGAACAGCAAAAAAACACCCCACCCCTTTTTCGCTTCAATACCCGGCTTCTGATCCAGTATGCGTTCTCTTCGAACGGCGGACAGGAGCCACCCCCCATGAATTATTGCTGGGAGTACCGGGATATTACCAACCTGATCAGGCGTGATGTATCCAGGCCTGAATCCAACAGGATCCTTACAGCATTTTTGCCACGCAGCCCCGACCATATGCAGTTTTACAATTTCCCCCCGCGTAGTTATATGAGCCCAAGGGTTATTATTATGGATTTGTATGCCCTCAACAGAGAAAGCCACCAATATTACCTGAATAAATACAACCAGTTGAGCGATGAGGGTCATATTTTTGACCCGATTGCCGCCCAGCTGCCCAGTAATATTGAATGCATAAGCAACCCTGAAATTCAGGCATTTGGTTTATTTGAGGCTTCATCGGTTATCAGGAGGGGATTCCGTATCATCATGAATTATCGGGAAAATGATGCAGATATTTATCCATGGACCTATACGGATCATATCCCCACCAATGGATGCCTGGTTGAAGAAAGGCCTCCTTTCTGGATTACTATGCCAGGCATGCCATAATCCGCGTTTTACTGTTTATCATTTTAATTTGTCAGGATTTTGAAAACGATCGCAATAATTATAGCAGGACTCCTTTATTTCCAGGCTTTCACACCACAGGTTAAAGGGCAAATTGTTCCGAAAGACCCCACCATCCCGGAGGGTTTGTATATCCATACCGACCGTGAGTTATTCGTAGCCGGAGAATATCTGCTTTTCAGCCTTTCTCTTTTCAACGGCAATGGAAAGACCCGGGACAACCAACAGGAGATGAGCCGTTACGCCTACCTGGTGCTGCGAAACGAAAATGAAATGATCGACCACCAAACGGTAAAGCTTGAAAGCGGATCGGCCCACGGAGGGTTTTATCTGGAAGATACCTTGTCGACCGGTTATTACGAGCTTCTGGGGTTCACCAACTGGATGCGAAACCAGGTGCCCGAAACTTTTTACCGGAAACACATATTTGTGGCCAACCGTTTTGATGAAACCCTTGATTTTCCAACACCGGATTCCGATGAACCGGTGGCCCATGAAAGTTACCCGGGTCAGCCACAACAGACCGCAACCCTGAACAACAATTTCCGTCTTGAAGTCAATGCCAATACACTCAGCCGGCGAACCAAAAGCCGCATAAATATTGAGGCGGATGTGCCGGATGACCACCGGGGACGGTTTACTGTATCCATCGCACCCGAGAAGGCATATTTGCCACACAACCGCTCACTGAGAGAATATCTGTCAGCCCTGGAGGAATATTTTCCGGCACACGATCCGGCAACACAGCCTTTCCCTTATTTTATGGAGACCGATGGAGTGATCGTCAGCGGAATAGTAACCGGCAACAACGGGCAAGCCGCACCAGGGGCAAGAGTTACCCTGAGTAAAATAGACACGATTGTAAACCTGAAATATGCCGATGCCTGTGCCGGCGGACTGGTTCATTTTTTACTTGATCCATATTATGACGGGAGCCGCCTGTTTTTTTCCGTTTTACCCGGGGAGGATAATACCGGTAAAACCCTTCGCCTCTTTGATCAGACAGAGGTTGGCTTTCCATTTGCTGTACCGGAAAACAACCCTGGCCGCGAACAAAAGGAACTACTTGCCCGGTCCCAGGAGATAGTCCGAATACAAAAAGCCTACGAAATTAACCACCACATCCTTTCCCGTGACACAGATAAAGAAATGTTCCCTCCCTTGGTTTATTCAGAGGCAAATGATACCTTTTACCCTGAAGAATATATTCCGCTGAATGATGTATATGAAATCACCCGCGAACTCATTTCACCCTGGCGGATCAGGGGCAGAGGAGAAGAGGCAGTGCATCTAATGACAGATGCAACCCTCAGGCAACGCATGAATGACACACCGGTGTTTTTTGCGGATGGAGTAATCACCGGCAATATTCTTCCATACCTTGAACTTGGTTCTGAAGACCTGCTGAAAATAGAAGCACACGATTATAACTGGCAATACGGTAATATGTCCTTCCCGGGTATCATCGGTATTTTCACCAAAGACCCGGAATTTCATTTTGACCACCTTAGAGAAAACTACGTAACCATGGTGGCAGATAATCCGGCTGTGAGTCTTCGTTTTAAATCTCCGGAACACCCCGAAACAACAAATTACGACAAACCGGATGCCAGGCAGATATTGCTATGGGAGCCGGACATGGACATTCAGGGTGGCCAGACAGTCAGTCTGCCGTTTTATACCAGTGATATCGGCGGCCGCTATGTTGTCACCCTGCAAGGAATCACAGACCGGGGAGAACCGGTTTTTCAGCAGCAAATCATTGAAGTGCAATTATAATACCTGCCCAAATGACCAAATTGTTTTATACCCTGATAATTGTTTTTTCTGCCCTGAATCCGGCAAAAGATGCTTTTACCCAACCAGGCAGAGAATGGAACGACCCTGCGTTTTCGCCCAGACTGGCCGGAGAGGTGGTGAATTACAATGTACCCTCCCGGGGTTCACAATATTTGTTTCAGGATTGGTTGCCGGGGACCGTTTACCTGCATTCCGGCGCAAAGGTCAGTGTGGCCGGCCTGCGTTACAACGGCCATCGCAATACAATCATATGGAGACACCCCAAAACACACAACCATATCCGGCTCGACGACAAGCTGATTAAAGAGTTTGAAATCATCCACCCGCAAAGAAAAGCCAGGTTCATCCGGTTTACAGCTCCCGGCAGCCGTGATCCAGTCTGGGCAGAATGCCTGTATGTTGATGAAATCTCCTTGCTGGCAGATAGAAAGATCTCGCAAACAGGCAGTCTCGTTCAGCAACATGAAGGCAGTATGGTATCATTACCTGTTCTGGAGCCCCGACCCAGGTATTATGTGGTCAACGCCAAAGGAGACACCACAAGGATCAGCAGACTTAACAGACGTAACCTGCAGAATGCTTTCCCGGGTGATGAACGTGCTGTAAGAGAATTATTAAGAGAAAACAGCCTCCGGGTGCAAAATGAAACAGAATTGGTAGCAGCAATCCGCCTGATCAACTCAATGCTGACCCGGGAAAGCAACAATTAAAAAGCATCCGTATCTTTACCTGACAACCCGGATCCTTGCATCGACTGCCACCACGCGTTCTTCATTCCCAAGCATCGGGTTCAGATCCATTTCAAAGATCTCAGGAGCTGCCTCCACGAGGGCTGACAAACGTACCAGCACCTCGGCAAATCCCTCAATGTCAACACCCTCCTGTCCGCGCACACCCTCAAGGATTTCACGGCTTTTCAGGCTGTCAATCATCTCCAGGGCTCCATCAATATTCAGAGGAGCTAAACGCGTGGCCACATCCTTTAATACTTCAATGAAGATGCCTCCCATGCCGCAAAGCACCATATGCCCGTAATTTTCTTCAAGCTTTACACCGGCAAAGAGCTCCGTGCCCGAGAGCATCGGCTGGAGCAGTACACCAGTGGCATCTTGTATCTGCATCATCCGGTCAAACTCCCTGACCACAGATTCTTCATCCTTTATATTCAGCGCAACGCCACCCACATCAGATTTATGGACCGGCCCGACTACCTTCATCACCAATGGATAACCCAGACGACCTGCTGCACGGACAGCTTTTTCAGAGGTATCTGCGATCACCTCCGCTGCCCTGACAATGCCGGCCGCATCGAGCATATCCTGCACACTGCGGGGGGAAAGGTAGGCATCTCCCTCCGGAGCCTGGTCAATGATCCGGCGAATCTTCTCTCTGTCCACCTTGGTCTCGGCGGAAGTTACATTGGAAGGCGCCGGGGTGTTGTATACGCGGCCCAGCGCCCTGCCCAGCGTCACTTCATCCGGGAAGTTCACATGGCCTTTGGCAATAAAGGCATCCACTTCCTCTTTTGCCGTAAGCGTACTTGGCAATACGGGGTAAATGGGTTTTTTACAACTCCTGATTTTCTCATCCAGCAGGTCATACACATTGAATACAGGAAACAGGCCGGGCGTTCCGAAAATAACCACCACCCCGTCAATTTCCGTAAAGTGCCTGTCGGCATAATCCAGAATAATCCCCAGCTGCTCTGCCGTTCCTGTTGCCAGAAAGTCAATCGGGTTGGCCACAGAAGACCCCGGATGCAAGTGGGTAAGCAACTCCTGGCTAGCTGGAGAATCCAGCGAGGGAACTTCAAGCCCGCCCTCCGACAGTGCGTCGGTCAGCATTACCGCGGGACCACCGGCATGGGTCACAATAGCCAGTCTTTTACCTTTCAGCTGCGGACACGTGAACACCGATGCCACTGAGATCAGATCTTCCCGTCCATAGCATCGAACAATCCCTGCCCGGCGGAATAACGCTTCCACCGCTTCATCCGGACTTGCCAGTGCCCCTGTGTGTGAAGAA
>Ga0207421_10008716_pt1 | contig 10434 bp, 11 predicted proteins | sample SodLakKL_010_SED_4_FD_187542 | JGI IMG/M metagenome (GOLD analysis project Ga0207421, IMG submission 187542) | Alkaline sediment microbial communities from Lake Tanatar, Kulunda Steppe, Russia - 8KL_010_SED (SPAdes) (version 2) | ecosystem: Environmental > Aquatic > Non-marine Saline and...
GGCGGGTCAGTACGGAGCCGACAGCGGGGCAACGAGCCCCACCGCGGTCACCCGCCGACTACCCGTCGGCGGTCGGGCGTTCAGGCCGCGACAGATCGATCCCGAGAGCCTCGGCGGCGCGGAACGCGTCATCCTCCGACTCACGCAACTCGATCTGTTCACCACCGAACCCGAGGACCTCGACGTTCAGCGACAGGGCCTGCATCTCCTTGACCAGCACCTTGAAGGACTCCGGGATGCCAGGTTCGGGGATGTTGTCACCCTTGACGATGGCCTCGTAGACCTTGACGCGTCCGAGCGTGTCGTCGGACTTGATGGTCAGGACCTCCTGCAGGGCGTAGGCGGCGCCGTACGCCTCCAGGGCCCAGACCTCCATCTCACCGAAGCGCTGGCCGCCGAACTGCGCCTTCCCACCCAGCGGCTGCTGGGTGATCATCGAGTACGGGCCGGTCGAACGCGCGTGGATCTTGTCGTCCACGAGGTGGTGGAGCTTCAGGATGTACATGTAGCCGACGGTCACCTGCGAGTCGACGGGCTTGCCGGTGCGTCCGTCGATGACCGTGGCCTTGCCGTCCTCGCCCACGAGCCGCACGCCATCGCCGGTCTCGCGCGAGTGCTTCAGCAGGTCGTTGAGCTCGTCCTCCGTACAACCGTCGAAGACGGGCGTCGCGAAGCGGACGGGGCCCTGGACGTCCTTCTTGTCCGCGGTCCAGCCGACGTTCTTGAACCAGTCCGGGGTGGACTCGAAGTGCCAGCCGTGTGCGGCCGCCCACCCGAGGTGGGACTCGAGGACCTGCCCGACGTTCATACGGGACGGGACACCCAGGGGGTTCAGGACGATGTCGACGGGCGTGCCGTCCTCCAGGAACGGCATGTCCTCGACCGGCAGGATCTTCGAGATGACGCCCTTGTTGCCGTGGCGTCCAGCGAGCTTGTCGCCCTCGGAGATCTTGGACTTCTTGGCGATGTAGATGCGCACCATGTCGTTGACGCCGGGGGACAACTCGTCGCCGTCCGCGCGGGAGAACCGCTGGACGCCGATGACGATCCCACGGTCACCGTGGGGCACCTTCAGGGAGGTGTCGCGGACCTCACGCGCCTTCTCACCGAAGATCGCGCGCAGCAGCCGCTCCTCGGGGGTCAGCTCGGTCTCACCCTTGGGCGTGACCTTGCCGACGAGGACGTCGCCGGGCTGTACCTCGGCGCCGATGCGGATGATGCCCTCTTCATCGAGGTTGGCGAGCACCTCATCGGAGACGTTGGGGATGTCCCGGGTGATCTCCTCCGGGCCCAACTTGGTCTCGCGGGCGTCGACCTCCAACTGCTCGATGTGGATCGAGGTCAGCACGTCCTCACGGACGAGCCGCTCGGACAGGATGATCGCGTCCTCGAAGTTGTAGCCCTCCCAGGACATGAACGCGACGAGCAGGTTGCGCCCGAGCGCGAGCTCACCGTCGTGGGTCGACGGGCCGTCGGCCAGCGGTTCGCCGACCTCGATCCGGTCGCCCTCGGTGACCAGCGGGCGCTGGTTCGAACAGCTGCCCTGGTTGGAACGCTGGAACTTGGTGAGGTAGTAGCGATCGATCTCATCATCGTCGGTGCGCACCACGACGTGGTCCGCGGCCACCTCGACCACCACGCCGGCGTTGCGGGCAACGACCACGTCACCAGCGTCGCGGGCCGCCTTGGCCTCGATGCCGGTGCCGACGAACGGCGACTCCGCCCGCAGCAACGGCACGGCCTGCCGCTGCATGTTGGCGCCCATGAGCGCGCGGTTGGCATCGTCGTGTTCGAGGAACGGGATCAGGGCCGCGGCGATCGACACGGTCTGGCGCGGGGAGACGTCCATGTAGTCGACGTCGTCCGGCGTGACCTCGCGGACCTCGCCGCCCTTGGCACGGACCAGCACCATCTCGTTGACGAACTTGCCCGTCTTGCGGTCGACCGGTGCGTTCGCCTGGGCGACGACGTAGCGGTCCTCTTCGTCGGCGGTGAGGTGCTCGGCCTCGTCGGTGACCTTGCCCTTGACCACCTTGCGGTAGGGGGTCTCGACGAACCCGTACTGGTTGATCCGCGCGTAGGTCGCGAGCGAGCCGATCAGGCCGATGTTCGGGCCCTCCGGCGTCTCGATCGGACACATCCGCCCATAGTGGGACGGGTGGACGTCGCGGACCTCGAAGCCCGCGCGCTCACGCGACAGACCACCGGGACCGAGCGCCGACAGGCGACGCTTGTGCGTGAGGCCGGCCAGGGGGTTGGTCTGGTCCATGAACTGCGACAGCTGCGAGGTTCCGAAGAACTCCCGGATGGCGGAGACCACCGGGCGGATGTTGATCAGCGTCTGCGGGGTGATCGCTTCGAGGTCCTGGGTCGTCATGCGCTCGCGCACGACGCGCTCCATGCGGGACAAACCGATACGGACCTGGTTCTGGATCAGCTCACCGACGCTGCGCAGCCGACGGTTGCCGAAGTGGTCGATGTCGTCGGTGTCGTAGTCCGGCTCGCCCGCGTGCAGCTTGACGATGTAGGACATCGTGGCGAGGCAGTCCTGCGTGGTGAGCACGTGATCGTCGCGGCGATCGAACCCGAGCGCCTCGAACTCATCGGTCAACTTGCCGTGCTTGACCTGGCCCTGACCGTCGTCCTCGAGCCCGGAGATCTTGTACCGACCGACGCGCGCGAGGTCGTACTTCTTGTTGGCGAAGAACATGCCGAGCAGCAGTTGGCCGGCCTGTTCGGCGTTCGGCGGTTCACCCGGACGCAGCTTGCGGTAGATCTCCTCGAGCGCCTGGGCCGGCGTGCGACCCGTGTTGTCCTTCTCCAGGGTCAGCTCGATGGACTCCGAGTTGTTGAAGAACTCGAGGATCTCTTCGTCGTCGACCTCGGCGTTGAGCACCTCGGCCGGTGCGAGCTCGTAGGCACCGAGCTCATCGTTCCACTCGAAGGCCTTGAGTGCGCGGTAGAACACGCTGATCGGCTGCTTGCGCTTGCGGTCGACGCGGACCGCGACGAGGTCACGCTTGTCGACCTCGAACTCCAGCCAGGCGCCTCGCGCAGGGATGACCTTGCAGCCATAGACGTCGCGGCCGGTGGTCTTGTCGATAGAGGTGTCGAAGTAGACGCCCGGGGAACGCACGAGCTGTGACACCACGACACGCTCGGTGCCGTTGATCACGAACGTCCCGCGATCGGACATCACGGGGAAGTCGCCCATGAAGACGGTCTGGGACTTGATCGTGCCGTCTTCCTTGTTGAGGAACTCCGCGGTGACGAACAACGGAGCGGCGAAGGTGTAGTCCTTCTCCTTGCACTCCTCGAAGGAGTACTTCGGATCTTCGAACCGGTGGTTGAGGAAGCTCAGGGCCATCTTGCCCTGCGAGTCCTCGATCGGCGAGATCTCGTTGAAGATGTCACCGAGACCCTCTTCGATGAGCCAGTTGAACGAATCGCGCTGGATCGCAACGAGATCCAGTTCTTCGATCGGCAGAGCTTCGTGGATCTTCGCGAAGCTGAGACGCTGGTCGACGACGGTGCCAGCCAACAGGGACCTCCCTGGAACGTGGTGTTCGATGCAGCCGGGGGACGGCAGTCAAACCCCGGTGGGCGAGATTGTGCGATCGAGCGGCGGCTGCGTGATGGATGGGGCGCCACCCCGTTCCATCACGGGTGCAGACCATCCCGGAGACGACGCACTCAGGGTCCGGCAGGCTCGAGGGCTCCGAGCAGACGTCGACCGCACCAGGGAAGAGGGCGCGGGCATGACGAGATGGTGGGAGCCTTCAACAGCGGGCGGAACGCACAGAGTGCGGGAACAACGGAACGACAGGACACACGACGGCCCTGCAGTGTAGGGCCGCTGATCGTAGCACGTCAACCGCCCTCGGCAGATCCCGAGGGCGGACGAGCGGACGGCCCCCACCTCTCGGCGGGGCGGTCCGGTGCCGGTCGACGGTGCGTCCCGCCATCGGACACGGCCAGGAGGCCGGTCCGACGAGCGGCCTCACTTGATGTCGATGCTCGCGCCTGCTGCCTCGAGCTTGTCCTTGGCCTCGCCGGCCGCATCCTTGGCAACACCCTCGAGGATGTTGGCCGGTGCGCCCTCGACGAGCTCCTTGGCCTCCTTGAGGCCGAGGTTGGTCAGCGCACGGACCTCCTTGATGACCTGGATCTTCTTCTCGCCCGCAGAGGTCAGCACCACGTCAAACGCGGTCTGCTCCTCTTCTTCCTCGGCGGCGGCTCCGCCGCCACCGGCCGCGGCGACCGCGACGGGGGCTGCAGCGGTGACCTCGAAGGTCTCCTCGAACTTCTTGACCAGCTCGGAGAGCTCGATCAGGGTCAGTTCCTTGAATGCATCGATCAGTTCGTCGGTGGTCAGCTTCGCCATCGGGTTTCCTCCTGGAGGCGCGGTCCGCGCCAGTGGGTCATCAGGTCGGGCAGCGGGATCACGTGATCCCGCACATCGGGGGGTGTCTTACGCCGGGGTGTCGGTCTCCGCGTCCGCGGACGCCTCGGCGGTGTCCGCCTCGGCGGCAGCGTCCGGCTCGGCGCTCTCGTCCGCAGCCTCAGCGGTTGCCGGCTCGTCCTCGGCGGTCTCCGTCGCAGCGTCGGCAGCGGGCTCGTCTGCGGCCTCGGCCGGTGCAGCTTCCGCAGGAGCGTCGGTCGGTGCACCGGGTGCGCCGCCGTCGTCGAGCAGTGCCTGCATGAGTCGGGCCTGCTTCTCCGGCAGCGCCTGCAGCAGCCGGGCGGTGTTGGCCAGCGCGCCGTACATCAGACCGGCCATCTTCTCGAGCAGTTCCTCGCGGCTCTCGAGGTCGGCCAGCTTGATCGCTGCGACCTCGTCGAGCACCTCGCCGTCGAGGTACCCGCCGCGGACGGTCAAGCCCGGGTGGTCCTTCGCGAACGCCTTCAGGACCTTGGCCGGTCCGACCGGGTCCTCGTTGCACAGGATCAGTCCGGTCGGGCCGACGAGCAGATCGTTGATCCCCTCCATGCCGGCCTTGGACGCGGCCCGGCGCGTCAGGGTGTTCTTGACGACCTTCATCTCCGCGTCGGCTTCACGCAGCTTGCTGCGCAGTTCGCTGATCTCACTGACGGAGAGCCCGCGGTAGTGGGTCAACAGCGTTGCGGCCGCGCCGGACAGCTGCGCGCTGACCTCTTCGACCTTGGCGACCTTCTCTGGCCGTGGCATGGGAGCTCCGTTGACGTTTCGGTGACCGCCCCGCGAGGCCCCGAGAACGACGGAACCCCCTGGCGCGGACGCACAGGGGGAGGAAGCGGGGAACCATGGAGGTTCCGCGGATCCGTTCCTGCGCGGGACGCGCGGGGTGCTCGCGATCTAGCGGGGCACCGTCGCGACCTTCAGCCCTGTCGGGCGTCCAGCGGTCTTCGGCTCGGTTGGGTGGCAGCGTAGCGCTGTTGTTCGGACCCGTCGAACCCGCCGGCGGTGTGCGCGGGCACCGCGCTGCTGAGCGGCTTCCGCCCCGAGCGCTCGCCCACCGGGATGGCCGGCCACGACCCGCCGCAGCGACGGTCCTAGGTCGACGCGAGCAGCCCTTCGATCCGCCTGAGCAGCGCGAAGGACGTGGCCGGCATCGAGATCGAGGCATCGACCGACTCGCCGGGTCCATCGCCGGACCCGGATCGCGGGACGAGCAACAACGTGCGCATGTCAGCCGTCTCCGGCTGGGCCCGCAGGGTGGTGACGAAATCGTCCGCGCTGCCGTCGGGCACGTCCCCGTCGAGCACGACGAGCGCCGGTGGACGGTCCGCGACGGCGGTCGACGCGCTTCGGATGTCGGGAACCTCGACGAGGTCGAAGCGGTCGTCACCGAGGGTCAGGCGCAGTTGCGCCCGGACCCCTTCGTCGGCGGACACGAGCAGAACATGCGGTCGCTCTTCCACAGCTACTCCTGCCACGTCATGTTCGGACCATCACCACGCGATGTCACACCGGAGCGCCTGACCCTCCGGCCATGATCCGACGCGCAGCGTAGTCGTTCCGGGCGGGATCTCCCCGCGACCCCGCGGAGTAACGGAGCCCGCCGTGACCGACGGGCCTCCATCGATGCCGACGCGAGCAGCGAGCAGCCGCACACTCCCTGTCGAGGCCTACTCCTCCTCGAGGAGGTCACGGGCTTTCGCCGGATCGAGCGGGATGCTCGGGGACGCCGAGGTGGAGACCGAAGCGCTGCGGATGTAGCGACCCTTGGCCGCGGAAGGCCGCTGGCGCATGATCTCCTCGAGCAGGGCGGTGTAGTTCTCGACCAGTTGCTCGGTCGCGAACGAGGCCTTGCCGAGCACGGCGTGGACGTTGCCATTGCGGTCCGCCCGGTACTCGACCCGGCCGGACTTGATCTCGGTGACCGCCTGGGCGACGTTCATCGTCACGGTCCCCGACTTCGGGTTCGGCATGAGACCACGGGGGCCCAGCGACTTCCCCAGTCGACCGAGCTTGCCCATCATGTCCGGCGTCGCGATGACCGAGTCGATCTCGTCGAGCAGGTCGCCCTGCCCGAGCAGTTCGACGAGGTCATCGTCACCCACGTGGTCCGCACCGGCCTCGCGGGCCTCGGCCGCCTTGTCGCCGGTTGCAACAACGGCGACGCGGACCTCCTTGCCGATGCCGTGGGGCAGTGACACCGCACCACGGACCATCTGGTCGGCCTTGCGGGGATCGATACCCAGCCGGAACGCGCACTCGACGGTCACGTCGTAGGTCGTCTGGTCGATCTCCTTGAGCAGGCTGAAGCCCGCCTTCGGGCCGTACAGCTTGTCGGTTTCGATCTTCGCGACCGCTTCGCGGTACTTCTTGCCTCGCTTCGCCACAGTTGCACTCCTCGTGGTACCAACGACGGACAGCGTCCGTCTCCCACGGTTGGAAGGATGGTGAGGATCAGCCCTCGACGGTGATGCCCATGGACCGGGCGGTGCCTTCGATGATCTTCATGGCACCGTCGATGTCGTTGGCGTTGAGGTCGGGCATCTTCTTCTCCGCGATCTCCTGGACCTGGGAGCGTGACACCTTGCCGACCTTGGTGGTGTTGGGCGTGCCCGAGCCACCCTTGAGCCCCGCGGCCTTCATCAACAGCTGAGCCGCGGGTGGGGTCTTCATGATGAAGGTGAACGACCGGTCCTCGTAGACCGAGATCTCCACCGGGACGATGTCGCCCTGCATGGCCTGGGTCTTCTCGTTGAAGGCCTTGCAGAACTCCATGATGTTCACGGAGTGCTGCCCCAGGGCAGGACCGACGGGCGGCGCAGGGTTCGCCTGGCCGGCCGGGATCTGTAGCTTGATGAAGCCAACGACCTTCTTGGCCATCTTCGGTTCTCCTCGCGTGGTCCAACGGCCGCGTCATGCGGCCTCCCACGATCGATTGGGAAGTGCCTGTGCTCAGGTTCTAGAGCTTGGCGACGGTGTCGAACGGCAACTCGAGCGGGGTCTCGCGACCGAACACGCTGACGAGCACCTTGAGCTTGGCTTGATCGAGGTTGATCTCCGCGATCGTGCCGGTGAAGTCCGCGAACGGTCCCCCCGTCACGCGGACGGTCTCTCCGACCTCGAGGTCGATCTCCGCCACGACCTTGGTCGGGGCGGTCGCTTCGGCTTCGTCCGGTTCGACCTCCTCGACGTACTCGGCGGGGAGCTTGAGCGTTGCGGCCACCTCGCGCAGCGGCAGCGGGACGGGTCGCGTGCCGGGCGAGCCGACGAAGCCGGTCACCGCCGGGGTGTGGCGCACGATCCCCCAGACCTCGTCGTCCATCTCCATGCGGACCAGCACGTAGCCGGGCAGGAACTTCTTCTGGGCGGTGGTCTTCTTGCCCTTCTTGTACTCGGTGACCTCTTCCGTGGGGATGGTCACCTCGTAGACGCGATCCTCGGCCTCCAGCGCCTCAACGCGGCTCGCGAGGTTGTCCTTCACGCGCTGTTCGTACCCGGAGTAGGTGTGCACGACGTACCAGTCGCCGTGCAGTCGGGCGAGATCCTTCTGGTCGCGGACATCCTCGAGCGAACGTGGCCGTGGCCGGCGGGCCGGCGGAGCATCCGCGGCCGGTGCCGCTTCGACACTCGGCGCCGCTTCATCGTCGGACGCGGCATCGTCGGTGGTGGCATCGTCTGGCTCAGCGCCAGCCAGGCCGAGCAGGTCGTCGAGGTCGTCGCCGTCCGTTGCGTCATCGCCGGCAGACTCCTGGGCGTCGTCGGCCGTGGCCTCGGCCGCGTCGCCGTCGGTGGCCGGAGCCGCGCCGGTGTCGTCTCCGTCGTCTGCGGGCAGGTCGCGGTCGAGCTCGGACGCCTGGTCCGGGTCGGTTGCGGCCGACGTCGTGTCGCTGCTTGGCACGTCGAACTCCTCGGACGCCTCGGTGGGCGCGGTGTCTTCAGTGGTTGGATCGGTGGACATGTCGCTCGTCAACCGAGGGTGTTGACGACGGCTTCGCGGATCACGAAGTCCATGCCCCACACGACCATGATCAGGACGAACGAGGTGACGAGCACCACGATCGAGTAGGAGGTGACCTCCTGCCGGTCGGGCCAGGCCACCTTGCGGAGTTCGCTGCGGACCTCGCGCAGGAACTGCGCGAGCCCCGCCTTCTCGTCGCTGCCCGCCTCGTGCGCGGCGCTCGGAAGGTCGGCGGTCCGGGCTTCCTCACGCTTGGCGCGGCGCTTGCCCTCGCGGCTCATGGTGACTCCTGCTCCCCTCGGGGTTCGGGGTGGGGTTCTACGTGGTCGGCGTCAACGACGGCCAACGAACAGATGGACTGTCGGCGGCGCCGGTGACCCGTGGTGGGATCGGGTGGGTGGATCGGGTGGGTGCGCGGCCCTTGACCAGCGTGGGCGCGGGTGGGTCGCACGGGAGGAGGGACTTGAACCCCCAACCGCCGGTTTTGGAGACCGGTGCTCTGCCAAATTGAGCTACTCCCGTCCGTCCCGGCCGAGAGGCGACCGGCGACCGCTCCGGCGCACAGGTTCGTGGTCGAGCCGGCCGGGTCTTGCGACCCCTGACACGGGAACGCTGCCCCCGTAGGAGCAGCATCATCGAAGGGTAGCCCTCCAGGGGCCCCCACGACAACCGCGTACCTGCGGACCGCACGGCGTCGAGCGCAAGCGGTGGGCGGCTGGCTCCCGCTAGACGGCGATGCGGCCCGTTCCCCGCAGGATCCTGGTGCCATCCTCGTTGTCGCCCCACAGCTGCACGGTTGCGATGCCGTCCTCGATCTCGGTCACCGTGCCACCGAACGTCGAGGTCGTTCCCAGGGGCCACGGTCGGGTGAAGCGAACCGAGACCTCGAGCACGTTCTCCGGCCCGCCGGCGAACGCCGTCAGCGCGCGGGAGGCCAGACCCATGGAGAACATCCCGTGGGCGATGATGCCGCCCGTGGGACTGACCTGGCCGGCGAAGTCCTGGTCGTAGTGCAACGGGTTGAAGTCCCCCGAGGCCCCGGCGTACATCGTGGAGGTCGTCAGGTTGGATGCCTGCACCACCGGTTCGAGTTCCGTGCCGACCTCGATGCTCACTGGGCAACCTCCGACGTGTCAGCGGTTGGCGCCGAGCCGAGGAAGACGATGACGGCCTCCGAGGTGACGGCGTGCTCACCGGAGTCGTCGAACTGACACTCGATCTCGATCGTCATCATCTCGTTGGCCCCACGGGCACTGATGTCGGTGATCTTCGGGGTGCACACGACTTCGTCGCCGGGACGTAACGGCCGGTTCCCGAACCGGAAGGCATGTGAACCGTGCACCAGTTTGTGGTGTGCCCCGAGGTCGTCGTCCGCGAAGATCAAGGCACTCCCACGCATGACCGTGAAGCATGCCGCGAACGTCGGCGGTGCGACACAGTCATCGCCGGCGCTGGTGTACCGCGGATCGGTCTCACCGAGCGCGATCGCGTACTCGCGGATCTTCTCCCGCGACACCTCGTAGGTGTAGGACGGGTAGCTGGTTCCTACCTTGGACGCGTTCAACGCCATCGTTGCCTCCCAGGCCGTGCTTCCAGTGCGACTGGCGCGTCAGGATCAGCGCGTCTCGCGATGCAACTCGTGGGTGCGGCAGCGGGAGCAGTACTTCTTCAGCTCGATGCGCTCGCGCTGGTTGACGCGGTGCTTCGAGGTGATGTAGTTGCGCTCCTTGCACTCCACGCAGGCCAGCGTCACCTTCGGTCGGTTGTCGTTCTTCGCCATGACAGGACTTCTCTCTCTAGGAACACCATCGTCAGCCCGACAGGCGGACGCGGTGGGGAGGCCGAAACCAACAGAGTAGCCGGGGAGGGCGGGACCTCAGCCCAGTGCGACGCGCCGTGCGCACGCACCGGAGGCGGTCCGACTCTCCCCGGCGGGAGACCGGGCCTCCTACTTGAGGATCTTGATGACGCGGCCGGCACCAACGGTGCGGCCACCCTCACGGATCGCGAACTTCAGACCTTCATCCATCGCGATCGG
>Ga0207421_10008717_pt1 | contig 10432 bp, 12 predicted proteins | sample SodLakKL_010_SED_4_FD_187542 | JGI IMG/M metagenome (GOLD analysis project Ga0207421, IMG submission 187542) | Alkaline sediment microbial communities from Lake Tanatar, Kulunda Steppe, Russia - 8KL_010_SED (SPAdes) (version 2) | ecosystem: Environmental > Aquatic > Non-marine Saline and...
AGTTCGTCGAGATCGTGGAGCTGCTTGATGCCCGCAACCAGCTGGCGGACTTCGTGGCCGATGTCGACTTCCAGTTTGGCGAGTTTGTCCGCGCCGTCGACCGATTCGGCTGAGACGATTTCGCCGACTCGAAGGTCGAGATCTTGGAAGTCGCCGAAACTGATTCGGTCGTCAACGAGTGGTTCGAGATCGGTGCTGTCGGTGTCGTCTGTGTCTTCGGTCATAGATTCGTCTTTCTCGTCGTCTGCTTCGTCTGCGGTCGCTGCTGCAACGCGTTCGTCGAGTTTCTCGTTGAGCTCCTCGACGCGTTCGTCCTCGATCTTTTCGAACAGTTCGTCGGGTTCGCCGAACGTGCCCTGTGTGGCTTCACGGGCCGCCTCGATGGACTGCTCGCTCAGGTCGCCGTCTTCGCCGAGCTGCTCCCAGAGTCGACCACAGGTGTCGGGGGCGATTGGCTGGAAGATGACAGCGAGGGCTTTGGCAAGTTGGACACAGTCGTAGATGACCTGTGCGGCCTGCTCGGGATCATCGTCAGTGAGCTTCCACGGCTCGTTGCGCTGGATGTACTCGTTGCCGAACTGTGCCAGGCGAATCGCGGCGTTGCCCGCCTTGCGGATCGAGTAGTCGTTGATCGCGGCCTCGAACTCCGCGATGGCTTCGGCGATGCGGTCGTCGACTTCTTCGGAGACCTCGGCGTCGGGCGCGCCCTCGTAGTTCCGGGCTGCAAAGAGAAGCGAGCGGTAGACGAAGTTGCCGAGCGTCCCGACGAGCTCGGTGTTCACGCGGTCGCGGAACTTCTCCCACGAGAAGTCGACGTCCTGCTGGAAGCCGCCGTTGGTGGCCAGATAGTAGCGCAGCAGATCGGGATGGAAGCCTTCATCAAGGTATTCGTCGGCCCAAACGGCCCGATCACGGCTCGTCGAAAAGCCCTTGCCGCCGAGCGTGACAAAGCCGGAGGCCATGATCGCTCGCGGTTCGTTGTAGTCGGCTCCGTGGAGCATGGCGGGCCAGAAAATCGAGTGGTGCTGGATGATGTCTCGACCGATGACGTGGACGATTTCGCCCTCTTTTTTCCAAGGTTCTTCCCAGTCGTACACATCGGGACCGACGCGCTCGGTGTACTGCTTGGTCGAGGCGATGTACTCGATTGGGGCGTCGACCCAGACGTAGAGCACCAGATCTTTCGTACTCTCGTCGTCGCTTGGGTAGTCGATTCCCCAATCCATATCGCGGGTGATACACCAGTCCTGGAGGCCGGATTCGATCCACTCGCGGGGCTGGTTTTGGGCGTTTGAGGTGCCTTCAAGGCGGTCGAGGAACTCGGAAAGATAGTCGGTGAACTCCGAGACCTCGAAGAACTTGTGCGTGCGCGTGCGGTATTCGGCGGGGTTGCCGGTGATAGAGGAGACGGGATCTTCGATCTCGCCGGGTTCGAGATGGCGCTGACAGCCCTCGTCGCACTCGTCGCCGCGGGCTTTTTCGCCGCAGTACGGACAGGTGCCCTCGACGTAGCGGTCGGGGAGATGCTGGTCCTGGGCAGGGTCGTAGGCGACCATGATCTCTTTTTCGTAGATGTGGCCCGCTGCCTCCAGCTCGCCGACGATCTCTTTTGTCAACTCGGTGTTGGTCTCGTCGTGGGTGTGGCCGTAGTTGTCGAACTCGACGTCGAAGCGGGGGAACGTCTCTTTATAAGTCTCGTGCCAGTCGAGGGCAAATTCCTCGGGGGAGACACCCTCTTTTTCGGCGTTGACCGCGACGGGCGTGCCGTGCATATCCGAGCCGCAGACGAAGGCGGTCTGCTGGCCGAGGCGTTTCAGCGCGCGCGAGTAGACATCGCCGCCGACATACGTCCGCAGATGGCCGACGTGCAGGTCGCCGTTGGCGTACGGCAGCCCGCAGGTCACCACTGCAGGCGCGTCTGTTGGAAATGCGTCGTGACTCATTACCTACGAGTTGGCCAAGACGGCCTAAAAGCCGCTGATTTGTGGCCGGCCTTGCTGCTACAGTGAATCACCGCCGATGCCGGCGTCGCTGCCGGTTGGGTCGTCGTCTGCGAGTTCGGAGTGGTCGGGAATCGTGATCTCTCGACGTTCACAAAGGTCGACCGCGTGCTGTTTGATGGCGGTCGATCCGGGTCGTTCGGACGCTGCTCGAATATCTTGGATCACTCGCTCGGCGAGTGCCTCGACGAGTGCGGGGCCACCGATCTCCTCGGCTTCGCTGAGCACTCGCTCGTAGGTTGCTCTGTCGACCTCGAACGTCTCAGGATCGTCGGCGTGGCGGTCGTTGGCCTGTTTGATTGCACGGAGGGCGGTCTCGGGGTCCATGCCACAGTGTGTTGAGACGGGAGGCGAAAAGCAGGGTGGCCGACCGGGACTCGGGACGATTAGCGAATCACGGTCACGCCGACCGGCGCGCGCCGGACGACGCGCTCGGCGACGCTGCCCAACAGCACCCGCGAGGGGCCGCTGCGGCCGTGGCTCCCGATGACGATATGCTCGACGTCGTGATCTTCGGCAAAGGCGACGATTTCGCGGGCGGGCTTGCCAGCGACGGCCTCGACGTCATACTCGACGGTGGCCAATCGATCAAGCAGGTCGTCGGGCAACTTGGCGGCTCCCTCCTGGCGGGAATCCTTGAGGCGTTCTTTTATCAGGTCGACGCCGGCTTCCAGCGAGCCATCAGCGGCTTCGATTACCCGCAGGAGGATGAGTTCATGGTCGCTCCAGTGCTCAAGGGCGTAGTCGACTGCCTGCTGGGCGGGTTCGGAGCCATCGTAGGGAATGAGGATTGTCATGTCTCACAGTCGACTGGCGAGTTATATAAACGACCGTCCTATGACCGAATCAGATCCAGATCAGCGACAAACGATTTCAAGCCTTCTCGTGTTACGTGCGGCATACAGACGATCCGCAGTTCGCCGCTCGCGGTTCGTGAAATCCGCCATCCTTCGTCTCTGAGTGCCTCGAACGTTGAGGGAGCCAACTCGGCGGCCACCAGCGGCAGCGTCGGCTCGACGGTTTCGATCCCGCGGGTTCGCAACGCATCGGCCAGATACTCGGCGTTAGCCTGCTGGGTGCGGTACTGCTCGCGGTAACCTGCCTGCCACAGTGATTCCATCGCCGCCAGCGCGCCTGCGACGCCCGCGCCGCTGCGGGTGCCGGTGAGCGTTGCTTGGGAGGTGGTCTCCAGATATGGCGTATCGACCGCCAGCGCGTCGACGACCTCCTGCTCACGCGCCAACAATCCACCCGCGGGGACGGGTGCTTGGCCGAACTTGTGGGGATCAATCGCCATCGAATCAATCGGGGCGTCGGCAAACGACCACTCGTACTCCGTGAAGGGCAGAATAAACCCGCCCCACGAGGCGTCGACGTGCATTCGTGCGCCCACGCTGTGGGCGATCTCGGTCATCGCCGGAATGGGGTCGACTCGACCGTACTCGGTGGTGCCGGCGACGCCAACCACGACGACGGTGTCGTCGTCGACCGCGGCCTCGACAGCTTCCAGGTCTGCCCGGTAGTCGTCGTCGACCGGGACCGTCCGGAGCTCGACGCCCAACATTTCGGCGGCTTTCGTCAAACTAAAATGGCCGCTTTCGGGCGCGACGAGGTTCGGCGCGTCGCTGTCGGCGAGGTTTCGGGCGGCGTGGACGGCCTGAATGTTGGCCTCGGTGCCGCCGCTGGTGATGTAGCCGAACGGATCGTCGAGACCAGTGATCTTGCCGAGCAGCTCTATAGCTTCGCCCTCAAGCTCGGCGATTGTCTGGTAGGTTGCTGGATCGCCGGGGTTCGAGGAGAGAAATCGGACCGCTTCGTCGTGAGCAGCAGGATGCGGCACTGTACACATCGACGAGAGCACGCGGTCGAAATCCTGCGGCGTCCGACGCCGGAGACGTTGCATCAGTACCGTATAGCGGCGAACGCCGTTTAGCTTCTGCGGTCCCGACTGGTATCTATCAGCGACAACCACAAAGAATGCTCACTCGCTTCTTAGTACGCTTGGAGGGCTTCGAGCACCGCCGCCGCGCTGCCGTCGTCGATAGCCAGCCGAGCAGCCGCAAGGCCGTCGTCGAGGCTGTCGACATCCTCGCGCGCATAGATCCGCAGGGCGGCGTTGAGCGCTATGGCGTCGGCGAACTGATCCTCACGGTCGCCGGCGACGACCTCCTCGGTGATCGCTGCGGAGTCGACTGCGATATCGTCGGCCGCGAGATCCTCGCTTTCGAAATCCATGCCGTACTCGGCGGTCTCGATGCCATAATCGTCGAAGTTCGGCTCGCCATCGCCGCCGTCGGCATCCCACTCGGCGACCTTTGTAAAGCCGGGCCGGATATCGTCGTAGCCCTCCATGCCTTGGAACATGATCACGCGATCCAAGTTGTGATGGGTGCTCTCGACGAAGGTGTCGACCACCTTCTTGGCGAATGCGAGATGGTAAAACGAGCCGAGATGGACGCTCGCCTTCGCAGGGTTGGCAATCGTCTCGATGGTGTTGACAAACGTGCGCACGCCCATCTGATCGCGGCGGTCGAACAGCTCGTCGACGACCGGGTTGAACGCGGGCTGATAATAAAAGCCAAAGCCGGTTTCGTCGACCATGGTTGCCGAATCCCGCGGCGAGAGTTCGGTCGCCACGCCGAGTTCGTCGAGGACGTGTTTGTAGGCGTCCTGTTTCTGTGTCGGCACGCGATCACCCGAGTGGGCGACAACGGGCGTGCCTGCCGCGGCGGCGACGACACCGGCAGCCACGCCGAGAATCGCGCTGTTGCCCTTGCCGTCGTAGTTGGCCCCGCAGTCGACGGGATCGCAGTCGGGGGCGGCGTAGTCGACGTGTTCACACATCACATCGGTGTAAGCTGCCAACTCGGTGGGCGTGTTGCGTTTCCAGCGGTTCGAGAGCCAAAAGGCCCCGAGGGTGGTCGGGTCGGGTTTGCCGGCGATAATGCGCTCGAAGGCTTCGGCCGCCTGCTCACGGGTCAGGTCGTCGGCGGACTTGTGGCCGGAGCCACAGACCTCGGTCATCAGGCGTTTGAGCGGCCACTCACCGAACGTATCGCTCGACTGGGTCATTGACAGCTGTTGTACACTGGCCCGCAAAAGGCTCCTGTTGGCGGTTAAACTGGCCCGAAACTGTGTCGACCGACAGATGAAAGGTCGAGTGGATGACTACAGCAGGTATGAGCGACGAGCGGCCAAACCCCAGCGAGTACGGAACCGTCGAGAACGCCCCACCAGTCGACGAAAAGCCGTACAAGATCATCTTCGAGGCGAACAAATGCTTCGGCGCGGGCCGGTGTGCCGAGGCCTCCAGAAACTGGGAGCTGGATCTCGAAACCGGCGTTGCCCAGCCGCAAGCCTACTTTCTGGACCAATCGGAACTCGACGAAAACATCGAGGCTGCCGAGCTTTGTCCGGCGAAAAAGGGCGACGGCGTCATCCACATCATCGACCGTCGAGAAGATATCGAGATCGCGCCCGATCCACACGGCGATGGCTCGCTGAGCGTCGACTGGTAGACGTCGACATCGAAACCCACTTTTGTTCGATAGGTAAACTTCAACTGCGCGAGGGTGGCTGAGCCAGGCCAAAAGCGGCGGGCTTAAGACCCGCTCCCGAAGGGGTCCCTGGGTTCGAATCCCAGCCCTCGCATTTTGTGCCCGAACGAAGTGAGGGTCAAAATCGTTCTGGCTGGATTCGAATCAGGGAGCAGCTTTGCTGCGACTGTGGTTCGAATCCCAGCCCTCGCATTTCGTGTCCGAACGATAGTGAGAAGCGACATCGTTCTGGCTGGATTTGAGCAGCGAGCAGAGCGAGGTCGTTTACGACCTCGCAAGCGAACGGTGAAGCCGTGAGCAAATCTCTGATTTGCGAGTGAGTTCGAATCCCAGCCCTCGTACTCCATGTTCAAACAACGCTGAGCAGCGCATCTCGGTCGATGTCAAGCAATCCTGCGCCGAACGGCGCTGTCGACGGATCTCACCGCATGTAGTAGTGACTGCCTACCCGACTAGTAGCAACTTCCTATAGACAGAGTTCAAAGAGTAGTAACTCACAGGTCCGTATTTGTTCTGCAGAAAAGGCACGCTCGCCCACACGAAAGGGAAAAAGTCTCGCGTAGGCCAGTTTGCCTCAGATTGGTCCCCGCTGACGCTTCGGCCCTCCAAAGCGAAGCGTCACAAATCTCTATAGGTCGAAATTACTTAATTATTCGGGGTGCGGATGATGGTTCCGGAACCTAGCCGTCGCTGCCATCACTAGCCGGCCACCGTAGTGGCAATCAATCACACACTATTCAAAAGAGCGACGTTTTTCCGAGTTCGGCTCCTTTGTCAGCACATGACTGAACTCCCCAGTAGACTCCGACGTGCGTTCGCTGATCACTCCGCATTTGAGCAGGAAGCCGACAGCCGCTTTATCTCGACAGCAACCACGTTCGAAGGTAGCGTTGAGGTAACCGAAACTGAGGGCCGATTCGTGTTTAGCGTCGAAAGTAGGGTCCCTCTACTGGGAGCCGTGACCGAAGAGGAGGTCGCCGACGTGGTCGAAGACGGCTGGTACGAAACGTTCGAGCTTCGGGTAGAAGATATGGGCGGAATCTTTCGAACTGATCGGGAGCTGTCGCCAACTGTCACTCGACACGCTGATACCGCTGCCGTTGAACTGGAACTCGAAGACATCAATGCCCGTCGCGGGGTCGACGACGCTGCGGCCGCCATCGATTACGTCGAGGGGACGTTCGTACAGGGTGTGATTCCCGGCTACACCTACACCGAGCCGGTCGACGGTATTCTCCAGCGCGCCCGCGATGCAGCAGGTGGTCACTAAGCGTTAGTCCATTGCGATGTAGGTCTGGGTGGTTTCGACGCCGTCAATTGTTTGGATACCACTGGCAACGATATCTTTGACCGCGCCCGGCGTCTCAACGGTAATCTTCGTAATAAAGTCGACATCTCCAGCGACGATAGTTGTCTGGACTACGCCGTCGAGTTCGGCGATTGCGTTGTTAACACGGTCGGCTTCGCTGGTATTTGCCTTGATGAGTACGTAGCCAGTGACCATCTCACTCACCTCCGGCGACGGCTGCCGCCGCGCTCTCGTCGCCGACCAGTAGCTGTCTCACCTCGGCAAGCGCTGAGAACTCCGCAAGCACTGCCACACGGTCGCCAGCCTCCAACGAGTCGTCGGACAGCGGAATCCCCAGCGACTCATGTTGCTTGCCGAACGCCAGAATGCGGGAATCCGAGGGGAGAGCGACCTCAGTAAGCGTATACCCACGCATCGGTGACTGTTCGGTGATCGTAATTAGCAAAATCTGCAAGCTCTGTGCGACATCCGCAATCGCCTGAATCGACCCGCCCAGCATCGCGTTTTTGGCACCGATAGCCCCCAATCGTTCGGGATAGACGACCTCGTCGACCTGATCAGCGTACTGCTGGTAGATCTCTTCGCGGTAGTCCTCGTCGATTCGCATCACTGTCCGGCAGCCGTGATGTTTGCCGATCAAACAGGCCGCGAAGTTGACGTTGAGATCTCCCGTCAGCGCGCCGACCGCATCAGCCTCGTCGACGCCTGCAGCTTCAAGCGTCTCCTCACGGGATCCATCGCCGTCGATCACATCGAACCTCAGCTCGCGGGCACGGTCTGCGGTCTGGCGGTCGCGTTCGATCAACGTTACGTCGTGGCCCTCCTCCCGGAGAACGCGAGCAGTACGAAGACCCACTCGACCCGCACCGATGATACATACACGCATGAGACAACATAACACGCTCTGCGCGCATAACTGTATCCCCAGCGTGCGAACGCTTTTGTCGCTGGTGTGTGAGTATAACACATGGTTCACGCGTTCGTCATGGTCAAAACGGATGTGGCCGCCTCGGAGTCGCTGCTCGCTGATATTCGCACTATTCCGGCCGTCTCCGAGGCACATATCGTCGCCGGAGCCTACGACCTAATCGTCGAGCTCATGGTAGATGAGGTGTACGCCGTTCTCCAGACAGCCACCACTGACATCCAGTCGCTTGATGGCATCTTACAGACAAAAACGTACATTTCGCTTGAAGACTGAGCGAGTCGACACGCGCTGTCGAACGATACGGCAAAAAGCCATCAGCACCTAGAGTGTGTATGCTCTCGATTATCGGGCTCGTGTTGTTCGGAGTCGTGCTGGTCGGCCATACGCTCATTGCGGCCGTCTGCACCCGGTTTTTCCGTCTTCGGCTCGAAACGCAGATCGGTTGGATAGTGTACTCGCTTACACTCATCCCGGTCGTGCTGGTTGTCTCGACGTTGGTTGTCTCCGGCGTGTTACGAATCGGCCCAAACCTCGGCTCGCCAGTTGTCGTCTTCGGCATTATGATCGGCCTCCCACTGGCAGTGGGGATCACACTAGACCTGCTGTATGTCGCCCAACCGGATGAAGTAGAGCTGCCGGACACACAGTAGCCATCCCCGTATAGGGCTGACTAATCGTCGAGTTCTTCAGTTAGTCGACGCCTAATCTGCTCGTAGACGGCCTCGGGCGACTGGGTCGCGTCGACCCTGAGGAACCGCTCGGGTTCAGCCGCAATCAACTGTTCGTAGTTGGCCCGAACTGCTTGAAGATACGTCGACTGTTCGAACTTGTTGGTTTTACCGCTTCGTTCGGCGGCCGTCTCGGGGTCGATATCCAGATAAAACGTGAGATCAGGCCGGCGTGTAAACGGTTCGTGGATCGATTTGATGTACTCAATTGGGTCGTCGAGTTCGTCGTCGAGCGTCGCACCCTGATAGGCATATCGGGAGTCGCTGTAGCGATCCGAAATCACGAGCGAACCCTCGTTGAGTGCGGGCCGAACCACCCGTGAGAGATGGTCGGCGTGGTCGGCAGTGTATAAAAATAGTTCAGCCAGCGAGTCGGCCGACTCCTCGCCGATAGACCGATAGACTGCTTCGCCGTACCACGACTCGGTTGGCTCGCGGGTCACCACAGCCTCTGGGTAGTCGTCGACTAACGCCTTGCGGACCGTGGTTTTGCCGCTGCCGTCAAGGCCTTCCAACGTAACGAGCATACCGTAGTCTCCAAGCGATGGGGGTAAGAACCGTTCGCTCTTGGCTCACGCTACCTTTAGGTCGATTCAGTGAGTAGTTTGTGGTATGCATGTATTAGTTGCCGGCGGGAACGGCTTTGTTGGTACCAATCTCGTCGATGAATTGCTTGATCGAGACCACCACGTGACGGTCTTGGCACGCAATCCCGAGTCTGGGAGTCTTCCCGAGGCCGTCGAGACCGTCAGCGGTGACATCACCGCCTATGAGTCGATCGAATCAGCCATTGAAGGCCACGATGCGGTCGTTAACCTCGTCGCCCTCTCGCCGCTTTTCAAACCGAAAGGCGGCAACGAAATGCACGACGAAGTCCACCGCCACGGTACCGAAAACCTCGTTCGAGCCGCCGAGAAAGCGGGCGTCGACCGATTCGTCCAACTGAGCGCGCTGGGCGCAGACCCCAACGGAGCGACCGCCTACATCCGCGCGAAAGGCCAGGCCGAAACCCACGTCACCGACTCCGAGTTGGAGTGGGTGATTTTTCGGCCCTCGGTTGTTTTCGGTGACGGCGGGGAGTTCGTCTCCTTTACGAAGAAGCTCGCCCCGCCGTTCGTCACGCCGCTTCCCGGCGGCGGCAGCACCCGTTTCCAGCCGATTTGGGTTGGTGATCTCGTGCCGATGCTTGCCGAATCACTCGAAGCCGACGAACATGTCGGCCAGACATACGAACTCGGCGGCCCTGACGTGTTGACGCTAGCCGATGTCGCCAAACTAGCACACAGTGCAGACGGGCGGTCGGTGACGGTGGTGCCGGTGCCGATGGGGTTGGCTGGCGTTGGTCTCTCTGTTATGGGGAACGTACCTGGTTTCCCGATGGGTGCCGACCAGTATCGATCGCTGAAGTTCGATAACACGACTGACGACAACGATGTCTCGGCGTTCGGCGTCGACGAATCCGGTTTAACCTCGCTGGCGGCGTATCTCGGTGTCGAGTAGCGCAGCTGACTCTTTCGGTCTCCGTTGACGTCGACACAGAACGAAACGAATCTCACTTGCCACACAGAGAGCTCGCTTGAAGAGGGTGCGCGCGAGCGCGTATCTCAAATAAACCTCAGCCAGTGTGCGTCTGAAACCCATGTAGTCGCACCAATAACGCAGATTGTTGAGAGTAGGCGGTATATTACCCCGACCGGCACGTTTCAGCCTCACTGTCGACACACAACGCCGCAGTCATGCAATTAGGCATCGACTACTTACTCCTGAAAACTTACCTGATCATAAAGCTTATATTCACTATCCCACTGTACTTTTGCCAATGGCAAGGGGAGACAATATATGAAACTCGCAATGATCGGCTTCGGGCAGGCCGGCGGCAAGATCGTTGATAAGTTCCTCGAGTACGATGC
>Ga0207421_10008718_pt1 | contig 10432 bp, 11 predicted proteins | sample SodLakKL_010_SED_4_FD_187542 | JGI IMG/M metagenome (GOLD analysis project Ga0207421, IMG submission 187542) | Alkaline sediment microbial communities from Lake Tanatar, Kulunda Steppe, Russia - 8KL_010_SED (SPAdes) (version 2) | ecosystem: Environmental > Aquatic > Non-marine Saline and...
TGCATTCTCCTGCGTCATGCTTATATCCGAACCTCCCACTGAAAGCGCTGTCGTCGACACGGGCGAACCCCCTCCGTTACTCGGGAGGGTGCACCGCTTCCTGTGTCAGTCGATCGATGATGATGGCCAGGACCACGATGCAGATACCGCCCACGAAACCACGCCCGATGTCCAGCTGGCCCACGCCCCGCAGCACCTCGACACCCAGGCCGCCGGCCCCGATCATCGAGGCGATCACGACCATGGCCAGGGCCATCATGATCGTCTGGTTGACACCGGCCATGATGGTGGGCAGGGCCAGGGGCAGCTGGATCTTGGTGAGCAGCTGCAGCGGCGTCGATCCGAGCGATTGCCCGGCTTCCACCACGTCGGATGCCACCTGCCGAATGCCGAGGTTGGTAAGCCGGATCGTCGGGGGTACGGAATAGATGAAGGTGGCCAGCAGGGCCGGGATACGGCCGATGCTAAAGATCATCACCACGGGAATCAGGTACACGAAGCTCGGCAGTGTCTGCATGAGGTCGAGGACCGGTCGCAAGGCGTTGTGGACCCACTGGTACTTCGACATCAGGATCCCGAGGGGAATCCCGATGAGAATGGCCAGGGCGGTGGCGACCAGGATCAGGGCCAGCGTGGCCATGGCAAGGTCCCACATGCCCACGGCGGCGATCAGCAGAAACCCCACGCTCACGCCGACCGCGAGCTTTGTCCCCCCGGTCAAGAATCCGAGTCCGAAGAACACCAGCAACATCACGGACCACGGCAGCAGCGTCAGGACGGCGTTGGCCTCGGCCAGGGCGAAGCCCAGGACCGCCGCCATACCATCCCACACGGGTTCGCCAGCATCGATGATGAAGTCGGTGATGTCATCGATCCACTTGTCCAGGGGCACGACCCATTCGTCGGGATATTCGATGAAGCGATCGATTGCAGATGCAAAGATCACGGGTTCCGAAACCTCCTTAGGACGTCGAGATATTGATATAAGATGATGGAAGACCATGGCCAGGCCGGGGCGACGGCCGCTCGGGCACCTCGGGATGCGATGCGCGACTGCTTCGACGACCCCCAGCAGAGGAGTCCGTCGTGTGCTCGAGTCGTGGCCGGGTGTCATGGTGGAATCAAGGCGCGTCCATCGACCCTGGACCATGGTGCGTGCGATGCATCCAAATGTCGGGTTCTTGCGTATCTGAAACCTCCCGCACTAAGCGTACCATTCTGACAATATCCTTCAAGTTTACCGCGCGTTTTACGTGGGTTCTGCGCATTTCTCGCTTCACTTGAAGGGATCCCGTGCTTATTGTACCCTGTGGGTGGAAACGGAAGGTGGCAGTATCGAAAACAAGATGCCGTTTTCGAAACGCGTCACCAGGATGCGTCCTGGTGACGAAGACGTGTTCCGCCTTTCAGGCTGCGAACACCGGACCGCACCGAATATCCCGTAAGCGAATACGCAGACAAACATCGCCGACCGATATGAGGGGGTTATATACTCATGTGTTACGCAGGTATGCGGCGATTCCGGGCAATCTCGATCGCGTTGGTCCTCGGGATTGCCATCTTTGGAGTACTTGGATGCGCACAGATGCTCGAGGAAGATGAAGAAGATCCCATCGTATTCAGTGATCGCCAGTGGGAATCGGTATGGGTGTTGAATGAAGTCGCCCAGTTCATCGTGGAGGAAGGCTACGACTATCCCACGGAGACGGAAACGGTTTCCACCGAGGCCTTCCAGGTGGGCATGGAACACGGTGACATCGATGTCGATATGGAACTTTGGCGGATGAACCTGCCCGATTGGTACGAGGAGGCGACGGAGGAAGGATATCTCGTCGACGTCGGCCCGATCTTCGAACGCTCGGTGCAGGCGTGGTACGTGCCGGAATACGTGGTCGAGGGTTGCGATGACCGCGGCATTGAGCCGAAGGCCGAGGATCTCGAAACCGTCGAGGACCTCAAGGACTACGCCGACGTGTTCGAAGACCCCGACGACCCCGAGCGCGGCCGTTTCATCAACGGCATCAGCGGCTGGGAGGTCACCGAGGCCAACTCCATCAAGATGGAAGTATACGGGCTGGACGAGTACTACAATATCGTGGAACCCGGTAGTGCTGGTGCACTGGACTCCGCCATTGCCAGTGCTTTCGAGGACGGCGAACCGCTGTTCTTCTACTACTGGGAGCCGACGTGGCTGCTCGGCAAATACGATGTGGTTCGGATCGAGGAGCCCGAATACGATCCGGACATCCGTGCGGAAATCGATAAGGTCATCGCCGGAGAAATGTCCGCCGACGACCTCGATGAGGCCTGTGCGTTCATCGAGTCCGACATCCGGAGCGGAGTGCACGAAAGCCTGCCGGAGCGGGCACCGGAAGTGGTCGAGTTCCTCGAAGAGATGCACATCGGCACCGACCCCGTGAACGAGATCCTCGCGTACAAGGAAGTCGAGGACGCAGATCCCCAGGAGGCGGCCTTCTGGTACTTCGAGGAGTACGAAGAGGAATGGAGAGCATGGCTGCCCGATGACGTCGAGCAGCGCGTGGCCGATGCGCTGATCGAGGAAGGTGTGGACCTCTCCGGATAACGACCTTCGGTCGGCCAGCACGATGATAGACCACGCGGGGCGTCGCCAACCGCCCGAGGGGGCGAGGGGACGCCCCGATGTCTTCGACGATGCCTATTCCACCAGCACCGCCGTGTACCAGTTCTCCGCCCCGCCTTCCTCTGTGAGCACCTCCACCGGCAACCCGAACTTGCGCGCCGTGGCGAAAACGTCCACGCCCGTGCTATGAAGCGAAGGACGGGCTCGGCGCGGGTTACGGCACGGCGCATCGCGCAGGCCGGCGCACTCGTGACAGCCCGTGCAGTCGCCCAGGGCGAAGGCGAAGTAGTGGCCGCGCGTGAATGCGTGGCGCTCCAGGGCGAAGGCGGCATCGGAGGCCGTTCGCTTGTCACCCGCGTGTATGAGCAGGCCCCATTCGTATTGTCGGAAGATCCTGCGGTATTCCCAGGGTTTGAGTGCACCGGGACGGGATGGACAGGTGTGTTTTCGGCCCCAGCTTTCGCAACCGAAAAGGCACTTGAGGTAGGTGCGATCGTCGAACACGAGGTCGTCGATCCGGATCCCGATGACGTCGGTCGCGCCCCGTGCCTTGCCCGCTCGGATCAGTTCGTCTAACATGGCTTCCCGCACGTTACATCCTCCCTCGTGGTTTCCGCGAATGCGCGCGGCGCCGCGCCCATCGCATATCGTCGGGTACCACCCTTATGGCAGTGATTCTATCTGGATATTGCCGTTGGAGGTGCGGAGGTTGACGGGGAGCGTGCCCGCCCCCTGCGTCGCCTCCACCTCGGTGTCCTCCTGCCTGACGATGGCCAGGGCATCGTGATCGATACGGATGCGACCATTCGAGGTGCGGGCCTTCAGCCGGATGTCGAGGGTCTCTGCCAGGTAGATCTGCAAGGTCCCGTTGCTGGTCGCAATCTCGGTTTCATCCCGCACCGAGGCCATTTCGACTTCCACGTTGCCGTTGGAGCTGCGGGCCCCTTCGATGCCGCGGCAGCGCTGGATGTGGACCCGCCCGTTGGAGGTAGAAGCGCGGACGTAGCCATCGATCCCTTCCAGGCTGACGTTGCCGTTGGAGGATGCGGCATGGACGTCCCCCCGCACATCCCGGATCGCGATGCTTCCGTTGGAAGTTTTCACGTCCTGCACCAACCCCGCGTCGGGCACCAGGATTTCCCAGTCCACCCGCACCCTGCTCCGCGTGCCCGGTTCCGAGACGGTGATGATGAACGCTTCCCCGTCGTCGACGGTGATCTCGACCGCGTCCATGGCGTCCCGGCTGAAGCTTTTCAACACGGCGCGAAGGGCGATCTCATCGGGTTCATCGGAGCGTTGTATGCGTACGTCCCCGTTTCGGTTTTCGATCGTGATGGGCGTATCGGGGGAAATCGCGTGGGTATAGGTGCGGGTCTCGCTGGCCCGCAGGGTGTCCACGACCTCCTCGAGGACCCCGCATCCTGTGGTCGTGAAGGCGAGGCAGGCGGTCAAAAGAAGCACCGTTGCCAGCACACCATATCTTTGCATCGTACATCCTCCCTGTAATCGGTGACGGCGCGCGTCTCCCGTCGTTGTTGACGTTCCCATGGTACCTGCATTCGCGCGCCCGGGGAAGCCCGGGCGGGCTCCGCGAAGGGCGGTCCTTCTCCTGCAGCACCGTGTGCGTCGGGAGGTTCGGCGCTGCGGATCACGCGCGCGGACTTTCGATACACGAGAAACGTGATAGGGTGGTAGGAGGCGAGGAAGCGCGATAGCCAGGGGAGAGGAGTAGGCGAGATGGACCGTCCAGGCGACACACCCACTTCGAAGGAACGGATACGGCTGCTCGTCATCCTCTCCCTGCCCTACCTGGCGGCGAGCCTGAACATCGACGGGTTCGTGGCACTGTTGCCCCTGGTGCGGGAAGAGTTCGCGCTTACCCGGGCCGAGGTGGGCCTTTACACCACCTTCTTCTTCGTCGGTGCGGCGGTATTGGCCGTTTTCGCGGGTCGCCTCGTCGATCGCCTCGGCCCCAAGAAAGGGCTCGTGGCGGGTCTTTTCTCCATGGGGGGAGCGGTGATCCTGTACGGACTCGCACCGACTTACGGGGTCCTGCTCGCATTTGCGATGGTTGCCGGCCTCGGGCTCAGCATTATCACCCCCTCGATCAATGCCGGCGTGCTCTCCGCGGTGCCGATGCAAAAGCGCGCCACGTTCATGGGAATCATGCAATCGGGTATCGGGATCGGGGGGTTCATCGGGGCCAGCCTGCTGCCGGCGGTGGCGGTCGGGATCGGGTGGCGGAGCACGATACAGGTTGCCGCGGTATTGGCCATCGGCATCGCGCTCCTCGTCCAGTTGACCCTGCGCGTCCCATCGGACGGGGTGGAATCGGGTGATGGGGTGCCGTCCCTGCGCGAGAGTCTTCGCACGCTGCTCGAGAACCGCGATGTCCTGCGCACGTGCTGTCTCGGCACCATTTACGGTTCCCTGGGCGCTTCGGCCATCTTCCATTACACCGTCTTCCTCTCCGAAGACCTCGGGTTGCCGCTGGCGCTGGCCGGCCTCGGCCTCGGGGTACTGCACATAGGCGGGATCGGGGGTCGTCCCCTCTGGGGATGGATGTCGGATGCCGTCTTCGATGGAGATCGCAGGCGAACCCTGTTCGTGCTGGGGTTGATCATCGCCGCCCTGTACCTGGGCATCGGATGGATGGCCTATACCGTCCCCGCCGTCTTGCCCCTGGCCTTTATCACCTCGGTGCTGCTCGGGCTGACCGCGTTCAGCTGGATCCCGGTGTACTTTATATCCATCGGAGAAATGGCCGGATCGGGACAGGCGGGCACCGCCACCGGCCTGGGCATGGTCTTCAACCGGATCGGCACCCTGGTCGGCCCACCCGTGTTCGGCTACATCGCGGACGCCACCGGCAGCTACCAGGCGGGATGGTTGCTGCTCGGTGCGGTGATGCTGGTCGCATCGCCCCTTTTGTACCTGCGACGCCGGCGTTCTCCCCCCGATCGGGACGCCTAAAGCGGCTGCGGCGGGGACATACCATGCAGGGGCAGGGGACGCTGTGGTAAAATGTAATGCCTAGACCGTCCCCGCCGGGCGGTCCCTTCGAAGGGGGGAGATACGGTGGCTGGTCACTCCCAATGGGCCAACAGAAAACACCGCAAGGCGCGACAGGATGCCAAGAAGGGGGCCATCTTCTCCAAGATGGCCAAGAAGATCTCCGTTGCCGCCCGCGAGGGCGGGGGAGACCCCGAGGCGAACTCGGTGTTGCGCATGGCCATCGAGGAAGCCAAGCAGATGGGGGTACCCAACGAGAATATCGAGCGCGCCGTAAAACGCGGAACCGGAGAGCTCGATTCCGTCGTCTACCAGCAATTCCAGTACGAGGGATATGGACCGGGCGGCACCGCCCTTTTGCTCGAAATCCTAAGCGACAACCGGAATCGCACGGCCGCGGAGATTCGCCACCTGTTCAACAAGCACGGTGGCAACCTCGGGGAATCCGGATGCGTCGCCTGGATGTTCACCCGCAAGGGAAGGATCATCCTGCGCACCGACGAGGACGTCGACGAAGACGAGGTGTTCCTCGCGGCCGCGGAGGCCGGTGCCGAGGACCTCGAGCCGGTCGAGGGTGGCTTCGTGGTCATGGCACCCCCCTCGGACCTCGAAGCGGTCCGCACGTCGCTCATCGAAGAGGGATACGAGGTAGAATCCGCCGGGTTGATTTACCATACGGATAACCGGGTGCAGGTCGACGGCAAGGATGCGGAGCGCCTGATGAAGTTCTTGGACGATCTCGAGGATCACGAGGACGTGCAGGAAGTGTACAGTAATTTCGAGGTCAGCGACGAACTGGTCGCATTGTACGGGGGTTGAGAATTCCGGTGCTGATCCTGGGGGTAGATCCCGGTACGGCGACGACCGGGTACGCCGCGGTAGAGGAAAAGAACGGTCGCCTGCTCCTGCGCGACCACGGCGTGTTGCGTACGCCGGCGTCAGCGGACATGTGCCAGCGCCTGGTGGACATTCACCGTGGAATCGGCGCGCTGCTGGATCGCCATGGGCCGCGGGCCGTCGCGATCGAAAAGGTTTTCTTCAACAGGAACGTGGGTTCCGCGATGACGGTTGGCCAGGCGCGCGGCGTGGTCATGCTGGCGGCCGGCCAGCGGGGTCTGCAGGTGCTCGAGTATTCGCCCCCGGAAGTCAAGGCCGCGGTGACCGGGCAGGGCAACGCCTCCAAGAACCAGGTGCAGCGGATGGTGCAGTCGCTCTTTGCGCTCGACACCATACCGACGCCGGACGACGCCGCCGATGCGGCGGCCGTGGCCGTTTGTGGCCTGAGTCGCCGCGGATGGGATGGAAGGGTGCGTGAGGGGCGTTGATCGGGAAGCTGCGGGGCGTGGTCGATGAAGTCATGGCGGATGGCGCCGTGATCGACGTCGGGGGTGTGGGCTATTCCGTCCACCTCGGTGCGCGCGGGTCCGCCCGGCTGGGCGGCAGCGGCGACGACGTAGAGGTGTACATCCACACCCACGTGCGCGAGGAAAGCCTCGATCTTTACGGTTTCCCGTCCCGGGCCGACCTGTCCACCTTTCAACTGCTTCTCGGCGTCAGCGGCGTGGGGCCCCGCATGGCCATGGCCATCCTGGATACGCTCGATGCGGATGGGGTGCGGCGGGCCCTGGCCACCGGTGACGGCCGGGCGCTGGCGCGTTCACCGGGCGTGGGGAAGAAGACCGCCGAGCGCCTCATCCTGGAACTCGGGGATCGCGCCGGGGAAATGCTGGATTTGACCGTGTCGGCCGATGCATCGACCGAGGGAGCGGTCACCGAGGCCGTGGAAGCACTGGGAGCCCTGGGTTTTGGGCGCTCGGAGGCGGTCTCCGCGGTCGGGCGCGCCCGGCAGGATGGCGACCCCAATCACGTCGAAGATCTCGTGCGGAGAGCCCTGGCATTCCTAAGCGATGAAGGGGGAGGCCGATGAGCCGCGAAGACGATTTCGTCCTGGATCCCGATCCGGGAACCGATGACCTGTTCGAGACTAGTCTCCGGCCCACCAACCTGGACGAATTCATCGGGCAGCGGAGCGTGCGCGAGCGGTTGGGCATCTACATACAGGCGGCGCGTGGCCGGGGAGAGCCACTGGATCACGTCCTGCTTTACGGTCCCCCGGGACTGGGGAAGACCACGCTCGCCCACATCATCGCCAACGAGCTGGGCGTGGGCATCCGCATGACCTCCGGGCCCGCCGTCGAGCGCCCCGGGGACCTGGCGGCCATCCTGACCAACCTGGGCGCGGGAGACGTGCTCTTCATCGACGAGATTCATCGCCTCCATCGCACCGTGGAGGAAGTCCTGTACCCGGCCATGGAGGATTTCGCACTGGACATCGTCATCGGCAAGGGACCGTCGGCCCGCTCCCTGCGGCTGGATCTGCCCCCCTTCACCATGGTGGGGGCGACCACCCGGGCGGGTTCACTCACCTCGCCGTTGCGGGATCGCTTCGGAGTGGTCATGCGGTTGGAGTATTACGACGACGAGGACCTGGCCCGCATCGTGCGGCGCACCGCCCGTATCCTCGATGTGCCCGTCGAGGGGCAGTCGGCCCATGAACTGGCACGCCGGTCCCGGGGCACGCCCCGGATCGCGAATCGGCTGCTGCGGCGCCTGCGCGATTACGCCGAGGTGCGCGCGGACGGATCCATCACCCCCGAGGTTGCCCGGCGCGGCCTGGATCTTTTGGAAATCGACGACCTGGGTCTCGACCAAAACGACCACCGCCTGCTGCGGGTCATCATCGAACACTACCAGGGAGGGCCCGTCGGCGTGGAAACACTGGCGGCCGCGCTCAGCGAGGAGACGCAAACCCTGGAGGAAGTCTATGAACCCTTCCTCATCCAGCGGGGATTGCTTCAGCGCACGCCCCGCGGGCGCATGGCCACCCGGTCGACGTACGAACACCTGGGCCTCGCGGTCCCGCGGGGCGCGGGTGAAGACCAGGTGAGGCTTTTCGGGGACGAGGACGTCGATGGCTCCCGGTGAGATCGGCAGAACACTGATGATCGTGGGTGGGGCCATCCTTTTCGTCGGTGCCATCCTCTACCTCTCCGGGCGTGGACTGCCCCTGGGGAACCTGCCGGGGGACATCCATATTCGCCGGCCCGGCCTCGACATCTATATCCCGATCACGACGGGGATTCTCTTGAGCCTGGTGCTCACCCTCGTCCTCAACCTGTTTTTTCGACGGTGAGTGCCGAAGGGAAATCATCGACGCACCGGGAAGCGTCTTCCCGGTGGCGTCGGCGCGGGGAGCCGTGTATGCGAGTAGATCCTTACGACGTACAAGCCTACGACTATTACCTTCCCGAATGCGACATCGCCCAGGAACCGATGGTTCCGCGGGATGCCTCGCGCCTCTTGGTTCTCGATCCAGGGGCGCCCCCGGGCAGCCCGCGGGGCATGACCCACGCGCGATTCGATGACCTGGTGGGGTACCTGCGCGCGGGCGATTGCCTCGTCCTCAACCGGACCCGGGTGCGTCGGGCGCGCCTGTGGGGATTGCGCCTGCCCGGCGGGGGCGAGGCCGAGGTTCTGCTGCTCGCCGAGTCCGATGGACAGTGGCGGGGCATGATTCGGCCGGCGCGCAGGATCCGGGTGGGTACGGATATCCAGATCGTCTCGCCGGGCGAGTGGGCGCGGCTCGCGGCCCTCGCCCCCGGTGACCGGGTTAAGCGCGCACCGCGGCCGGGAAAATTCCTGCGGGTCACCGGTATAGAGGGGGACGGGATATTCGCCTTTCGCGCGCACGACGACGGGGATGGCAGGTCCCTCGAGGATCTCGGGGAGTTGCCGTTGCCTCCCTACGTGACGCGCCCGCCGGCCGAATTGTCCGGATACCAGACCGTGTACGCCCGCGAGACCGGGTCGGCCGCGGCTCCCACCGCCGGATTGCACTTCACCCCGCGCATCCTGGAGAGGCTTCGTGAACGGGGCATTCATACCCCCACCGTCGTTTTGCACGTGGGCATCGGCACCTTTCGACCCATGCGTACCGAAGACGTGCGCGCCCACCGGATGCACCGCGAGTGGTTGGAGGTCTCGTGCGAGGCGGTGGATACCATCGCGCGCGCCCGTGATTCGGGGGGACGGGTGATCGCGGTCGGGACCACGGCGGTGCGCGCCCTCGAAACCGCGGCCCGGGCTGGCACGCTCCGCCCCTACCAGGGGGAGACCGACCTGTATATCTACCCCGGATACCGGTTTCGGGTCGTCGACGGGCTGGTGACGAACTTCCACCTGCCCAGGAGTACGCTTCTGCTCCTCGTTTCCGCCCTGGCCGGGCGGGAGCAAATGCTGGCGGCCTATCGCGAGGCGCGGCGCCGCCGGTACCGGTTCTACTCTTTCGGTGATTGCATGTACATCCTTCCCGGGCGAAAGGACGGCGGACAACCATGACCCTGCGCTTTGGCATCGATGCAACGGTAGCGACCGGCGGACGGAGTGGGCGATTGTGGACGCCGCACGGCGTGGTAGAGACCCCGGTGTTCATGCCCGTCGGCACCGCGGGATCGGTCAAGGGCGTCGATCCCGAGGCGCTCGCGGGCGTGGGCGTCGAGATGATCCTCGCCAACACCTACCACCTGCACCTGCGCCCGGGGGAGGACGTCGTGGCCGATATCGGCGGGCTCCACGGCTTCACCGGGTGGAGGGGTCCCATCCTCACCGACAGCGGGGGATTCCAGGTGTTCAGCCTCGCGGCACTGCGGACCCTCGATGACGACGGCGTGCGCTTTCAGTCGCATATCGACGGGGCCTACCTCGCGCTGACCCCGGAATCGGTGGTGGGCATACAGGAATCTCTCGGCGCGGACATCA
>Ga0207421_10008719_pt1 | contig 10431 bp, 9 predicted proteins | sample SodLakKL_010_SED_4_FD_187542 | JGI IMG/M metagenome (GOLD analysis project Ga0207421, IMG submission 187542) | Alkaline sediment microbial communities from Lake Tanatar, Kulunda Steppe, Russia - 8KL_010_SED (SPAdes) (version 2) | ecosystem: Environmental > Aquatic > Non-marine Saline and...
AAGCAGGAACAACCGATGTTTGAAGCGTCATTCGAGATACCTCTGAACAGCCAGAATGAGAAGCTGATAGGCAAGAAGATCTACATCATCGACGACATCAACCACTCCACCATGCTGTTTGCAGAGGAGTATTAATCCCATGGATACACTGTATGGTGAATATGACCCTGATATGGTGATGAACAGTATTGAACTGAATTTACCAACAAGCGGAAATCCTTCCCTCTATCACTACTATGAAAAGGATTGGATATGGAACATCTTTGAGAAGGCCATTAGGAACAAGCCATTCATGCGAATTGTATTTTTCAACAACGACTACTTGAAGATCGCACCTGTCCATACGTTCAGTGCATACTACATAGATGGTCAATACGAACTTAGCGCCTTTGAGAAGAACTCCATCGGTAGACTGTTCAAGTTTGTATTCGAGGTGTTCGGATATAGCAGTTTCGTTAGAAGTTCAAGGAACCACCATACGATTGTGTATGGGAAGGTGTTTAACTGATTAACATACTACATTCCTTTTAGTTTAGAGGAATGTAGTATTTTTTTTTGATTTTTTTTGAAAGGAGGTGATGTAAGTCAATTTTTTGATGTCAGACAGCAACATTTTTAGTACCAAAGTTTCAACATAAGTATCAACACTTAAAATCTATTTAAGGAGAATTAAAGATGGTAACAGGACAATATAAGTTAGCGTTCATTAAGAAGTACGTACAAGATCATGTAATATTTAAGATTCAAAATCAACCGTATATCCATATTGATGATGAAACCTATCCCATGGAATCCGACAAGGTTCAATATCATTTGTGTGGAGAATACCAGGAAGCGTTTAGTGAGATGGCTTCCAAGAAGACCTTATCAGAGAACCTACTGTCCCATGTACATCACAAGGAAGATATTCGTTCGTTTGATAGGGCATACAAACGGTGTATGAGGTTAGAAGACAAACTCATATATGATCTTTGTGACGGGAATGTGATTGAGATTACTGAAGCAGGATACCAAAAAACATCCAAGAAGGACCAAGGCTATCTAAATCTATTCAAGAAGGACACTATGGTAAAGCAGACACACCCTGAAACTACGGATGAATCTCTGATTGAAATGATTCAAGAGCTCACACAAATCAAATCAGAGGATAAATTGAAGGTCTATGTATTGTGGTTGGTTGCAAGTTTCTTCCCAGATCTCAAGACTCCAATTTTGATGCTTCTGGGAGAACAAGGCAGTGGCAAATCCGTTTTATCCGAACTTACCAAACGAATAGTGGATCCCTCAACGAACGACAAGCAACATAGCATTAAAAAGGAACATGATTTCGCAATTGTCATGAGAGATAACTACATGACCTTATTTGATAATTTGTCCAACTTGAAGAGTGAGATAAGCGATGCAATGTGTCAATCCGTGTCTGGAGGACAATTCAGCACGAGAAAGTTATACACCACCGATACAACCCTATCCATTGATATGCAAGCCAAGATGATACTCAATGGCATTACGATTTCCAATACAAAGCCCGACTTGTTGGAAAGAAGCATTCTTCTTCGGTTAGAGAAATTAACACAAGATACACTCAAGAATGAAGAAACGATTGAAAGTAAGTTCAAGGAAAAGCTTCCGAAGATATTGCATCGTATATTCACGGTTATCAGCGGTGTATTCAAGACTTTACCAGAACATGAAGTTTCGACTAGCTTAAGAATGAACGATTTTGCAAGGTATGCTGTTGCGATAGGTGAGCAATTAGAAATAAGTAAGGAAGAAGTGATCAGACTGTTGGAAGAAAACCAGAAGGAAGTCAATGAGGATGTTTATGACGATCCTTTGTTCGAAGGTCTTATCAAAGTCTTAGATGAACGTAACAATAAATTCCATGGGACAGCGAGTGATTTACTTAAAGATCTAAAACCATTGCATCTTCAAGGATTGCCAGGAGCCCCAAATAGTTTATCTGCAAAGTTAACACGCAACAAGCATAATCTCAAGCAAATAGGAATTACATTTGAGAAGAGAAAGGAGAGTAGCGGAAAGAGAATCATTCACATGGAAAAACAAGAATAGTACAGCGATACGGCGATACAGCGATAGAAATCGAAAATTTTAAGGTTTAAACGTAAAGGTTTAAACTATTTTTTTTTGTAAAATCATCGCCATACCGCCGTACCGCCGAAAGGGGGTGATTAAATCAAACAATCAAATGAAAGAGCTAAAAACAGGGAAAATTCAGCAGTTTTAGAACTACTGGCAAGGATTGTTACCAAGAAGTTAGATGAGAATAAAGATACAGATAAAACAAACAAATAACTTAGTAAAATAAAAAAGGAGAATATATTGCACAATGAATCAATCAAACAAGAACCCACAGAACTATTACGAAGAAGACGAGTTACTAATCAGTGATATAAACATTGACCAAATACATACTCAACAAGGGCAAACTATCGGAGCATACGTTGTTTTATTTGTCAGTGCCAAGCGAAAAGAGCAATTCTCAGTTTTCATGCCATCTGAGTCCAACAGGTGGAAGGATTTGGTATATTTCATATTTGGCACTCCAGATCTTAATGATCCTGACGAACGTCAGTAGGTGTGATAAACTATACATGGGACAAACTCCTTTGTATGTGTTGTCGGATAACTACATTATACCAAAGTAAGTTTGTCCTCTTTTTATTTTTCCAAAATCATTTTACACGACCTCAACGTCTGTTTGCTTTAATCCAATGTACAATTAGGTATTCAAAGGATATAATGGTATAATTAAGTTCTTATAAGCTACTGCTATTGTTCGGAGGGGGTACAATGAGATACAAATCAGTTATCCTTATCGGACTCACAGTTCTGTTCATCGGATTGAACTGGTTTTTTCCTTATGGCAGGACCGGGCACCGTCCCATCGTGGAACTCTTCTTCGTGGTCATGGTCATGACCGCCTTTTGGAATCTGAAGCTTCTCTTACCCCTCAGCATCATCTATATTGTCTCCCACACCGCACACGACGCCTTTGTGCATGGCACCGTCCCCGCGGTCACATGGGCCCAATCGTTCATCCATCTTTTTGTGGCCGTGGTTTTATTCAGAGTGATGAAGCTCAGGAAAAGCACATCGGAGGATAAACGGAGGCTCATCGAAACGATGGATCTCGGACACGCCCATTTCAGTGGCCGGACCGATGAAAACGGAGAAATCTCAGACATCGTGTTCCTGTCTGTGAATGCGGCGTTCGCCTCGATGTTCAAAGTTGAGCACGACCCGGATGACATGCAGACTTTCAACCAGACCTTCAGTGATTTGCCCAAGGAATGGTTCAACATCTTTTCAGATGTGGTGAAACACGGTGAACTGAGAGAGGAATCTCTTTATGTGCCGTCCATGGACAAGCATTTCCGGCTGACGTTCTATATCCCCAGGACAGGGGAGGGAGCCGTGCTTGTCCGTGACATCACGAACTTCAAGAAGAAATCCCAACAGATCCAATACATCAACCGGCATGATGCGCTCACAGGGCTTTACAACCGGGAATACCTCATGACCATTCTCAAGGCGCATACCAACGAGATCAAGGGCCCTTTGGGCGTGATTCTTTTCGATATAGACAATCTTGAGATCCTGAACAGGGTTCACAGTGTCACCGCCGGGGATGATGCACTTCAGCTGGTCACCGAAACCATGAAGAAGTTCGCTCACGGGGACCACCAACTGTTCAGGTATGGGGGCGATGAGTTCGTCCTTCTCAGCAAGAACCCGGATGAGGGTGATCTGAAAAGCCTGGCGAGAAAGATCGAGCTGGATTTCTCCTCGAAAGCGGTGGAAGGCATTTCCATGACCCTTACAAGCGGTATCGCTGTGAAGACCGAAGACGCCAAGGACATGGAAATGATCATGGTGGAGGCCGAGAACGCGCTTTACAACCGCAAGGCGGTCCAGATGAATTCCTCCCACATCCAGATGCTAAAGGGTCTTTTGGAGCTTCTGACGGCGAAGTTCAGCTACGAGAAGGTGCATAGCGAACGCGTGAGCCGCTATGCGCAACAACTCGGTGAAGCGATGGGACTCTCAGAACTTGAGATTGACGAGGCCCGGGTGGCGGCCATGTTCCATGACATCGGAAAGATCGCCATCTCGGATTCCATCTTAGGCAAACCCTCCAAATTGACCGCCGCGGAATTCGAGACCATCAAGGAACACTCGACCATCGGTCACATGATATTGAATTCCACGTTACCGAATATCAGGATATCCGATTATGTCAAGCATCATCATGAACGCTACGATGGTCTGGGATACCCCGACGGGCTCAGCGGTGGGTCCATCCCCCTGATATCACGGATCATCAACGTGGTGGACGCATATGAAGCGATGACCTCCAAGAGGGAATACAGCCCTCCTATGAGTAAGAAGGACGCCATCGATGAGATTCTCGCCAACAAGGGCACACAGTTTGACCCGCAGATCGCGGACACATTCATCAACAATGTTCTGAACAGGAAGGAAGATTGAATCATGGAAAAAGTGACGACAGGCATCAAGGGTCTAGATAACATCTTGCACGGAGGACTGCCAAAGAGCGAGGCGACCTATGTGATTGGTAACGCCGGTAGCGGGAAGACCATGCTGGCGCTTCAGTTCCTTTATGCGGGGGCTTCACAGAATGAGAATGGGTTGATGGTTTCCTTCGAGGAGACCCAAAAAGACCTGCTCGACGATTATGCCAACATGGACATGGACTTGGCAAGCATGGTCGATTCAGGCCTGCTTACCATCGATTATGTCTTCTTCGAGGAGAACACGTACACGGAGTCCGAGCATTTCTCATTGGACGGGCTCTTGATCCGTCTTGATTACCTTCTCAACAAGACCGGTGCGAAAAGGATTGTTCTCGATTCCTTCAAGGCCTTATTCGAACGGTTCGGCGGCCCCGTGAATTTCAGGATGGAACTCTCCAGACTCATCAAATGGCTCAAGGAGAAAGGCGTCACGACCGTCATCACCGGTGGCGAATCCGAGGGAACACTCGGTGTCGAGGCTTACGTCGCAGACTGTGTAATCCTTCTCGACCAACGGGTGATGGGACAACTTTCAACCCGTCGCATGCGGGTCCACAAGTACCGTGGAACCAGCCATGAGACAGATGAGTTTCCCTTCATCCTATCAAAAGCCGGGTTCGTGGTAACCCCAATCAACACGTCCAATCTTGACCACAAGGCACTTGATACTAGGATCTCAACTGGGATTGAGTCGCTAGATACGATGTTCGGTGGAAAAGGGTTCTTCAAAGGTTCATCGATTCTCGTATCCGGCCAGGCGGGATGCGGCAAGAGTTCCATGGCGGCATCATTCATCCATGAAGTCTGTTCAAATGGGCAGAAGGCCATGATGTTCCAGTTCGAGGAGTCAAGACAGCAAATCATCCGGAACATGAGTTCCATCGGACTAGACTTGGAACCCTTCATAGACCAGGGACTGCTTGAAATCCATTCCGTGCGTCCCACGAATTTCGGTCTTGAAGGCCATCTTCTCAACATGATTCACGCGGTCGACCGCTTCGAACCCACAGCCGTCACCCTCGACCCGATCACATCATTCTGGAACAAGGATGAAGACTACGGCATCAAATCACTCATGACACGCATCATCGACCACCTTAAATCAAAGCAGATTACGGGCATGTTCCTACATCTTATGCACGGGGAAAACACGTTCGAGGCGGAGGACACCCTGATTTCCTCACTCATCGATACCTGGGTCGCGCTTCGCAACCGCGAGACAGATGCAAGCAGATACAGGGAGCTCTACATCGTGAAATCCAGAGGGATGGCGCACGACCATTCAATCCATACTTTCAAGATAACCGACAACGGATTTGCGATAGACAGGAAAGACTATGAATAAAAAGCTCGGTGCTGGACCTTTCTATCATTTGGAGCTGTACGTGTCGGGGGATTCCTTTGTCAGCCAACGCGCAGTGGAATCCGTCCAGGCACTTTGTGAAGAGGAATTGGAGGACCGTTATGATTTGACAATCATCGACCTTCAAAAAGAACCGGAAAAGGCAGTGAGCGAAAACATCGTCGTGGTTCCGACGCTCTACCGCAGATCACCTGAGCCCGGAAGACAGGTCATAGGGGACCTGCAGAACCGGGAGCGACTGAAGCGTGGTCTTGAGATCACTTAGACATGATTCCGTGTGTAAGGACCTCTTTCCCAGGTTTATGTAGTTATTCAATTGAACACCATTGCAAGGGGGACATTATGGATTACAAGGACTATTCCACAAGCGAACTCATCAAGCGAATCCGCGATTTGGAAAAAGACAAAGCCGAGGACCTGAAGAAAAGGGATGAACTGGTCCGGTCACAATATTCCAAAACAGGCTATCTCGGTCCATGGCATTGGGACCCGAAAGACGATGTTCTGAAATTGAATGGTGTACAACAGGAGATGTTCATAACGGATGATGCCCCTGAGACACTCACATTTGATTATTATTTAAGCCTGATCCATAAAGAGGACAGGGAATCAGTGAAGAAAGAGTTTGATGCGTACTTAAAAGGTGAAGTTTCCGCTGTGGAATCTGAATACAGGCTTCTTTTCAATGACGGTGAGTACCATTGGATCTACCACCGTGCGGAAATCGACGAAGTGGACGATGAGAACGTCCCGGAAAAGATTATAGGCTCCATTTCCGATATATCCAATGAACGCGAGTATGAAGAACAGACGAACGCTGAGAAAGAGAGGCTTGAAAAGAAAGCCTCCCAGGACTTCCTGACGAACCTCTTGAACCGCCGGGGATTGCATGAACATATGAACAACTATATGAAGAAATCCATTGACAAAGGCAAACTCGCTATCGCCATGTTCGATATCGACAACTTCAAACGAGCGAACGACACATTCGGACATGTATACGGAGACCAGGTACTAAGGGAAATATCGGAATTACTGGAAGAGAATACACGCGACACCGATATCGTATCCAGATTCGGAGGCGACGAGTTTATTGTCATTTTCACGAAAACCTCAGTGGATACCGCCTATGATGTGTGCGAAAGAATCAGACATACAGTAGAAAACCGCTACCAAGAGGAAGAGGTTGGCATCACGCTCAGCGGCGGATTGAAAGAGTACGAGAACGAAAACCGCCAGGAACTGGTGACCAAGGTCGACAAGCTTCTCTATCGCGCCAAAAAGGATGGCAAAAATAAAATCGTGAAAGGTTAGCGAGGGTGGATTGACCCCGTATCTCCTTTACGACTCTATGTATGCCTGTATCATGAGCATGACCAACCCACCGGTTGGTCATGTTTTTTAGAGAAGTGTATCAATTCGACTCCCCTAGGGACCGTGCTATAATGACATTACTTAAAGGAGGTGCTGGTCCTCATGATTCTTTTCTATAATCTCACTTATGCCCTCTCACTGTTTATCCTGATTGCAATCACGGCATACGCCTGGCTCTACAAGGACAAACCGGGTGCGAAAGTGATGATTGTGACCATGGTGTTCCTGGTATTTTGGAACACTACATCTCTTTTCGAGGTCTACACCTCCGATCTTGAGACCAAGCTGTTCTGGCGGAACGCCCAGCAGATCAGCGGGTTCCTTCTACCGTATCTGATCTTCCTTTTTGCCACCGCGTTCATCGAGAACCGACGCGTCCGTAAAGTCGCGCCCTATTTGGTCATTCTTCCGATCCTCTTCACTGTGCTTGTCTACACCAATCCCTATCACGGCCTTGTAAGGAACGGATACAGTCTCGTGGAGATCGCGGACGGGTATGGATTTCTCAATGTGGAAGTGAGTGCGCTCGGCGCGGTCAATGTCATGGTGAACGCAGGCTTCGTCCTTGTGGCGGTCGCACTGCTCATGATCTATTACCGGAAAGCAATCGGAAAGGTGCGCCTCCAGATCAGGATCATGGTGATCGCACTGGTGCTGACGGTGGGTCTGGTCATGTTCAACAATTTCTATCTGAGACCTGATGGCACCTACATCATGACATCGATATTCTATGTTCCGGGAATCACCATGCTTGCCTATGCCCTTTTCAGGCACGATGTATTCTCGACCTCCCCCTTAAGCAAGGACAGGTTGCTAGAGGCCATGGTCCATCCGATTTTCGTTACTGACAGCGAAGGGAAAATCATAGAGCATAACGGCGCGGGTCGGGAATTCGTCCGCGAGGCGGGCTATGATTCGGTCTATTCGATGAACGGCATCCATGAGCTTTTCAACAAGCCGCTTTATGTCCGCATCGAAGACAAGAAGAATCAGACGAACATACAGGAAATCGCCCTGCATACGGCTCAGGGACTCAGGTATTTCAACAATCATTTCCACGCCCTCATGCAGGAGACCGCCTATAGGGGAATGCTTTTGCATCTCGAGGATGTCACCGCCAAGAAATCGTATGAGCTCACATTAAGAAGACGCGCCGACCATGACCAGATGACCGGCCTTCTGAATCGCTCGACCTTTCAGGCCACCTATGAGGCCATGCCGGAATCCGGCAGGGTGATGGTCCTCATGGATGCGGATGATTTCAAACACGTGAACGACACCCATGGACACCATAGCGGTGATGTGGTCCTCAAGACTCTTTCTGAACGCTTCAATGAAATGAAGGACAAGACGTGCATCACCGGACGTCTGGGGGGCGAGGAGTTCGGGGTCGCCTGCTTCAACATGCCTGAAGAGAACGCCTTGGCTATGGCGGAAAGCATCAGGCGTTCGGTCTCGGACAAACCTGTCGAAATTTTCGGCGGGAAAACCATCTCGCTCACAATCAGCGTAGGGGTCGCCCTCGATGACAAGGGCACGAAACCGTTCGACCAGATCAGGAACGAAGCCGATACTGCCCTTTATCAAGCAAAAAGCCTCCATAAGAACCGTGTGGATCTCTATAGGGGATGATATTGAAAAAGGCCTTGCGGCCTTTTTTTGTGATATTCACTTGCAATGACGGTTCATAAGGTGTAGACTTTCACATGTGTTTTTATATTCAAACAGTTAGGTGATCGCTTATGAAAACAATGCTTTATCTATTGGCCAACGTGTTGATGATGCTTATTATTGGTACGGTCTACGCCTGGAGTGTCTTCAGGGTAGAAGTCGAGACGGTTTACGATGCGGGCACGCTTGAAAGCGGACTCCCCTACATGACGTCCCTTTTCTTCTATGCGCTTTCGATGATGGTCTCCGGACGCTATTTGAATGAGCGTACGATGCGATGTCTCGGCCTCTTGGGCGGGGTCCTCATCAGTGCGGGGTGGCTGATTGCCGCCTTTTCGTCAGGGCTCTTTCTTCTCACGCTCGGATATGGGGTCATCATCGGGACCGGAGTGGGGATGGTGTATGGTGTCCCCGTCTATCACATCAACCGTCTTTATGAAAGGAAAAGTGGACTCTACACCGGCATCGTGCTCGGCGGGTTCGGCGCCTCGCCGCTCGTGACGGCGCCGGTCGTGAGTCTCGTGATCAGGACTCAGGGACTCATGGCTGCGTTCCTCGTCATGGGACTGGCGAGCGTGGTCGTACTGCTTCCGCTTGCATGGATGTTCAAAAGAAGCGGTCTTAAGAGTGAGGCGGCGGTGGTCGAAACCAAGCCTTATGACAAACAGCTCTTCTGGATGGTCTATGCACTCTTCCTTTCAGCGACGGCGATCGGTCTCACGATGATCGGCCTCACCTACAGGATCGCTGTCACCGATTATGCCTTCAATGCAAACCACGTGGCGCTCACGGTCTCCCTCTTCGCGGTCATGAACGGAAGCGCACGCCCCTTTTTCGGACATCTCATGGATACCCAAGGGTTTGTGAAAAGCGCGTTTTTGAGTACAGGGCTGATTGTGCTTGCAGCCGTCATCGCATTCATCAACCGTGGTCAGAGTCTCGCGCTTTACATCATCAGCTTCGGACTGTTCTGGTTCAATCTCGGTGCCTGGCTCGCCATGGTGCCGGCCGCGATCAAGGAATATTTCGGCAAGGTTGGGTATGCTAAACGCTACGGAGTGGCTTTCACCGCTTATGGGCTTGGTGCGATCGGCGGGACGCTTTTGAGTGGTTTTCTTCTCGATGTCCTTTATGACACGCGGTATGTCTATGGGATGATACTGTTTATCACGGCCTTGATGGCCGTTATCCTCTTGTATATGTCAATTGAAAAATCGTCAGTTCCGCAAATGAAAAGTCGTCAGTTGCTAGTATGAACGATTAGCGATGTAAGACTTTTGTTCCCGATAACGATAGCTCGTGCCATTCATGTTCAGGATGTGCGACCGGTGTGTGATACGATCGACGATGGCCGAAGTGATCACGGGGTCGTGGAATATCTCGTCCCAACGATCGAACGACAGATTGGTTGTGATGATGGTCGACGCTCGTTCGGAACGCTCGGAGATCATGTTGAAAAGGAGT
>Ga0207421_10008720_pt1 | contig 10430 bp, 12 predicted proteins | sample SodLakKL_010_SED_4_FD_187542 | JGI IMG/M metagenome (GOLD analysis project Ga0207421, IMG submission 187542) | Alkaline sediment microbial communities from Lake Tanatar, Kulunda Steppe, Russia - 8KL_010_SED (SPAdes) (version 2) | ecosystem: Environmental > Aquatic > Non-marine Saline and...
AAAATCCTCCGGCAGTATACCCCTTGATAAATATTACATAACAAAGAATGAAAGACCTCAAATTTATCGCCCAGCAACTGAGAAAGCCCTCCGGCGATTTTGCCGGCACCATCGCCGAAAAGATGGGAGAAGGCAATCGCCCGCTTTATAATCTGACACTGAATTCGATACCATTCAAAAATCAAGATTCCATCCTGGAAATCGGCTTTGGAAGCGGCACCCATTTTACTGAACTGCTGGCAAAAGCTAAAAAACTGAATGTTGCCGGCATCGATTACTCCCCGGAGATGACAGAACTGGCCAAAGCAAACAACAAAAAGCTTGTTGATTCAGGACAGTTAAAATTATATACAGGCAACAGCAGCCAACTGCCTTTTGAAGACAACTCATTCCATGCCGTATTCTGCAACATGGTGATCTATTTCTGGGATGACCCCTCTGAACACCTCATCGAAATTATGCGTGTACTCAAACCCGGCGGAATATTCTATACCGGCATGCGAACCCGGCAAAGCATGCAGAAATTTCCTTTCACAAAGTTCGGCTTCAACCTCTTCAGTATTGACGAATGGAAGTCCGTTATGCAGTTACATGGGTTCATGTTAGTGGGAGAGCTCAGGCAAAAAGATCCGGTCTTTGATGATGGTGAGAACCGGGTTGAGCTTGAGTCGGCCTGTATTGCGGCAGAAAAACGGGGTTGATAAAGAGTGAGATTTTTTGGCTTTAATAGTTAGAAAGATGGAAAAAATTTACTGAGCAACCCTGAAAATCTTTGCCATTTTTTTCAATTCGGCAATGGCTAACTAAGACTGTCTTTATTCATGGATAGAAGTTCTAAACAATAACCCCTGTAAATCAGCTACCTTCAACGAATAACGATACCATGACCAAAGAAAAAACATCCATCCCATTCCGGGAAACGAGCGTCCACAAAGCCCGATCCAAAGACGGAACCGAAATTACCGCACGTTTTTTTGGCCAGGGCCCTACGCTGCTGCATGGAGACCGCTCGAGTGAATGGTTTAACAATTCCGTTCAGCATGTGGCAGGTCACCTGCCTGACGCCACGGTGCGCCAGATCAAGAACGCTGCACACTTTGGCCCTTTGACACAGCCGCGAGCTGTTGCCGAAGAGATGATCCGGTTCTTTGCCAAAAAGCATGCAGCAGTGTTGTCAAAACCTGGAAACTGAGGTTTGTCAATTCTGTTAAGTTTAAAGCTAAATGTATTTCTGGCATTGAGAAGATGTAGCCAGGCAACTATCACCGAGAGAAGGCCTGGGGGGATCTGCCCGTTATCTCGCTTCTGAATATCAGTGCCGTGTTTCGGGTATCGATATTACCCAAGAGTATATCGATGTGGCAAATGCGCTTGCAGAATTAACAGGCCTTGAGGAGGAGGTCGAATTCAGACAGGCGAGCGCGATTGATCTTCCGTTTGAGAACAACACATTCGACACGGTCTGGACCGAACATGTACAGATGAACATCGCCGATAAGCGTACATTTTATGGGGAAATTGCACGTGTAATCAAACCCGGTGGACAACTTCTTTTCCATGACATTTTCAAAGGTAAAAATGAACCGATCCACTACCCGGTCCCCTGGGCGGATAATGAGTCCATTAACTTTCTAGCAGCGCCTGAGGAGATAAGAGAGATACTTGCAGAACTCGGTTTTTCAATTCAAACCTGGGAGGATAAAAGCCGGGCTTCACTGGAGTGGTTCGTACAGGTCGTTGAAAAACTGAAGGAGAAGGGCCCGCCACCGCTCGGATTTCACCTGCTGACGGGAGACAACGCAAAAGAAAAATTCAAGAATCAGATTCGCAATCTGAAAGAAAATCGCTTTGTGGTTGTGCAGGCTGTTGCCACATTGAGAGAGTGACGGCAAACGGCTCCGGGGAGATGTTATCTTTATGATAAAGTAACACTGTTTTTTAGGCTATAAAAAGTAAAGGGGAGGATTAAACCCCCGAAAATAAATTATGGACAAATCACATTTCTCACACCATGGGATGTGATTATAAAAATAGAGAGGTAACTGCAATGAAAAGCGAAATAACATCGAAACACATAAACAGGCACATCAGAACTTTAACCGTCAAGACATGGAATCTGCAGCAAAAAATGCTGCAGAAGATATGACATACAGGGATCGTGCACGGGGAATCGAGGTTAATAACCGTCAGGATTTTATCAATTATCTTGAGGGTTGGGCAAAGGCCTTCTCTGATACCCGTATCGCGGATCCTGCCTATATCGATGGCGGTGATAAAGTGGCAGCAATGTTTACCGCGCTGTACAAATGATGGTCCTTTCGGGGGGATTCCCCATCTCCCCGTTTTAAAAAAACCTTCAGTTAACCAACTTATTACAAAGATCTTCAATGATTCGGGTGAAAGAAAACTGATTTTGAACGCAATCCAACCATCCAGCAGACGGTCAAACTAAAATGATAGAGTATAAAAATGCATGTTAAAAAATTCTTATCAGTGATAAGATAAGGCCTCCATTCTGGCTTTAAAGAGTGTGGAGTTCACTATTTCAAAGCCTTACCATCCAACGGCGATGAATGATCAATTTTTAAAAAAAATTATGAGGTAATCACTATGATTGTTACCAAATTGCATTTATTTCAGACTTACTCTATACTTTTTCTGGCAACACTATTTACAGGTTCAATGATATTAAGCAGCTGTTCAGGCGATGATTCCACTGGGCCTCAAAACCCTCAAATTGTGGATATCGCTATCACACCCGACAATGCAACTTTTGCTGTCGGAGAGCAACAGGACTTTTCTGTCGTGGCCCTTACCGCCACAGGCGATACGGTAGATACCGCCGAACTGGACATTGAATTGCAATGGTGGTCAACCGACAATGATGTTTTCACTGTAGAACCCGGTGGTTTGGCAACCGGACATAATCAGGGAGAAGCATACTGCATAGTGGAAGCCATCATAAATGTTTCCCAACATACTACTGATCTGCCTGATAAACTGATTGTTCAAGCCGGTATTTTAACTGATGGTCAAACCCGGTATCAGACACAAAACCTGGCTTTGTCAGCCGGAGATGAAGATGTTATTACAAAACTTGAAACCATTTCAATAAACAGCATGCTTCGGTTCACGGGCAGGGACTCTGCTTTTGTTATGGTTTTTTAAATCAATAATCACTTGCCCTATCATATTCAAATAGATGTTTCGAAGACGCTCTAAAAACCAAAGAATGAGTGGACAGAAGCAGGAACATCAAAAGAAAATCATGGACACCATGGTAACAGTAACTTCAAAAGACGGGACAGAAATCGCATTCAAGCGAACCGGAAGCGGTCCTCCTCTTGTGCTCGTTCATGGAAGTGCCGGCGATCATACACGGTGGGAACTCTTTGATGTTCGTCCCAAATTAGCGCAGCATTTTACAGTGTACGCGATGGATCGCCGCGGGCGGGGCGGTAGCGGAGATGCCGTCCAATACAGACCGGAACGGGGGTTTGAAGACGTAGCTGCAGTTGTGGACTCAATCGATGAACCGGTTACTCTACTGGGCCACTCATATGGCGCCTTTTGTGCCCTGGGAGCTTCCCTGATTATAAACAATCTGCACAAACTGGTCCTGTACGAACCGGTATTCCTGGTGGATCATCAGAAATTCGTCTCCGATGATGTGATTGCTGAACTGGAGGCTGTATACGCCAAAGGGAATATGGAGGAATTGCTGGTCATATTTATGAAGAAAGTTGCCCGAATCACCGCGGATGAAATCGAAGCGGTGCGCTCAGCACCAAGCTGGCAGAGCCGGGTGGATGCTGCTCACACATTGCTGCGTGAGACTGTGGCACCGACCCGGTTTACCTTCGATCCGGGGCAGTTCATAGAGATGACCACGCCTACCCTATTGCTGACCGGAAGTGAGAGCCCGGTGTTCTTCAAAAATGTGACCAAGGAAGTGCATGACATGCTGCCAAACAGCCGGATAGTACCATTCCAGGGACATGGGCATGTGACAATGAATTCGGCACCGGAACTCTTTATTGAAAAAGTGCTTGAATTCGCATTTGAAATGGATGAGAAATAATTATTCAAAATTTTCGAAAGTTTATTCGTTAGTAAACCAGTTTAAAGCTTATAAGCGCCATGGAATAAAACCACTTAATCATGCCTGCACCCTCAGAGATTGCTGAGAAATTAATGAAGGACGGACATCAAGCGATGAAACGTACCGACTGGACCGAAGCAAAGAATTGTTTTGAGCAGGCGCTGCAGATTAAGGAGACTCCGGAACTGCTCGAACATCTCGGGCAAGCCGCATGGTGGCTTGATGATGCTGAAACCACATTCGAATCGAGAGAAAAGGCATTTCAGATCTACCGCAGACAGGGCAACGCAAGAGCTGCTGCGCGTGTGGCAATCAGTATTGCCTACGATTATTTCTCTTTCCGGGGAGAGTATGCGCTTTCCAACGGCTGGAGCCGCCGGGCTAACAGGCTGCTCGAAAACCTGGAAACCGTTCCCGAACATGGTTTAGTAAAAGCCTGGGATGGAAATGTGGCTATTGAAGCCGATCATGATCCTGCCAAAGCTTTCCGCCTGGGCAAGGAGGCTGCTGATATTGCTGAAGAACTCCAGAATTTCGACCTGCAGATGATGAGCGTTGCCCTGCAGGGACTTGCCCTCGTATTTGAAGGGAAGGTTGATGAGGGAATGCCGTTGCTCGATGAAGCGGCAACAGCGGCCATGACCGGAGAGATATCTGACCTGGAAACCAGTATTAATGTATGCTGCTATTTGATTACGGCCTGCGAATATGTTCGTGATTACAACCGGGCAGTTCAATGGTGCTTCAGCGTAAAGCGGCGGACGGAAAACGGTACGTTTCCCCTGATGTTCTCTTTTTGCCAGATCCACTACGCCGGCGTACTGATCTGGAACGGAGATTGGGATGAGGCCGAAACTGTTCTGAAAAAGGCTTCAAACAACCTGATTGACTCCCGTCCTGCCCACGCAGCCGAGGGACTGGTAAAGCTGGCCGGTATCTGCCGATTCCGCGGCAAATTCAAAAAAGCTGAAGAGCTGCTGGACAAAGCTGCGCAAAAACCGTTCAGAATGCTGGGTGCGAATCTTGTACTTGCGGAGAAAGCGGCCCTCGCTTACGACAGGGGTGATCCGGTTTCAGCTGCAAACCTGGCTGACCGGTACCTCCTGAACACACCTGAAAAGTGCCGGTTAATGTTACCTAAAGGCCTGGAAGTGCTCACACTGGCTCAGCTTGATCTTCATAAATTTACGGAGGCAGAACACTCTTCGAAGCGATTGAGAAATATCGCTGAATTGGCCGGTACAGAACCACTGATTGCATTTGCCCACTATACTGACGGAATGGTACATCTGGCGAAAAAGGAGAATCAGCAAGCCTGTACATGTTTTGAACAATCTGTTGAACTGTTTGACAGGAATAAGAACCCATTCCAAACAGCCCGCTCCCGGTGTGGAATGGCTGTGACACTGCATCGTCTCGGACAGAATCAACCGGCACTTCGTGAGATTCATGCTGCTATCGAAACCTTTAATCAGCTAAAGGCAAAACCGGAACAAGATCGTGCCAATACCATTTTGAAAAAGATAAAATCCCTGTCGGCGGATCATGCAGAAGTATCATCGCCGGAAGCACTTACAGCCAGGGAACAGGAACTATTGTGCGAAATTGCCCAGGGGAAAAGCAATTCTCAAATCGCATCCGACCACTATATCAGCATTCGAACCGTAGAACGGCACATCTCCAATATCTACGGCAAGCTGGGTGTCTCAGGAAAGTCGGCCCGCGCCAAAGCCACCGCGTTTGCTCATCGAAATGAATTGGTTGGATGATTAAGGCACCTCCAATATTCCTTAACTCCATGACCACTCAAATGTAGAAACTTCTCTCCCTCTCTCCCTCTACGTGTAAAAAATACGTGCACACACTCATGACATACTCCACCTCTGCTTTTATACTAAAACTGACGTGAATCATCAGAAAGAAACTTCAACCCAAAATAAACAGCACCATGGATGAGACCCAAATCAAACAACCGGAAATCAAATCCAATGTGTACCGGGTAAACACCGGAGATGCAGGCAAGGCACTTGATACAATCGTTCTGGCATTTTCTGCAGATCCGCAGCTGAGGTGGCTTTGGCCGGAAGCCGATGATTACCTCGCATACGGTCCGAAGTTTTTTGAAGCATTCGGCGGCAACGCGTTCTCAAGTGATTCAGCATATTATACCCGGGATTTTTCGGGAGTTGCGCTGTGGCTGCCCCCGGGAGTCCATCCCGATGAAGAGAGTCTTCTGGCCCTTCTTGAAACCGCCGCTCCCGCCTCAAAGCTACCCATTGTCATGGAAGTTCTTGAGCAGATGGACTTCCATCAGCCCGACGAGCCTCACTGGCACCTTCCGCTGATCGGGGTGGACCCGGCTAAGCAGGGGTCGGGATATGGTTCACAGTTGCTGCAGAATACTCTTGAAGAGATCGACCGCCGGGGGGAAACCGCCTATCTTGAGAATACAAATCCCGCCAATACACCGCTCTATGAGCGCTATGGGTTTGAGTTGATTGATGTAATTCAAGTCGATGGAGCGCCGCCTCTTTTCCCGATGATTCGAAACAATTAAGACGACAGACTCCAGGATTCCAAAAATTTTGGAGGACTACCTGTACCGAAATAGTCACTAAATCAAAAAAAGAGAACACAATGAATCAACAAATGAGTGATCAGATTGAAGAGAAGACAGCATTGATTGACGATGTGAAGCAGTTAGTGGATAAAGACTCCATCAAAGAGCTGTGGTATAACAGCTGCTACCTCGTGGATGAAGGCGATCTTGACGGTGTGCTGGAATCGTACACCGAAGATGCTTTAATGGACACCGGGGCTTTTGGCAGAGCTGAAGGCAGGGTAGCAATCCGGGAAATGTTGGAAAACCTGTTTAGCGAAGGGCTGATGTTTACAAGGCACATGGTCCACATGCCTCTAATAGAAATTGACGGGGATGAAGCTACCGGTAAATGGTATCTGGATTGCCCATCGATAGTAGGTGATGGCGAAGCGGCCTGGATACAGGGAACATACAAGCACACGTTTCGCCGGGTGAACGGAAAGTGGAAAATCTCCAAATTTACCTTCGAGCCCTCTTACGTCACACCTTACGACAAAGGATGGGCAAAGCAACCGTTTATCGATGATGAGTAAAATTTAAAACGAAATAAGAACTTTAAAAAAACAAGGAGAACATTATGACAAATATAAATCAAGCAGACATACAAATGTTATTGGACAAGAATGCAATTGAGGAGCTTGTTTATCAGTGGGATTATCTCACGGATGAACGGGTCGGGTCTGATGAGGTAATTGATTCCTTTTGCACCCGTGATGTCATTTACGATGCAGGTCCCCTGGGCCGAACTGAAGGAAAAGAGGCGTTCAAAGAGGCGGCCCGGGAGATCTGGGATAAGGAGCTCTTTTTTACACGCCATATGCGTCACAACCCGATCATAAAAGTAAATGGCGATAAGGCCACTGGAAAGTGGTATGCCGACATTCCATCGATTACGGGTGATGGCAAAGCTGTCTGGATACAGGGCACCTATGAATTGGGATTCCGGCGGATTAACGGCAATTGGAAAATTTCAAAATATACCTTTGAGTTTGCCTACATGACCGACTACGACAAAGGATGGGTGAAAGAGCCGTTTATTGAAGGAGTGCCGGGTGAACTGAACTGGAAATCCGCCGTTGCTGAATGAGGTGGGGAAGGGTGTCCCGATTCAATTATTAGTCTCTCAAACTATTCAGGAAGAAGTCTCCCCTAATGAGGCTGTGAAAATTTACTCATACAATGTTTAGCACACCTAAATATTTTAAGATGAAAACTTATTCCGAAGCTCCCCTCTCTGGCAAGTCCCGACAGGGCGCGGTAGAGAGGGGCCGGGGGTGAGTCAGAGGGGGTGTTTAACTGATTTTTGCCCCTACTGATGATCATCCCCCCTGCTCTCTGCCAGTCAGCGGATCGCTTTTCGCTTCGCGAACAAAATATGAGCCCCCTTCCCCCGAAGGGACGTCCACGGCAGAAGGGGGACTTTTACGTCTATGACTTAACAAATCAACTCAAATTTAAACTTATCATCAAAAAATAAGAGGAAAACATTATGCAACTTACAGAAGTAGAATCATGGCAAATTGCCGGCGATAGTCCGGCGGCTTACGAAGAGTACCTTGTGCCCGGTTTTTTTAAACCCTGGGCTGATAAACTTGTCCAGCTTTCATCACCCTCTCCCGGCAGCGACATTCTGGATGTTGCCTGCGGGACGGGTATTGTGGCCCGAACGGCAGCTTCTGAACTGGGAAGCGATTCCCGGGTAACCGGACTCGACATCAACCTGCAGATGCTCAACAAAGCATCCGAAATGGCGGAGAAGGAAGGTTTGGAGATTGAATGGCAGCAGGGTGATGCAGGCGACCTTCCTTTTGAGGATAACCGGTTCGACCACCTGTTCTGCCAGCAGGCCGTGCAGTTTTTTCCGGAACCACAGCAAGTTTTAGGGGAAATGAACCGGGTGATGAAAGCCGATGGAACGTTAGCACTCAACATTCTGCGGCCTATACATCATAATCCGGCTTATAGTATTCTGGCTGATGAACTGGAGAAGCATGCCGGAGAAACAGCGGGTACGATGATGCGGTCGCCGTTTCCTGACTGGGACCAAAAAACGATACGAAACATGGTTGCAGAGGCAGGGTTCGGTGATATCCGGATTCAACTCGAGATCATCTCCATGCGATATCCGTCACCCGAAGAGTTTCTGAGGCGCGAAGCTGCCAGCTCCCCCCTTGCCGGAGAGATCGAAGCGATGGAGCCCGAGAGGGTAATGAAACTGGTGGATGACTTGAACAGATCACTCGAGGCCTATACAGACGACCGGGGCGTGGTTTTTCCGATGGAGACGTATATGATCGCTGCAAAGTAAAAACCTCAATAATGAATATTTGCAGAAGTAAATATTTTAATAAAAATGATTGAATTGCATCGATTTTTCGGCTTTTTATTATAGAAGGGGGCTGAAAAATTTTTGGTAAAAAGTTCGAAATCGAAATCAGAGAATCAATTTTTAAACTATTAATAGATGAGAGCATCAGGTAAAAAAACAAACAACCGCCTGGCCGGATCATAACTTGGATTTCATCGTAATCGCTAAAAACTTCAATACAAAAAACTATGAAAACCAATTCAACTAAAACCGCCCTGAATCGCCGTCAGTTTATCCGTAACGGTGCCTCAGCCCTTGCCGGCGCCGCATTGGCACCGGTCGCGGCTACCGAAAAATGGTCGCGGACCGGGGCTGTCCACACAATCTCAACTCAAAACCGCTCGCCGGGATTCTACCGCTTTGCTTTTGGCGACATGGAAATCACGGTACTAAACGACGGACACTTCGAGTACCCCCCGGATATCGTCACACTCGACGACCCGGTAGAAATCCAGGCACACAACGCAGACCCCGAGACGCGCCGGGAGTACTTCCGCTCGCGCCGGCTCCCGGTGGACCACATTCCTCTTCGGGTGAGTCCCATCGTGATCGATTCAGGCAATCAGCGAACGCTGGTCGACAGCGGGTATATGGCCGGAGATTTTACGCCGCCCACGGCGGGCCGGCTCGGCCACACCCTCGAAGCCGCGGGCATCGCCCCCGGGAGCATCGACCAAGTGCTTCTTACCCACGCACATCCGGATCACATGGGCGGGCTCCTGATTCCGGAAGACGGAGCCCCGACCTTCCCCAACGCAGAGGTGGTCATCTCTGAAAAGGAATTCGAGTTCTGGACAGGTAACGTCGCCGCATCCACACTCGAACCACCCTTTGTGGCTGATATCGCTGAGGGCTTCTTAGAGCTGGCCCGCGGGGTCCTGGCCAGCGTGAACGACCGCATCCGAATCGTACAGGGAGAAGAAGAGGTAATCCACCAAATCTGGAGCATCCCCTCCCCCGGACACACACCGGGGCACGTCTGCTACGCCGTCGAAGCCGGAGGACAACAGCTGCTCCTCACCGGAGACGCAATCGTATTTTTCCATGTCTCCCTCGAACATCCGGAATGGCATTTCTACGGTGACATTGACCGTGAAGAAGCAGCAAGGAGCCGCAAACGGCTGCTCGATCGGGCAGCGACGGAGGAGATGTTTATCCACGGCTTCCACTTCCCCTTCCCGGGCCTCGGCCATGCCCTCAGGGACGGCGACGCCTACCGGTGGCATCCCGCCTGGTGGACTTCGTAGATAACAGAGCTCAAGGAGTGCCCTGGAACAAGAATGATAGAGCTACTGCATTTTTTCGGCTTTTTATAATAGAAGAGCCTCCGAAGGATTGTGGGAAAAAGCCAAAAAAGA
>Ga0207421_10008721_pt1 | contig 10428 bp, 11 predicted proteins | sample SodLakKL_010_SED_4_FD_187542 | JGI IMG/M metagenome (GOLD analysis project Ga0207421, IMG submission 187542) | Alkaline sediment microbial communities from Lake Tanatar, Kulunda Steppe, Russia - 8KL_010_SED (SPAdes) (version 2) | ecosystem: Environmental > Aquatic > Non-marine Saline and...
GGGCCGGCTGGTGTCAGACGGACAATCACATCGTCGAGGGGATGTGGACCGAGTACGTCGACCAGGACCTGCCGATGACGCTCGGCCACGAGAACGCCGGCATCGTCGCCGAAGTCGGCGACGAAGTAACGCTGGTCGAGGAAGGCGATCCGGTGATCTGTCACCCCGTCCAGACCTGTGGCATCTGTCGACCCTGCCGGCTCGGGGAGGACATGTACTGTGAGAACCAGGCGTTCAACGGGCTCACGACCGACGGCGGCTTCGCGGAGTACGTGCTGACCACCGAGCGCGCCGTCATCCCGCTTCCCGACGGCGTCGATCCGACCGATATCGCACCCCACGCCGACGCCGGGATTACGGCCTACCACGCCGCGAAGAAAGCGACCGAGGCGCTCAACCCCGGCGACACCTGCGTCGTCGTCGGCATCGGCGGACTCGGCCACATCGGACTCCAGTGTGTCGACGCGATGAGCGCCGCCGACGTCGTCGCCGTCGACGTCAAAGCCGACGCCCTCGAGTTAGCCGACGACCTCGGAGCACACCACACCGTCGACTCGAGCGAGGAAGACGTCGCCGCGGTCGTCGCCGACCTCACGGACGAGGTGGGCGCCCAGCAGGTACTCGACTTCGTCGGGCGTGACGAGACGACCGCACTCGGCCCCGACATCGTCGCCCAGGGCGGCGACCACCACGTCATCGGCTACGGCGGCCACGTCCACGAACCCTGTCAGACGCTGGTGTTCGGCGAGATGTCCTACCAGGGTGATCTCGTCGGCCGGTACACCGAACTGCAAGAGCTGGTCGCACTCGTCGACCGCGGCGACGTCGAGTTACACACCGAACGCCACGACTTAGCGGAGATCAACACCGTCGCGGAGCGACTCGAGCACGGTGAGATCGAAGGGCGTGCGGTCGTGCTACCGCCGTAGCGTCGGGTCAGCCGGACGACCGACGGGGATAGCCGACCAGCCGGCGTGCGGTGGCGCACGCTGTCGATCGGCCGAGTGATAGGGAGGTCGATCGACGACAGCGTGCGAGGGATGAGGACCGCAGCGCCCTCGAGGCGCGAGGACCGCAATCGGCTGGGGAGGGCATGGTGACTCCACGTGTCCACGATAGCAGCGCAGCCTTTCTTCATCGGACAGTTATTCACCGCTCGGCCCGGTACGAGGAACCTATTCACTGCTCGGCCCGGTACGAAGATTAGCCCGGGAGGAAAACGTTGATCGCGGCGACGACGATCCCGGCCAGTCCCATGCGAACGGCCGCGACGTACCACCGCTGTTTCGAGATCGAGGCCAGATAGATCCCGAACGTCGCCAGGATCGCGACGCCGACGGCAATCGACGCCAGGACCGACTGGGCCATCGTGAAGACGACGCCCTCGAGCACCAGCGGCGAGAGCGTCAGCAGAATCGCGAGGATCGGCCCGGTTGCGCTCGCGGTGGCGTGGACGATCTGGGCGGCGCGATGTTCGCGCTGGACGCGGGTGTCCTCGAGTTCGGTGAGCATCGCCTGCTCGATACGTTCCTGTTCGGCCAGCGCCTGGGCGCGTTCGATCTCCCAGACGCTCCAGACGCCGGAGGTACCGAGCCCGACGGCCGCGCCGAGTCCGATCGCGACGACGGTGAGTCCCTCGTCGATCCCGGAGAGATACGCGCCGACGACGACGCCGATGCTGGTGAGCGTGCCGTCGAAGCCGTTGGCGATGAAGTACCGCCGCGAGATCGAGCGGACGTCCTCTTTCTCGAGAACGCGGCGAAGCCGGGCGAGTCGGCCGGCCATCGTCAGCCGAGCCAGGGATCGTCGACGGTTCGCGAGCCACAGGCGACCTGGTCGATCGAGTGAATCGACCCGCTTAAGTCCTGAATCTCTTCACGAATGCCATCGATCGAGAGCGCGTCTCCTTCGAGGGTCACCCGCAGCGTCTTGACGTTCTCGTCGACCTCGACGACCGTCGCCGTCGCCGCGTCGACGGACTCGAGGTCACCCAGTTCCGTCGTGAAGTCGACGACGCCAGGGTCGTGCGGTTTCAACACATCGAGGACGAGTCGCCTGATCGGAGCCATACCCGTTCGAACGGTGAGCTGACGGATATGTCTACGGACACCGACTCCCAGGTGTCCGCTTTGCCCACGGACGGTGCCCACGGACGGCACGCTCTTGTGCACGCCCGTGATAGGTCGGCCATGGCAACCCTCGAGGACCCACTCGAGATCGGCGGCGTACGGGTCCCGAACCGACTCTACCGGGCGCCGCTGCTCGAGTGTGCGGGCAACGGCCCAAATGCAGTCGAGACGCTGATCGAGGACCTCGGGCCCGCCGCCGAATCGGGCGTCGGGCTGGTCTTTCAGGGCGCGACGATCGTCCGGGACGAGGGCGGCTGTGCCGCGCCGGGGATGACCCGTGTCCACGACCCCGCGTTCGTCTCTCGGCTGTCGCGGCTGACCGACCGGATCCACGACCACGGCGGCCGCATCTTCGTTCAACTCGAACACGGCGGCCTGCGGAGTATGGAGACCTGGAACGCCGAGTACCGCCACGAACACCCCGACCTCGAGCAACTCGCCGTTTCGAAGCTCCCCTGGCAGCTCGCCGCGCTCGATCGGGCCGGATTCCTCTCGTACGATCCGCACGTCCTCTCGACCGACGAGGTGTACGACCTCGCCGCGGACTTCGGCCGCTCGGCCGCCTACGCCGTCGACGCCGGCTACGACGGGATCCACATCTCGGGGGCGAATATGGGGATCGTCCAGCAGTTCTGCTCGCCGTTCTACAACCGTCGCGACGACGAGTTCGGGGGCTCACCGGAGGCCCGGCTCGAGTTCCTCGCGCTCGTCCACGACGAGATCCGCGACCGGGCGGGAGACGTCCCGCTCGTGACGAAAGTCCCCGCGGAGACGCCCGCGCCGCCCGCGCCACTGGTGCGACGAAAGCTCTCGCTCGAGGACGGCGTCGAAATCGCCCGCCGACTCGAAACAATCGGCTACGACGCCGTCGTCCCCGTCCTGACGTCGGTCGTCTGGGACATGAGCATCGTCCGTGGCGAGTACCCCGCTCGAGCGTGGGAGAACGAGGCGCTACAGGAGGGGTACGACGCGGCCTTCGGCGGCCCCGTTCGGAAACGGCTCGTCGCGCTGGGAAACCGCGTGCAGTCGTTGCAGTACGATTTCGAGCCGGCGTGGAACGAGACGTTCTGTCGCCGAGTGAGAGACGAGGTGTCGATCCCCGTCCTGGCGGAAGGTGGAATCCGTGAGCGCCGACAGATGGACCGGCTGCTCGGGGATGGCGCGGACGGGACTGAACCGGCGTGTGACGCCGTCGGGCTGGCCCGTCCGTTCTACGCGGAGCCACGGCTCGGTGCTCGATTGCTGCACTCGAGCGACGAGGACCCGGCCGTCCTCTGTGAGAACTGCAACAACTGTACCGTCCCGCAGGCGACCGGCGCTCCCGGCATCTGTCGGACGCCGAGCGTATTACGACGGCGCGGTGTCCTCGAGCGTGAGGGAGCGTACGAGCGTAGCCGATATAGTAACAACTGAAACGGTTTGCACACCGATCGCACTGTCCGCGGTTCTCGCTCGGTTCCTCGCTCCGAACCGCGCTCCAGTCGTGCGATCGGGTGCGCACTGACTTTCAGTGGCTACTATAGCTGTAGGAGAGTCGTAGGTCGTTCGAGACCTCCAGAAAACCCGAACAATCGATTTGGTCTGACCCCTTCGTTTCAAGTGGAAAGCAAACGGCTGCACCGGCTACGCACTCGAGATGAAACGGCCAAGAAGTAGTCCCGGCTGGATTCGAACCAGCGTCTCGAGCCCCAGAAGCTCGAAGGATTGGCCACTACCCTACGGGACTTCCGTGTACTCGATTTTGGGGAGGGGACTATTTATGATTGACGGGTTCGGTTCGTCGTGGGTCGGGCTCGTATTCGGCTGCGTGTTCGAGCCGGTGACAGTTCGCACAGAGAACGACACAGCGATCGATTTCGTCCAGAATACGTTCTTTCGAGTGGCCGTTGACGACCATCCGTGCGATACCCTGATCCTTCTCTCCGGGGTGATGGAAATCGAGACACGGGGGTCGGTCTTCACCGCAGCGGGCGCACTCGCAGTGACGGGCCTTGTACGCGTAGAGCCACCGTCGAATCTCGTCCCGTCGACGGTCCTTTCGTCGGATTCGTTCGTCCCGGTTTTTGTAGTACCAGCGTTGTTGGCTGGTGAGTTCCTCCCAATCGAGATCGTCCGGAAGGTCAACCCAGTCAGGTTTCGGCATGACGTCGGTACTGCCTGTTGCACCTCGATCGAACGTCTCCAATCCAGCGCGTTCTTTGGCCGCGTTCCAGCCGCCGACTACTTTCATGATCGTCGCCGACGCAGGCGTCAATCCCAGCTCCTCGTACTCCGCCTTCGTCGGCGACGTCCCGAGCCGGTCGGCGGCCTCACGTAACGCCTCGAGACACTCGCGTTCCGTCGTCATACCCCGGCTGGCTGCGCGATCGAATATAAACTCGAGGACCCAAGCCGGGCCCACGAACCGACACGCCTTTTCCCCTCTCTGTCCCACCACCGGGTATGTACGTCGGACGATTCGTCGTCGTCGGCCCCGGAGGCGGCGCCTACCGCGTCTCCTCGAGATCGTTTCCCAACCGCGAGATCACGGCACGAGACGAGGCGCTCACCGTCGGGCCCACCGACGACGCGCCGGCAACGGACAACCCGTACGTCTCCTACAACTGCCTGCGCGTCGTCGAGACACCGACCGGCGAGACGGTCGCGTTCGGCAACGGCTCGCAGGTCGATCCGATCGCCGAGAAACTCGAGCTGGGCTACCCCGCTCGCGACGCGCTCGCGGAGTGTCTCCTCGCGCTCGATTACGAGAAAGACGACTACGACACGCCGCGGATCGCCGCAACGATCGACCAGGACGGCGAAGCGCTGATCGGGACGGTTCGCAAGGACGCTTTAGTCGTCGAGACCGTCGACGAGCCGACGCTCGTCGCGACCTACGAGAAAGACGCTCCCGAGGCGGTCGAATTCGAGGCCGGGAGCGCCGAGGAGGCAGCACGGGAAGCCTACGATCTCGAGTTCGAACACGCGGTCTGTGCGGCCGGCGTCGTCCGGACCGACGACGGGTTCGAGACGGCGATCGAGAACGGCGACGGGGCCTGACGGCCACGCGTGGTGTAGTGCCACACCAACGTACTGTGGCAGCGAATTCTTTTCGATAGCAGCCCTCAATGAGATGATGAGCAACGAGGCAGCCCCCGGCCGACACCGGCGGTCGGGAGCATCCGGTGGGGGCGAACGCGACGGGCTGACCGTCGAAAGCGGGCTCCAGGCGCTCCAGTCGAACCCGGAGTTCGACGGCACGATCGAACCGCTGGACGGCCTCGATACGCTCGAAGTCTGTGAACACATCGCACTGTTCTATCGCAGTCGTGAGGAACGGTTCGCGACGGTGACGCCGTTCGTTCGTCAGGGAATCGAACGGGGCGAACGGGTCATGTACGTCGTCGACGACCTGACCGCCGAGGCGGTACTCGCCGAGCTTCGGGAGCCGGACAACGGCGAGCGCGCCACCGGCGTCGACCTGGACGGCGCGCTCGAGACCGGCCAGTTGACGTTTCACACCCTCGAGGAGACCTATCTCCGGACTGGCCGATTCGACGCCGACGACATGCTCGAGATCTACGCCGAGACGATCGCGGACGCCAGAGACGAGTATCCGGGCCTCCGGGTCACCGCGAACACGAACTTCGTCCTCGACGAAGACGCGACGCTCGAGGAGTTCCTGGGATACGAGAGCCGGGTCAACGACCTCTTTGCGGGCGAAGACTGCATCGCGCTCTGTCACTACGACTGCGACCGAATGCCGCCGGAGATTCTCGTCGACGTCATCAGGACCCACCCACACCTGGTGTACGACGACACGGTCTGTCACAACTTCTACTACACGCCACCGGAGGAGTTCTTCGAACCCGGCGAGTCGAGCCGAGACGTCGACCGGATGCTCCACACGCTGGTCGACCGCGCACAGGCTCGAGCCGAACTCGAGGAGACGATCGACGAACTCGAGGAATCGAACGAACGGCTCACACGCTTCGCCTACGTCGCCTCCCACGACCTGCAAGAGCCCCTGCGGATGATCTCGACGTACCTCCAGTTGCTCGAGTCCCGTCACGCCGCGGCCCTCGACGACGAAGCCCGGGAGTTCGTCGAGTTCGCCGTCGACGGCGCCGACCGGATGCGAGCGATGGTCGACGGCCTGCTCGCCTACTCCCGCCTCGACATGGACGACCGCGAGTTCGACGCCGTCGAGACGAACGACGCCGTCGCGGCCGTACTGCGGAGCCTGCGGGTTCGGATCGACGAGACCGAGGCCACGGTCGCCGTCGAAGACCTGCCGGCAGTCCGTGGCAACCGGACCCAGCTCGAGCAACTGTTCTCGAACCTGCTCGCGAACGCGCTGACCTACAGCGGCGACGCGCCCCCGAACGTGGAGATAACCGGCGACCGACGGGGAGACCGATGCGTGTTCGCCGTCGCCGACGAGGGGATCGGGATCGATCCCGACCACACTGACCAGATCTTCGAGATCTTCGGGCGGCTCCACGCGAGCACCGAGATCGACGGCACCGGGATCGGCCTCTCGCTGTGCCGGAAGATCGTCACCCACCATGGCGGCGACATCTGGGTCGACGCCGAGCCGGGCGTTGGGTCGACGTTCTGGTTTACGCTCCCCGCTTCGCCCGTCGGGCACTGATCCGACAGGCAGTGAACCGGCGGCCACACACTTGGGGCTCGAGCCCGTCTGTCTCGACCATGCGAGTCGGACTCATCTCCGACGTCCACGGCAACCGGATCGCCCTCGAGGCCGTCCTCGCCGATATGCCCGCCGTCGACGAACTCGTCTGTGCAGGCGACGTCGTCGGCTACAACCCCTGGCCCGCCGAGTGTGTCGACGAACTCCGCGAACGAGACGTGCCGACGGTGCTGGGAAATCACGACGCCGCGGTCGTCGACGGCCGGACCGTCGGCTTCAACCGGCTGGCAAAAGCGGGGGTCGAGCACGCACGGACGCAGCTATCGGACGACCAGCTCGAGTGGCTCGCCGACCTGCCGGCCGAGCGACTCGCGTGCGACGGTCGCCTCCGACTCGTCCACGGCCACCCGGACGATCCCGACCGGTACAGCCGGTATACGTATCCCGACGAGTTCTCGCCGCGGCTGCTCGACGGGGAGGACGTCCTCGTCCTCGGCCACACCCACGTCCAGGGCGTCCGCCAGTACACGGACGGAATCGTCGTCAACCCCGGCAGCGTCGGCCAGCCACGCGACGGCGACCCCAGGGCCGCCTACGCCGTGGTCGACCTCGAGCGACTGACGGTCGACACCCACCGCGTCGAGTACGACGTCGAGGCCGTTCAGGCGGCGGTCAGTGCGGCCGGGCTCCCCGAGCGAATCGGCCGACGGCTCGCTCGCGGCGCCTGAACGGCCACAGCGAGAACGAACCCCTTTTGACGATCTCGGCGAGTAGGACGCACATGATCGACGTCGGCCACACTGGGAGCGGCGAACGAGCACGAGCAGGGGACGCCGTCGACCGGTGTCGGCGGGCGGGCACGACCGCCGAGTGCCAGTACCGACGCGACACGAGCGCCAGCGACGCGAACACGGGGATCGATGTTCGGCCGACTGCGTGAGGATACGCGGGCGATGTGCGAGCGCGATCCAGCCGCGAAGGGCTGTCTCGAGGTCGCCCTCTGCTATCCGGGCGTCCACGCGGTCTGGGGCCACCGGATCGCCCACCGGCTCTGGACGGCCGGCTTCCGACTGCTCGCGCGGCTGTTCTCACAGCTCGTGCGGCTGCTGACCGGCGTCGAGATCCACCCCGGCGCGACCGTGGGCCGGCGAGTGACCATCGACCACGGAATGGGCGTCGTCGTGGGCGAGACCGCCGAGATCGGCGACGACGTCCACATGTACCACGGCGTCACCCTCGGCGGCGACGCGAACGAGCCGGTCAAACGTCACCCGACGCTCGAGGACGGCGTCCGGATCGGCGCCAACGCGACGCTGCTCGGCGACATCACGGTCGGCGAGGGGGCGACCGTCGGCGCGGGTTCGGTCGTCACCGACAACGTCGAGGCGGGTGTGACCGTCGCGGGCGTTCCGGCCCGGCGTGTCGACGGGTGAGGCGGTTTGCCGTACCGACCGGCCCGCCCGGAGGAGGTCGCGGTCGGGCTGGGACTGATACAGGAGCCCGTATGAAGAACGCGTTACTCCGAGCCGTCGTCTACCGTGCCGTCCGTTCCGGGGGGCGATCCCTGTGCGGCGACGCCCTCCTCGGTCTCGGCTTCGCTCGCTGATTCGCCGGGAGCATCGGCGGTCGTCGGCTCCGGATCCGACGTGTAGCCGAGTTCGAACCAGAGTTTTGCGGTGCAGTCGAACACCTTCTCGTCAAGTTCGGTCTCGGCCTCCCGCTGATCCATGTGGCCGTTACAGCGGCCGTGTTTGACGACGTTCATCAGCGACGCCGCGGAGCCACACTCCGGGCAGTCGATGTAGTAGTTGCCCGCGTCGTTCTGGTGCCACGAGTCGGGCGTGAGTTCCGTGTAGGCGGCGTCCTCGTGGGTCCGTTGACTCATGTCCATCACGTAGATACCGAGTCCGGTAACGGCCGACCCGGAGTGTGCAAGTCGCCCTCGAGGCCCGCCGGAATCGCCCCTAGACGAGCGGTTCGACGAGTTCCCGGCCGGCCTCGAGCAGCGTCTCGACGCGGCCCTCGTCGGTCGCCTCGGCGTACACCCGGAGCGCGGGTTCGGTGCCGCTGGGACGGACGAGCAGCCAGGAACCGTCCTCGAGCTGGAGCTTGAAGCCGTCGGCGGTGTTGACGGTCTCGACTGCGGTTCCGGCGACGTCCTCGGGGATCTCAGCCTCGAGGTCGGCGAGGACGCGCCGTTTCTCGTGATCGGGACAGGCGAGGCTGATCTTGTCCTGGACGACGGTGCCGTGTTCGTCGAGCAGCCGGTCGACGCGCGAGTCGAGGGACTCCTCGGCGTGCATCGCGGCCGCGAGCACGGCGAGGAGGACGCCGTCTTTCTCGCGGACGTGGCCGCGGACGGTGAACCCACCCGACTCCTCGCCGCCGACGAGCGCGTCGTGGTCGGCCATCGCCTTCGCGACCCATTTGAAGCCGACCGGCACCTCGTGGACGGGCTCGCCGTGGGCCTCGGCCACGCGGTCGATCAGGAACGTCGTCGAGACCGAGCGAACGACGGCTCCCGAGTCGTCCTCGAGGAGGTAATCGGAGAGTGCAGCGAAAAAGAGGTTCTCGTCGAGGTAGCCTCGCTCCGGCGTCACGATCGCAATGCGATCGGCGTCGCCATCGTTGGCAATTCCAAGCTCCGCGTCGCCGTCGGCAACCGTCTCGACCAGCGCCTCGAGATTCTCAGCGGCGGGTTCGGGCGCTCCGCCGCCGAACGCCGGATCGCGGTCACAGCGCAGGCGCTCGACAGTGGCGCCGGCGCGCTCTAAGAGGGTGTCGGTCGTGTCGCGGCCGCTGCCGTGCATGGCGTCGTAGGCGACGGCCAGTCCGTCGAGGTCGGTGGCGCCGGTGATCGATTCGACCAGCTCGAGAGCGGCGTCGGCGTGTGGTTCGACGAGGTCGACCTCGCGGACGCTCCCGTGGTCGCGTTCGGGGAGCGGATCGGGGTCGGCGAGTCGCTCCGCAATAGCGTCGGTCACCTCGGGCAGCGCCGGCGCGCCGTCGTCAGGGATGAACTTCACGCCGTTGTACTCCGGCGGGTTGTGAGAGGCCGTGACGGCGAGTCCGCCCGCGAGTCCCCGCTCGACGATCGCGTGTGCGACCAGCGGCGTCGGTCGATCGCGCTCGGACACCAGGACGTCAAAGCCGTTCGCACACAGCACTCGTGCCAGTTCCTCGGCGAAGCCCCGCGAGCTCTCCCTGGCGTCGTAGCCGATCACGACCGGGTCCTCGAGTCCTTCGTCTCGCAGGTAGGTCGCGACCGCCTGCCCGACCATCCGAACGCGTGGCGTCGTGAACTCCTCGAGCGTCGCCCGCCAGCCGTCGGTACCGAAACTGATCGTCTCCATACCCGTTCGTCATCGGGAGTTGCGAAAAAAGCGACGCCAGACACACTGGACCGACCACCGCTGCGTCACCGCTCCGTGGCCGTCCGACCGGCTCCCGTCACTCGAGGGCGTCGAGTCGCTGTTCGAACAGTCGTTCGCCGGTCTCCTCGCAGGTGACCGCGATCACGTCGTGGCTCGTACAGCAGGACTCGACGACGTCCTCGCCCATCGTCACGTCGCCGCCGGTCGGACACCGCTCGAGGAACATCCGGAGCGCGTTGCAGATTCGTCCTCTCGTCTCCGGCGCTGTGGCGTCCCAGTCGGGCACCCAGCG
>Ga0207421_10008722_pt1 | contig 10427 bp, 11 predicted proteins | sample SodLakKL_010_SED_4_FD_187542 | JGI IMG/M metagenome (GOLD analysis project Ga0207421, IMG submission 187542) | Alkaline sediment microbial communities from Lake Tanatar, Kulunda Steppe, Russia - 8KL_010_SED (SPAdes) (version 2) | ecosystem: Environmental > Aquatic > Non-marine Saline and...
GGATGTGGATCTGTTAGATCTAAAGTTATAATTGCAGACTCAACTCTTGGCCTGGGCACAAACACTTCTGGAGAGATATAATGCTGTATCTCTGCCCTGGCATAGTACTGAACAGCAATACTTAAGGTGCCATAATCCTTGCCTCCAGGCTCAGCAACTATTCTTTCAGCAACTTCTCGTTGAACCATCAAAACCATTTTCTCAGGTCTGGTCTCCCTTTCTAAGAATAATCTGATTAAAGGACTTGTTATATTATAAGGCAAATTTGCCATCAACTTATAATCTAAGTCCTTAAACCCTTTATCTTCCAATTCTTCTTCCAGCTTATATTCAAGAATATCAGCTTCAACCAGTGAAAAATTATCAAATTCAGACAACTCCTGCCTCAAAATTGAGCAGAGTTCCCTATCTTTTTCTATTGACAGCAACTCTCCATCAGGAATCTCTTCCAGTATCCTCAGGGTCAGAGCACCTAACCCTGGCCCAACTTCAATAACATTATCATCTTTTTCAAGGCCTGCATTTTCAATGATTATATCAAGTATATTACCATCAACTAAAAAATTCTGGCCAAAGGATTTTTTTGCATATAATCCATGTTTCTTTAAGATACTTTTTAAGCCAGACGGACTAACAGGATCAAACTCAGCATTACTTGCCATTATTCTCTCTGCTCCCAGTCAGCTAAGAATTTCTCAAGCCCTTCATCAGTTTTAGGGTGAACAACCATTTTCTTAAAGACATCGTATGGAATAGTTGCAATATCAGCACCAACTCTGGCCGATTCTAAAACATGCTGGGGATGTCTGATGCTGGCAGAGATAACTTCAGTATTTAAATCATAGGTATAAAAAATATCAACTATATCCTCAAGTATATCAACACCTTCACTCCCTATATCATCAAGCCTGCCAATAAAGGGACTAACATAGGTTGCCCCTGCTTTAGCTGCCAGCAGAGCCTGATTGGCAGAAAATACTAAGGTCACGTTAGTTTTAATCCCTTCAGCACTCAACTGGCTAACTGCATTTAACCCAGAAGGAATCAAAGGTATCTTAACGACAATATTATCAGCAATAGCTGCCAGTCTCTTTCCCTCTTCAACCATTTCTTCAGTTGTTGTCCCAATAACTTCAGCACTTATTGGTCCTGAGACTATCTCAGTAATACTTGCTATTACATCCTCAAATTCAACGCCACCTTCTTTAGCAATCAAACTGGGATTAGTTGTAACACCATCTAGAATACCCCATTGATTAATCTCTTTAATTTCTTCAATATTTGCTGTATCAATAAATAACTTCATTAATTAACACCTCTATAAATATTTTATACTAATCTAACAAGGCCATACTTTAAAGATTTAATGACAGCCTGAGTTCTATCATTTACATCAAGTTTTCTTAAAATGTTACTAACATGATTTTTTACTGTTTTCTCACTAATATAAAGTTCTTCGGCGATTTCTCTATTACTCATGCCCCGTGCCAGAAGGCCTAAAACCTCATGTTCTCTATTACTTAATAATTCATTATAATCAGTTGCCTCTTTTCCGTCAGCATCAAGTTCCTGAGCAACTGTTCTTGGGAATACTGTTTCTCCGTCCAGTACCCTCTTTATAGCATCCTGTAATTCTTCAGATGTAATATCCTTTTGAATAAAACCCTCAGCTCCAGCTGAAGTCACCTTATAAATATATTCCTCATCATCATGAATTGTTAGTATAATAACTTTCACTTCCGGGCTTATCTCTTTTATTTTTCGGATAGCATTAATGCCATTCATTCTAGGCATATTTAAGTCCAATAAAACTAAATCTGGAAAATGTTCCCTGACTTTAGAAACAGCTTCAAGACCATCACCTGCCTCACCAACTATTTCAATATTATCAAATAGATCAAGCAATTTACAAATTCCCTCACGAACTAACTCATGATCATCTGCTACTAATACTTTTGTCTTTGCCATTTAAAATCACCCTTTCCTCTCTATATCCAGGGGAAGAACAATATTAATTCTGGTTCCTTTACCTGGTTCTGAACTAATCTTGAAATCTCCCTGAAGAAGTTTACAACGTTCCTTCATAGATATTATACCATATGAATTTTCAAAATCACCATTTTGATCAAAACCTCTTCCATCGTCAATGATTAATATCTTGATATCATTTCTGGTAAACTCAATCTGAACCCTGCCACTATTTGCATCAGAATGCTTTCTCATATTGGTCAATGCCTCTTGAACCAGTCTAAATATCGTAACTTCATAAGAAGAAGGCAATGTCCTCTCTTCTCCACGGATCATTAATTCAACCATTATGCCAGTCTCAGTAGTAAAATCATCAATATATTTTCTTAAAGTCGGAACCAGTCCTAAATCATCTAACGACATTGGCCTTAAATCATATATAATCTTTCTTATATCTTTTACAGACGTTCTTACAATATCTTTAAAATCATCTAACTCATTTAATGCCTGGTCTTTATCTTCTTTTAAAATCTGTTGAACTATCTCAGTTCTTAAAACCAGGTTAGCCATTGATTGAGCAGGTCCATCATGAATTTCTCTGGCCACCCTCTTTCTTTCTTCTTCCTGGGCCTGAATTATTTTAAATGCCAGCTGTTCCCTATTTCTTAAATCATCAAACTGATCATTAATATCCACTAGCTCTCCATCAAGAAAATCTTTGACAACACCCATCCGACTGACCAGACTTTCAGCTTTATTATTGGTCTTTTCCATTTTTTTATATCTTTCTTCTAGTTCTCTTCTTCGCTGTTGTAATTGTTCCTCCTTTTCCCGTAATACTGCAATCTCAACAGAGGTGTCCTCGGCAAGTTCATAAACCTTTTTTATCTCCCTTTCAGAATATCTATCAAACTGTTGACTGACTTCCATCAGCCTCTGCCTTGCCTCTTTATTTTCTTTTTCCTTACTATCTAACTTATCGATAACTTCCTCAATCTCCTGCTGAATCAATAAAAGTTCATTTTTTATATTATCAAGTTCTTCTCTAGATGATTCAGCAATAGCAAAAACATCCTGAGTACTGTCCTCTATAAATGAAATAGTTTTTGCCATAATATCTTCTAAATTATTACCCAGGTTATCTGAATCAACCAATATAAACACCTACTTTCTAGGTCACCGGATTCTCAACTTCTCCACCTGTTAAAGCCGCAACTAAGTCAGATGCTGCTTTTTCTGCCAGCTCATAACGGGCTTCCTTTGAAGCACTCCCGATATGAGGAGTCAAAACCACATTATCAAGCTCTAGCAACCCTGGTTCTACATCAGGTTCATTTTCGAAAACATCCAGACCAGCACCGGCTATAACATTTTCTCTTAAAGCTTTCACCAGAGCTTTTTCATCAATTATTGGTCCCCTGCCTGTATTTATTATATATGCTGTTTCCTTCATTATTTGTAGTTCTTCTGTACCAATCAGATGATAAGTATCAGAATTCAGAGGTGCATTAACTGTAATATAGTCTGATTCTGCCAGTAATTGAGGTAATTTTTTATATTCAACCCCTAATCTCTTTTCAGCTGGTATCGATAATCTATTTCTTTTATTATAGAAGATTTCCATATTAAAACCGGCAGCTTTTCTGGCAACAGCCTGGCCTATATCGCCAAAACCTATAATACCAAGCTTTTTGCCATAAATATCATTGCCCATCAACAGCTTTGGGCCCCAGCTTTTAAACTTTCCAGCTCGCAAAAACTTATCAGCTTCAACCACTCTCCTGGCAACTGCCATCAATAATGCCCAGGTCAACTCAGCAGTAGCTTCTGTTAAAACGCCAGGAACATTAGTAGCTATAATTCCAGCCTCTTTAGCTGCCTGGACATCTATATTATTATAACCTACAGCCAGATTACTTACTGCTTTTAAATCTGGACAGGCTTCAATTAATTCCCTGTCAATTTCATCACTCAGCATTACAAGAGCGCCATCTTTGCCCTTTAAATTATCGATTAATTCAGATTTAGAAAGCTGTTTATCTTCTTCATTTACAGTCACATCACATTTTTCTTCAAGAATATTCAATCCAGTCTCTGGAATCACCCTGCTAACATAAACCTCTGGTTTGCTCAAGCTATCCCTCCTATAACTTTTCTGACTTATAATCCTTTGCATCCTCTTCGCCACGGATAACCCTTAAACCACCGGATACAAGATGTTCCATCTCTTCGGCACCTGGATAAATAAAGACTGGTGCCAGATAAGAGACCATTTCTTTAATAGCATCAGTAAGATAATCTGAATTAGCCAGACCACCAGTTAAAAATATTCCACTAATTTTTCCATTTAAAACTGCTGACATTGCGCCTATTTCCTTTGCAATCTGATAGACCATACCATCATAAATAAGTTTAGCTTTTTCATCTCCAGAAGAAATTCTTTCCTCTATCTCTCTTCCATCAGCTGTCCCTAAATAAGCAGTAAGTCCACCTTTGCCTACTAATTCCTTTTTAAGTTCTGCCTGTTTCGGTTCGTTTTCAAAAATATAATTTACTAAATCAAGGGCCGGTAATGTGCCCACACGTTCAGGGGAATAAGGCCCTCCCTGATTTGCATTATTTACATCTACTATTTTACCATATTCCAGTGCAGCTATTGAAATACCTCCGCCTAAATGAACACCTATCTGATTAATCTCATCAAAATTTTTACCTAAGCTGGCAGCCACTTTCCTGCCAACTGCCTTTAAATTTAAAGCATGTGATTGGCATTTTCTCGGTAATTCAGGTAAACCAGACAATCTGGCTACAGGCTTAAATTCATCAACAGCAACTGGATCAACTATATATGCATTTACTCCAGACTTTTTAGCAAAATTATAGGCAATAATTGCAGCCAGATTAGAAGCATGCTCACCATTTTTCCCGGCCTTTAAATCTTTGATGATCTCCTCGCCAACTAAATAAGTTCCTCCAGGAATAGGATCAAGCAGACCTCCCCGGGCAACAAAAAAATCAAAATCCTCCAGCTGATAGCCAGCATCTTTTATAGCTTCTAGTATAAGCTCCTGTCTCCAGCTTAATTGATCAATTATCTTATTGAATTCATCTATATCAGATCTTGAATGATCAAGGGATTTTGACCATTCCTCTTTTTTGCCATCAAAAATAGCTAATTTTGTTGAAGTTGAACCTGGATTAATTATTAATGACTTTTCCAAAACTCTCACCCCATTTAATTGTTATTTAACTGATTTAGAGCTTTATCAGGCCAGTTTCTATTTTTTAACTGTGCTCTACCAACACCTATAAGTTCAGCCTTTTCTGAAACTAAAAGTTTTTCAGCATAACTGGCTGTTTTTATCCCTCCGGCAATTAAAATCGGTGGCAACTTATCTTCTGAAATAAAATTCTTAAATTCATCTGCCAGATAAGCAGTAAATCCTTCTTCCCCTTCATCCAGTACACCATATCCGTTTAATCCCCCAGACAGATCAAGGAGATCAATCGAATCGAGATATGGCAAAATTCCTTCAGCAGCTTTTTCAGGCTTTAAACCTTCTTCCTCAAAATCATCTGAACCTAATCTAACTGCCAGCGGAAAACTATCACCAATCACTTCCCTGATTGATTCAATAACCTTACCAATAATCCTGAATCTATTGGCCAGAGAACCTCCGTATTCATCATCCCTTTTATTTGTTAAAGGGGAAATAAATTGATTTAGCAAATAGCCATGGGCAGCATGAATTTCTATTAAATCAAAACCTGCCGCTTTAGCAATTCTTGCTGAAGTAGCATATAACTCCAGCAACTCATCTATCTCTTTTTTTGAAAGTTTTTCAGGTTTATAATCTTTTTCTATCCCTGGTGGTTTAATTCCAGATGGGGAATAGGAATTACAACCAGTAATTTCTGGATCAGCTTTGGCACCGGCATGAGCAAGTTGAATTCCTGCAGCTGATCCTCCCTCTTTTATTAAACTTGCAAGTTCTTTTAAACCATCTAATTTAGTGCCATCATTAATAGCCAGCTGATTTTCACTGGCCATACCAGCTTTATCAATGTAACTGTGTTCTACAATAATTAAGCCATTGCCAATTCTATTTCTATAATAATCTAATAATTCATCAGTAACCTTCCCATCAGCAGTTGCCTTTTTACTTGCTAATGGTGGAAGCACAATTCTATTTTTTAAAATTAAATTATTAATCTGAATAGGAGTCAATAAATTTGCAGTTCCAGGCATTTATTCTGCCTCCTTTAAAAAATCAACCAGATCATTGACAGCATCTGTTTCGTCTTTTCCTTCTGCTCTAATGATTATTCTATCTCCCTTACCAGCTGCAAGGGCCAGCAAACTAATAATACTCTTACCATTAGCTGGTTCTCCATCATGAACTATTTCGATTTCAGAATCATACTTTCCTGCACGCTCAACAAAACTGGCTGCCGGTCTTGCATGCAGTCCGTATTTACTGGTAATTTTTATCTCTCTTTCATACATCCTTATTTCCCCCTGACAAATCCAGTTAATTCTCTAAATGCTTTAAAAATCTCCTTTGTTTCTGCTCCAACTTTCCCGTCACCAACAACTTTATCATTTATCTGCACGACTGGCATAATTTCAGTAGTTGTTCCAGTTAGAAAAACCTGTTCAGCTTTCAATAATGTATAATATGGAATACTCTCTTCAATGACCTCATAACCTAATTCAGGAGCCAGTCTATCAATTACTGTCTGTCTGGTTATACCATTTAAAATATAGTTTGTTGCAGGTGGTGTTATAATTGTATCATCCTCAACAATAAATATATTCGAACTGGAACCCTCTGTTATAAAGCCATCTCTGGACATTACAGCCTCATAGGCATCTGCCTGTTTAGCTTTCTTTTTAGCCAGTATATTAGGAAGCAATGCAATAGACTTTATATAACAACGGGACCAGCGTTCATCTGGCAGGGTTATTATTTTAACACCTTCCTGAAAATACTCTTCTGGATTAGGATTTAAAGGCCCGGCTTTCATTATTATAACAGGTTCCAGGCCATCTGGATAAGCATGGCTTCTTGAGGCAACTCCCCTGGATACCTGAACATAAAGTTTGGCATTCCTATCTGCGTAACCTGTCTCCTGCATATAATTTTTAGCTTCTTTAATTAATGTTTCAGCCGAAGGAGTTTCAATATCAATCTCACCTGCTGAAAATACTAATCTCTCCATATGCTCCTCTAGAGTAAATGGCTCCCCCTGATAAAATGCCACAACTTCATAAACCCCATCAGCAAATTGATAGCCTCTATCTTCTATATCAACTTTAGCATCTTCTCTTTTAATTATATTTCCATTGTAATAAATTTTATCTGTCATTAATATTCCCACCCTTTTTTAAGTTTTAAAAAATATAATTGATTATTCTTAAAACCAGATTTAAAATAATACTTAAAATAACCATTGTGGTAATAGGAAAATAGAAATTAAAATTATCCCGTTCGATCCTGATATCTCCTGGCAGATTACCAAACCAGCTAAATAACTCTATATCTGACAATATAACCAGGCCAATTATAATAAGCAAAAACCCTATACCAATTATTAATCTGCCCAAACTTTCAAGATCTAGCACATTCGATCACCTTACTCAATCTATATTTTAAAGAGGTTCAAGCCATTTTCAGTAGTTATTTCGGCTACTTTCTCCAGTGTAAGATTATGACACTTTGCAACCTGCCTGGCAACCTCTTTAACCCTGGCAGGCTCATTTCTCCGGCCTCTATAAGGTTCTGGAGACATATATGGTGAATCTGTTTCAATTAAAATCTTATTAATTGGCGTATTACTGACTATTCTCCTTAACCATTCAAGGTTTTTAAAAGTTATTAATCCAGTAAATCCTATATGGAAATCCAGCTCAAGTAACTTTTTAGCCATTTCTGCACTACTGGAATAACAGTGCACAACTCCTCCATTTTTTGAATCCCATTCTTCCTCCAATATATTAATTGTATCTTTTTCAGCTTCCCGGCTATGAATTATCACTGGTAAATCTAGAGTCGATGCCAGCCTTAATTGAGCCCGAAAAGCCTGACGCTGCTCATCCCTGGGAGAATTATCATAATGATAATCCAGTCCAATTTCACCAAAGGCAACAACATTTTTATTTTCTGCAAGTTCTCTAAGTTTTTTAGCAATTTCAATGCTATACATTGATCCTTCATGGGGATGGATACCAACGGCAGCAAAAATATCATCATAATCTTCAGCCAGTTTTACAGCTCTCTGGCTGGACTCCAGATCTGCTCCACAGTTTAAAATATATTTAACTCCTTCTGCTCGAGCTCTCTCGATAACTTTGTCTCTATCTTTATTGTATCTTGGAAAATCTATATGGGCATGACTGTCGAATAACTCCATTTAATTATCACCTTTCTATTTCTATAATTCTTTGTTCCTATTATATCCTGCTACGAAGGTCTATGCAAGATGCTGGGGCCAAAGAATTTAAATGTATTCAACTATATGGTATAATAAACGAGAAAATCAGTTAGTTAAATACGGAGTTGATTAATTTATGGAGATATATTTTGATAATGCAGCTACAACAAGGGTATCAGAAAAAGCTGCAAAGGTAGCATATCAAACAATGCTAGAAAATTACGGTAACCCCTCATCAATCCATAATAAAGGGATTGATGCTGACAAAATTCTAAAAAATAGTCGCAGAACTATTGCAGATTATTTAAGAACAAAGCCAGAGCAGATCCTTTTTACATCAGGAGGCACAGAAGCAAACAATCTTGCAATCCAGGGAGCTGCAGGCATCCGGTCTGGAAGGGGAAACCATATTATTTCCAGTCAGATAGAGCATCCCTCCATTTATGAGCAGTTCGATAAATTAAGGGATTCAGGCTATGACATAACCCTGGTCAGCCCTGACTCCTCAGGATTTATAAACCCTGAAGATGTAATAACTGAAATCAGAGATGATACAATATTAATATCTATCATGTATGTCAACAATATAACAGGTGCTATTCAACCTATAGCTGAAATTAGTAAAAAAGCCAAAAAATTAAATAGTGATATTATTTTTCATAGCGATATGATTCAGGCACCAGGAAAGGTAGAAACAGTCCCAGAAAAATTAGAAGTTGATCTGGCCAGCTTCAGTGGCCATAAATTTCATGGACCAAAGGGGACAGGTTTTTTATATTTAAGAGAAGATCATTATATAGAGCCTATCCTATATGGCGGTGGCCAGGAACGAGAATTAAGAAGTGGAACAGAGAATCTTCCAGGAATAGCTGGAATGGCTGAAGCCATTAAGGATCTAAATAAATCTAATGAATTTAATAATTCTATTAATAAAATAAAAAATCATATTATCAATAGAATAGAGAGTGAAATTCCAGAAATAATTATAAATACTCCAGATAAATCTGCTCCCCATATTATTAATGCATCTATACCAGGTTTGCCAGGAGAAGTAATAGTAAATGCTCTCAATCATAACGATATATATATTTCAAGTGGTTCTGCCTGTGCAGGAACTAATATTAAAACTGACCATGTACTTGAGGCAATGGGAAGAGATGATAAGATAGCCTCTAGTTCAATAAGAATTAGCATATCAAAAAATAATACTGAACAGGAAGCCAACCGACTAATAAATACTTTAAAAGAAGAGTTAAACTTTTTATTATAATCCCAGAGGTGATTAAATGTATAAATTAATTATTATTAGATATGGAGAAATGGGGCTTAAAGGCCATAACTTTTCAAAGTTTGCCGATGCACTGGCTGATGACCTGAATAGACGACTTAAAAATAAATTAGATTTCAATCTGGACCGGACTTTCGGAAGATTCTTTTTATATTTTGAAGAAGAAAAATCAGATATAAGCAAAGAAGTCATAGAGACCTTAAAAACTGTGCCAGGGATTGTTTCATTTAGTCCAGCAGTTAAACTGGAGCCTGAAAGCGATGTTGAAGACCTGAGCAGAACAGCATTTAAGTTATTTCAAAAAAAAGACCCGCAACTCCCTTCAACCTTTCGAGTTAGAACCAATCGGGCAAATAAGGGTTTTCCTTTAGAGAGCCCTCAGGTCAGTAGAAAAGTTGGTGGATATATTTATGAAAAAATCAATCAAAACGATAATGAACTCCTATCAGTAGATCTGGATAATCCTGATACAACAATAGAGCTAGATATCCGCAAAAGTGGAATCTATCTATTTATTGATACCTATGCAGGAACAGGCGGTTTACCTGTTGGCAGTGCTGAGTCTGCTCTATTATTACTTTCAGGTGGAATCGATAGCCCTGTAGCAGGCTGGGAAATGATCCGTCGTGGCGTAAAGTTAAACTTTATTCATTTCCACACACCTCCTTATACAGGAGAAAGAAATCTTGAAAAGGTTAGAGACCTTGCCAGAACCCTGGCAAAATATAATGGAGAC
>Ga0207421_10008723_pt1 | contig 10426 bp, 6 predicted proteins | sample SodLakKL_010_SED_4_FD_187542 | JGI IMG/M metagenome (GOLD analysis project Ga0207421, IMG submission 187542) | Alkaline sediment microbial communities from Lake Tanatar, Kulunda Steppe, Russia - 8KL_010_SED (SPAdes) (version 2) | ecosystem: Environmental > Aquatic > Non-marine Saline and...
AGTCGATAATTTTTCAAATGACACAGACGATATTCAAATCCTTTTTACTTCAATTCACAAACTACATAATGCTGTTTACATTGTAAAAGAGGATAGCATTTTTTTAGAAGATTTGCAAAAACGGGATTTAATTATGCTGGGTGACGAAGCCCACCATTTAAATGCTGCAACTAAAAAATCAAACGGACAAACGAAAATTGATTTAAAAACCGAGTTGATGGATAATGCCAGTCAGGCAGATATTGAGAAAAGCTGGGAACATACCGTCATAGATTTAATTTTAAAAAAAGGCAAAGTCTCACAGGATGAACCAAATAACAATGCACTTTTAGAATTTACAGCAACTGTTCCAACCAATAAAGAAGTAGTTCAAAAGTACATTGATAAAACCGTTTACAAATTTGACCTCAAAGATTTTCTAAAAGCCGGATATACAAAAGAGATAAACCTGGTATCATCTTCGTTTGATAAGAAGAAACGCATAATGCAAGCCTTATTATTTAATTGGTATCGCTATAAAGTTGCCATTGAAAATGGTCTTTCCAATTTCAAACCTGTAATATTGTTCAGAAGCAAATTCATTGATAAATCAAAAGAGAATAACTCAGTAGAAGATTTTAAGTATTTTATTGACATCATAAATAATCTTTCGCCTTCAGATTTTGATTTTTTAGGAGAAGTAGATGAAAAAGAATTATTCGATATTACCGAAACATATCAAAAAGGCAAAAGCCGGATTATTGATATAAAGCGGTACATCAAAGAGAACAATATTTCAATAAAAGATATTATCGAATACCTGCAATATGCTTTTCATGAGCGAAATTGCATAATAACAAATTCTAAATCGGGCACAAAAACCAAAGAAAAAACAGACGAAGAAACAGAACGGCTTTTAAATAGTTTAGAGGATAAGGAAAACCATATTCGGGCAATATTTACAGTAAAAAGGTTAACCGAAGGTTGGGATGTTTTAAATCTTTATGATATAGTACGTTTGTACGAAGGTCGTGATGAAGGTACTTCAAGTAATGGAAGGAAAGCCGGTCAGGCAACAGTTTCAGAAGTACAATTGATTGGTAGAGGTGTACGCTATTATCCATTTTCTTATCAAGACAAAGAGAAGCGAAAAAGGAAATTTGATAATAACCTTGACCATGAATTAAGAGTGTTAGAAGAATTTTATTTCCATAGCGATGATGACCACCGTTACATTGATGAATTGAAGCGAGAATTAAAAAAACAGGATTTGCTTCCTCAAAATGATAAGGTCATTAAAAAGTTTCAATTAAAACTTGATTTCGGAGAATCCGACTTTGTGAAAGATGTAAAACTCTATCGCAATAAACAAATCGAAAATCCGGCTAAAAGAAAACGAACACTTGAAGAAATAAAAAAAGATTTTGATTTCACATTTAAAATAGAGCGTTTCGGATTAAGAGAAACTAAAGTTATTTTAGATAAAAAAGAAGATGAAACACGTTTAAAGGCAGGCGAAAGCGAAAGCAATACCCTATCTAAAAAACTTAAAGATTTTGAAAAACACATTATTCGCAAAGCAATAAATGTTCAGGCAAAAAAAGACAATTCAATTTTACGGTTTAATAAACTAAAAGAAGAGTTGGCTATTTCTTCATTAGAAGATATTCTGAAAGAAGAATTTTTAGGAGATTTTCCTATAAATCTGATAGTTCCTAAACATATTGAAAAACTTGAACATCTTGATAATGAAAATCAACTTTACGCTCTTGTAGCATTTTTTGGTAAAGTTTCAACAGAACTTAAATACATATCAAATCCAACCATCGGTTCAGAGTTTGAATCAGTAAAATTTAAAGACTATTCTGATTGGAAAAAGGAAAAATCAGTTGTTGAAGAACCAGAAAATGAATATTTGCACAAAGAACTTGTTGAAAAAGACTGGTATGTTCTTGACGGTTTTCATGGCACAAGTGAAGAACGCAGTCTAATTGAATTTCTCAAGGATACTATGGGAAATTTCGAAGCTCAATATGAGCAGGTTTATCTGTTGAGAAATGAAGAGGTTTACAAAATTTACGACTTTGAAAAAGGTCGTGGCTTCATGCCGGATTTCTTATTGTTTTTAAAAGAAAAACAGAAAAAACTTTATTATCAGGTTTTCATTGAGCCAAAAGGTTCACAATTTAAAGACGCTTCCGGTGGATTTCAGGATAGTAAAGAAGGATGGAAAGAAAAATTTCTGGAACAAATCACTGAAAAATACGGACAGAAACAAGTGTTAAAAGCTGAAAATAAAGACTATAAACTTGTAGGTCTTCCATTGTACAATCAAAAGACAAGTAAGATTTTCAAGGACGCTGTAAAAGAAAATTTGACAATAGAATTATAAACAGATATGCCCAACCCTTCGCATCCATACACATTGGCAAGTCGCACAAGCCCAAGCGCAAGCCAAAACTTGCCAAAGAGTATGGCTACCCAACCGCACAGACAGACTGCGGACAGAAAGCACGGGCACACAACATCGTGTATAGTGCATTTGGCGGATAGTGCTAATTTCAAGGGTGTTACATCTAATAAACTTTGTAGCGGTTTGACAGGTTTGTGCTTCGAATCGCCAAACGACACCATACACGTAACCGTTAGGCACAAGCTGAAAAAAAACAGTGGAAATGATAAATTTGCAACAAGAAAAGATTACAGTGAATAGCCAACGTACAAATAGCACATTGATTTTTTTTCTGACACACAAGCAAATCCCAAAAAAAACAAAAGAGCTATTTTTTTCATTAACTCAATGAATTAAATTTGCATTTATTAATTAACTGATATTTAATGAAAAAGATTTTACCATTCATAGAATCTGAAACCAGTGGAAAAAGTTACAAAACCCATAAGTATTGTTTTGATGGGATTGACATGCCAAACCTAATTTATGATGACAATCAAGAACTGACATTCAAAAAATATGGTGAAACTGAAAAATTATCTTCAACAAGACCATTGCTCGAAAAAGCAAAGGAAATACAAAAGTTTTCGAAACCAATTTTTAGATTTTTCCTTGACGGTTCCAGAAGAACCTACAAGGTGGATGATATGGCGTACGACAATCGTGTTTATCCTGTCATTGCGGGACAAATTGGTGTTGGATGTTGCGAACGAGATGATAAGGGAAATTTAAAGAACAAATTAGTAGAACATCAATTAGTGCTTTCATTACCCGAGAATGCTTCAAAAGACAATAAAAAAGATTTGTTCTTTAATAATTTAGTGGAAAAGGTAAATGAAAATGAGTTTTTGAAAAGCCGAAACCTAAAATTTCACAAGATACTTGACTACCAAGATAAACAGCTTCAGGTTGGAGAAAAATATGAAAATTTAGGAATAGCAAAAATTCAGGATGAAATGGTGGAGCAAGAAAAGAAAATTGTTTCATTTTTAGCTCAAAAGAATCTATTAAATGAAGATGCATTTTTATTAAAGGATGGTTCGTTGGAATATAAAACAATGAAAACTGGCGATTTTAAAGATTTGTCAATTATTAAAAGCAATTATAAATGTGTTGTTGGGGTATCAAAATCATTTAATCCTGAAAAATGCTCAGATAAAAGAGGGCAGAGCAATGCAAAAAAGATAGCAGAATTAGGATTGTATCATCGAACTCCAGCTTACATGTTTGAATCTTTTGTTGCAAGAGGAAAAAAAGGAACAGTAAAGTTTGCGATTTGGTATGTACGTATCAGAGATGCAAAATATACATCAAGCCCATTTGAGGGAATTATAAAAGTTGAAAAAATCCTCGTATCTGAGGATGAACAGGAATACGGTTTAGACTCTCGTGAAATAGATATGATAAGTGCACACCTTATTAATGAAAGGAATCCTGTTTGTTATGGGAAAGACAATAGATGGGCAAATCATTTATATCCTGTGTTTTTAACAGAATCATTCATCAAAAGCAAGTATCTTAGTAATCAATATTTTATAAACCTATTTTAAATGAATAATGTAATTGGCAAAGTAGCAGCAACAGAAAAGAACCCTACTACAATAGATGACTTCTATTTCTGGACATCAAAGAACATGATTTTAAGTCCGTTTGATGTTATAAAAGTAAATCATATCAACGAATCAATAACGTTTGGTGTAATTGAGGAAATCTCACATATAACAGACACAGCAAGTTATCTAACAAGTTATATTTCAAATGATTTTGGAGATTTAAGCATTAAACCAAATACACAACGAATAGGAATGAATTATGTTCGAGCTAAGGTTATTGGCAACACAAAGAATATTTATATTCCTTTGAGAGACGGAGAAGCAGTCAATTTGGCAAATGCAATTGAAATAAAACAGGCTTTGGGTTTAGATAAAATTAAAAACCCATTGGTGTGTGGGTATCTTGAAATGTATGAAAGTGCAGGTGAAGATAAAAAGGTCAGTTTGCCAATTCATTTTAACTCAGATTTTTTAATAGGTCCAGAAGGAGCACATTTAAATATTTCTGGGATTTCTGGTTTAGCATCAAAAACATCATATGCAATGTTTTTACTAAAATCAATTCAACATAAATATCTTAATCACGAGGATGAAACAAATAGTGATGTTGCTTTTGTATTGCTAAATGTAAAAGGGAAAGATTTATTAGCAATTGATGAACCTAATAACGAATTAACTAAATCAGATTATGAAATCTATGATAATCTTGGGTTAGATGATAAGCCATTTAGCAATACTAAATATTTTTATCCATATTCAGATAATTCAATTTCAAACACGTATGCAAATAAAAGGGAAATTGAATCACAATTAGAACTGGATAAAGCATATAAATATAAATATATTTTTGAATGGGATAAGGATAATCTAGATTTATTATTTTCAAATGTTGATGACCCTACTCAAACAATGGATTCTATTATTAATTACATCATTTCAGAGCAAGGTAATTTTGGCAATATTAGAAATTGGGAACAATTTAGAAATGAAGTTGATGAACATTGCAAACCTGGTTCTTCAAAGGACAAAGAAATAACTGTCTCTAGTTGGAGGAAATTTAAGCGAATAGTAAACAAATCAACAAAAAATAATCCAATATTTGCTCCTCGAGCTTCTGAACAGGATAGAGAAGTCAGAATGCAAAATGCAATAAAATCAATTCGAAAAAATGATGTTTTTGTTGTTGATATAGCAAAACTTGATGAAGGATTACAAAGTTTTGTTTTTGGTGATGTGATGAGAGCTGTTTATGACTTAAAACTAGGGCAATTTGAAGATGTGGACGAGAAAGATATACCATCAAAAATAATTATTTTTATTGATGAGTTAAATAAATATGCATCGAGTGATGTTCCAAAAAATTCTCCTATATTAAAGCAACTAATTGATATTGCGGAAAGAGGTCGTTCTCTTGGTATTGTTTTATTTTCTGCAGAACAATTTAAAAGTGTTATACATGACAGGGTAAAAGGAAATTGTTCTACACATGCCTTTGGACGTACAAATGAAATTGAAATTTCAAAAAGTGATTACCGTTTTGTCCCATCTGTATATAAAAATATGATGACAAGGTTGAAGCAAGGAGAATATATAATTCAAAACCCAATCTTTAGGTCGTTATTAAATGTCAAATTCCCAAAACCATTATATAAACAATTTAAATAGTTATGCCAGAGATTAGAATAGGAAAAACAGTTATTGAAACATTGACATCCGGGATGTATGAGGATGCAAGGTTTGTTTTTAGGGAGTACATCCAAAATGCCGCAGACCAAATTGATAAAGCAGTAGAAATTGGTATATTAAAAAATAGAAATGAAGGGAATATTCATATTACTATTGGGGCAAAAGAAAAACGAATTATTATTGAGGATAATGCCACCGGAATCAAATCAGATGATTTTTTTTCAATATTAGCTAATATTGCACTTTCAAAAAAAGATAAGACAAAAGATAAAGGTTTCAGAGGAATTGGCAGGCTTGGTGGGTTAGGTTATTGCAGTAAGTTGGTTTTTGAGACATCTTATAAAGGCGAAAATGTTAAAAGTATTATGTCATGGGATGCCGATAGTCTTCAACAAAAATTAAATGACCATAAACTTGATTTAGATGCAGCAACAGTTGTAAATTCTGTGATTAATGTCGACTACGAAAAAACAGACACAGAAGAACATTTTTTCAAGGTAGTTCTCGAAAATGTAAGTAATTCAGAGTTATTATGCAAAAAGAGTATAGAAGAATACTTATCAATGGTTGCTCCTGTGCCATTTGCTCCACATTTTATTTTTAAAAGCAAGATACATGATGAATTAAAAAAGGAGAATTTGTCTATTGATGAATATTGCATCTTTATAAATACTGATAGACTATTCAAAGCGTATTCTTCAGCTTTTTATGAGAGCAATGCTCCTTATAAAAAATATGATGAGATCTTTGATATAGATACATTTAAAATTATTAATCAAAAAAAAGAAATAATTGCTTGGGGTTGGTTCGGGGTATCAAAATTTGATAAACAAATTCCGGCAAAAGGAAATATTGCAAGAGGTATCCGGTTGCGTAAAGGTAATATCCAGATAGGTTCAGAAAACGCATTAGTAAAGCTCCATAAAGAACAAAGAGGGAACTTTTATTTTATTGGTGAGGTTCATGGATTTCATCACAATTTAATTCCAAATTCTCGCAGGGATTATTTTAATGAAAATAATACTTCAAAGCTTCTAAATAAAGAATTAAAAGTGCTTTTTCATGGAAAATTTTATAGACTATACCATGATGCTAATAAATTGAAAAATGCCGTAAGGAAAATTGACACATACAAAGAAATCCAGACGGATTATAAAGAAAAAGAAGAAAACGGTACTTTTTCTAGTAAACAACAAGAAACTGAACTTATTGAGAACCTTGAAAAAGCAAAGAACGAAGCAGCGAGTAAAAGAAAAGAATTACATCGTTTCAAAGAAAAGGCATCTAATGACACTACTTTGAATAAAATCTATGACAAGATTGTTGGAAATGATTCAATACCCAATGTCGAAGAAGTTCAGAAAAATGAAAACAAAAATAATAAAACAAAATATAGGTCTCAAAAACTCAGCAGACTCGACAGGAAACAAGAAAAGGTTGTTAGAAGGATTTTTGAAATTATTGACCTTATGTTACCCGACTTAAAAGATAGAGGGGAAGAATTAAAACAAAAAATCGAAGAAGAATTTAAGTGATGGGCAAAAGAAATATTCTATTATTAGAACCAAATTACAAAAATAAATATCCTCCAATAGGTTTGATGAAACTTGCAACTTATCACCGTAAATTGGGAGATAATGTAGTTTTTTATAAAGGTGACTTAAATAAATTTGTTCTTGAAGATATTTGTTGTCAATTAATCGATAAAATTTCAGAAATTGATAATACGATTAACTGGAACAATTATAGAAATGATATTATCCAATACATCTACAGAGGTATTAGGGCAATTAAATTTGAATTAATAAGTAAATCCCAATATTCACTTGCTCTTGATAATTGGTTTGAACATTATAAAAATCAATATCGAAAAGGTGAATATTTTCACCAACCAAAGTGGGATAGAATATGTATTACAACCCTTTTTACATTTCATTGGAAAATAACTATTGAAACAATTGAATTTGCAAAAAAAATAGTTAAGGATATTAATGAATTGAAAGTTGGTGGAGTCCTGGCTACAGTACTTTCTAATGAAGTTGAAAGTAAAACAGGTATCAAACCTCACAATGGTCTATTAGACAAAGCAGGCGTTCTTGATGACAATGAAATAATTATTGATAACTTACCGCTTGACTATTCTATACTTGAGGAAATTGATTATAAGTATTCTGAGAATAATGCTTATTATGGGTATTTGACAAGGGGATGTATTCGGAAATGTTCTTTTTGCGCAGTTCCGAAACTTGAACCAAAATTTCATGAGTTTATTTCTATTAAAAACCAAATTAAAAAGGCTTCTAAAACATATGGAGAAAAAAGAAACCTTTTACTGCTAGACAATAATGTTTTGGCATCAGATTGTTTTCCTGAAATTATAAAAGAAATAAAGGAAATCGGATATACAAAAGATTCAAAATATATAGAGCCTAACCAATTAGATATATCTATAAAAAATTTAAAATCAGGTTTCAATGACAGGGCATTTATCCGTAAATCATATAATCTGTTACATCAACTTCTTAGTAAATTGCAAGGAGATAGACAACAGCACCTTTATAATATGATGGAAAGTTTAAGCTTATTATCAATAAATACATCATCTAAAGAAAATATATTAGCCATTTATCCCGAAGTAAAAGAACTTTACGAAAAACATCGAAACAAAACTCCCAAAAAAAGATATGTTGATTTTAATCAGGGGGTTGATGCAAGGTTACTTGTAAAGGATGAAAAGAAAATGATGTTGTTAAGTGAAATCCCAATCAATCCTTTAAGAATCGCATTTGACAACATGAAATATGAAAAGATTTACGTAAAAGCTGTTGAACTAGCAGCAAAATATGGTATTAAGCAATTGTCCAACTATTTATTATACAATGAACAGGATCAGCCGATAGAATTATATCAAAGACTTAAAATAAATGTGGATTTGTGCGAAACACTTGGAATTAATATATACTCCTTTCCTATGAAATTCCATCCAATCAATGGAAATGAATGGTATGCAAATAGGAACTTTATTGGTAAACATTGGAACAGAAAGTTTCTTCGTGCTATTCAAACAATATTAAATGCTACGAAAGGCAAAATTGGAAAGGGTAAATCATTTTTTTATGAGGCATTTGGCCATGACGAAGATGAATTCTTTAAACTTCTTTATATGCCTGAAACGTATATTCTTTTCAGGTTCTTTTTTAAAGATATGGGATATACTGATAGATGGTGGGAAGAATTTAATAATTTTTCCAGTAAAGACTTGTTTATTGTAAAAACAATAATCGAGAAAAACGATTTTTCAAATATTGAAAATTTAAGTTGTTCAAGTTCTATTAAAGCCTTTCTTAGGAACCACTATTTGATTAGCAGAGAAGAAATAAAAAATCCTGAATCAAAAATATTTAAGGAAAAATTAAATTATGATTTAAAGAAAAATGCTTAAATGCCACCTTAACAGCCGTACACATTTGCTATTCGCACAAGCCAATGCATAATTCAAAAATTGCAAAAGAGTATGTCTTACCAACGCTTATTTGTAATGAAACTTTTAGCAAATTTGAAAGATAAAATAATTAGTTATGAAAACAGCCAGTGCCTAACATGCGGTCATAAAACATTGGGGGTGTGGTGGTTAGTCGAACTTCCATTCTCGCATCAAGGTTCGTTGTACCTTGTAAGGGAAGTGGCTCCGAAACCCCCAACGTTTCATACCGCCAACCGTTGGCACCCATTTAACCAAAAAAACAACCATTAAAAGATGAACCAAGAAACCTTAAACGAAGATTTGAAATATTACTCCTTAAAGTCAGTCTCGATTGCTACCTTTTTCGGCGGACCCATTGCAGCTGCAATTCTTATGAGAAGGAACTTTTTGAATTTAAATGAAGACAAAAAAGCGCTGAATACGCTTTTTATCGGGATATTATCTACAATATTACTTTTTGTAGTAATTTTCTCAATTCCCGAGACAGTGTGGGATAAAATCCCTAATTCAATACTACCAGCTATATATACAGGAATAATTTACCTAATTGCTGAAAGATACCAAGGTCAAACACTTAAGGAGCATAAGGAAAATAATGGGAGCTTTTTTTCTGCATGGAGAGCTACTGGGATAGGATTGCTATTTACTCTTATAATGTTTGTCGGCATATTCGGATATGTTTTTGCCACTGATACAGAATATGAATTTGACGCCAATTTATATGATATTAAAATAGAGCGATTTTTAAAAAATGAAGAAAAAGCTATTGCCGTTTTTGACAAATTTGGCTACTCATCTGATGAAGAATTGCTTAGAGAATTTAGGAGTGGAAAGAAACTTTGGGAAGAAAATTATTTAATAACAAAGGAATTAAAAGAAATTGAAAATTTGCCTCTGGAGTTGATAGATTTAGTTGGAAAATTGCAAACTTATTCGACATTAAGAATTGAGTTTTATGAATTGTTCATTAAAGCACTTTCAGAACAAACAGATGAATATGGTTTTGAAATTGACCGATTAGCTATGAAGATTAACCAGATTTTAAACGAACTGAATTAAAAACGGGTGCCAACATGGTATAGCCACAATAGCGGGGCAAGGTGGTAGTTTTGGGGTCTCTGCTCCGCTTGGGCTTTTGTATCGGTGGAAAGTGACGAAGCCCGCATTTCCGCTACTGTGGCTATACCAGGACCGTTAACACAAATTTAATAACCTTAAAATCCTATCAAAAATGAAAAATCTTTATTTGGTAATTATTTATTTGAAAATTAT
>Ga0207421_10008724_pt1 | contig 10425 bp, 7 predicted proteins | sample SodLakKL_010_SED_4_FD_187542 | JGI IMG/M metagenome (GOLD analysis project Ga0207421, IMG submission 187542) | Alkaline sediment microbial communities from Lake Tanatar, Kulunda Steppe, Russia - 8KL_010_SED (SPAdes) (version 2) | ecosystem: Environmental > Aquatic > Non-marine Saline and...
TCTGGCCATCTTGATCGCCGTCTTGCCTCCCACACCGGCATCGACCTCATCGAAGATCATCGTCTGCACCTGATCATACCTGGCTATGATCGATTTGAAAGCCAGCATGATGCGTGAGATCTCACCACCTGATGCCACCTGATCGAGCGGTTTCAGCTCTGTGCCTGGATTTACCGCTATCAGAAACCTGATCCTGTCAAGACCCCGCCTTGAGGGCTCCTCCAGTTTTTCCATCTCCACCTGAAATTTTGCCTCGGACAGGGCCAGATCCTGGAGTTCATCCTGTAGTTTTTCCTCCAGCTGCTCAGCCGCTCTCCTTCTCAGCTCGGATAGTTTTCCGGCTTTTTCCTCCAGTTCGGCCCGGGTTTTTTCTATGCCGGCCTCGATATCCGTCAGTTTCTCATCGAGTTCGGCCAGCTCTTTTCCCTCCTCCTGGAGTTCCTCTCTATAGTCCAGTATCTCTTCCACAGTCTCACCGTACTTGCGGCGGAGATTGTTGATCATATCAAGGCGCTCTTCCAGCTCCTTAACCCGGCCGGGATCGAACTGCTGGTTTTCGTGATAATCCCGGAGCCGGTAACCCAGATCCTGGAGTGAATAGTAGATGCTCTCGGCCAGCTCCTGTATCTCCTCCAGTTCTCCGTCATACCGGGCAATGTTATCGAGACTGGACTTGATCTCGCCCATCATGTCCAGGATGGCATTATCCTCGTATTCACTGCCATTTATCCGCTCACCTGCTCTGCCCGTAACCTCATAAATTTCCTCGCTGTTATTCAGGCGCTTTAATTCTCTTTCCAGCTCCTCTATCTCGCCCTCTTCCAGCCCTGCCTCATCTATCTCGTCGATCTGGTATTCGATTATATCCAGCCGCCGGGCCCTGTCGCTCTCACGGCGGGAGAGCTCCTGCCGGCGCTTTTTGAGTTCGGTTAGCCTCTCGTAACTCTCCTCCACTTCAGCCCGGAGCTTCTGGCCTTCAGGGGGCAGAAGCTCATCGACTATGCCGGTATGGCTGGAGCTGTCGAGAAGATTCTGATGCTCATGCTGTCCGTGAATATCGACCAGATACTGGCTTATCTCCCTGATCAGCCACAGGGGGACCATCTGACCGTTTATGCGGCATCTGTTTCTGCCGCTGCGGCGGATCTCCCTGGAGATTAAAAGCGACTCGGGATCGGGTTCGACGCCCGCTTCTGAGATCAGCTCGTTGATCTCCTCCGCCTGGTCCAGGTAATAGCTGGCCTCTATATAAGCTGAATCCTTGCCATCCTTGATGGCATCTGTGCTGGCTCTGCCCCCAAAGAGCATCTCCAGAGCCCCGATAATGACCGATTTGCCGGCACCTGTCTCACCTGTCAGTATATTTAGCCCACCGGCAAAGGAAATATTTATCTCATCGATTATGGCAAAATTTTTTAGCAGCAGATCCCCCAGCATAATAAGCTCTCCCCCGCAGAGTATTTTTGGGCCGTTAAAATGTGCCCAGCTTCATCTTCTCCCTGAGTATGCGGTAAAAATTTCTGTCCGGAAAATTCACCATTCTCACGCTGTAGCTGGATTTCTTCAGCAGGATCTCATCGCCATCGATCAGTGTATGATCACATCTGCCGTCGGTGCTTATCTTGATATAGCCGGTCTTGATACCCACCTCAACGCTGACACTCTCCTCACCTCTGATAACCATCGGTCTTATGTAAAGATTGTGAGGACAGATCGGCGTTAACAGCATGACATCCAGTTCGGGATTTATGATGGGACCGCCGGCAGAAAGCGAATAGGCCGTAGAACCTGTGGGGGTTGAGGCTATAATCCCATCACCCTGATAGCCGGCTATAAATTCATCATCGATGTGGAAATCAAGGTTTATGAGGTTCTGGTTGTCTCCCCGGGAGATCACGACATCATTGAGCCCGTGACAGTGGTATATCTCCTCTCCTTCCCGCAGAACAACAGCCTCTATCATCATTCTCTCCGCTGTGGAAAAATTGCCTGAGAGAAGATCATCAGCAGCATCCAGCAGCGACTCGGATTCTATCACCGTCATAAAACCCAGACTGCCGGCATTTACACCCAGCAGGGGGATATCAGTGCCGCAGAACCTGCCGGCGGTGCGCAGCATGGTTCCATCCCCGCCGAATATGACCGCATAATCAGCTTCGGCCCGAAGCTCACCGAGCTCCGCCCTCTTATCGGGACGGTTGAGGAGATCAGCCGCCCCCGCTTCCACCAGACAGGGCACGGATCTCTCCTCCATGAACTGCAGAAATCTGCGGGCCAGACTGACCGCCTGTTCCTTCTCCGTATTGACAATGACACCAAAAGTTGGAATAGAAATCAACCCCTTCTATAACTCGCTCTGTGCCTTATCCACTGTTCTCTCTATCATCTCATCCGTTATACCGGGCCGCTGCTTTGTGACAGCAGCGGTGCCAAAGACGCTGTAGAGCAGGTATTCTATATTCTGCGATTTGCCCCCGGTGATCGGTGAGGGTATCAAACCTTCAGGGCTGAGATTATTTTCCCGTGCCATCTCCACAATATCGGTTATCACCCTGATATGAACCGCGGGATCCCTGACGATACCTCCCTCCTGAACATTTTCCGGTCCGGCCTCAAACTGAGGCTTTATCAGGCTTATCATCTCAGCCCCATTTTTCATAAACTGCACAGCCACCGGAATGATCAGTGAGAGGGAGATAAAGGAGACATCTATCGTCACCAGGTCGAATTTGGCCTCGATATCTTCGGGCTGGAGATAGCGAAAATTGGTCTGCTCCAAGACCTTCACACGTCCGTCCTGCCTCAGCTTCCAGGCCAGCTGATTTGTGCCGCTGTCCACGGCATATACTTCATCGGCGCCGCCCTGCAGCAGGCAGTCGGTAAAACCACCTGTGGAGGAGCCGACATCAAGTGCCACTCTGCCCTCAGGATTTACCTCAAATTTTTCCAGAGCTTCTTTTAGCTTTTTGCCTCCTCTGCTGACAAAGCGCTGCTTTTCCTCAACATCAATATCAGCATCAACAGGGACTTCGGTGCCGGCTTTATCTATCAATTCTTGATCCACTCTCACTTCTCCTGCCATAATTGCCCTTTTGGCTTTGCTGCGCGAGGAAAAATATCCCCTGCTGGCCAGCAGTTTATCGAGCCGCATTTTATCCGAGCTCATAGCAATCTCCCCATAACCTCAGCGGTATTCCTCTCTGATCCTGGCCGCTATACCCTCAGCGTCGAGGCCGTAGCTGCTGCGCATGCGGTTTTGATCTCCATGCCTGACAAATTCATCGGGTACGCCGACATTGATTATCCTGTCAGGCAGCCCGGTACCGGCTGAAATGCATTCTTCCAGCACATAGCTGCCAAAACCCCCTGCCGTCACATTCTCCTCAGCCGTGAGGAGAAGATCGTGTTCCTCAACCAGCTCCAAAAGCCTCCGGTCTAAAGGCTTGATGAATCTGGCATCGAAGACTGTGGTAGAGATACCATCTTCCTCCTCCAGTAGCCCGGCTGCCCTGAGGGAGGGATAGACCATAGATCCCGCGGCCGCTATGAGGATATCGTCTCCTTCCCGCAGAAGTTCTCCCTCACCTTCGGGAATGGTTCGGGGCCTTCCGGGAATATCGACACCCTCACCCTCTCCCCGGGGATATCTGATGGCCGCAGGTGATTCCAGCTCATAGGCGGTCCAGAGCATGCGCGCCAGTTCAGCTTCATCCCGGGGGGCCATCACCGTAAGATTGGGAACGGCCCGCAGAAAGGAGATGTCGAAAAGTCCCTGATGTGTCTCACCATCACCGCCGACAATACCCGCTCTATCCACACCTATTATCACGGGCAGCTCCTGCAGGCAGATATCGTGGATGACCTGATCGTATCCGCGCTGGAGAAAGGTGGAGTAGATCGAGACCACCGGCCGCATGCCTCCCCGGGCCAGGCCGGCACTGAAGGTGAGGGCATGCTGTTCGGCTATGCCCACATCGTAAAAACGGTTGGGAAATCTATCGGCGAAGATCTCCAGACCGGTTCCCGCCGGCATGGCGGCTGTTATGCCCGCTATACGGATATCATGTTCACCCAGATCCCTCAGAGTCTCACCGAATACTTTGCTGTAGGTGGGATGGCTGCGGGATCTCAGCTGCTCGCCGTTCTCGATCTTGAAGGGGCTGACACCGTGAAAATCGCAGGGTCTGTCCTCGGCCGGGCAGTAGCCCCTGCCCTTGACCGTGGCTGCATGAATTATAACGGGTCCTTCTATCTTATCGGCCTGCTCGAATACCTTTCTCAAAGCCTGAATATTGTGACCCGGCACAGGGCCGAGATAGGTAAAGCCCATCTCCTCGAATATCATACCGGGCACCATCATCTGTTTTACACTGTCCTTGGCCCTGTCCATTGTGCGTGATACGCCGCTGCCTATACCCGGTATAGAATCTATTATATCCCGCACATCATCCGAGAGTTTGCGCAGGTTGGGATCGGTCCGCAGACGGGAGAGATAGCCGGAAAGTGCCCCCACATTCTGAGAGATCGACATCTCATTGTCATTGAGAACCACCTTAATATCAGCTCCCAGATCACCGGCATGATTTAGTCCCTCCAGGGCCATACCTCCAGTGATGGCACCATCGCCTATGATACAGTAGATCTTCTCCTGGCTGTCGCGGTGATCCCGGGCTCTGGCCAGCCCCAGCGCCGAGGATATGGAAGTGCTGCTGTGGCCGGTATTTATGATATCATGTTCGCTCTCCTCCCGTTTGGGAAAACCGCTCAGCCCGCCCTCCTGTCTGATGGTCGACATCCGATCCTTTCTGCCCGTCAGAACTTTATGGGGATAGCTCTGATGGCCGACATCCCAGATTATCTTATCCTGGGGGCTGTTCAGATGTCTGTGCAGGGCCACCGTCAGTTCAACCACACCGAGGTTTGAGGCCAGATGGCCTCCGGTCTCGGAGACGGTATCGATCAGATAATCGCGCAGCTCCCCGGCCAGATCCTCCAGCTCTTCCTCCTCAAGTTCATTTAAATCTTCAGGACCTTCTATTCTATCCAGCAGTTCAGTCATGATATCTCTCCTCCTGCAGATTTTCTCAGTGCTGCCGTCTTTCAATAAAATCGACCAGCTCTATGAGCGTACGGGCTCTATCCCCGAAGTGCCCCAGAGCCTCACGGGCTCTGGAGGCGGCTTCTTCCGCCCGACGGCGGGATTCTTCCAGACCTAAAAGTGAGGGATATGTCGATTTTTCCCGGGCCTCATCCTGGCCGACCTCTTTGCCCAGTTTCTCTTCATCCCCCACTACATCAAGTATATCATCAACAATCTGAAAAGTCAGCCCCAGATTCCGAGAAAAGTCATCAAGAATCTTCCATTCCTCCCGGCTGTGTTCACTGCAGAGGACGCCGCCCAGTATGGCGGCCCGGAAGAGCTGCCCTGTTTTGGCAGCGTGTATCCTCTTCAGCTCTTCCAGATCGACTTTTCTGTCCTCGGCCTCTAGATCCATGACCTGGCCTCCGACCATACCGCCGGGGCCGGCTGCTCCGGCCAGAAGATCGACCAGCTCCATTCTGGTCTCTGCCGGCAGATCTATCTCACCTATCATCTCAAAGGCCATGGACTGCAGGGCATCACCTGCCAGCACTGCCATACCCTCGCCGAAGATCAGATGGTTGCACTTCTTTCCCCGGCGCATTTCATCATCATCCATGGCGGGAAGATCATCGTGAATAAGTGAATAGGTATGAATAAACTCAAGGGCTGCCCCGTAAGTGCGAGCAGCCCCCAAATTTCCCTCCAGCATATCACATATGAGCATGGTCAGTATGGGCCTGATCCTCTTGCCCCCGGCCAGGAGTGTGTGGGAGATCGATTCTTTAAGGCGGGCATGCATCTCCCATTGGGCCATAAGTTCCTCCAGATAATCATCGAACCTTGCAGCTCTATACTTTAACTCCTGTTCTATATCATCCTGCAATTTTATGGCCTCCCCGCAGTTCTGTTATTCTAATTCTTTATGCTTCCAGTCCAGGGCTCCAACAGGACAGGCTTCGATACATTCACCGCATTCATCACAGTCCACGGGCAGAGTGTCGGAAAAAGCTGCGTCTATATAGGTCTCATATCCTCTGTTCATGAAGCCCAGCAGGTACTCATTTACAGCCTCACGGCACATCTTGATGCAGATACCGCATTTCACACATTTGCCCCTGTCCATTATTATCTCCGGATGGTCATTATTATAGCCGAAGTCCAGTTTTTCGTTGCCCTCAAAATATTCGGGATCGGCCTGATAGGCCTCGGAGTGATCTCTGAGACCGCAGTCATTTTTGGCTGTGCAGCTGCATTCAAAGCAGCGCTCCCCCTCTTTTTTCATGCCCTCCGGAGAAATAGTATCAGAGACTTCCTCAAAATCCTCGACCCTTTCCTGCGGAGCTCTGTGAGGCAGCTCGACTCTCCTCTGATCTTCCGGTTCTTCCAGATATACAAGATCGTCTTCGCTCAGTGACTGCCAGTGTCCTCTGGTCACATTGACCTGATAGGACTCTGAAAACTCCTCATCATTGAGAAAGCTTACGACATTTTCCGCAGCCTTTCTGGCCGCAGCCACAGCTTCCACAACGGTAGCGGGACCTGTCACACAGTCACCTGCGGCAAAGACATTGTCCTCAACCAGATGGCTGTCCTCCGCCACCGCCACATCATCCCAGTCATTTGTGGGAACACCGTCAGGTGGGATGGTATTCTGTCCGATGGCCGCAATGACGGTATCGGCCTCGACTTCAAATTCGCTGTCCTCAATGGGAATAGGGCGCCTTCTGCCGGAAGCATCCGGCTCACCCAGCTCCATCTTTATGCATTCCAGAATGAGCCTGCCATCCTCTTCCCGCAGGCTTTTGGGCTGGCTGAGAAATTCAAAATTGCAGCCTTCCTCTCTGGCTTCATCTATCTCTATCTGCTCGGCCGGCATCTGCTCTTCGGTGCGGCGGTAGTAGCAGTGAACATCCTCATCGGTGAGCCTCAGTGTGGAGCGAACGCAGTCCATGGCGGTATTGCCGCCGCCAACCACTATCGTCTCACCGGGATCTTCCATCTCAAAGTCCTGCTTCGCCAGCTTCTCCAGATAATCTATACCGCCCCAGGCCAGCTCTTCACCTTCAGTTCTCATAGAACTGGGCTCCCAGCAGCCCACTGCGATTATCACGGCATCATAGTCCTCTTTCAGCTGTGAGAGTTCGATATCACTGCCCAGCTCCTGATTGCAGTGAATCTCCACTCCGTCCGTCTCATAAAAATGGTTCAGCTCTTCATCAAGCTTATCTTTGGGCAGACGGTAATTGGGAATACCATAGCGCAGCATGCCTCCCGGTTCCTCTCTCTTTTCGAACACATCAGAGCCTATACCGGACAATCTCAGAAAATAAGCTGCACCCAGACCGGCCGGGCCTGAACCGACTATGGCGACTTTTTCGCCGGTAAGATCTTCACGGGGCTCGATATATTCGTCATAATGCATGTCGGCAGCCAGGCGCTTGAAATCATTGATGGCTACGGCTTCTTCATTATCCTTTACGTTGCGCCGGCAGTCTTTCTCACAGAAGCGGGGGCAGACCCTGCCTATGCTCATGGGAAAGGGAATTCTCTCTTTGAGAATTTCCAGAGCTTTTTCGAAATCACCCTCCCTGCCGGCCCGGACATATTCTTCCACATTGGCATGTGCCGGACAGGCTATTGTGCAGGGTGCCTCACAATCACCGGAATGCTCGGAGAGCAGCAGATCCAGTGCAGTTTTGCGCATATCCTTTACCTCGGGGGTGAAGGCTTCTATCTCCATATCGTCATGAATTTCGCTGGTGCAGGAGGGGTGCCACTGGCCTGTTTCGGCATCTTTAACCACACAGACAAAACAGGAAGTATTTTCACTGAGCTCTCCATGATAACAGAGTGTGGGTATCTCCACACCATTTTTCTGCGCTGCTTTCAGTATGGTCTGACCGGGTTCTACCTGATAGGTTTCTCCATCTATTGTTAGATTAACTCTGGACATCGACTTTACCTCCCTTTTTTACCCTGGATATTGCATCGACAGGACAGACTTCAATACAGCTGTTGCAGCGTGTGCAGGCCTCATCATCGATCTCAAAATCATCGCTGATGGCATCCACAGGACAGCTATCTATGCAGTTACCGCATTCAATGCAGGTTTCGTCATCGAGATAAATCTCCACCAAAGCTCCGCATTCCAGGGCAGGACAGTAATCCTCTTCCACATGGTTTAGATATTCATCCCTAAAATAATCCAGTGTGGTCAGAACGGGATTGGGAGCCGTCTGCCCCAGACCGCAGAGCGATCCATTTATGATTTTATGGCTGAGATCTTCCAGATCCTCGACGTCTTTTTCCGTTCCCTCGCCGCCGGTGATTCTCTCCAGTTTTTCCAGCATGCGTTTGGTTCCAACGCGGCAGAAGGTGCATTTGCCGCAGCTTTCTTCGGTGGTGAAATCGAGAAAATAGCGGGCAGTCTCCACCATGCAGCGGCCTTTGCTGATAACTATGAGGCCACCTGAACCCATAATGGCTCCCAGATCATTCAGCGAATCATAATCAACAGGAGTATCGAAGTGCTCTTCGGGAATACAGCCGCCGCTGGGACCCCCTATCTGCACTGCTTTGACACTGCCTTCTTCTGCCCCACCGATGCCGTAAACAACATCGTGTATGGATATGCCCATGGGAACCTCAACAAGACCGGTATATTCCAGATCTCCGGCCAGGGCAAAGAGCTTGGTGCCGGTGCTGTTTTCTGTGCCTACACTGGCAAAGCTCTCACCGCCCTCCCGCAGGATGAGGGGTATATTGGAAAAGGTCTCCACATTGTTGATAAGTGTGGGACGACCTTTAAATCCTTCATCGGTGGGATAGGGAGGCCTGTAGCGGGGATTGCCGCGCTTGCCCTCCAGAGAATGAATCATAGCTGTCTCTTCACCGCAGACAAAAGCACCTGCTCCCTCTTTAACCGTTATATTTATCTCTCGGCCGTTGAGCACGTTTAAACCCTCAGCTTCAATCCTGTCGATGGCCATATTCAACCGCCTAACGGCCAGAGGGTATTCGGCCCGGCAGTAGATGAAAAGCTCACTGGCTCCTGTAGCATGTGCACCTATGAGCATCCCCTCAAGAACCTGATGGGGTAAAGATTCCATGAGTGTGCGGTCCATAAAGGCACCTGGGTCACCTTCATCTGCATTGCAGATTAAAACTTTTTCCTCTTCCTCTTTCGAGGAGAGAAAATCCCATTTCATGCCTGTGGGAAATCCCCCGCCACCGCGGCCGCGCAGGCCGGAGGTTTTGACTTCCTCTACAACCCCGGAGGGATCCATCTTTAAGGCCTTTTCCAGAGCATCATATCCCCCGTGCTCCCGATATTCCGGCAGTGAATTGGGTTCTATCTTTCCCGCCAGTTCGGTGACATAGTCCTCCTCCCATTCGGTCCGGACAGAGGGCGCTTCAAAGCGAGAAAACTCCTCCAGATTGAGCATTTTCTCTATAAATTCCTCTTCAGGTTCGACCTCTTCATATATATAGTTTCCGTCTTCAGTTTCGATTTCAACCAGAGGTTCAGCATAACAGTGGCCTATACAGCCCACTTCAACCAGATTCTCCTCTGGAGCTACATCAGAGATTTTTTCCTTAACCTCGCTGGCTCCGGCCGCTATGCCACAGCTGGCCATGCCGACTTTTATCCGCTCAATCATTATTTCGCAGCCTCCCTCTCTCTGTAATCATCAAGTATATCCATTATCTTCTCACGGGTAAGATTGCCGTATACTTTTCCATTTATGCTGACGACAGGTGCCAGACTGCAGCAGCCCAGACAGGCTACAGCTTCCAGGGAAAAAACTCCCTCTTCGTCAGTTTCGCCGGGTTCTATACCCAGCTCATCGCTGATCCAGCCCAGCACCAGACTGGAACCCTTGATATGGCAGGCTGTGCCGTCACAGACCTGTATCTGATAATCTCCAGGCTTTACTCTCTTGAACTGTGTATAGAAACTGACCACACCTTCAACTTCCACCGGAGCCATATCAAAATGCTCGCTTATGCTCTTGATGGCTTCGTCGGAAATATAGCCTTCCTGTCTCTGTTCGAGCTGCAGAGCTTTTATGAGGTTTGATTCATCTGTGGCCAGATCGGATATTTCAGCCAAAATCACCAGCTCCTTCTGCATTTTTTGATTTATTGATCTTCCTGAGGCCAATCAAATGGTATGACATCTTTTAGTTCACCGTGTTCTTCCATAACCTGTTCTATTCTGCCTTCAGCTCTGTTCAACTCCCGCTGGCAGAACTCGATCAATTTCATTCCCAGTGTGAACTTCTCCACCGATTCTTCCAGTGAGAGCATATCACCTTCGAGCTCATTGACTATCTCTTCCA
>Ga0207421_10008725_pt1 | contig 10424 bp, 7 predicted proteins | sample SodLakKL_010_SED_4_FD_187542 | JGI IMG/M metagenome (GOLD analysis project Ga0207421, IMG submission 187542) | Alkaline sediment microbial communities from Lake Tanatar, Kulunda Steppe, Russia - 8KL_010_SED (SPAdes) (version 2) | ecosystem: Environmental > Aquatic > Non-marine Saline and...
GTAAACTTCGGCTTTGCCTAAAGCCGATGCTGTATAGCCCGCAGCATAACCCAGTTCGCCGACCTTGATCAATTCAGCGAGCATCTCCCGGACATGCGGACTTTTCTCGATACCGTTAATTTCTGCAGCCATGGCAGCCATGCCGATAACATAGTCAAGCATTGCCGGTTTACAGCCGGAGTACGAATGACGGTGAAATAGTGCGAACAGCAGAGCAGCAACACCGCCATGTTCGGTTTCGCCGTAGGTGTAAACCCATTCCCAGGGAATAAAACAGTCCTCAAAGATCACGTAGGAATCGGTGTAACCGACTTCCACACCTCTCTGGTAGTGGTCTCTCTTGCGCAGGTTGTGAAAATGGACTACCTGTTTAACTCCTTCATAGTCTCCGGGGACGGAAAAGCAGATTGCATATTCCTGCTCATTTTTCTTTAGAGCGCGGGTGGGGACCACCAGTATTTCATCAGCGATTGAAGCTTCTGATATGTGTACTTTAGAACCGCGGATTACAATACCGTCACTGCGCTCTTCGACTACATGGACATACATGTCCGGATCGGTTTGTTCAGACGGCCTTTTCATTCGCTCTCCCTTAACATCAGTTTGAGCACAGCAGCCTACCAGGTCTTCTTTTTGAAACCTTTCCAGCCACTTCAGCCAGTTATCATGATAAGCAGTTTTTGCGTCGGGGGATTGCTGTGCCATGTATGAAACTGTATGAATAGCGTTGGCGGCATCAGTTCCCATGCAGCGCTGAATGCACTGTCCTACTTTGTTGCAGAGATAGCGTGTCATATCCTGTTTTTTATGGAGATCATCTGTGTTTTGATGAATGTGATTGAAACGGTTGATCGTTTCTCCGGTAATATGTGAAGTAGCTGTGCAAAGTTCTTTACCTTCAGGATCCCGGGCGGCATCAAAAGTTATGCCCATCACGTTAAGAGCCGGTTCTTGACGTTCATCGAGCCTGTCGATCTTTTCTCCATTTGCATAAAGGTTGTTGTTCATCTTGCTTAAGCCTTTAATGTACTCCTCTTTAGTTCTCATTTTTTCCTCCTCCGTTGAATGTACCCCAGGTCTTTAATCCGATTCTTTTTTAGCCTGGCCCTGTAGCTATTACCCAGGGTTTTTTCAGCTTCCATTCTTCGGCAGAGCGTGGCCGGGCAGCTGCAAAGTAGCTTATTTCAGACCCGGGTAACCCTGCTGACGCAGCGCTTCGTAAAGAACCAGGGCCACGGAATTGCCCAGGTTAAGCGATCGGGGGATCTGGTCTACCATGGGTATACGCACCACATGTTCTGCCTGCTTAAGAATATCCTCTGACAAACCTTTCGTTTCACTACCGAAAATAAGAAAATCATCAGGCCTGTAAATTATCTCATGATAGTACTTCGTGCCCCGGGTAGTAAAATATAGAAACCGGTTCTCAGGATAAGCCTGTTCGAGCTCTTCAAAGTTTGGGTGAATCTCCAGATCAAGATACTGCCAGTAGTCCAATCCCGAACGTCTTACTGCGCTATCAGAAAGAGAAAAACCCAGCGGCTCCACCAGGTGCAGCTTCGTATTGGTCATCACGCAGGTCCTGGCTGCATTGCCCGTATTCGGCGGTATTTCAGGTTCAACTAATACCAGGTGCACTAATGGTCACCTTCCTGGAGTAAATTTTCCTATCCGTTCGCCAGCAGATGCTCTGACTATTGAAGCACTCCTGTTAACGGTTTACTCTCTGAACGCTTTACGTTCGTGCACCGTTAATCAGGAGCGCTAAGCTAAATGCTGGCCCATTACCCTTACAGTTATAATATTATCGAGCTACAATAGACCAGCAGCTGAAACGTTGTCGCAGCCTGTGATAGAACAGGTTTAGAAAGCAGCTGGCAAAACGAATAACCCCTATCCCTGGAAAAGACCAGCTGATGCGATAGTTTTGCCTGCTGCTGACTAAACCGTTGGAAGAGCAGTTGCTGCGACCGTTGAAGATGCTGGAGTTTTTCGGTCAGACTGCCGGATGCAGTCTGCAAAAACTTAGTCAGGAGACGATTGTTTTGGGAAACCGGAAAACTCCAGCAGATGAAACGTTTTCGCAGCCTGCGATGGAACAGGTTTAGAAAGCAGCAGGCAAAACTTAACAATCAGATTAAGACTTACGCTTGTTAGCTGGCGGTTGAGGCTGCTCCTTCTTCATAGTCTCGTTAAACTCTTTCAGCCGCTTCAGTACTCTCTCATTAAAGCTGCCTTTGGTAAACTTACCTTTTTTCGTCAGCTGCCCGGCCTTCATACCCGAAAGCAGCTCAATCCCTTCATCAACTGTCTTAATGGTATAAACATGAAACTGTTTGTTTTTGACAGCTTCAACAACTTCCCTGCGCAGCATCAAACTCTTTTTGTTCTGCTCTGGAATAATAACGCCCTGTTCCCCGGTCAGACCGCGTGCTTTGCAGGCCAGGTAATATCCTTCTATTTTACTGTTAACGCCGCCTACCGGCTGTATCTCACCCTTCTGGTTGATTGAACCGGTCACCGCCAGATCCTGCCTTAGCGGAACTTCGGCCAGGCTTGAAAGCAGGCTGAAAAGCTCGGCAGCAGAAGCGCTATCTCCATCTACGCCACCGTATGACTGTTCAAAACATAAACTGGCAGTAAGGTTAAGCGGAGTCAGCGAACCGTAACGCATGCCAAGGTAACCGCTCAATATTAAAACACCTTTGTTGTGGATACGACCGCTTAAATCACTTTCCCTTTCAATATTAACAATACCCTTCCGGCCAAGGTAAGTCGAAGCCGTAATCCTTGAAGGCCTGCCAAAGCGGTAATCGCCCTGGTCAATTACCGAAAGTGCGTTAACCTGGCCAACTTCTTCGCCCTCCAGGTCCAGTAAAATATCTCCTTCTTTAACGGCTTCAACTATTTTTTGTTCATACTTGTTTGAACGGTAAACCATTTCTTCAAGGGCTTTATCAACCTGTTCACGGCCGATAACCTTGGCCCCGTCAAGTTCAGCCCAGGTATCTGCTTCAAAAAGCAGATCCACAATCTCTGTAAAGCGAGTGCTCAGTTTATCTTGCTTTTCTGTTAAGCGGGTGCTGTATTCAACAATCTCAGATACCGCATTACGATCAAAGTGGCGCAGTCCCTGCTTGTTGCAGTGAAAAGATATGAATCCTGCCATTTTGCTAACGTTATCTTCAACCCGATCCATCTCAACATCAAAATCTGATTTTATCTTAAAGAGCTTGCGGAAATCTTCATCATAGTGATAAAGAATCTGGTATATAAAAGGGTTGCCAATCATGATAACTTTGATATTCAGGGGAATCGGCTGCGGCCGCAGGGTAGACATTGCTACCAGGCCAAAGTGCTCACTTATATTTTCAATCCTGATCTCATTTGTCCTGAGAACACGCTTTAACACTTCCCATGACTGCAAGCCTGTCAAAACATCCCTGGCCTGCAGGATCAGGTAGCCGCCATTGGCCCGGTGCAGTGAGCCGGGTTTAATCATAGAAAAGTCAGTTACTACCATGCCGAACCGGTTTTCATATTCTACCCGACCAAGCAGGTTATAATAAGAGGGGTTAGTCTCGTAAATCATAGGAGCCCCTTCAGTATCCTTGTTATCTACCAGGAGGTTAACAGTGTACCTCATATCGGTCTGCTCCTGGCCCTGCTGCTTGCGCAACCAGTTCATCGGGTTCTGCATATCTTCCTCATCTCCCCTGAAATCGGAGAGATTGGAAAGTACATCCTCCTGAAAAGCCTGCAGGTAATCCTTGATCGCCTGGTAGCTATCGTATTTCTCCATTAGCTCATTGAACAGGTGGCCAATCGCGGATAGCCCGACTTTGTGATCCAGATCTTTTAATTTTTCTTTCATCTCTTTTTCAACACGCTGTATCCGGCGCATTATGTCCATCGCTTTAAGCTGAACTTCGGAAGATTTCTTTTCCATTTCGTCTTTATCTTCCTGGCTCAACTTAGCATAGTCTTCTTCACTGATCTGCTCCCCTTCCTGCAGGGGAATAGTCACATAACCGGAGCTTGTTCTTTTTAAAGCAAATCCTTTTTCCTGGGCTTTTTTATTTAGTTCATCGAGCAGCTCAGCCCTGGCATCCTGGAATTCTTTAACTACAACCGCTTTCTGTTTTTCATAATCATCACCATCGAATGCCTTGGGAATGGTCTCCTTTAAATCTTCGAGCAGCTCCTCGATATCACGGCAAAAATCATGACCTTTTCCTGCTGGAAGATTTAAGGCAATTGGTTCCCCGGGGTTTTCAAAGTTATAGACATAGACCCAGTCATCCGGCACCGGTTCCTGTGCCGATAATTTTTGAATGATTGACTGGGCATAACTGGATTTCCCGGTGCCAGTCAAACCGGTCATAAATATATTGTAGCCGGGACGTTTAATGCGCAGGCCAAACTCTGTCGCCTTCACAGCCCTGTCCTGGCCAACCATTTCTTCTAGTGGAGGCACCTCGGCAGTTGTCTTGAAATCTTTTGCCCTGATCTTACAGGAGTTACGCAAGTCCTTGTCTTTCAATTTTACCCAGCTCATATTCTAAGATTCTCCCCCTTTTTTATAATACGGACACAGATCGGTTAAAAAACAAGCTCCACAATTTGGTTTACGGGAATGACATATTGTCCGGCCGTGAGCAATTAAACGGTGGTGACTTTCACTCCAGTGCTCTCGCGGTATCACCTTTTTAAGCTGTTCTTCAACCAGTTCCACTGTCGTTGAATCAGCCAGGCCCAGCCTTCTTGATACACGAAAAACGTGAGTATCAACAGCAAGGGCAGGCTGGCCAAAAGCGCTGCTGATAATCACGTTTGCCGTTTTACGGCCTACCCCCGGAAGACTGACCAGTTGTTCGAAGCTTTCCGGGATAATTCCGTTATGTTCTTCCACAATAATCCTGGCAGCTGCAATCAATGATTTACTCTTCTGGCGATACAGACCGCAGCTTTTTACATACTTTTCTAGCTGCATCGGCTCCATCTTAGACAAAGTATAAATATCAGGCGCTGCCTTAAAAAGCTCGCTGGTAATCCGGTTTACCTGCTGATCAGTTGTCTGGGCAGATAGAACTGTAGCTACAAACAACTGGTAAGGGTTTTTAAATACCAGGCCGCTTTTCACTTCAGGATAATAGGCCACAAGCCGATCCATTATTGCCCTTGCTTTATGTTCAGGTTGATTTTTTAATTCAGTTTTTGACATATAATATTATAGATCGCAATACAAACCAGGTAAAGTGCAAATAAAGTTCAGCCACCGGACAAGTTAATTTTTATATAACTGTACAGCCCTCAGTACCGCCTGCCTGTCAAACCTGTGTTCGTTTTAGTTAAGCAGGAGCACGTGAGGCAGCGCTTTTTTCACCAGGGGCATGTAGAGAAAACAGCATTAGCAGACAATCTAAGGCCATTTTATTTTATCTTGATAACCGAATTTGCCGCCATTTCCTCAATATCAGCTTGCCTGTAGCCATGTTTTTCAAGGATTTCCCTGGTATGCTCACCGTGCAGCGGTGGATCATAGCGCAACTGGCCGCCCTGGCCGGAGAATAAAACTGGAAAACCCGGCAAAATTTCAATCTCCCCTGAACCTGTTTCAGCTTTTATCCAGTAGCTGCCATCGTGGTTAAGCGGATGATCGACTGCTTCTTCCAGGGTTAAGATCGGTTCGCAGCAGGCATCAACATTGCTGAAGAACTCTACCCACTCTGCTCTTGTTTTCTTTTTAAAGAGTTTGCTGACTTCATCAATCATTATAGTACGCTGATCCTGGTCATACTGCAGCTCCGACCACTCCGGGTGACCCGTTGCTTCACAAAAAATCTGCCAGAAAAAAGGTTCCATTGCGGCCAGGCTCATGTATTTTCCATCGGCTGTCTCATAAATGTTATAGCAGGCATAAGCGCCACTGATCTGCCCGCTGCCCCGCCTGGCTGTTTCATCACCGCTATTTAAAGCAGCGGCCGCCAGAGTTAAGGTGGGCAGAAGCCCCCTGGTCATCGCCAAATCAACATAACTGCCTTTATCTGTTCGTTCCCGTTGATATAGAGCCATCAGGATACCACTTAAAGTCATCATGGTTCCCCCGATAATATCAGCAATTTGTACCGCCGGCATCAGCGGATGGTCACCTTTTTCTGCGCTCAAATCAAGCAAGCCAGAAAGGGCCTGGTAATTCAAATCATGGCCGGCTTTTTTCCGGTAAATTGATTCCTGGCCATATCCCGTCACGGATGCATAAACCAGGCTTTTATTAATTTTTTCAAGTTCCCTGTAGCTTAAACCAAGCCGATCCATAACCCCGGGCCTGAATCCTTCCACGATCACATCGGCTTTCTTCACCAGTTCTTTTATAACTTCCCGACCCTGCTCAGATTTTAAGTCAATGGCTACACTTTTCTTGTTGCGGTTTAACTGGCGATAAAAGGCACCGCTGCCATCAAAAAAACGGCCGACGAACCTGGTCGGATCGCCGGCGTTCAGATTTTCTATTTTCAGGACCTCTGCCCCGTAATCACCAAGTAACATTGTGCAAAGCGGTCCCGGCAGCAAACGTGTAAAGTCAAGCACTGCCAGGCCTTCCAGGGGAAGGTCCCGTTTTCTATCTCGCTCAGCCATCTACCGGTGCGTATAGTGCGGTAACAGGACCGGGCCGAGGCGATCATCTGCCGCACCAGTTTCTTCAAGCTCTTTATGGTACTTCTCCACATGCTCAAGGGAGAGCTTCTTCGGAGTTTTAATATCTTTAATTCTGGCAGCAGCATCAAAACCGGCACGCCGTCCGAAAACGATAATATCAAGCAGTGAATTACCCATCAGGCGGTTGGTACCGTGAATACCTCCGGCCGCTTCACCGGCCACATAAAGATTTTCCACGGCGGTCATACCATTTTCATTAATTAGCAGTCCGCCGTTCTGGTAGTGCAGGGTCGGGTAAATCAACATGGGTTCTTTGCGGATATCAACCCCGAAACGTAAAAACTGACGAAGCATAGCAGGCAGCTGGCGCTCAATAGTTCCTTCACCATGGACCAGTTCAAGGATCGGTGAATCGAGCCAAACTGCTGTCATACCGGTTGGCAGCGGCACACCCAGACCGCGCTCTTCACACTCACGGATAACAGCCGATGACGCCACGTCCCTGGTTTCGAGGTGATAAACAAATTGCTCCCCGTTAATATTAAGCGGTGTCGCACCCAGGCCGCGGGTCTTTTCAGTTACCAGAAGGCCCAGCAGCTGGGGCGGGTAAGCTCCGCCGGTGGGATGGTACTGGATCGAGTCGGCATAAATTGTTTCCGCGCCGGCCCTGTAGCCCATGACCAGTCCATCGGCAGTTGCCCCGTAATGGTTGCTGGTCGGGAAACCGCGGTAATGCAGTCTGCCGGATCCCCCGGTGGCAATAATTACCGTTTTAGCCCTGGCAATCTGGTATTCTTCCGTTTCCAGGTTATATAGCACCGCTCCGGCGGCACGTCCTTCTTCATCGAGCAGAACTTCTACTGCCGGGCTGAATTCTACCACGGTAATATCCTTGTTATATACTTCGTCTCTCAGGGTCCGCATAATTTCAGCGCCCGTATAGTCACGTGCAGCGTGCATCCGCTTTCTGGATGTCCCCCCGCCGTGAATGGTAACCATGGTGCCGTCTTCCTTCTTGTCAAACATGGTGCCCAGGTCTTCCAACCATTTAATGACCAGCGGGGCATCCATGACCAGGGCCCTGGCCAGCTCTGGAACATTTTCAAGTCTTCCGCCACCCATTACATCAAGGTAATGAATGGCTGGCGTGTCATTTTCCTTATCTGCGGCCTGAATGCCGCCCTGGGCCATAACAGTATTAGCATCACCGAAGCGCAGCTTGGTGGCAATCAATACATCTGCTCCTGCTTCATGTGCAACCAGGGCTGCCGATGCACCAGCACCGCCACCCCCGATGATTAAAACATCGACATCATAATCGGGTTCGGCGCTTAAATCAAGATCGACCCCGCGCAAACGGCTCCATGCTTCGAATACATCAGCCATTTCATTGGTCAGACGGGATCCCTTGTTGACCCCTACTTTAAGTTCGCGGAAACCGTCTACAATATAGTCAGGGTGAAACTTTTCCAGAACATCACGCCGCTCATCCTGCGTCATCCGCGGATAATTGACTCCGACCCGGGAGGGCCTGGTCTCTTCTACTTTTTTCATTAATTCACGTAACTGTGGTGTGTAAGTCAATTTTTTGCTCCTCCTCTCCAGGTCTATTTTTCAATCTCGCGGTCATTATAAAGCTGCTGCAGCTTTTCATTCGCAGCATTGACCAGTTCGTCAATTTCAGCATCCAGTTCGCCTTCCCTGATCGCTTTTGCTCTTTCCTTCAAAAATGGATCGGGCTTGGCAATATAGCGGCTGTAAAGCCGGCGAGCTGTTAGCGCAGCGTTATAGTGAACAATATTTGCCGGGCAGCGCGAGACGCAAAGACCACAACTAAGGCAGTCAAAGGAAATATCTGCAGCCTTAGCAAAATCGCCGCGCTGGCAATAGGCAATATACTGCATTACATCAATATCCTGGGGACAAACCTTGTTGCAGGAACTGCACCCAAGGCAGCGATAGACTTCGGGATAAAGCTGGGCAAAGTGAGCCACTGAGGGCGATATTTCTTCCAGGTTGAATTTAGCTTTACGACCCGGGAAGAAAGGTATCTGGGCCAGGTACATCCCGTCTTCCACCTTGGCCTGGCAGGCCAGCCCGACTTTCAATTCGTAATCGTCAGCCATCCTGTAAACTGTTGCACAGGCTCCGCAGAAACCGGCCCGGCAGCCGCAACCACGGGTAAGAGTATAGCCAGCATACTCCATGGCATCAAGTATAGTCAGGGTGTCGGGCACAGAATAACGTTTGCCCATCAGAAATATATCAACCATTTTTACTTCTTCCGTCATATTATCCTCCTAAGTTATTCGGCAGGTGGTGCCGGAATAAAGCCCTGGTCCATTGCCGCCTTGGTTTGATCCTGGGCTCTCTTGATCGTTTCTTCGGCTTTCTTGTAGACTTCCTCACGACTCGGCTTGATCCTGGCCAGGCCTTCTTCAATTGCTTTCATGGCAGTTGCAGTTGCCACCCTCGGGAACACTTCCCACATATCCATGGTCGGTAAAATTTTCTCCGGATTCATTCCGCCATCGGGGGCACAGGCAGCCAGTTCTTCTGCTGCGGCAATGCACATTGTATCAGAAATTCCCGAAGCCTGGACATCTAAGACGCCGCGGAAAATAGCGGGGAAGCCGAGCGAGTTGTTAACCTGGTTCGGGAAGTCGGAACGGCCGGTGGAGACGATTTTTGCCCCGGCTTCAAGAGCTTCCCAGGGGTAAATTTCCGGAATCGGGTTGGCGCAGGCAAAAACGATAGCATCATCAGCCATGCTTTCGATCCATTCCTTTTTAATTGTATCAGGACCGGGCTTGGAAAGGCCGATTAATACATCAGCACCTTTGCAGGCATCCGCTTCATTTGTATCCAGGTTTTTAGCATTGGTCTTCTGGGCCAGCTCCCACTTGACCGGATGATCCTCCTTAAGCTCGGTGCGACCTTCATGGAGAATACCTTTGCTGTCCACCATGATTATATTGCCCATATTAGCTCCGGCAACTTCTAGCAGACGAATAGTACAGATATTGGCAGCTCCGGCTCCAAGCAGGACGATCTTGGCATCTTCCATCTTCTTATTAACAATTTTCAGGGCATTAATTAAGCCGGCCAGGGTAACCAGGGCGGTTCCCTGCTGGTCATCGTGCCAGACCGGGATATGACATTCTTCACGCAGACGGTCGAGGACATAAAAACATTTCGGACTGGCAATATCCTCGAGGTTAATTCCGCCGAAACAGGGCTGCATCATCTTGACAAATTTAATCAGTTCATCTGGATCCTTGGTATCAACACAGACCGGGAAGGCATCTACGCCACCGAGGTACTTAAAGAGAAGAGCTTTACCTTCCATTACGGGCATACTGGCTTCGGGCCCGATATCTCCTAAACCCAGGACTCTCGTGCCATCAGAAACCACTGCCAGGAAGTTGGCTTTGTTAGTATGCTCATAGACGAGTTCTTTGTTATCAGCAATGGCCTTGCAGGGCTCCGCTACACCCGGGGTATACCAGATGGCAAAATCCTTGATGTCTCGGACACAGCACTTCAGGTTAACCTCAATTTTCCCTTTATAAAAGGGATGCAAGCGCATCGCATCCTGGGCCGGCTTCTTCGCCTTGGCCAGTAATTCTTCTTTATTCATGGTCATTATCCTGTCCCTTCTTTCCACTTAATTATTGTCGTTCCCGGCACGGCACGCCGTGCCCCTACAAAATTCCAAATCATACCCCTACATTTGGGGGGGCAGAGGCCGGAAGTCGGAAGAC
>Ga0207421_10008726_pt1 | contig 10424 bp, 10 predicted proteins | sample SodLakKL_010_SED_4_FD_187542 | JGI IMG/M metagenome (GOLD analysis project Ga0207421, IMG submission 187542) | Alkaline sediment microbial communities from Lake Tanatar, Kulunda Steppe, Russia - 8KL_010_SED (SPAdes) (version 2) | ecosystem: Environmental > Aquatic > Non-marine Saline and...
GTTCCCTGCAGGCAGAAAAAGAGATCCCCCGGGCCTGTCTGACGGCTGTCGGTTCTGACAGCGTTTACAGGCGCGTTTTCAAGCCCCTGGAGGTCTGCTGTGCCTTGCATGGCCCGGGCTGCTTCCCCAAGTCCAATGTTCATGCGCTACCTCACCTCTGTATGGCAAGGGCCGGTGACCTTGCGCTGCAGCTTGCTTACAGCCATCTGGATTTCTCCGGTGTCGCTGAAATCGTGTCGGACTCCCCGGATCTCCTGGTAGTCCTCGTGTCCTTTGCCGGCCACCAGCAGGGCCTCGCCCGGTGCCAGCAGGGATACAGCCTTTTGTATAGCCTGTCTGCGGTCCGGTTCCACCTCCACGCAGGGGTGTCCTGCAAGCCCGGGCAGAATATCCTTTATAATTTCGCCGGGTTCTTCGAATCTGGGATTATCCGAGGTGAGAAAGACTGCGTCTGCATGTGCGGCAACCGCCCGGGCCATTTCCGGGCGTTTGCCCCGGTCCCGGTCCCCGCCGCACCCGAAAAGCACGGCCAGTCTGCTGAAAGACAGCTCTTTCAGGGCAAGGCATACGTTTTCCAGAGCGTCCGGAGTATGGGCATAATCAACGTAAATATTTATTCCTTCAGGGGCCGGCACCTTTTCCAGACGCCCCGGTATGGGGCCCAGGTCCTTTAAGCAGTCAAAATGTTCCGGTTCCAGGCCCAGGCAAATCCCGGCCCCCTGGGCGGCTAGAAGGTTCTGGGCGTTGTGGATTCCCGGCAGGCTGCAGGAGATGGTCCATGACCGGCCCTGGTGGCTGCATTCCATGACCAGCCCGCTGGCAGTGCTTTGAACCAGATGCCCCTGAAGCTCAGGGGAAAAATTTTTCTGCAGTCCATAGCCCATGACCCGGGGGGCTTCCCCGGCCAGGTCCCGGCCATGGGGATCATCCATGTTTATTACGCTGCCAAGGAAATTTTGGGGGTTGGATGGCCAAAAGAGTTTTTTCTTGGCCTGGAAGTAGTCCTCTATGTCGTTGTGGTAGTCCAGATGATCCCTGGAAAGACCGGTAAAGACAGCCACATGGATATCAATGCCTGCCAGGCGCTTCTGGTCCAGGGCATGGGAGGATGCTTCCAGGCAGACCACCTCTACTCCATGGGCCTGCATCCGGGCCAGCATGCGGTGCAGGTCCAGGCAGTCCGGCGTGGTGGTGCCGGCTTTGAGCACAGTCCCGGGCCAGCGGTAATTGACTGTGCCCAGCACCCCGGTTTTATATCCGATGCTGGTAAAAATATGTTCCAGTATATAGCTGGTGGTGGTCTTGCCGTTGGTTCCGGTAACTCCCACCACCTTCATGCTCAGTCTGTCGGTTCCAAAGTGAGCCCTGGCCAGTTCTCCCAGGGCCATAGCGGGATTTTCATGGTGGAGCACCCGGTCCTGCCCGGCAGGTTCGCTGGCAACGACAAAGGCGGCTCCCCTGTCTAAGGCTTCGGGGATAAAGCTGTTGCCGTGGACTTTGGTTCCGGGCATGGCCACAAATATATCCCCTGGACACACCTGGCGCGAGTCGCTTCGTACCTGCCTGCCCTGCCTGGCTTCGTTTATGACTTCTTTCCAGCTTTTCATTTTATCTTTAATCATGTCCCAGGGCAAAGCTTGAGGGTGATATGTTTCTCTTCGCCGTCCCAGCTGCTGCCGGGAGAGGGGTTCTGCTCCCGGACCTTGACTCCGGTGCCTTTTAGCCTGGGTTCTATGCCGGCCTGGATGAGGCTTTCCACGGCCAGGCGCAGCGGGGTTCCACGCAGGTCGGGCACGCTGGAAGTGTCCACTTTCCTGGTCTGCCTGGGTGCTACGCTGAACCTGTCATTTTCCCTGTCAAATGACTCCCTGTCTGCACTGGATTCGTCCAGGGCCAGACTGCGCAGTCCCAGGCCCTTTTGCGATGAAAGCAGTCTGCCCCCGATGCGCTGAAACGCCGGGGCAGCCACCAGTCCGCCATAGTAGGGACTTTCAGGTTCATCCACCAGCACCATTATCATGTATTCCGGATCCATGGCCGGAAGGAAACCCACGAAAGAGGCTACATATTCATCGCTGTAGCCTCCCTGGGGAGATGCCTTCTGGGCGGTTCCGGTCTTGCCTCCCACTTCGATGCCGCTGATTCTGGCCCTGGTCCCGGTGCCGTCTCGTTCCACCGAGTCACGCATCATGGCCAGGACATCCCGGCTGACCCCCCTGGAAAAGACCCTTTGCTGCGAAGAAACAGGGCTGCTTTGTTCCTGCAGGATGTTCAGGTCCGTGTAAACCCCGTGGTTGCCCAGGGTTGCATAGGCCCTGGCCAGCTGCAGGAACGAGGTGGCCATGCCCTGCCCGAAGGAAATGGTGGCCAGGTCCATATTGCTCCAGGTATTGGGGGGGCGCAGCAGCCCCCGGCTCTGACCGGGAACCTGGGCCCCGGTGGCCTGATCCAGGCCCAGCCTGGTTAAATAGCTGTGAAGGGTGCCTGCTCCCAGGTCCATGCCCACCTTGGCCGCGCCTATGTTGCTGGAATAGCGGAGGATTCTGTTCACGGTGAGCCATCCGTACTCCCTGACGTCCTTGATCTGGTTGTTGCCCAGCCTCCACTGGCCCTGTTCACAGTAGTACAGGGAATCACCACGGGCCACATTTTCTTCAAGGGCGGCGGCCACAAGAAAAGGCTTCAGGGTGGAGCCCGGCTCAATGAGATCGGTTGCGCCCCGGTTGCGCCAGATATCCGGGCTTGAGGCGCGGTAATTATTGGGGTTGAAAAAGGGGTAGTTGGCCCAGGACAGAATATCCCCGGTGGGTACGTGCACCACCATGGCTACACCGCTTTGGCCATTGTTTTCTTCCACGGCATCGGCCAGGGCCTGCTCCACGTGGAACTGCATCCTGGAATCAATGGTCAGGTGCACGTCTTCACCGTCCACCTGCTGGTCGGGTTGCCTGGGCATCAGGCTGAACCTCTGCCCTGAGGCGTCTCTTTGCCTGACCAAGACCATTTCTGCTCCGCTGAGTCTTTTATCCAGGGATCTTTCCAATCCTTCCAGCCCGGTGTTGTCTATGCCCACAAACCCCAGTACCTGTCCCAGCATATGTTTCTGGGGATAAACGCGGCTGTGCTCATCAACTATAAAAACTCCGGGAAGATCTGCAGAGACAACTTCATGGGCCACCCGGTCGCTTACCTTCCTGTCCAGCCAGACAAAACTGCTTTTGCGGCCAAGCCTGACCCGGATGGAATCGGGGTCTACATCAAGTATCCGGCCCAGCTCAGCTGCCTGAGCGTGAATATCGTCCATCAGAAAAGGATTGGCATATACGGATTTGCTGCGCACACTCTGAGCCAGGACCCGACCCTGGCGATCGAATATTTCTCCCCTTTTGCCCATGATCTTTTCCTGGCTGAAATACTGCCTTTGGGCCTGCTCAGCCAGTTCTTCACCCTGGAGGACCTGCACTTGCAGGGCCCGGGCCCACAGGGCTCCCCAGAATATAAAACAGAAAGCCAGCACCAGGCCTATCTTGATTCTGCTGTATTCCTTGGTCTTCTTTCTTGGGGGCTGCCTGGTCATAACCCTGACTTACTTCCTGATTTTGCGAACCTGTTCATCCCCGGGCCTGGAGAGGCCGTGTTCCCGGCCGAACTCTCTGAGCCTGTAGGGAGACAGGAGGTTGTTTTTCTCTATGGACAACTTGGTGCGCAGTTCCCTGTTGTCCCGGTATTCTTCCTGGAGCCTTTCCATACGGTAGGCCAGATCCACCCTTTCTACTGTAACCCAGACCTTGGCCATGCCCAGAACAAATGTCGCCAGCAGCATAACTGCCAGCCACTTATAGCTCCCGGTTTTTTTTTCTTTCTTCTTTTCAGGCATGTTCAAGGTCCAAAGCCAGCCAGATAAATATATTTAACGTTCTTTCAAGTTTATGTTCTGCGCCTCTCTTGCTCCCCTGCCTTTCTTCCCCATGCACCATGCCCTATGCACCATGCCCTATGCTCCATGCCCTATGCTCCATGCCCTATGCCCTTAAACCCTTTGAGCCGCCCTTAGTTTAGCGCTTCTGCTTCTGGGGTTGCGGCTTATTTCCCTTTCCGAAGCGGTCAGGGGCTTTCTGGTTAAAATTTCCAGAGTTTTTCTATGGCTGCAGCTGCATACAGGAGACCTTGGCGGACAGATGCAGTCAGATGCCTGCCTGCGCAGATACTGTTTTACCATCCTGTCTTCCAGGGAATGAAAGGAGATTACCACCAGCCTTGCCCCGGGCCTGAGCCAGGGGGCGATTTTTTCCAGAAAATCCTGCAGGCTCTCCAGTTCTTTGTTTGTGGCCATGCGCAGGGCCTGGAATGTTTTGGTGGCCGGATGATTCCTGGCCGCCCGCCGTCTCTGGGCCGGGTAGGCCTGCTCCACTATGCGGGCCAGTTCCAGGGTGGTATTTATGGGGCTTTTTTCCCTGGCCTGGATTATGGCCCTGGCTATCCTGGGGGCCATGGGCTCCTCGCCCAGCTCATAGATTATCTGTTTCAGCCTGGAAAAGGACGCGTTCTGCACCAGGCTGGATGCCGGGGGGAAGCCCTGGGCCAGGCCCATGCGCATATCCAGAGGTCCATCATGGATAAAGCTGAATCCTTTTTCCTTTTTATCCAGCTGCAGCGAGGACATGCCCAGATCAAGAAGGGCTCCGTCCAGTCCAGGCCACTGCAGCTCCTGGAGATATTCCTGAAAATTATGGAAAGCATCCTGGACCATGTGCAACCCGCCCTGCTGTTCTTCCAGGTTTTCTGCAACCAGTTCCAGGGCCTCCTGGTCCATGTCCATGCCCAGAATGCTGCATTCACCTTTGCAGGCCTTGAGTATTGCCAGTGAATGTCCGCCCAGGCCCAGGGTGCCGTCCAGGTAGCGCCCTCCAGGGGCAGGGGCCAGAAGCTCAAGGACTTTTTCAAGCATCACCGGCTGATGGGTATAGTCTGCCAACTCCTGAGCCTGCACGGATATTACCTGTCCTTCTGGTTTTTGTCCGTCTCGGTGGTAACCGGGGACAATTTTAAAACCTCAGCTCGAATCCGTTTTCCGCCAGGGAATCCATTATACCGTCAAAGTCCTGCTCCATCATTCTGCGCTGCGCCTCGAAGCGCTCCATGTCCCAGATCTCGAATTTTCTTCCCACTCCGGCCAGAACGACCTCCCTGTTCATGCCTGCGTATGAGCGCAGATAGGGCGGCACAAGGATACGGCCCTGTTTGTCCAGGCTGATCTCAGTGGCCCCGGAAATAAAAAAGCGGTGGAAATCCCTGAATTTGCGGTTAGCCATATTTAACTGGTTAAAACTCTGTTCAATCCGTTCCCATTCAGGTAAAGGATAGCCTACGGCACAGCCGTCGAAATTGGTGAGCATGACCCGGCCTTCGGGAGAGTGCTCCAGGATTGTTTCCCTGAATTCGGGGGGCAGCATGAGCCGTCCCTTGGGGTCTATGCTTCTTTGGCTGTGTCCTCTGAACATAATTATCTAACCACTATTTACCACCATTTACCACTTTGTTTTTTTTCAGGCAAGGAAAAGTCAACTGTAGAATGAAATTTTTTGGCCTGTTTAGCTTGATTTTAAGTCTTTTTTTAGTTAAGCATTCATTATATTTGAATTTAAAAATTTAAAATTTTTTCTGCACGACTGCAGATTAAGTCCCGTGGCCTGTAGAGGGCCTGCAACCATTAAGTAAGACTCCCGCAGTTAATGTTGCGGGTAAAAAAGGAATGAACATATGCACACCAAGATAATAGCCACCATCGGACCAGCCTGTAACGAGAGGTTTATGATCAAAAGGCTGGTGGAGCAGGGGGTGCGGATTTTCCGGCTCAACTTTTCCCATGGAAGCGCCGGTGATTTTGAGCATATAGTCAGGAACCTGCGCAGCGTGGAGAATGAGCTGCAGCATGGAATAACCATAATGCAGGACCTGTCCGGACCCAAGATAAGGGCCGGGGAACTCAAGGAATCCCCCCTGAGCATAAATGTCGGGGATGAGCTGTTCATGGGCCCTTCGGATCAAATGGACAGGCATGACCCGTATCTGCCTTTTGACCACAGGGAGATCATCAAGGACCTTAAAGTGGGGGACGAGGTCAGGGTCAGCGACGGCGGCCTGAGTTTCGAGATCCTGGAAAAAAGTGGACAGGTGCTCAAGCTCAGGTCGGAAAACAGCGGAATCATCACCTCGCGCAAGGGCATCAATTTTCCCGGCCTCAAGGCCTCCATTGCCGCCCTGACCACCAAGGACCGCGAAGACCTGGCCGCCGGCCTGGACATGGGCATAGACGCGGTGGCCATGTCCTTTGTGCAGTGCCCGGAAGATGTCTCCAGCGCCAAGCACGTCATAGAGAAAAAAGGCCGCTGGATTCCGGTAATCGCCAAACTGGAAAGGCAGGTGGCGGTAAACCGCCTGGAGGAGATTCTAAGGATCGCCGACGGGATCATGGTGGCCCGGGGGGACCTTGGCCTGGAATGCCCTCTGTCTTCCCTGCCCACCCTGCAGAAGAGAATCATTGCCGCGTGCAACCAGGCGGCCAAGCCGGTGATTGTGGCCACCCAGATGCTTCTGTCCATGGTCAGCAATCCCATGCCCACCAGGGCTGAGACTACGGACGTGGCCAATGCCGTCCTGGACGGCACCGACTGCCTCATGCTCTCGGAAGAAACCGCCATCGGGGAGTACCCGGTTCAGGCTGTGGGTTACATGCGCGAGATAGCTGAGGAGGCGGAAAAGTTTTTCTTCGAGCTGGGCACAAGCCCCCTGGAGCCCAAAAAACAGGTTTCCGAAAATTTCATCGGCTACAACGCCTGTCTTCTGGCGGACAAGATCGGGAGCAAGGCCCTTGTGGCCCATACCGATTCCGGAGCAACGGTCAGGCTCATCAGTTCCTGCAGACCCAGACAGACCATCTTCGGTCTGAGTCCCAGGTGGGACACCCAGAAATTCATGAATTTCTCCTGGGGGGTGGTGCCTGTGCACATATCAGAAGAGCCCCAGGATCACCTGCAGCGCACGGAAAAATTTGTAGAGAATTTTTCCGGGTTTTTGAGCGGTGAAGACCTGGTGATAACCTCTGGACACCCCAAGCCAGGAGTGGAAAGTTCTCCCACCAATCTGTTAAAGATTTACCGCAAATAAAACCGATCGTTGTATAAACTTGCCGGATATTCAGGGGAGGGTTTACATGAGTTCAAAGCAGATTGACGCTGAAAGCTTAAACGAGGAATTCTACCAGGTCACGCCGGATATACTGGAGAGCTTCCCCAAGTTTCGACTGCCCCTTAACCTGTACAGATTCAAGGAGGATATCGGGCAACTGCAGCCCTATTATTATGCAGACAGACGCCTGGATCAGAACATGCAGAAAGATCTGCACAACTATTCCAGGAAGGGTCAGATCTTTGTGGCCCGTTCAGATCACAAGATTTACGCCAAACACATCAGCAAACAGCTGGACCTGGTCCTGCAGGACAGGAACCTGACCACTGAAGAAGTAGTTTACATTATCAGGTTCGCCCTTACCGAGAAAGCTTCCGATTTTTTCGAGCAGCCGGTTCCTGCGGCCATGGAGAAGCTGAAAAAAGACAGCTTAGTTTTGACTCAGTACCTGTGGGAGGACAGATCCAGGCTGGAAAATCTGCTCAAAATGCTGCACCAGGAATATTCCTGGGCCAGGCTCTGCTACAACAGCACCATTCTGGGGCTGGCCCTGTTCATGAAGATGCAGGAGGACAGCCTCAAGCGCCGGGCCATGGATAATCTGGCGTTGGGGCTGTTGACGCATATGCTGGGCATGACCAAGGTCCCGGCTTTTATCCTGGAAAAAAAGACCAGGCTTTCCAGAGAAGAGCAGGACAAGATAACAAATTATCCCATGACCGGGGCCAATATTATGCGCAAGCTGGATGTGCTGGAGGATGTGGCGCTTAATTGCCACCTGGAGCACAAAGAACTGCTGGACGGTTCCGGGGTTCCCAGGGGGCTGAAGGGAGCCGAAATCAGCTTGCATGGACGGTTGGCAGCGCTGGTGCATGCCTTCTGTGAGTACTCCCTGCGCCCGGATGCTAAGGGGCAGGACCTGTCCAGAGTGGCTGAATGCCTGGCCCAGGCCCAGAACAAGTACGATGCCAAGCTGAGCAGCAGTCTGCAGGAGCTGGTTCCCCAGGTGCAGGTCGCCCCGGACTGATCAGGATTCGCTGTAATAGGCCCTGGAGCTGTCTTTTTCCGCCACCATGACCCAGTCCAGGTATACGCCCCGGTTTCCCAGGCTTTTTTTCAGGCCCTGGTAAACGAAGCAGGCCAGATTTTCCGATGAGGGGTTGGTCTCTTTGAAGTGGGGCAGGTCGTTTAAATGTTTGTGGTCGAGTTCTTCCAGTACTGCCAGCAGAGTGTTCTTGAGTTCCTTGAAATCCATGAGCATGCCTGTGTCCGGATCGACCTCTTTTCCGCACACCTGGACCTGCACCTGAAAATTGTGCCCGTGCAGGCTTTCGCACTTCCCCCCGTAGTTGCGCAGTTGATGCGATGAACTAAAATCCGAGCTTACCCGGAGGCAATACCTGGGTGCGGCCATGTCTACTCCTTTATATCTTTAAAAAAGGTGTATAACTGATTCCGGTTTGATTATTGCTTTTTGCTTGTGCTGTCAATTTTGAAGGATGACCAGGGTCTGGGGGCATTGCAGGAAAAACCTTTTTGGTGGATTTAAGGAAAAGATTACACTAAATTCCAGCCATGAGCTTTTCTGAAGATTTTGATCTTGAAAACTATGAATACGAGCTGGATCCGGCCAGGATAGCCTCCTGGCCCACCCCGGACAGAAGTCAATCCAGGCTCCTGATTCTGGACAGGCAGGGTGGTGAGCTGCAGGAGGACAGGTTTGAAAACATTGACCAATACCTGGAGCCGGGCTCGCTTCTGGTGGTGAACACTTCAAAGGTGCTGCCGGCAAGGCTCATGGGCCGCAAAGAAAGTTCCGGGTCTGTGGAGTTCCTGCTTCTAACCCCGCTGCCTCTTATAAGTCCGGTCATGGAAAACGGGGAAAAAAAGGCCCGGGTAGAGTGCCTTGTCCGGGCTTCCAGACGCCCAAGGCCCGGGGACTGGGTTTATTTCGCGGAAAATGTGCGCTTCAGGCTTGTGCAGGACCTGGACCAGGGCAGGGCCAAGGGTGATCTTTTCTGGACCGGGGACCTGGGGCATTTTTTCGTGCGCTACGGCCATGTACCCCTTCCTCCCTACATCAAAAGACAGGATGAGCCCCAGGATGTCAACCGTTATCAGACCGTATATGCCCATCCGGACAAGCAGGGTTCTGTGGCAGCACCCACCGCAGGCATGCATTTTACTCCGCAGCTTTGTCAACGGCTTGAGGACCTGGGCTGCATGTGGGCGGAGGTCTGCCTGTACGTGGGATACGGCACTTTCAGCCCGGTGAAGTCCGCGGATATAAGGCAGCATGTGATGCACCCGGAGTACATCGAGGTGGGATCCCAGGCTGCAGAGAGCATCCGGGCGGCCAGGGCACAGGGACGCAAGGTGGTGGCCGTAGGAACCACCACGGTGCGTACCTTGGAGAGTGTCTGCAGGATGAAGGGCCGGGTGGAGCCTTTTACAGGCTGGAGCGATCTGTATATCTATCCTGGGTTTAAATTTGAAGCTGTGGACCAGCTCATCACCAACTTTCATTTGCCCAAATCATCTCTTTTAATTATGGTATCCGCTTTTGCAGGCAGGCGAAAAATACTGCACAGCTACCAATACGCCAGGGAGAAGGGTTTTCGTTTTTTTTCCTACGGCGATGCCATGTTTATAAAATAAATTTATTTGATCGGGGGGAGGATAGATGTCCAGGGTGATAATTCGCGAGGAAAGGTGCAAAGGGTGCCTTCTGTGTACCCTTGTTTGCCCGGTGGATATGCTGGAGCAGGCGGACAGGCCCAACAGGCAGGGGTACAAGGTGATCCGGGTGAAGAACCAGGATATGAGCGTGTGCAAAGGATGCGGGTTCTGTGCCGAGATATGTCCCGACGAGGTGTTTGTGGTCTACCGCAGTAAAAAGGACAGGGCCGGCGCTGAAAACCTGGAGGAAGAGCATGTCTAGGATATTCGTCAAGGGCAACGAGGCCATCGCCAGGGGGGCTGTGGACGCCGGCTGCAGGTGCTATTTCGGCTACCCCATAACTCCCCAGAACGACATACCCGAGTATCTGTCCAGGGTCCTGCCCGCATCAGGAGGGGAGTTCATCCAGGCCGAAAGCGAGATCGCAGCGGCCAACATGCTTCTGGGGGCAGGGGCCTGCGGGGTGCGGGCCATGACTTCATCCTCAAGCCCGGGCATATCCCTGAAGCAGGAGGCCATATCCTACATGGCCGGCAGCGATCTGCCCGGGGTCATC